>Ga0272444_10002790_pt1 | contig 15996 bp, 13 predicted proteins | sample SSMForm13_FD_201033 | JGI IMG/M metagenome (GOLD analysis project Ga0272444, IMG submission 201033) | Marine sediment archaeal communities from Little Sippewissett salt marsh, Falmouth, MA, United States - SSM-Form-13 | ecosystem: Environmental > Aquatic > Marine > Wetlands > Sediment ...
AAGACGAAGGGCAGCGCGGCCGCTTCGCCGCGCTGCCCTTTCCTGCGTTGATCCGGCTCGTTCTCTCTTCGTCCTAGCAGCAGGGGCGCCCGCTGAGCCGTCGCTCGGTGCATCGGACGAGCCCTGCAAACTCGGTCGCCAGCTCCTGGACGTCGCCGTCCGATCGGAGCGTCTCCATGATCGCCTTCCGCAGACTGCTGCGGATCTTCATCCGTCGGTACGCCTCATTCGCCCGCCGGGACTGCGCCGCAGCGTGAAGCCGCCGGTCGTGCTCCCGAAGCATCTCGTTCGTCGTCAGGTATGCGCCATTCATGAGATCCCTCCTATTGCTCTAGCCGTCGTTCTCGCTCTCCGTGTTCTCCTCGTTCCCCACCGTTCGATCGGAGGCATTGAGGAACGCGTTCAGCATCGTCATCACCGTTTGCACCCCCTGGGAACGTAGTGCGAAGAGCGACCGCTGCTTCGCGCCGGCGTCCGGCATCCGGATCTGGACCAACCCCGACAATCGCAGGCCGTGGATGTGATGCACGACCGTCGGTGTTCGCAGCCGCAGGCTCCGCGCAAGCTCGGCCGCCCCCATCGGCTCCTTCGCCACGAGGCGGAGGATCTTCAGCCGCGTCGGGTCCGACAACACCTTCAGCGCGCGGATCAGCCCGTCGGGAACCGTTTCGCCGGGGACGATCGAGTCGTTCGCCGACCGCGCGCCGAAGACGAACAGCATCCGATCCGCGTCGATCCGCATCTGCAGCAGCAATGGAGTCATCCAATACGACGGCGCGAGGATGTACTCCGATGCTCTCGGGAGATCCTCGAATCGCAGCCCGGTCGAGATCTCCTCGATGAGGTCCGACAGGTCGAGCCTCTGTGACAGATCGGCGATCCGCTCGCCGGCCGCCTCGATCGCGGGGAGGATCCTTCTCTCCTCCTCCTGGAAGAAGACGTCGTAGTAGTTCCTGAGCGCCGCCAGGTACGCCTCACTCAACGCCTCGGCGTCAACCCAGGCGTCGAGCGTCTCGGTCAGCGCTTCATCCCGAACCGTCTTCTCCGGTGCGCCGTCGCGAAGCGCCTCCGCAAGCCGCTGTCGATCGTCTTCGGTCCAGCTGCCGCGCCTCGCCACGTCGCTGAGGATGCTCGTACAGCCGCACTCGCGCAGATACCAAGGGGATGCGAGATCCTGGAGTCGCTCGATCGGATCGCGCTGCGCGAGGTGCCAGAGGAGGGTCTCGGCGGATCGCGGTTCGGGAAGCGTGGGGATGAGGTGCACCGGAGCGCTCATCAGGTGCATCGCGCGGCTCAGCGTGTCACGCGATTCCGCGTTCAGCCGGGCGAGCATCCCGGAGGCCCACGACCCTCGGACTCCGAATTTCTTCGGCTCGGACAGCACGTACAGGCTCGTGAAGAGATCGTACGCCGTGCCCACATCCAGCGTGATCGTTGTCGTGCGATCTCCGTTCCCTTCCGGCATTCTGTCGTCTCCTCCTCTTCGTTTCGACGATGGATGTAGATCCCCATCTATTACAGATCGACATCTAGCATAGATAGAAGTCTAACATAGATCGTCATCTAAGTCAACCCCGGCTCGAGACCACCCGAACCGAACGCGGCATACCCTTGGGAACAGGACTAGTTGCGACTCATGCGCAGTGCGCCGATCGCACGGCTCGAGAGAACGAGCACACTCATCGCCACGATAGCGGCACAGATCCCGAGACGGATGGAGGGGCCGACACCCCAGAGCAGGGCGCCGACCAGGAGGTAGAGGACGGTCCCGTAGTGCTTCCCGATCGGATCGTACCGAGGGGTCGAGCAGCGGGACGAGAGGAGGAACGCAGCGGCGACGATCGCAGGGGCCGCTGGAAGCCAGATCGGCAGCAGACCGCAGACGCTGAACAGCCCCAGCAGGCTGAGGAGCACGACCATGTCCGCGAGGACGTCGAAGTAGGCGCCGTACCGAGTCGCCGTGTCAAATCGCCGCGCAACGCGCCCATCGGCGAGGTCCGAGAGGAGGATGACGGCGTAGAGGCTGAGAGCTGCGGCTGTCGCATCCCGCAGAGTGAATACGATCACGAGCGGTAGGACCAGGAGTCGAACGGCCGTCAGGAGCGACGGGATCGCCGCCCGAAGCACCCTTCTCGGCGCGCCCACTTCGTCACACCCCACGGCGCTACGGTATCGCGACGGCCGCTCCGGCACGGCGAGCGATCTCGAGGCCGTCCGGGATCCCGTGGATCTCCTCGTTCGGCGCGGCCTGCCGGATTTCGAGCGCCTCGACCACGAGGCCATTCGCCGCTTCGACTCGCGCGGCGAACGCGGCCACGACCTCGGCATTGGGTCCCGCAGACGTCAAGAGAACCGCCGTCGGGATGCCGCCCAGATCCCCGAGCCTCTCGATGTACCGAGCAATCGGGCTTGCGGGCTTCCAGGCGTACGTCGGCGCTCCGAGCACGAGCAGATCGTAGCCGGCGAGATCCCCGGGCGCGGATCGGCTCGCCGTCGTACGGTCACATTGCCAATCCCTTTCGGCCAGCCCGTCGACGAATGCTGCCATGACATCGGCGTGGAAGCTGCTGAGGCCGGGGTGATGGACGATCAACGCGCGGCCGGCTGCGCCGCCACCGTTGACCGTCACCACGTCGGATCGAACGTCGATCTGCGTCTGGGCGATGATCGAGCCAAGGAAGAACCCAACGATAAGCGGGAGCATGATCCAGGACATCGACTTCGGCGAGCACATGACAGCCTCCTTCGTCGTTGTGCGGGGTATTCCAAGCGTATCGGACCGGTTTGCGCACGTCCATGAACGGGAGATCCCGTTGCCCGCGTCACACAACGGGCGGTGTCTTCCCCCGTGTGGAGTGATCTCGAAGCTCGAAGGCGCCGTCAGCGTCCTTTGCGTTTCGGTCCCGAGCCGGGTACACAGGGAGAACGGATCGGAGCCCCGCCGGCACCGGTCTCGGGGGAGGGAGCGCATGATCCGGACGGCTCGCAGGATCCTTCTCTGGGTGATCGTTCTCGCGGCGCTGCTCTGCTGTGGCTACGTCGCCGCGTTCGTGATCCCGTTTGCCGGATCGGTCGACGGACCGGTTCGACCGATCCCTCAAGGGCTGCCGTATCCCGGCGAGTTCGTCCGCGATCTCTGGTCCGACGTGTTCTCCCCGGGGGACGAGCTGCCCGCGCAATGCGGGGACGTGATCCGCTTCCTGCCCGTCGACGCGCCGCGGCCAATCGCCCACGTGGCGATCCCGCAGCATCCGTTCATGGCGAGCAATGCCGGGAACAACATGCACTGCGACGCGTACATCTCCGACACGTACGAAGCCTCCGGCCCGCTCGGAGTGAATCCCCGGATCGACTCCCGCACGCAGGGCTTCGGTGGATACGGAACGGTGACGATCGACCGGGCCGGAAACCTCGTCGCAGTGCACAGCAACGGGCGGCGGTTCCAGCTCGAACTCCTCGATCCGATCACGCTCGAGGAGCTGGCATCGTACGACCTTCCACCTCGCCCGTGGTACTGGCTCCTGCAAGGAATCATGCCGTGGCAGTACATCGGAGCCGGGATGTACTTCTACCTCGACGAGCAGGACCGCGCCGTCGTGCCGACGACGGAGAACACGATCCAAGTCGTCGCGGTGCCGGAGGTCGGCGGTGAATTCGAACTCGTCCGGGAGATTGATCTCTCCGAGCACGTCGTTCAGATGCGCTGGCCGAAACGGGATTCGGTCGCCTGGGTCCTGCCGGATTGGTCGGGGACGCACTACTGGTTTGCCACGACGGCGGGGGTCGTCGGCACCGTTGACATCGACTTGGGGGCGGTCCAGACGCTGCGCCTCGACGGCGAGATCATCGAGAACTCGTTCGCCGTGGCCGAGGACGGCGCCTACGTCCTCTCCGATCAGGCGCTCTATCGCCTAACCATCGCTGGTGCCGATGCGGACGGCGGCGCCGGCGCAGTCGTCATCGATTGGCGCACCCCGTACGACCGCGGCCCGAAGAAGAAGCCGGGCCACATCACCCGCGGCTCGGGCACTTCGGTGACGTTGATGGGAGACCCGAACGGTCTCGTCGCCATCACCGACAACGCCGAGCCGCGGATTCACCTGATCCTCTTGCGCCGCAGCGACGGGACCGAGGTCTGTCGTGTACCGCTATTCGAGGAAGGGAAGAGCGGAACGGACGTCTCCGTCGGCTGCTTCGAGCACGCCGATCCGAGCGGCGACGGGACGGGTGTCTACTCCGTGCTCGTCGAAAACAACTGGGGACGGAATACCTTCCCACGTTCGCGCCCGGCGCCCGGACTGACGCGCGTCGATATCGTCCGCCGGGACGACGGCACCTACGCCTGTGAGGAGGTCTGGTCGAGCGACGAACGGAGCATCTGCGTCTTCAAGCTGTCGCTCGGGGCGGGATTGGCGTACCTGTACTGGCGGAGCGAGGATTGCCCGATCACGACGTGGTACCTGACCGCGATCGACTTCGCGACCGGCGAGACGGTCTACAAGGTGCGCGTCGGCGCCGGGCTCGGGTTCAACAACTGGGCCGGGGCGCTCTTCCTGCATCCCGACGGGGCCCTCTACTCGACGACCATCTTCGGATTGGTCCGGATCGAGGACCGTCCCGACGCGTCAGCCACTTGAGAGCGATGACCGACACGACGAAGAGGCGCCCCGCCGACGGACCGACCCGCCCAACGAACACCGAACACCCGGCCATGCTGGGCTCGTTTCGGAACTGGATGCGGCTGCTGGGCGACCACCGGGCGATCGACCGGGCGTTCCTCCCGAGGGCGCTGTTCGTCGCACTGACCACCCTGGCGACGAGCCCGCTACGGACATGGGAACGGATTCGCTATGGGCGCGCCATCCGGCGAACGCCGATCCATCCGGAGCCGATCTTCATCATCGGGCACTGGCGAAGCGGGACAACTCACCTTCTGAACCTCCTCGCGCTGGACGAGGCCTTCGGAGCGCTGACGACGTTCCAGGCGATGGCGCCGGGCTTCTGCCTCGTCGGCGACGGTGCGATCAAGCGACTCATCGCGCGGCAGGCCGCGGAGCGCTATCCCACACGACTGATCGACAGCATCCCTCTTGCGTTCGATGCGCCGCAGGAAGACGAGTTCGGACTCGCCAACTTGTCACCGCATGCGTTCATCCACACCTTCTCCTTTCCTCGTCATGCGGAGGAAATCTTCGCCCGGTCCGTCCTGTTCGACAGCTTCTCGGCGGAGGAGCACGCCCGGTGGATCGAGACGTACCTACGACTGCTTCAGACGGCCACGCGGGCGAACGGAGGGCGGCGGTTGATCGTCAAAAACTGTGCCCATACCGCCCGCATCCCAACGCTGCTCGATCTCTTCCCCAACGCGAAGTTCATCCACATTCACCGAAACCCGTACGAGGTCTACCTGTCGACGCTCCACATGCACCGAACGGTCTTCCCGCGGTCGCAGCTTCAGGTCGTCGATCCGGAGCGGATCGAGGCAAACGTCCTGCACTTCCACGACGCCCTGATGCACCGCTTCCTCGAGGACCGGCGGCTCATCCCGGAGGGGAATCTGGTCGAGGTCCGGTTCGACGACCTCGAGATGGATCCGATCGAACAGCTGGCAAGTATCTACGACAGCCTTGGGCTTCCGGGCTTCGCCGCGGCCGAACCGGCGTTCCGGTCCTACCTCGACTCGATCTCCGGGTATCGGAAGAATGCCTACGAACTGAGCCGTGGGATCATCGAGGTCGTGAACCGACACTGGCCGTACGCGTTCGATGCATGGGGGTACGAGCGCCTCGATCCGGCCGGCATCTGGCGTCAGGACAACGCTCAGCCAGAGTGATCTCGCAGCAGCGCGAGCAGCCGCTCGGCGTCGATCTTCGCTCGCCGATTCCAGAACGGCCAATCGCCGATCTCGCTTTCGAGAACCGTCGCGGTCTCCCGCTCGATCAACTCCGCATCGCGCACGCCGGTCAGTGCCCCGAACATGTTGTAGCTGAAGCCCCAGTACTCAGCGAGGATGATCCGATTGGATAGATAGTCGGGGTTCGAGTCGATCGACTCCTCGACCAACTCCAATCCGCGCTCGTCGTCACCGCCGAGTGGCCCGGGAGTCATGATCAGAAGGGAGCCCAACGAGCTCTCCGAGCTCCCGCCCCAGAAACCGGGCTCCAGCTCGATACACCGGGCGTACATCGCGTTCACCGAGCCCTGCTCCATCAACCCCTGGATCGGGTGGATCCCGCAGATCATCCCCCAGTTGCTCGCCGCCCAGTGCATCGCCGCGACGTCGGTCGCATGGGCGAGCGCATCCTCGATGCCTTCGGACTCGTGCTCGGCGAACGCTTTGTTCAGCCGGAGGCTTCGGAAGCCGTACTCCTTCCCCTTTGTGTACAGCGCCTCGTCCTCTGGGGTGTGGCCGTCCGCGAACAGTGCCGCCTCGTAACAGAGCTGCGAGAGCCGATTGAGAACGTACGCCTGGGTCCACGCCGATACGGTCTCGAGCTCGGGCAGAACTGCTTCGTACAGAGCGATCGCCTCGGTCATGCTCTCTTGCAGGTACCGCATCGTGTACGCCAGATCGGCCTGGGCGATCAGATCGGCCGGCGTCGCCGCCCCACAAGTCGCGGCGGCAAAGGAAGCGAGGGCGGCGACGCACAGCAAAGCCAGATGGGACGTACGGATCATCGAATCGCTCCTCCCGGTTGTGTCTCCGCATTCTCGGAACCGGCCGAATCGCCGCCAATGGGGGAATGAGTGAATTGGGATTGGCGGAAGTCTGCTACGACAGGATTCCTTGTCCAATCTCACATCGATGCCGGTGCGATGGAATCGCAACGGTCCTTCGGCATGCTCAAGTCCGGCGCGATGCGTGCCAGGAGGGATAGCCATGAAGACGCTTGTCCTGAAGGCCAGTCCGAACAAGAGCGGCAACACGGCCACGATGGCCGATCGGTTCATCGAGGGGTTGCGGGACGCGGGACACGAGGACATCACGACGTTCCATCTGAACGAGCTCGATCTCCGGCCGTGCCAGGCATGCAACGAGTGCTTCAAGCCGCCGTACGCCGGGTGCACCCTCGACGACGACTTCATGACGATCTACCCCGTGTTCCGGGATGCCGACCTGATCGTGTTCGCCGCCCCGGTGTACTGGTGGCACCTCTGCGCGCAGATGAAGACGTTCATCGACCGGATGCACCCGATGCTGACCTTCGATCGCAACCACTGCCTCCCAACGAAGGATCTCGTTCTCATCACCGCGTACCTGGCGGAGGATCCGTACGGCATCGGACTGGTCCTACGGATGCTCGAGTCGATCACCGGATGGGCCGGCATGGGCTTCCACTCCGTCCGGTTCCACTCCGAGAGCGGACCGGTGCACGACGACGAGGCGAAGCTGGCCGAGGCGTACGCCCTGGGACGCTCGTTCGCCACATGGGAGAAGCCCGAGCTGTCCTTCGGCTGTCTCGTGGAGGGCTGTGGCTTCCGGTTCCGCAGCGCCGAGCACGCCGCCAAGCACATGGTCATGGCGGCCGGCGCGGCTCACCTCCACTGGAAGGCCGAACACCTTTCAGCCGTGCATTCGATCGAGAACACTGATCGACTGATCCGCGAGACTGCTGGCGTTGTGGTGACCGTGCACTCCAGCGAGCACGATCGATGAAGCGCGGTCAGCGGCGGCGGCGGCGCGGCTTCCCGCGATACGGCTTCTTCTTCGCCGGCTTCCGCTGCTGACTGCACTCGTGGCAGTAGATCGGGCGAGAAGACGTCAGCGGCTCGAACGGAAGCTCTTCGATCGGCTTCCCGCATTCGGCGCACTTCAGGTTGTAGACGCGAACGTCGTATAGCTTTCTACCGTCAGAAGCGATAGGTGCCTCCTCGGATTGCCATTGCGTTGCTTCCCCGGTGAATCGTGAAAACCCATCATTCTCTGAGCGAAAGGAGGAATCGGAAGACGCGCCGCGGCGCACGCGGGGCGCGCCGCGGCCGATGTTCAGCCTGTCACCCGCTACAGGGCTGTCACGTCGAGCGCCTGGGGGCCCTTCTGACCCTGACCCAGGGTGAACTCGACCTGCTGGCCATCCTGCAACGACTTGAACCCGTCGCCGCGAATCGAGCTGAAGTGCACGAATACGTCTTCGCCGCCCTCGCGCTCGATGAAGCCGAAGCCCTTGTCGTTGTTGAACCACTTGACGGTACCCGTCATGCGATCGGACATAGGTGTAACCTCCCCGATGCTCGGAGCCTTAGTCAGACAGAACGATCTCGAGGAGTTCTGGAATGAACCGGACTTCCTTGAAAGCGACTGCATAACCACCAAGCAACATGCTCAGGGTAGTCGGCAACGCCCAGAAACACAAGGACGCATGCGATCCGCATCCACCGGACGCACGTTCCCTCTCATCCGCCCCTTCCGCGCAGCTGCCGGTTGCCCCGCTCCTGTCGAATGCGCAAGATCGAGACACGATGCCTCGATCGATTCGTCTCGCGTTGTCAGCGCTCTGCCTGCTCGGTCTGGCGGTCCAAGCGCGGGCGCAGACAGCCGATCTCGTCCTCTACGACGGGCACGTCGTAACGATGTCTGCGAAGGGCGACGTGCACGAGGCGCTCGCCATCGCCGGCGACCGGATCCTTCGCGTCGGTACCACGGCTGAGGTGATGGCGCTCGCCGGGCCGGAAGCCGAACGAATCGATCTCGCCGGGCGCGCGGTCTACCCCGGATTCATCGATCCGCACACGCACCTGCTGAACGACAGCCGGAACCGCGGCCTTTCGCCGATCGAAACGCAGGCGCTTGCTCTGCGATATGGGATCACCTCTGCTGCGAACCTGTACACAACGCCGGAGCTGGTCGAGGAGTACGTTCGCATGGCCGGGTGCGGCGAGATGCGCATTCGATTCTCCCTCTACCTGATCTACAACACGAGCTGCGGCGAGGTCCTCGGAGATTGGTATGCCGAGTACGAGCCGCTCGTCGAAATCGCGCCGCACCTGCAGATCGGCGGCGTCAAGATCTTCTCCGAGACGTCGGTCTGCGGGGACGACCTCATCGGCATCTCGTTCACCGAACCGCTGCAAGATGTCCTCTCGCCCGCCGGACGGGAGTGGTACGGGGACCACCGGCCGCTGTTCGGACGCGAGGAATTGGCCGGCGTGATCCGACGCGCCGATGAAAGGGGATTCCCGGTCGCGATTCACGCCATCGGTGATGCCGGCGTTCAGGTTTCGCTGGACGCTATCGAGGACGCCCTCGACGGGGAGCCAAACGACCTGCGCCACACGATCCTGCACAACCTGTTCGTTCGCGACGACCTGCTTCCACGGTATGTCGACTCGGGAATCGTCGCCGCCATCGAATCGATGTCGTCGTGCTTCGCGCGCTTCTATCGCGATCTGATGCCGCTCGATCTGAAGCACATCGTGCGACGCTGGGGCGACTTGGTCGCGACCGGCGCCCACGTGACCGCCGACTCCGACTGGCCGTGGTGCGCCGAGGAGGCGATCAGTCCGCTCTTCCGTCTCCAGGCGCTGACGGTGCCCGAGAACCTGAGCACCTCATACGAGGATTGGGAGCCATGCGGACTCCTCCCCGAGGATCAACTCCTCACGGCGTGGCAGGGCCTTCGAATGATGACCGTCGAAGCGGCGTACATGCTCCACCGCGAGGACGAGGTCGGGACGCTCGAAGCCGGGAAACTCGCCGATCTGGTCATCCTCTCCGCCGATCCGCTCACGGCCGACCCGTACAAGCTGACCGACATCGACGTGCTCCTGACGATGGTCGGAGGCGTCATCGAGTGGCGGAGCGACGGTTCCTGAGCGTCTAGCCGCTCCAGAGGTGCATCGTGTTGACCGGCTTGCCCTGAAGCTTCAGGTAGTAGAACAGCTGCGCCTTGTGGATCTCGAGGTGGTAGATCATCTGGAGCAAGCGCTGTCCGAGCGGCATCTCCCGCGGATCCCACGGCGCGCTCGCCATGCGGTTCGCGAGGGCATCCTCTCCTGCCTGCTCGATCATCGCCAATGCCGTGCGCTTGTCCTCCGCTAGCAGCCGGCGCGCTTCGTCGATGGAGTCGATCGTCGGCATCGCCTCAGCAGGAGGCATCATGTCGGACGGCGACAGATCGCTCGGATCGAAGTCCTCCGGCAGACCCCAGTCGCCGGTGACGAAGCCCGCGCACGCTGCGCCGCACGCATCGGTGAGATGCCGCACGAGCGCCCCTACCGTCATCCAATTCTCCCCCGTCTCCGGCTTCCACCCGAGTTCGTCGTCGGGGACCAGCTTCAGCAGCCCTTCCGTCGACGCGTACGCAGCTTCCGCCTGGCCCTTCAGTAGCTCCGTCCAAGTCATTCGATCCCCTTTCGAATCCGTAGGATGTGGGAAGTATGGTACTCGATCGACCCCGTTCGTCAAGTCGTATGTGTGTACGAGCTTCCTCGCGAGTCTTCTTGATGTCGAGCTACGCCGTCCCGGGCTGTCCGCACCACGACAACACCGACTGGGTACAGCAAGCGGGCCATTCCGTGGCGCTGAGCTACGGGTCGGCCGCCTCGATCGTGAACCGAATCGACAGCGTCCCGTCCGGCTCGAACAGGCGCAGATCGTCGCCGTCGAGCACCGCCTCGAAGCAGCCGCCGATGTCCTCGGCCGCCGGCACGTCGACGCAGTACGAGTTCCCGTCGATCCACCACGTCCCGGTGAGTGCCAGCTCTCCCTGCATGTAGATCTCCAATCCGCCCTCGGGACCGTTCACCACGACGGCTTGCGTTCCTCCGTCCGCCGCCGTGAGAGTGCTCCCGGGGATCAGCGTCCGCAGGTCGTCGCCGGTGAGCCGGGTGCCGGACGCCAACTCGATGAACGGCGGCTCGCCGATGTCCGTCTCGCCGGCCGCGTCGAGGATCCGCCACAACAGAACACCGAACTCGGCATTCGTAACTTCGATCCGCGGCTGGAAGGTGTCGACGCGGTGCACGATCACGAGCTTCCGGTACGGAAGGACGACGACCAGGTGCCCGCCGTATCCCGAGGCGTAGTAGCTGTATCCGGCAACCGTCACGTTCGGGAAGAGGCCGGTTCCACTCCCCGTCCACCACATGTACCCGTACCCGCTGTCCGGGCCGATGTCGGAGTAGGTCGCGGTGCTCTCGCGAACCCAGTCGGGAGAGAGGATCCGGTGGCGGTTCCATCGCCCTTCCCGCAGGAACAGAAGGCCGAAGCGCGCCAGGTCGCGGGTCGACAGGTCGAAGCCGTAGTAGGGGTGCATCGAGTAGTGCACGTAGCTGTAGCGAAGCCGGTCCGGGCGGTAGTCCTGCATGCCGATCGGCTCGGCGATCCGCGCGCGGAACGCCTCGTAGATGTTCTTCGCTCCCGTCTCCTGATCGAAGATCGTCCCGAGCGTGTTGAAGTCCCAGTTGTTGTAGTACCAGAACGTCCCGGGGGCGTGGCTGTGCCGCTCGGGTCGTGATTCGACCATCGAAGCCGCCTCGCCCGCCGCAGGGATGTAGACGCCGGATCGCGCCTGGAGCAAGTCCACGACACGCGCTTGCTTCTCGGCATCGGTCAGGGGGGTCTTCTCGTCGATGTCCAGTTGCTCGAGCGTTCGGGTGATGTCGATGATCCCGTCGCCCACGTAGATCCCGTACAGCGCACTGAGCAGGCTCTTGCGCATCGAGTGGCAGTGATAGGTGCGCGTGAGGTCACCCCATGCATCGATCACGATGCCGTCCTCGACGATCATCACCGCCGCCGTGCCGATACTGTCCGCGTACGCGCGCGCCTCCGACAGCTTCTCGCTCGACCACCCGAGCGCCTCCGGCGACTCGGCCCACGTCCACTCCGCGCCCGGGTACACCTCGATCGGTGCGTCGGATGGAACGACGACCGTGCGTGGGGGCGCCTCGTCCGAGACGCCGTCGGAAGCGAGGGCAAGCAGCGGGATCGAGAGACACGTTGACGTGATGATGAGGAGCAGCAAGCCCGTCCGTAGCCAGCGGTTCATGAATCCCTCCTGTCGAGCAGAGCGATGCGTACTAGTTTACTAATACACTAAGTCGGCTGTCAAGGGCCTGCTTCCCAAGGAGCCCAAGAGCGAAAGGTTCGCGAAGTCGCTTTCTCGGTCGGCACAGCACTGAGGCCGTGGTCCGTGTGGGTGGTTTCGACGGGTGCTTGAAGCCGCGGGGATTCTCCTTTTCCGGTGACCTGTGGTAGTCTCCAGCGGGATTGGGGAGGCGTACGCGTTGAGCGGATCGGGAGCGAGATGAGAGATCGGAGCTCGGCCGGGCTGTGTGTGAGAACCCTGGGTTCCTTCGAGGTCTCTCTTCACGGAGTTCCTCTCCCAGAGGAAGCATGGCCCCGTCGCAAGACGCAGGAGCTTCTGAAGATCCTGCTGACCTCGCCGGATATTCCGTTCACGCTCGATCAGCTCTCCGACGCCCTGGTCCCCGATGCCGATCCGAGTCGTGCGCCATCCAACATCCGCGCCCGCGTCAGCGAGCTACGTGCCGTGCTCGAGCCCGATCTGGAGCACGGCCGGGATTCTCAATATGTCAAGCACATCGGAGAGGGATACGCCTTCCGTCTCGACTCAGATTGTTGGATAGACTTCGCGTCTTTCGAAGACGGACTAGCGGATGCAGAGAGAGCGACCGACGACGAACAATGGGAAGACGCCGTCGAGAGATTGGAGACCGCCCTCGGCCTCTACCAAGGGAAGTTCCTCGCCGAGGATCGCTACGCGGAGTGGGCGCAGAGCATCCGTCGACGCCTCCGGGAGCGGTACCTCGAGGGTCTGACGCGCCAGGCCACCTGCTACGCCAAGCTGGGAAGGCTCCGCCAAGCGATCTCGTGTTGTCAACAGATCTTGGGCTGCCAGCCGTACCGCGAGAGCGTGATTCGGACCTTGATGGAGCTTCAGTCCGCCGCCGGTCAACGAGGACGCGCCATCGAGACCTATCATGAGGGCGAACGAGCCCTGCGTGAGTACCTGAGTCTCGAACCGGCCCCGGAAACTCGCGCCGCCTACGAGCGGATTCGGGCAACGTCCGCCGGCAAGGACCTCGATCCGCGGCGCATCGCCGTTCTCCCGTTTTCCAACTACAGCCCAGATCCCGAGGATGAGTACTTCGCCGACGGCATGACCGAGGAGCTGATCGGCTCCCTCGCGAAGGTCCGCGATTTCCGCGTCATCGCACGGACCTCGGTGATACGATTCAAGGACACGAAGCAGCCGATCTCCGAAGTGGCGGCGGCCCTCGATGTCGGCTCCATCCTCGAAGGCTCCGTCCGCAAGGCAGGGGATCGGGTTCGGATCTCGGCGCAGCTGATCGACGCCCGTACGGAAGAGCACCTCTGGGCGGATGAGTACGAGGGCGACATCGGGGACGTGTTCGCCGTTCAGAGGAATGCGGCCCGCGAAGTCGCTCAAGCGTTGAGGATCGAGCTCGCATCGGGCGAGCGGCAGGCCCTCTCTCCTCAGGATGTTGAGGATGTAGCCGCCCATACGTTCTTCCTGAAAGGGCGCTTCTTCCAATCTCAGCGACAGCTGCACGCGACTCGCAAAGCCAGAGAATACCTTGAGAAGGCCACGCACCTCGATCCTTCTCACGCCAGAGCGTACGCCGCGCTGGCCGACGCGTACGCGCTCGGATCCGAAGGGAATCTCCCGATCGACCAAGCACTTCAGATGGCGCAGACAGCCGTGGACCGAGCCTTGCAGATCGATGCGAATCTTGCCGAAGCCCACACGTCACAAGGACTGATCCTGCTTCTCTCTGGACGTGACAACGTGGCGGCAAAGCGTAGCCTCGATCGCGCCATTGAGCTCAATCCCAGCTCTGCAACCGCCCACAACTGGCAGGGGGTTCGCTGCAACGGCATCGGGCAGTACGAGCAAGCGGCAGCCTATCAGAAGGCCGCCATTTCGCTCGACCCGCTGTCTCCATACTCCCGCTTCCTCCTGGCCAGAACGCTCGTGAAGCTGAATCGGTTCGATGAGGCGCTGGACTATCTCGACCAGGCCCTCGAGATCGATCCAACTCACTGGGGTTCGATGGGTCGTCGGATCTGGTGCCATCATCTTCTGCGCAACTGGGATGCTGCGAAGGCCGCGCTTGCTGCCTTTGAGCAGCACCATGGCAACACGTTTGCCTATCCGCGATACCGTGGGCTGCACCTGCTGTATCTCGGCCGACTCGAGGAGAGCCATGAACAGCTCGTACTCTCCCGCGATAGAGGCACCCGCGGGTCCAGCTTCTATCACTACAGCCTCGTCCGCCTCGCAGAGCAACTCCTCTGCGCACGCCGGTTTGAGGAATCCATCGAACAGATCGAGGTGATCCTGTCGGAGAATCCGAGCGGCATCGGGGCCGGGGGGCAGGAAGAGCCGCTCTTCCGGATGGCCATCGCACTGGAACAGCTTGGCAGATTCCCGGAGGCGCTGTCCGCCCTGAGTCGGGCGAGCGATCTTCTGTTCGCCGAGAAGACTGGCAGAATGCCGTGGATCCCCTCCAGTGAAGTGGAGATGAGCATCTGGCTGCCGGCCGCCATCGGCATGGTCCACGCGGCCATGGGGAACCAGGACAAGGCTCGAGAAGCGCTCGACGGCGCCCGAACGTGCCCGAAGAACCGCGGCGGGCAATCGGCGCGCGCCGTGCTCTGCTTCCGGTTGGGCCGCTTCGACGAAGGGTTCGAGGCCCTCGATCTCGCCATCGGAAATCACGACTGGTTCATCCTGACGATCAAGACCCACCCGTGGTTCGATCCTGTCCGGGACGATCCCCGATTCGCGCAGGCTCTCGAGAGGATGAACCTGTCGGACTGACTACCCCAAGGAAGAGATCCGAAGGTCCTCTCCGCGGGCGGGCTGCGACACAGTGGAATGCCTCCGGAAGAAGAACGGAGCGGAAACGGAACCCGTATCGGGAACCTCTTGCCGGAACCAGCCACACCCTGCGCAAACGGGCGCACATCGGCTGGAAGGAGGTTCACATGGCAAGGGTTTTCGGTCTGGTCCTGGTGGCGATGCTGCTCGCAAGTACGTTGGCGTTCGCGCAGACGGCAGTCGCACCGCGGGCTGCGGATGGCGTACTCCTTTTCGACAACGAGACGGGAACGCAGGTCTCTCGCCTCGGCATCCTGTTCGACGGGCCGATCACGCTCTGCACGGAGGACGTGATCGTGTTCGGAGGCGGGGCGGTCACCCGACTGGATGTCGGAGGAAGAACGGCTTGGATCGATGCGGTCGTCGCTCCCGGCGGGACGCTGCAGGTCCGCTTCGGCGGCGGAGCGACGGTACGCGATGCGTGTTGGGTGTCATCGATCGCGGAGAAGAACAAGGCCGCCACACGATGGCTCAGCGAATCCGTTTGGAATGCGGGCGATCTGGATGCCGCGGCCGACTTCATCGCCCCGGAGTTCCTCTTCCATGACATCACGCTGGTCGGGGATCTTCCGGGCGTGATGGGATACACGATGTTCGCCGCGGGCAGCTTGGCCGCGTTCCCCGACACGCAGTTCGCAATCGAGGACATCGTGGCCACCGATGAGATGGTGGCACTTCGCGTGCTCCGAACCGGCACCCACCTCGGGGATCTGAACGGAATCGCGCCGACCGGCGTGTCGGTCAGCGAGCGCGCGATCGTGCTGTATCGGATGAGTGACGGGAAGGCCGTCGAAGGTTGGATGGAGTACGACGCCCTCGGCCTCCTCGTGCAACTCGGCCTGATCCCCGCGATGGGGCCGCCGAACTTCACGTGGGGAACTCGATCGACGGCGACCGGCGATCCCGGCACACCGGCGGAGAACATCGTCATCGCGTCGCGGGATCCGCTGGAGGTCTGGAACGAACAGGACTTCGCCGTCATCCCCGAGGTATTCGGAAAAGGCTTCGTCGGGCACTACGACATGAGCACCGTCGACAGCCTCGAAGCACTGCAGCAGTACATCCCGGGGAACCTGGAGGCCTTCCCGGACTTCCACGTCACGATCCACGATGTGTTCGCGGAAGG
>Ga0272444_10002792_pt1 | contig 15993 bp, 13 predicted proteins | sample SSMForm13_FD_201033 | JGI IMG/M metagenome (GOLD analysis project Ga0272444, IMG submission 201033) | Marine sediment archaeal communities from Little Sippewissett salt marsh, Falmouth, MA, United States - SSM-Form-13 | ecosystem: Environmental > Aquatic > Marine > Wetlands > Sediment ...
GTTATAATAAATTAGACTTTGAGGCGAAAATCGCACTCGAAATTTCCTTTTATAGATTATACCGAGAATGAAAAAGGCATAATAATCTATTTTCAAAAGGAGATCCATACGCTGCTCGAATCGTCTGGATGAATCCTCAAGTATGTTGGCCATTTGGAGTCTTTAGGGCTGGGCGTGATTCAACCTTTGTATGACTGTCTTGGCCTTTTCTTCTGTCCTTGCGAGACCTGCGCTCAGGGATATGTAAATCATAAGAAAAATGATGCCTATCAATAGCCTGCCGCCAGTCAGTATGATATGGCATACCCTTTTTGTCAATTAATATGCGATGGTTACTCGTCATTAAAGCTTTATTAAATTCTCTGGACTTTTTTTGGTTTGCCGCTTTGTTTATAATGCTTTTAAGAGTCGTTCCTTGAAGTTTCACAACCAAGAACGGACCAAGAGGGTACACAAAGTCACGCCAATAATAAAAGCAGCGATGGCATTCATCCACATGAATCTATAGAGGAATCTAAGCTCCTTTTCTTCTGTTTCGAGTGTTTCAGTTCCAGATAAATTTCTTCTTATGTTTCCTTGTTTTGAATAACTTTGGTTTATTTTATTATTGTTGATGGAAACCGAGCTTATTGCCCCTTCCAATTGCGCAAGATGCTTTTTATATGGTGTCATTTTTTATTTCCTTGTTATTTAAAAATAACATTTTTAACAGGGAGAATTTTCTTATGAACGAAATTTATGCTTTTTCAATCGTAAGAAAACCTCTATCTTCAATAACGTTAGAATCTGTGCCTTCTGAGATTAGGCATATTTTTACGCAATTTTTGACGTTTTTCATTCCGAAGTTTTCGATATTCCTTCATTTGCTCTTGTGTCAGAATCTTCTCAAGTTTTTTTTGGTGGTAATTTGCAGCTCTTGCATCTCATTTTTTAAAGATTGCATGCCCTGACGACCCTGCCCTCTACGTCTCCCAAAAATCTCACGCCGCTTTTCAAATTCTTTATGGATGATTGGATAGACCTGGATTTCCTGTTCTTCAGTTAGGTTAAGCCGCGTCTTCATGACGGAAATGAATATTCCAGCAGAGCGATAACGACGCCTGTGCCAATTTTTTTACTCAGTTTCGAATTCATGATGTACCTCTTTAAATGGGTTGTTATTTTTCCGGGAATTTTTTCCTCGGTTTTGAGGATAAGATAAGCCACGAATGTAAAGACTTTATGTTATTCGGGGACAAAATTGTAAAGATTTTGTAAAATTGATTGCCCTGGTATTATGGGAAATTGATGTAACCATCCATCAGAGATACTTAGCCTTATTAGATCCCGTCCCGCTTTCATCGGGGTGAGCGTTTCATAAAATCGTAGTAGAATTTTATTCCACAATCATCCATTTTAGCCCTCATTTTACAGAATCTTAACAATTTACCCTTGAATTAACACAAATCCTTTATTTGAAAGGAGGGTCCATGGAAATCCAGGAAACGGGCATCAAAGAAACCCAAATGATGGAGCACGCGATAGCGGAAGAATCAGCGATCATCTGTAGAAATACGGGAACATATACCGCAACATCTTGCTGAAAGTCGATGATAACTGGAATGAATTTATTTAGGTGGTTTTGGGGGGCTGCCACTAAAATATATGGCAGACTCTTTATCATAATGCCCAGAAATTTATGCATGATGCACATTTTTCTGGGCATTTTTTATATAATTCTCCTTCATCAAATTTTTCCGTCTTTTTCAATTCATAAGTTTTGAAAATTTTATTCCTTTCCTTATGATTGCCTGAAATACCTTTTAAACCGACAACTTGTGCGTACTTTAGGATCAAAAGACGGGTTTGAGATTCTTATTATTTTAAAAGAGAAGTTCTTTTTGGCACAGGTGTTGCTGAAAAAAATTACCTTTAAAATTCAGGTCATATAAACCGGGGAATGACAATGTTGGAAAAAGCTACGAGTTCAAATCACATGGATTTAACCAGTCGGAAACTCAAATCCGAGATTGAGTACCGGAAGAATCTGCAGGATATTTGCAACAAGATACATGCCGCCGCAAATCTGGACGAGATCCTGGTTGATCTCAAGGATGAAATCACAGAGCTTTTTAAAGCGGAACGGCTGACCGTTTACCTGGTTGACGGCAGAGAGCGGGAGCTGGTTTCGAGATTTAAATCCGGAGACGAAATCGGAGAGATCCGCATTCCCCTGTCCAACAACAGTATATCAGGATGTTCCGCTTTCAAGAAGAAACTCATAAATATTAAAAATGTTTATGATGATAAGGAGCTGGCCGCCATGGATAATGATCTGAAATTTGATAAGAGCTGGGATCAAAAGGCGGGCTTTACCACCCAACAGGTTCTCGCGGTTCCGGTGATATGTAAAAACTATCTGCTGGGCGTGATTCAGCTTATAAACCGTAAAGACGGGGGGTTGTTTTCCAAACTGGATGAACAGTCTGTTACGGAAATGGCCCATATACTGGGGATCGCACTGTACAACCAGAAGCGGATGGCAAAAGCAAGGCCAAACAAATTTGATTATCTTCTGAAAAACCGTATTCTGACAGAAAAAGAACTGGACAAGGCCACCACTGATGCCAGAACAAGAAGAGAACCTGTTGAAGCGGTTTTAATGTCGGATCTTAAGGTTTCAAAACAGGATATCGGCAACTCCTTAAGTCAATTTTATAACGTACCGTTTGCAAAATATGATGCAAATTTACCGGTTCCCAGTGAACTCCTTGCCGGCCTGAAAGTCCCTTTCATGAGACACTATGCCTGGGTTCCCCTGCGCAAGGAAGGTGATAAAATCGTTATTGCCATAGACAATCCTTTCGATCTTCAGAAGATTGAGGAAATCAAATCTTTGTTCACCGGCAAATCCATCTGTTTCAATGTCGCGTTAAAACAGGATATACTAAAAATTCTCAGGCGCTTTACCCGAACAAAAAAAGAACTTGTCTCCATGCAAGATATACTTTTTCAACTTAAGAGCGAAGAACAAGAGGTAGAAGATGAAAAATCTATCCTGTATGAGGAGGACAGCGCCATTGTCCAACTTGTTAATAAAATAATCATCGATGCCTATGATCGGGGTTCTTCGGATATTCATATCGAACCGTATCCCGGAAAGGAAAAGACCCGGGTGCGGATCCGTGTGGACGGTGCATGTAGGGTATTCGAGTCGCTCCCTTCCGTGTTTAGAGATAAAATCGTGTCACGTATTAAGATCATGGCAGATCTCGATATTGTGGAACGGCGCAAGCCCCAGGACGGGAAAATCAAATTCAAAAAATACGGCGGTCTTGATATTGAACTCCGGGTGGCAACCATTCCCACCCAGGGGGGAGTGGAAGATGTCGTGATGCGGATTCTGGCCACCGGTAAGACGCTTCCTCTGGATAAAATAGGTTTTTCAACCCGAAACTACAAAAATTTTGTCAGCTCAATTACACAGCCATACGGCCTCATCTTTGTATGCGGTCCCACCGGCTCCGGCAAAACATCAACCTTACATTCGGCGCTGTCATATATCAATAATGCCGAAACCAAGATATGGACCGCTGAAGACCCTGTGGAAATTACCCAGAGAGGGTTGAGGCAGGTCCAGGTAAAGCCCAAGATCGGGTTCGACTTTGCCTCGGCCATGCGGGCATTTTTAAGGTCTGACCCGGATGTTATTATGGTGGGTGAGATGCGTGACAGGGAGACAACATCAATAGGAATAGAGGCGTCATTAACCGGGCATCTGGTATTTTCCACACTGCATACCAACAGCGCATCGGAAAGCATAACCCGGCTGCTTGACATGGGAATGGATCCGTTCAACTTTGCAGATTCTATTGTGTGCATCCTCGCCCAGCGCCTGGTCCGTACCTTGTGTAAAAAATGCAAGGGATCTTATCACCCTTCAAAAAGTGAATATGAGACTCTGATTCGGGAATACGGATCTTTTGAAAGGTTCGAAAAAAATGCTAATATACCTTATACCGATGATTTAGTTCTCTACCGGCCGGTGGGCTGCAACCGATGTTACAATGCCGGATATGCCGGACGCATGGGTCTGCATGAACTGTTGCTGGGGACCGATCCCATGAAAAAACTGATCCAGAACAATTCTCTGATTGAAGTTTTAAGGAATCAGGCCGTAAAAGATGGTATGGCGACTCTGAAACAGGACGGAATTGAAAAAATATTGGGTGGAAACTGCGATATCCTGCAGGTTAGGAAGGTTTGTATCCGATGATCGGGTAAACTCAAGGCACCTTTTTGGCTGCTTCCATAAATCTTTTTAACTGTTTTTCATAATAGCTTCTGTTCGATACGGTCAACTCAAGGACCTTGATTTCAGATTCAACCGCCTCTTCAAACCGATCGTTTGCATAATAGCACTCAGCCAGGGTGTCGAGGATATACGGAGATTCTTCGAGTTTGGCCGCTTTTTCTGCAAGATACAATGCTTTTTGAGGATCACGGAATTTTTCGACGTTAGATGTGGCATGAAGCCAGGCCAAGTTGTTCAAAGCATGAGGGTTATCCGGCTTAAGCGCTAATGATTGTTCATACGCTTTTATGGTTTCGGCAAACTTTTCCTGGCTGAAATAAAGGTCACCCAGCGTGCTGTAAAGATTCGGGTTGTCAGGGGTGTTCTCCAGTTCTCTTAGTATTATTTTCTCGATAAAATGTTTGTTTAATTTCTTGCCGGTTTCACCAAAATTCAGGTTATATCCGATGGTTCCGATCAACAGTACTCCCACCAGGTAAACAGCAATGCTTTTTATTATTTTTTTGTCCTGGCGGGTTATCCAGGCTCTGTCCGTTTCACATTTTTTCAAATATTCTATCCGGCTTTTAATGCTGAAGTGGTGCCAGTTGGGTTTGTCGTATGGCTCACCGCTTGTTGCTGCAATTTTTTCGAAGCAGGAGATAAGAGGTGCTGCACTGTCGAAAAGGGTGTACACGTAAGTGTCTGCCTGGCGCTCGAAATTACGCATAAAATATCCGAAAATAAAACGGAAGTAGATCAGGAAAAATATAATAATGATGAAGCTGAAAATCGATGATGTTACTGCGGTCTGATCCAGACCGCTATGGCTTATAAATCTGTATATGGGTTCCGTGAAGATAATAAAATATACCAGCAGGTCAAAAGTGGCAAAAGAGATCAGCATGTATCCTACAAAAAAGACCAGATAAAAAATAAGATGTTTTTTCTTTATATGCCCGATTTCATGGGCAATGACCGCATCAATCTCCTCGGGCTCAAGAAATCGCAAAAGGTCATTTGTAACAAGGATGTAGCGGAATTTCTTGACCAGCCCCATCACACCGGCGGTTATCATTCTGCCACCGAATATGGGCCAGTAAAGAATATCAGCATATTCAAGCCCTGCTGTTCGGCACAGGTTTTCGATCCGTTTTCTATAATAACCGATTTCCAGGGGTTTGCATCTCCAAAATTTCTGGATTACGGCCGGGCCTGCAATTGCGATGGCAACAAGAAAAACAATGAAATAGGCAATTTGACCCTGGGTGGTGGAGAGAAAATGTTTTGGCGACTCAAAGGGCAGGGCATTAATAATATCGGCAACTCCGGAAAGGAGCAGCCAAGGTAAAAGAACGGGTACGGAAAAAGAAATTTGAGACAGAACATATGATCTTCTGGAGAGATCCGAGTTGGAGAGCATCTTATAGGGTCCATGGGCACAGGCCCATACAATGGCAAGATAGAATATAAAAAGTCCGAGAAATAAAAGCGCCTGAAACGTCGGGATAATGGAAAGAAAGTCAATGTCTGCCAAAAAGGATGAAAGGTTCAGGCCGTAAATATCGATGGAAAAGAGCACGATGGCCATTATGGATTGACGGGTGAGCGTAGAGCTGAATTTATGACTGAGTTGAGCGAATTCTCCCTGCGAAAGCCTTTTTTCTATCCTGTAAAATTGTATCCAGGTGATCCCTGCGAAGGCAGCAGTCAGTCCGATAAACAAAATAAAGGTTTCTATTGAGGTAAAATTGGTATCTTCCGAAGGCTGATAGGTGCTGTATATGAGCAGTACAATGATGAAGTATATGAAATTACCGAACATAGAAATATTTATTTAAACATGAAACGCCTGATCCGATGGACCAGGTTGAAATTAACAAGCTATGCCTTTCATGATAGTATAAGTGCCTAAAGTTTGAAATGAGCTAAAGTGAACTAAAATTAAGGAGTTCTATGATGTAAATTTACATCCTTAACTTTAGTCACTTCCAACTTTAGTCACTTTAGACACTTTTTCTTTGTAATATCTTTCTTTTTCACTATAGATGCAGCCACAATATTGCTGGCGATACATTCCCAAACGTTTTGATTCTTGGATACCCTCTTTCCATCCATTACGAAAATCATGGTAGTAAAATCGTACCCCCACGGTTTTGCCCACCGCTTGGCCGATGGATTTTATTTCGTCGTGTTTCTGAAATTTACTGTACAGGAGAGTGGTGGTAAAATAATCAAATTTACCCCGCTTTGCCACCAGTGCCGTGGATCTCAAGCGATCATGGTAGCAATACGTGCAGCGCCTCGATTCCCTGAACACGACATTCTGAATAAAACCTTCCAGATCGTAACCTTCCTGATAAATGACCCTAAGATTGATGGTTTCAGCATAAGACTTCAATGTTTCTTTGCGTTTCATACATTCCGTATACGGGTGGATATTGTGTTTGTAGAAAAAACCCATTACATCAAAACCTTGCGTCTCAAGGGTTTTTACAGTGGTTATTGCGCACGGAGCGCAGCATATGTGAAGCAGGATCTTCATACTCTTTTTCCGAAAATAGCGGTTCCGATACGTACAAGGGTCGCCCCCTCCTGGATAGCCACTTCAAAATCACCGGTCATGCCCATGGAAAGTTCACTCAAACTCATATTCAACAAACCCTGTTGATCAAGACGGTCTCTCAGTCCTCGAAGGGCCGCGAAATAGGGCCGAACCTTTTCAGGAGCGTTGAAATAGGGCGGCATGGTCATAAGCCCTTTAACCGACAAGTTCTCAAGAAGGCTTATGTTCTTTAGAAGATTGTACGTGTCTTTGACATTTACTCCTGACTTTGAAGCTTCCTCACTGATATTGACCTGTATCAAAACCTCCTGGATTTTATTAATTTTATGTGACTGTTTATCCAATTCACGGGCCAGTTTAAGCGTATCAACGGAATGAATCAGGTCAAAGAGCCTCACGGCGTATTTGGCCTTGTTGGACTGAAGATGTCCGATGAAATGCCACGATACCGGGTAAGTCGCCAGGTCGTTGAACTTTGTCCGGGCTTCCTGGACATAGTTTTCTCCAAGAATGGTGGCGCCGGCTTCTATGGCTTGTCTGACCCTGTTTGTTGGAACAGTTTTGCTCACCGCAACAAGACGGATGGTTTCAGGGTCACGGCCGCATCCACGGGCCGCTGTTTCAATACGGTTTTTTACGTTTTGCAATCTTTTTATCAATTTTTAAAATCTTCTTTTGTTAAGCGACTATTTATATTGTTTATAGCCAGCACACCTTCCTTTATGAGAAATTCAATGACCTCGCAAACCGGGAGCCCCACAACATTGGTGTAAGAACCGTTGATGCTTTTAACCAGGAAGGTGCCGAGGCCCTGAATGGCGTAAGCTCCTGCTTTGTCAAAAGGTTCGGTTGTATGTATATACCACTCAATTTCTTGATCGGCTAGATTTTTAAAAAGGACTTCTGTTTTAACTGTTTCGGAAAATTTTCGGTTTTTCACTTTGCAGCAGATTGAATAGCCGGTAAAAACCTGGTGTGTTTGACCGCTGAGCTGTTTTAACATGGTTCGGGCTTGGGCTATGGAACCGGGTTTGCCAAGTATGGTTTGGTCTTTCAGGACAATGGTATCGGCACCGATAACCCATTTCCCGGGATACTTTTCTGATACGTTATCGGCCTTGGCTTCGGCGAGAACCCTGGCATAGATTTCCGGCGAAGATATGGGGATAGATGACTCATCGATGGTGCTCGGAATTACAGAAAATGAAAGTCCTGCCTGTTCTAACAGATACCGGCGCCTTGGGGATCTGGATGCGAGGATTAATAACGGATCATCATTTGGATTTTTCATGGGGATTAAGTATCAGAAGAAATGAAAATTGACAAGCATCAAACCTAAAAAGCCCTTGATAAGTGTAAGTTATCGAGACCTTTGCAAAACGCCCCTTTTTGCCCAATTTCTACGTCAGCCTCAAATTTTAACCCGTCACCGAACTTTGGCGGATTAATCCTCGGAATACTCAATGAATGGATGCCTGTCCCCATGGGTTTTTCATCGGGGTGGTTAAAATTTTCGCGTTGACTCGGGGCGTCCATGCCCCCGCCCTTGCGGGCAGCTTGAGAGCTGTCCAATTTTGCTATCCTGCAGAATTGTCCTTGAACCCCGGTTAAATTTAAAATACGGATTTAACCCCGATGGAATAAACAGAAAAATAAATTCCATTGGGCAGGCAAAAATAAACATTTCTCAAAGGTCTCTTACTGACAAAATTACAATAACTTGCTGACAATTTCATAAATGTCGGCAAAAGCATTACTTGACTGGTCAAGATTGATTAGGGGGGACATGTCGGAAATCATTGCACCGATCTGCTTGTCATATGACACGCTACACAAATCCGTGGTTTGAGTGGTTAAATATTTTTCAGCAACAATCTGTACAATTTGACCTGCATTTTTCTCTTTGTTATTCCTGGCCATGTTGGTAATTATTGTCGGCCGGATATTTTCAATTTCTTTTTTTAAAACATCCATTACATCTTTTCCGCCGGACTCCTCAATGAACTGAAGAAGCTCTTTGACGGTTCGAATTTTGAGTACATTTTTTGGATCCATGGCTGTTTTAATAAGAGCTTGGAGAGATGGAGTTTTGCCGGAAAGACGGCTTAACCTTCGGTAGACCGCATTCCGAATAAATATATAGGCATTCTGAATCGATGTGGGCTCCGGTGTGAGGACGACAATTTTTTTATTGGCGGAAAGAAAAAAATCGAGAACATTAAAAGAAGTCCCGGCACCAAGATCAAGAATCACGTAGTCGGCATCTATCCTTGAAAAATGAGTTATAAGTTTCACCTTTTGGCTAAAGTGTGGGTTGGCCAGGGAAAGGACGTCACTGGCACCGCTGATAAGACGAAGGTTTTGAGCCCCGGTATCGATACAAATATCCTCTAATACTTCAAATTTTCGGGTAATAAAATCATTTAATGTTTTTGATGGACTTTTAATTCCCAATAGGGTGTGCAGGTTGGCACCGCCCAGATCTACGTCCACAAGAACAGTTCGTTTGCCCATCCGGGCAAGCCAAAAAGCCAGGACGGTACTCACAACACTCTTTCCGGCCCCGCCCTTGCCTCCGCCTACGGCCCATATCTGCGGGGTTGATTTGCTGATGGTATTTGGTTCTTCTTTCACTTGTCACCTTGTTGATACTACCTGAATTTTGCATGAAAATTGATGAGTCTGTTGATTAATGGTCTTTTCGCACAATCTCTGTGTTATGCTCAAAAAATAATCCTCGGAATATCAAATTTATGCCTGTGGTTATTTTTTTCGCATGCCTTGATCTTGAACGAAAATCCTCATTAATCAACAGACTCATTAATGAGAATCTTTATAATCCTAAATTAAAGCGTGTTTAAACAACATCATAATTAAGGTACTAAATTTGATGAACTCGTAAAAAGTCCGATTTAGACGGTTTCGTAAAAAGTTCAAATTCAAGGCGTGCAAATTTTGTAATCATCGGCTATCCGCCGGTCCCGTAGGGAGCGTACTTATCGTACGTTGAATGATTGCGAAATGCAGCACAACGCAGAAGTTGGACTTTTTACGAAACCGTCAAATTTTAATGGTTATTATTCCCACGCACCATGAGCAACCGATAATCCAATTGATAGAGAAACAAAGTTTGGGCTCGTAAACAAGCCAAACGGCTACATGGTCATGACTTTCCCAAAAGAGAGCTCCATAAACTCCATATAAGATTTTGCTCTCCCTCGGATCCATAACAGTAATCCTTCAACAGCCCGCGGTCATTATCGGTCATTTCTTTGAACTGGACACCGACGATGGCTGTTGTTTTTCCTTCCAGGGGAACATCCTTGCCCCAGACAATAGTACCCAAGATATTGATCGTAATAGATTCTATGGGTAAACACATCTGGATTCTTACATTTTTTCCGGTCAGGCTAGTAGAAGGACCGATTTGATACCTCGCACCCAAAATCACACATGCTCCGCCTAAAGAAATATCATCCGTGAACCCGGTGAGTTCCAAAGGTGCTTTTCCGCCAGGATCCTGGAAGATCTTAAGGTTTACCTGTGTGGGAAGCTGGTGCCTGACTGTTTTTCGAACCATTTTTGAAAGTTTTATTTCATCCGATTCCATACGGGCATCCAAGAGGTGATCAAGCATAGGCTCGACATCAGGATACTCTCTGCAAATTTTCATCAGCATGGGTTTGGAGATTTTGGCCAATTCAACGCGGGTGATGGTTTTAATATCTGTTTGAGATACTTTTTCCTCTGTAGATGGATAAATTTCACCAAAAAAGTCGTTTTCTATAAGGTCTTTCTTTGTTTTTTTTCGGACCTTTTCATCCATTTTTAAACGATGGTAGATTGTTTCTTCCAAGGCTCCGGAAACCACGAAACTCATATCATTTTCCGGATCCCCGAATTTTTTCAACGTACTTTGTGCAGGAAAATACCTGGGAGTCAGCTCATTCATAAAAGCGATAAGTAGCTGAAATGACAGCTTAGAAAAAAAGCTCTGCACCGGATCCTCTTTGGGGCTGCCTTTATGAAGGTCTGAATAGAATTCCTGCCCTTCCTGATGGGAGGGCTTGGCAAGGCGCCACTCAAAGATTTTGGAAACAATTGCCTGCAGTGTCTGGCCTTCTTGAATAAAAAGGTTGGCCGATATTCTGTATGCATCGACAGCATCAAACGGTTTTTCTTGTACCAGGAAGTCTGCAAAGACTCTATGGAGTCGCGGATTGTTTGGAAAAACCTTTAACAGGTTCTCAAACTCCGTGAGGGAGTCGATGGTGATAGATCCCTCAATAATACGGTTTACGACACTGTCCCGCATGTCAGTGCTGTCGTTCATAATTCACCTTAAGGGTTTTTTTGGTTTTTCATGTTTTCTATAATTACATCTATACGCTGGTTCATCATCTCGCTTTTTTTAAAAGAAAGAAGTAATATCTCGTAAAATGATTTTATTTTGGTATCAAATTTCAGCAAAATATCACCAAATTCTGCAAGTTTTGCACTCATGGATTTAATTTGATTATAAACATCTTCGGCAGATTTATCGGGTGGCTCAGAAGACCCCTTTTCTCTGAACGCGGTTATCAATTTTTCAAGGTCTTTTTTTTCCCCGTCCGAAAGGCCAACATTTAATTCTGTCTGGTATTCATCCGTCATGTTGTCACCGGTAATCAAGATTCATCATGCTTTTTAAATTCTCTGTTAATCATGGCATCTATGGCGGTAATACTTTCATCAACGGTTCTCAAAGATTCGGAAATCTTGCCGGTATGTTCTGAATTGATGCCGGACTTTTTTTTCAACAGGTTGATACTAAGCAACAGAATAATAACAATTGTAAGAAAATTTAACAGGGCCAGCATGTATGTCTGAAGATTATAATTGTTGCCGGTAGAAGGTAGTGATTCCGTCGGTTTTACCGGTTCCTGCTTTGCCGTTTTGTCCGGTGCGCTCTGAGTCGTTATGGGAGCGGCAGGGACCTTGTTTAAGCTTTCTTTGGAGGACTCTTTTGCTTGCTTTGGAGTTATATCCGATGCAGCGTTTTTCTTTATTTTAAGCATATTCCCTGATTCTTTTTCCGGAGATTTTTCCGGGATAAACGTTGGTTGTTTGGTTACAAGCTCGGCTAATTCTTTTTCTGATGATTCTTCCGGCATGGCTTTTGGCTCTTTTGTCTCAGGCTCTTTTGATTTATTCACTGAAGGCTTGGCATGCAAAGACTCCTCCGGCACAATCTTTTGGGTTGGTGGAGTTATTAAGTATGCATCGATAACAACGCGGTCTGGACCGGAAAGAGAAAACGCCTTTAGTTTGAAATAGGGAAAAGAGAGTTTTATTCCGGCTGTCAAAAGAGTTTTCTTTTGAACAAACTCAATGGAACGAACCGGCTGAATTTGGGTTGCCTTATAAAGAATTTGTCGGGGCAGGACCGTTGTGCTGTCAGGAAAAATTACGGAAAATTTCCCATCACCATCGATTACAGGCTCCTTAAATTGAGCTGCATTCTGGAATTCAAACACAATTCTTGTAAAATCTTGGTGTTTGGCGGTTCTCACATATTTAAGGCTGGCGGCCTGAGTTCCTCCAGATTGGAGCATGAAGAGAAGGGCGGCAATTATCGTTAGTCCTGATTTCATATGTTTTCTCATGGGGTTGTTATACGTCTCGGAAATTTTACAATTTGTAGAAACCAAAAGTCTTTTAATGACAATCTGTTTATGCTATCGGCATGGAAGAATGGAATAGTGAAACTTTTTTCTATTCCACCAGAACCATTATTCTCTCCGGGTGCAGGCCCTACAGGTTGATACCTTCGAAAAACGCCCCTTTTTTCCCAATTCCGGCGTCCCCACGGAGCGGGATTTGTCAACGGGCTCAAATTTTAACCCGCCACCGAACTTTGGTGGGGTAATCCTCTAAATACTTAATGTATTGCTGCGGTTAAAATTTTCGCCTTTCTTAGCCTTGAACAAAATTGAACGTTTTTCAAAAGTTTCGGGCTGGAGGCCAATTGGGACGAACACTCTAAATTTGATAATAAAAAGCCAAAAAAACTATAAAGGAAAGTGACTTGTGTGTCAAATAAAATTCATGAACTCGTAAAAAGTCCGATTTAGGCGGTTTCGTAAAAAGTTCAAATTCAAGGCGTGCAAATTTTGTAATCATGAGGAGTACTTATCGTACGTTGAATGATTGCGAAATGCAGCACAACGCAGAAGTTGGACTTTTTACGAAACCGCCTAAATTGTCCACGGAAGCTCAACGCCCGTCCGGTCTGGATTAAAATTCTTTTATCATTTCATGAAGTATAATTCTGACAATCTCGGCCGGTGTTGGTGGCTAAAATAAGATAATTTGGATCTCTTTGATATATTTTATATATACATAAAATCAAATCGCTGATAGCTGCTATTGATGGCAGATATGTGAGATCACGGCTCGATCTCCATTCAGGTAACGATGGGGGATGCCTCCGAATCAAAAGGGTTGGTACGAAGGGCGAGGTGGAACAGGTAGGGATAATTGTTTTTTAAATAAATCATATAATCAAGCCACTGGTAAACAAGTCGGCGGTATGCCCTCTGCATGTCGTTTGACAGATGTTTGTAATCGGAATCAGGCAGCCGGCGAAAGTCGGTCCGGTATAGAAATTCATCTCGAATATGAATGATTGCCCGAAGTAGATCGGTAAAGGATTCATGCTCCAGCAATGCAGGATTTTCCAAATAGCGCAACATACTATTTCCTTTTTCTTTTAGAAAATGCTTCAGAGCTTCCAGGTCACTGCTGTGAATATCAACTGAAAAATCGTAGGATTGGATGCACCTTCTTGCCGCAGAGAATTCTTTTTTCGACCAGTTTTGCGTTATCTTAAGGTCTTTGCCGATGGTTTTGGACTGCGGGTCAAATGCTGTAAAAATGGTAAGCAACCGAGTTCCGATTTCACTGAAAAATGTTCCCACCACCATATTTGTCTTTTGCATCCGAATCAGTTTTTCCCGTCGATTTATTATCATTTCAGTTGCATTGGCAATCACACCCAGAAAAGTGCCTACCCCGCAGATAATCAGGATCATAACCAGAAACTTACCCGCTTTGGTGGCAGGGTGGATGTCGCCGTATCCGACTGTGGAGATGGTAACAATACTGAAGTAAAAGGCATCGGACAATGTGAGTTTTTCAATAAACATGAACCCCACAGTACCCAATACCATAGTAACAATCAAGACACCAAAAAAGATTTTTAATCGGAGCTGAAGATTACCCATCATTCCATTATTCCAATTGAGGCGAAGCCCCTAAGCTCTGCCGCTAATAAAGCAATAAACACTTCAGGAAAGACAATAATCAAAATTGCCGTATTAATCAATATAAAACCCGGCAAAAAATATTTTATGCTGCGTATTTAAGTCGAATTTTTGTTAAAATAGAATTTTTTATCAGAGAACCGTATATTAGGTTAATCTGGCGGTGGAATTTTTGGCATCACCGCCAGATTGGCTATCGGACCTGAAAGGTTACGCGACTTCCTGGTATTCCGCGTCGACCACATCATCATCGGATCCGGAAGACGCCGGACCCCATGTGCTCTCAGTTGCGCTTTCACCCTGATGTGCTCCGGAAGGGGAGGCTTGCTGGTACATGGAAGCTGCCAGCTTATGTGAAGCCTGTGTCAGCACCTCGGTCATACGCTTGATCTGAACGGTATCTTCGCTTTCTAACACCCGTTTAAGGTCATTTAACGCTCCCTCAACCTCGGCCAGGGTCGTACTGTCTATCTTATCGCCAAGTTCCCTTATGGATTTTTCAGTTGTATAAATCAATGCATCGGCTGTATTGCGTGCATCCACAAGTTCCTTTTTATTTCTATCCTCATCGGTATGGAGTTCCGCATCTCTGACCAACCGGTCGATTTCTTCCTGGGACAAGCCTGAAGAAGCCGTGATGCGGATGGACTGCTGTTTGCCGGTGGCCTGATCCTTGGCCGAGACTTCCACGATACCATTGGCATCGATGTCAAAAGTTACTTCAATCTGCGGCATACCTCTGGGTGCAGGGGGAATGCCTTCCAATTCAAAACGACCCAGCGTCTTGTTTCCTAAAGCCATTTCGCGTTCTCCCTGAAGCACATGAATTGAAACTGCCGGCTGGTTATCTTCAGCAGTTGAAAAAATCTGGCTCTTTTTGGTGGGAATAGTTGTATTTTTTTCGATCAGCCGGGTCATCACTCCTCCCAGGGTTTCGATACCCAGAGAAAGCGGAGAAACGTCAAGGAGCAGAACATCTTTAACATCTCCTTTTAAAACGGCCCCCTGAATGGCCGCACCAAGGGCTACAACCTCATCCGGGTTCACCCCTTTGTTCGGTGCTTTGCCAAAAATTTTCATGACGCGCTCATGAACCGCCGGCATGCGTGTCATGCCGCCCACCAGGATGACCTCATTAACCTCACCGGATGACAGGCCGGCGTCCTTCAGTGCCATGTTGCAGGGCCCCTCAAGCTTATCCAAAAGATCACTGACCAAAGCTTCTAACTTGGCCCGGGTTATCTTTATATTCAGATGCTTGGGACCGCCGGCATCGGCAGTGATAAACGGTAAATTCACATCGGTTTCCATGGAAGCGGACAGTTCCATTTTAGCCTTTTCAGCAGCTTCTTTGAGTCGCTGCAGGGCCATTTTGTCACTTCTTAAATCAATTCCCTGGTCCTTTTTAAATTCATCGGCCAAATAATCGATTAGCCGAAGATCGAAGTCCTCACCGCCCAAATGGGTATCTCCGTTGGTGGCTTTGACCTCAAAGACACCATCGCCGATATCCAGTATGGAAACGTCAAATGTGCCGCCGCCCAGATCGAATACGGCAATCTTTTCTTCTGATTTTTTGTCCATACCATAAGCAAGAGATGCTGCCGTGGGTTCATTGATAATCCTTAGAACATTAAGGCCGGCTATTTTCCCTGCATCCTTGGTGGCCTGTCTCTGGCTGTCACTAAAATAGGCCGGTACGGTAATCACTGCATCGGTTACCGTTTCACCAAAATATTCTTCTGCGGATTTCTTGATATCCGCCAGGATAAAAGATGAAATTTCCGCCGGGCTATAATGTTTACCCTGAAGATTAATACGAACATCATCATTACTTGCTTTTTCGATTC
>Ga0272444_10002793_pt1 | contig 15993 bp, 15 predicted proteins | sample SSMForm13_FD_201033 | JGI IMG/M metagenome (GOLD analysis project Ga0272444, IMG submission 201033) | Marine sediment archaeal communities from Little Sippewissett salt marsh, Falmouth, MA, United States - SSM-Form-13 | ecosystem: Environmental > Aquatic > Marine > Wetlands > Sediment ...
TCAAGGAGGCCTCTAAAAGACTTGCATTAGAAAAGAAAAAAATCTAATTTAACCCTCGTTCTGCCGACCTCAGGGTGGGGGATTTTGACCCGGCCACAGGTGGGGGATTTTCAAGTGGCCATCCGGGCAATGAGCTACTTTTTGCTTGATTTGGCAGCCTCTCAAAGGCAAACGCTGGATGGATAAAACATGATAGAAAAACGTAAGTTTAAAAAAGTGAAAAGAAAAAAATCCTCTTTCAAAAAAGAAATGCGGTATTTTCTTCTTGTTTTCCTTGTCTGTCTTATCGTGGGTTTTTCTTTTGCATTTCTTACCGGTAAGATGCCGTCATTCCTTGACAGAACCATTCAAAAGTACACAGATCGAATAGCGGCTGAACAAATCAAAGGATTCGAAAAAAAAGTGTTAAAAGAGGTAAAAGGCGATAATCTTGATGTTGTCAAAAAGTACAAAGATGCGAAGGCTGCCATTGACAACTAACCGTTTATCTTATTATTTTGATCACCGGCCTTCATATGAGGCACCTTCTTTTCATATGTCGCTATCGAAGGAATCATTATAACAACAGCAGTCATAAACCAGAACGGCTCCATGATTCTGACGATAATGAATGTATTGGAGCCTACGGCATGAGCAAGCAAGGCTACAAATCCAGCCAAAAATCCCAGAGCAAGCCCATTAAAGAGGGGTTCCGTCGTGTTCCGGTATACGTGTAAACCGTTTTTGAAAATGGCAATAAGCAGCCATACAAAAACAAACAAACCGATCATTCCAGTCTCCACTATAATTTTGGGAAACTGCGCATCAAGGAATCTATACCCCGTAACCCCATAGCCAAAAAGGGGATGCCTGATAAAATCAGTTGTGAGTACATTCTTCCATGATCTCAGTCTGTCCGATGTTGAGGTATCGATTCGTATTCCGGCAATTTCAATCTGTTCCTTATGGTATCGCTGCGTTACAGTAAAAAGCGCCCTCTCTTTTACCGCCTTAGGCAAAGAAAATGGAGCGAGTAAAATTACTGCAATCAGTATCGCAACTAATGCCATTTTTTTCTTTGAAAATAGTATAAGTGCGATCAGCATCGGAATGACCGCAACCCACGAGCTTCTTGAAAGAGTAGCCAACAGAGAAATCACAATTAGCACAGCAAGCACTGCAAGGCTTTTTTTGTAGCCTGTTGATTCCGGTGTAGCCAGTAATCCCAAAACGATAGACAACATGAATACGAGATATCCACCCAGGGTGTTCGGCTCGCCCGTTGCCCCTTCAAAGGGCGCGGTGACCCTCCCGCCCGCAGGGATTTGCGTAATCGCAACGAGACACACGATGCCGCATACGATCAGCATAACAGCGACGAATCGTTCGATCTGCTTTCGCTCTTTCAGGTGGTTCACCACCATAAAGTAGACGATGTAATATTCAAAATATTTAAGAACAAAGAAAAACCCCGTGGCAATTTTGACCCGCCCCATCATGAAGCCAAGCATAGTTGAAATGAGGCAGATAGAGATATACGCTGCGATCGGAACATTCAGGGGTGTTTTCAGAAACAGACCCAGCTCTTTGTTGATGGCTGTTTTAAAAAACCATCCGATACCGATAACAACCAAGAGTACGTCGTCAAAACGTATGGTAATTCCGCGGCTTGCGGTCGCACTGCCTCCCGCCAGGCTGCCGATCATGAATTCCGGGCTGAGAAGCATCGAAACGATGAGAATGTAGAGTGCAACTTCCACGTTAAGGAAGCTGACCACAGCGATCCCTATGACGGCAGCAAGGAGAAGTGAGGCCGTAATCGATGCCTTTGCGATAATAAATCCGCAAAAGGCGGTTAACAGTATAATTGAGAGTATGGGAACGACTGTCCTGATGGTGCTGATATTTTCCCTCATGGCGCGTTAATTTTGTCGATAAAGGCACTTTCAGTGATTTGCATCACATGGCTTCCGGGATATTGCCGGTCCAATTTACTGTCGTGCAAGAAAGACAAGGCCTTGTCCTTGTCACCATATGTGCCGATAAATACGGCATGCCACAGGCCGCTGCTTTTACTGTGATAGACACTTACCCAGGCGTCAATACCCGTGGCCTGCAATGATCTGGCCAGGCGTTTCGCATTGCCGGCCTCCCGAAACGAGCCGATGCGGATGGTGTAGTGTCCGTATTTTTTATGATCTTCACGTGTTGGTTCGGTATTGCACTCCGTCTCTGTATTACTTTTTTGTTCTCCTCCTCTGTGTTCTTCCGCAATGACCGGATCTGGATCACCTTTCTTCACAGCATCTACAGGAAGGGCTATTTTTTTTCTCACGATCGGCTTCGCGTCAACGTCAGAAGATGCAGTCAAATTGCCGGCGGCGCTGTCTTTCCACAGCGGAATCACCATTTCCGGAAGGTGTATCAGATCAAATCTGTACAGCGCGTGAGCGCCGAACAACAGCAGGATGAGCAAAAGAATCCACACTTTTACTGCAGGCAAGGCTATCTTTGAAATTTTTCGCTTGGGTGTGTTCTCGTCCTCGCCATAATATTTATAATATTTGTAATAATCATAATCGCTGAAGTCAGGGCTTATTTCTGGATTGAGGCCATTAAGCACAACGCCGACGATGTGGGCCGTTGCCCTGTTGAGTTGTGCAACGGCCTGTTTGAGGGTGCCCCTTCCTACTTTTCCCACACGATATACCATAGCGATGGCGTCTGAAATCGATCCCAGAATTGCGGCATCCGCAGCGGAGAGAACGGGCGGCGAGTCGAGTATGATAATGTCATACTCTTTCTGTGCTTCTTCGAGAATGGTCCGGAAGGTCCCTGTGCTCATAAGTTCGGCAGGATTGGGGGGCATGGTGCCGCATGTGATTATATTTAAATGATCCAATCCCGGTGTTGTCATAATTTCATCAACGGTCATTTTTCCAACCATGAGATCCGAAACGGTGTTGACCGTATCTTTCCAAAAGTAATTCCCCAGGATAACATCGGATAATCCCGGCACTTGATTTATCCCGAACATTTTGGCGATCATCGGTTTTCTCATATCAGCGTCGATAAGGAGCACGTTTTTCCCTGTCTGTGCGAGTGCAACAGCAAGATTGGCCACAATGAACGTCTTGCCCTCTTGCGGCGAAGAGCTTGTAAGGGTTAGTGTCCTGATATTTTTACCGAGCCCGGAGAAACTGAGATTTGTGCGGAGTGTTCTGTAATTTTCCGCAAGCAGCGATTTCGGTGCGTAATGGGAAATAAGCCGCGAATATCTTTGAGCGGTTTCCGTGTCAATTTCCTCCGAACCGTCTCTTGCTATGGATGCCTTGATTTCGTTGACATCCACGTGCGGGATAAGTCCGATCACCTGGGTGCCGGTATATTCTTCTATTTCGGCGATATCGCCAATGGAGGTATCGAAGGTTTCAATCACGAAGGCAAGCAGGGTACCGACGATAAGTCCAATAAGAATGCCGGCAAACCCGATTGACGCCGTTTTGGGGGGGTTGATCGGGCGCCCCGGTGCAAGGGCCGGTTTCACAATTTGTATTTCCTCTATCTTCTCGGCTTCTTTAATGAGAATTTCCTGGTACTTGGTCTCAAGAAGCATGTATAATTCCTTATTTATCCGCACATCCTCTTCCAGTCGACCCAGCGCAAGGCTTCTTTCAGGAAGTGTCTTTATTTTCGAATCTATTTCATCGATCCTCTTTTGCAGCGCTGCGATATGGGCCTTGAGGATTTTATGCTGATGCTGCAGTTCCGACTCCATGCGGGCGGTAATTTCTTGTATTGCCTTGTTTATTTCTATTACCCGGGGATACTCCTCGGTATAGGTAATAAGGAGCGTATCTCGTTCCATCATTAATTTTATCAGCTGATCGTTAAGCCCTTTATAGAGAGGGGATGCATCGGGAATAAAGTAGCTCGTCTTGGCCGCAAGAGCGGTTTTTCCCGATTTATTGAGTATTGTGGCGGTGTTTTCTATTGTCTGTATCGCCTCTGTTGCCTTTTTATAGGTATCCTGCAACGACGCATATTGATTCAGAAGCTGCGAAGTCTGGGAAGCAACCGCCAAAAGCTGGTGTTCCTCCCTGAATTTTCTCACGGTATCTTCCGCAATTCTCAGCTTTTCTTTCACTACCTGCAGTTGTCCTTCAATAAAGGCCTTTGCATCGGAAGTCCGTTTGTTCAAGTCAATAAAATGGTGTTCTTTATGGACACGTGCGATTGTATTGGCAAGATCGCGCGCAAAGGCGGGATCAGCCGACGTCACCGAGATGTTCAGAATGTTGCTGTATCCCTCCTGTTCGGTTTCGATACTGTCACGTATATTGAGTACTATCTTTTGATATTTCAAATTCCTATGTATCTCTTCCGATGAAACGTCTGCAGGAATGAGTCCCAGCTCTTTTGCCGCCAATTCAACGATATGATAGCTTTTAATGATTGTTGCCTGGGTTCCCATGTAATCCGTCGGAGACCAGGAAACCGCCTGAACATAAAGGCCTGTAACGGAGCTGGTTTTTTCGATCTTGATGCTTGCAGTGGCCTTGTAGAGCGGCACAGGCTGCCACAACATTGAAAAGAGGACGCTGAAGAAGGCGGTGCATACCACGGCGGCGATAATAATGTATTTCCTCTTCCTGACAACCCTCCAGTAATCACGAAGATTCAGATCGTATTGCGCCATTCAACGGAATCCTTTTCCCTGTCAATCCACCCTTTTAAAGCGAAGATGATCGCTGTTGAAGTAAGAATCTCTATAACTGCCCGGATACAGAAAGTAATCAAGAAGCGGTACCGTATTGGTGATGAACTCATTGATGTCGCCTATGACGGTCCTGGGCACGTACACCACATCGCCATTCAGAAGCGCAATGTTTTGTGAAATGTCGCCCTGTTTGAGCACCTCGTCAAGGTTTGCGGAAATAACCAGGGGTTTCCTGTCATTTGCCACATATCCCCGAATGACCTTTATGTCGGTATCTACGGCTATCCTGGTTGTACCGCCCGCCAACGACACTGCGGCAAGAAGATCATGGGCATCCTTGAGCCGGTAGATTCCCTGCGATGCAACTTCGCCGAACACGTAGACGCGCTCTCCGTAGACAGGCAATTCGGGAACGGTGACGATGTCTCCGCTATCGACAATAATATTTTGACTTGTGTCCCCTTTCACCATCACGTCGAGCAGGTTCACGGTGTATTTCCTGCCTTTTCTTACGACCTCCACATGACGTAAATCGGCGTTCGCGTATTCCTGGCCCGATATAGCGCCACCGGCCATTGTAATCAAATCTATTAAGGTGGTCTTACCTTTCAAATAATACGTGCCCGGTCCCGACGCCCTGTAATCCGCGCTGTTTATCTGGCCCAGAAGAAGCGCGCTCTTGCTTTTATAATCTTTTACCATCACTTCGATTCTAGGTGTTTTTATGTATTTTTTTAACGCATCCGTCAGAAGATCATCGACCTCTCCTGCGGTACGACCGTCAACCATGACATCATCGATAAAAGAGTAGGAGATTTTGCCGTCCGGCCGCACCACCGTTTCGTATTCCTGAACCTGGTTCCCTTCCATGCTTCGAATGAGAAGTACATCGTCGGCGCCGATTTTATATTCCGGAACGCCCCTCTTTTCGGTAAATACACTGTTTTCAGTAACCGAACTCATCTCGGCAATCTGTTGTTTTTCGACTGCCCTCTTCTCATTGGATTGCCTGTCCTGATTTTGTACATTACTGACATATTCCCGTGCAGGTATGCCCCGTGCTTCAAAGCTGCAGGCGTATGCCGATAAGATGAATATTACCATGCACATACCAATCATGACACTGCGCACGCGCAGGTATAATTTGACTTTATTTTCTGCGATTATTCGGCTCTGTTTCATTTCCATGCAACTGATTCATTTTCTCCCGCAGAGACGACGAGATGCAGAGAAAAACATTTTTTCATTTTTTTGCTGTCCTCAGCGCCGCTCCGTCTCTGGGCGAAAGTATGTTCTTTTTTCTGTACTCTGCCCAAGAAATTGTGAGTTATTACACGCTTTTTAATCTTGCTCACAATTTCAACCCCTTACAGCATTTTTCCCATTCTGTCAACGCAAGGCTATTCAAATATTGAGTGATTATAACCCATTGTACCTACATCAACAAGGCATATTAATCCTTCCCTCAATTACATTCGGCACGCTATAAAAGCAGCATATCCTGGCAAATACCATATTCCGTCCAGGAGAAATACAAATTATTCTTGTCAATCCTTGTGTAAATGTGTAGTATCGCGACCTAACTTTGCATTCGATATTGTACGCAGCGGTTTAGTTGCTCTGTGGTTGTTCTTTGCTATGAGACCTGAAATCCGCTCACACACAGACCTATAATGACCCGCTCGCCCACTGCGGTTAAAAAAATAATTTGCATTGTAATCCTTCCGGAGTGAAACTATTGTGCAGCGGTTGCCCTAAAAAAGGATATGCATGTTGAGGAATTTCGGATTCCATGCTCAAATTATATTCTGAGATACTACAATATCTTGCCGAATTCAGATCTTACGCACTCGATGATAAAGTGCTTGATATAAGGCCCGCGATAGAATTTGTCACATTCTTGACAGGAAACCCTGAGCACATCGAGCAGTATTATATATCGACACTACAATCCAATCCCAATGAAGACTTTTTTCTCTCTCATCAGGCCAATGCGCTTGCCTATGCCCTCAAGATAGGTCGAGGCTTGAAATACGCTCCTGAAAAACTCCATGAACTCGGTTTGGCAGCACTGCATTATGATGTAGGGCTCCTTAAAATACCTGATTCAATAAAATATAAGGAAGGTGAACTAAGCGATCTGGAATTAAAAACGATACAGACACATGCCGAAGTAGGCAGCATTATCTTGTCCGCCTATCAAGAACAGTATCCCTTTCTCTCACGAGCTGCGCTCGAGCATCATGAACGGGAGATGGGTCAAGGCTATCCTTCCGGATTAAAGGGGAATGAAATCAGTGAATATTCCAAAATAATCGGAGTGGTGGATATATACGAGGCCATGATTCATAAAAGACCTTATAGAAAAGCCTACCTTCAGCATGATTCAATCAAACGGATCCTTAATTCAAAGGGACAACTCTTTCCCCCGTACATAATAAAGGCGCACCTCGAAGAGACAGGACTGTACCCGCTTGGAAGTTATGTAAAACTGAACAATGGAGTAACCGGCCGGGTATGCGCCGTCAACAAGTCGCACCCATTGAAGCCGGTTGTTATATTGTTGTTTGACAGCAATGGCCTCAAAATGGCAGGGGATAGCAAAATCAATCTTGGAGAACATCCTATCCTCTATATCACAGAAGCGATTGACATGGAAAATCTGCCCTATAGTCGGTAAAAAATGCAGGGCGGGGATAATGAATATATTGATGTTGACATATGGGTGTTGTGGGGCTAGTTTAGTTTTAAATTCTTTTTACCTGTGGTGTATGATCACCGGATAAGAACTGGAATTTCTATGAAAGATGATCCCATCATGGCGGAAGTCGACGGTGAAGGCATGATTATCGATGTCGACCGCGGGACCTGTTATTTCCTGAATGAAACCGCGCTGCTTATTTACAAGATGGTAAAAGACGGCAAAGGCAACCGCGAGATCAGGGATGTGCTGATGCGGGACTATGATGTCGACGAAGGAAACGCTGAGAGCGACATAACTGCTTTTTTGAAGCAGTTACAAAACAAGGCTGCAGCATGGGAAAAAAGAGATACGTAAAACCGGAAATCAGGGAGGAATCCCAGATTCTTACTGTACGGGCATGGGTCACCGCAACGGCCCAGGTGTTGACGCAGCCGACGACTGAAACGAGCGTTTCCCTGCAGAATGTCGCAGAATCGGTATCATCGACCAGTCAGGCATTGCAGGAGAGGGTGACACGCACCAGTGTTGCACAGCAGACCGTCATCACAAGAACCGGTGTCGCCCTGCAGAGAGTCCTTTCCCGGCAAAGATGATACCCAGGCAATGACACCACCCGCCTATTGAGCCATAGATGTCAATGTTACAAACCATAGCCATAGACATAACAAACTACTGCAATTTCGATTGCATCCACTGCATCAGGGATAAAATTTCACCACGGGCCCATATGGATGCGACATTGCTGAGAGATATTCTTGAACAGATTACCTCCGTCGGCATACGAGAGGCGTGCCTTACCGGCGGAGAACCGGCACTTCATCCGGGACTTGGTCCCATCGTTAAGAGCTTTTGCGACTACGGCGTACATTTCAGCCTGGTCAGCAACGGATTTCTCTTTGAGGAGTCGATCCTTCCTCTCTTTGACAGGAACGTTCAAAACTACCTGACGGGCGTGAGTTTCAGTCTCGACGGCGCGACGGCGGCGACTCACGATATGTTAAGGCGCAAGGGAAGTTTTGAACGAGTCATCAGCTCTATCAAGGCATGCACACAAAAAGGGATTTCCGTATCCGTCAAGAGTATCGTTCATAGAGAAAATATGCACGAAATCGTCGATGTCGCCGTGTTATGCGCCTCCCTTGACGTTGAAAGTCTCGGATATGTGCTTCTCACGCCTACACCGCGGATCATCCAACAGGGCCTTATGCCGAGCGCCGAAGAGTATGAAGCAGTTACCAGGCGCATTACCGGAAGGATTGCCCCTTCCTTCGCAATGGTCATTAATATCGAAGGGTACGCCGATCCTGATTTTCGCGTCCCCTTCTGTAATCCCGCCCAGGGGCTTTCGGTAGACCACGAAGGAAACCTAATATTTTGCTGCAATCTCTCTCACCCAACCGCAGGCGATAGGCCTGATACGTTCGGAGAAGAATATCTCGGCAACATCAGTGACATTGGGATTGAGGAAGGAATACTGAGACACTACAGGAAGTTTGCCTGGTTTATGAGCAAAGTGATGAACCCGGGCCCGGCCGGACTTGAAGAAAGAAACTGCTCGGCCTGTTTTCGCCTCTTCGGCAAGCAGGATTGGATGAAATGAAAGCCCCGACGATCGATATCGTTAATTTCTGCAACTTCTCATGCCGGCACTGCCTTGTAGAAAAATCTGCGCCACCCCTCTTTATGGACAGGCATCTCTTCTCTCATCTCATGGATCAGATAGGACGTCTCGGTTTCAGATATGCCGGCATCACAGGGTCTGGAGAGGTGTCGCTGCACCCCCAGATAGAAGATATCCTGTTCAGCCTTGCAGAACACAATATCGGGTTTGAAATGCTTACCAACGGATTCTTGTTTAAGGAGCGCCTGCTTCCGTTGCTTAAAGATCCGATGATCAGAAAACGAGTCTGTTTGATCGGGTTCAGTCTTGACAGCGCACGGGAGGAGGTGCACGACAACAACAGAAAGGAAGGCAGTTTCAGGAGAATCATCGAGGCGATCGGATTGTGCCGACTGCTCGGAATACCTTTTTATATCAAGACTGCGGTGACAAACATCAACAAACACGAGCTGAGAGACATTCTTCTTTTTACCTCCGGTCTGGGCGCCTTTTCACAGTCATTCCTTTTTCTTCAGCCGACGAGGCGATTGTTGACAGAACAACTCTGTCCCGACCCCCATGAGTTGTATCGCCTGTTCACGGAACTCAGCTCCTGGCACCGGATATATCCCAGATTAAAACTGGAGGCTTTCAATACATCGAATGATCTCTTCTCTTGCAACGCCTTTTTCAAATTCGGCGTCGATGAAGTGGGAAACTATCTTATCTGCAATAATCTCAGCAATGTGGGAACTTCAAAAGAAACCTACAAAGGCCCGGAATGTATCGGGAACATAGCAACCGAGTGCCTGGAAGACCTGATTGTGCGTCATCTCAACCTCCTGCCGGAAATTCTCAAGTGGCGGTTTGACCGTAAGGACATGATTAAGAATGCACCCCTCTCACTGTGCAACTGGTGTTTTTACCAGTTTAACAAACTGGACTGGCTAAAAAATGATTTTCCCGACTCACCATGGACACGATGCTTAACCTCAACATTTACGGATTGAAGATTCAATTACACTTTGCATCCTGGAGTGACGAAACCGAGGCAGCCGATCTATTCGCGCTCTTTTTGAACGACGACCATGACGAGGCGGACGTTTCTTTCGAGTTTGGAAAAAATGTGGTGAGACAGGAAATAGCCCGTCATCTCTTTCCTTTTCTTGCTGAAAGGGAGATATGGGCAATCCATTCAGGGGGGTTTCATTACCATGGCGGGCATCTGACGGTAGGACCTTCCAACTGCGGTAAAACGACCTTCAGCTACATGGCCGCAAAAAACGGCCTCTTTCTCTTGAGTGATGATATTACCCTGATGAAGGATACCGCATCCGGTGTGGAAGTTCTCCCCTTTTACTCGGCACTCTATCTGAAGCATAAGGTGATTTTACCGGATTCTAGTATTTTCAAGCCCACCCTGCTCAAATACCTCCTGCTGCCGCGATTCAGCAAAGGCGCGTTTTGCATCAGAAAAATTGAGCAGCGCAGCGACCTGCTGCGCCAATTAGTGCCCCAATTCCTCTGGTCATACAACGAAAGAGAGCAGGAAAAACAAAAGAGATTTTTAGAATTACTATGCAATTACCCGGCATTTGAAGTATATTGGAACGAAACGATGTTTGACGATCATCGGTTATTGAGGGACGTACTTGATGCAATTGTTCAAAATTGAAGGAAACTCCATGTATCCTCTGCTCAAACACAATGACATGGTCATCGTCACTTCCCTGTCGGCCGAGCGGCTAAAAACAGGAAACATTGTCGTATTTAAGAAAGATGCAACCGAATATATTGTTCACCGCCTGGTAAAACGAACAGGAGACGGCAAGATGCTCTTCCGGGGAGACGGCTATAATCTGCCCTTGGAATTGATAGGGGCACATGCCGTTGTGGGAAAAGTGACTGGAAGGATCAGGGCGGGTGAACTGATAGGTATCAGTCGCTCCAAGGAGTGCGGCTCATGGGCCATTGCCATGGTTAAGGAACAGATTAAGCGTCATCTGATGAGGGGCAAACGGGTGGTGCAAGAGGATAGCACATCCGTTTCCGATTATTTATAATCTCACGCCCGGCGAAAAGGAAATGCACGATGAAAAGACGAGCGTTCATCAAGACAATACTTGTGGTTACGGCTGTCCTGCAAGGACTGCCGGCAAGGTTGATGTGTCTCGGTGGGAACCGCGCCCTTGCCTCAAACAACCATGACTCGCATGATACCGATTTCACGGGTTCATATTTTACGGGAATGATTGACAACAGGATCCTGATACCTGAAGAACTGCGTAGTTCATTAAAAAAAACAGGGTTTTATGTTGTCGGCCTGAAAGCCCATGGCGTGATTCTTGTTTCTGCACAGAGTCCGCTTATGGAACTCTTCGACGAAATAAAGGATTCCACGCTGTTCCGGGAAGACTTTTTACTGCTCCGAGAGGATAATCTCTTCATAGGCAATGACGGCTATCTGGTCATTCCTCCGGAAATGCGAAATTTTGCCGGCATCAAAACAGGAAAAGTCTCCATAATCGGACGGCGGAACCTGATCGAAATAATAAATTACGGTAAATAGAAAAAATCGAGCACACGAGGACCAGATCACAAGCCGGCAATCTGTTGCAATACATCCGTTCATCGACAATAATCGGTGAGCACTGTTCAACGGACCGATGATAATGAGGCGTTGCGTCAATGACGATACAACATGAAAAGGAACAGGAGGTGCTGCGCACCCTCGCACGACAGTCATTGAGCCAAAACGACGCACTCAGACTTAAAAAATCCGTGGGCGAGGCAATTCAATGGCCCTTCATCCTGCCTCACGCAATTGAGCAGGGGATTGCGCCGCTTTTGTTCTATCACTTTAAAAGCCTTGCTCTTCTTGAATCAATTCCGATCTATGCACGAAAGGTTTTTTCACGGTTATATAGTGAAACCATGCTTCTGAACAGGCACATGGCGGCGGTGCTGTATGAGTTGGAAAAGGCACTGGAAGGAAGCGAGATTCAGGTAATCGTTTTTAAAGGTGCGGCGCTGCTTTCCACTGTGTACCGGGAAATCGCCCTGCGGCCCATGGAAGACATTGATCTCATAGTCCGACCGACACAAAATGATACCGTACAAGCAATCCTGAGTAAGCAGGGTTTTGTTCCCGACCCGCTCTATCCTATGACCTTCAGGCGCGGCATTATCACTGTGGATGTGCACAACGACTTTCTTTCCACTCAAAGGATCCGGAGCCGCCGAAACATCATAAATGTTCATATGGACGATGTCTGGGCGAGATCGATTCCTCTCAATGAAAACCTGCACCACATTTTCCGTCTTTCTCCATACGATAACCTGCTAGCCCTTTCATTCCATATTTTGAAACATCAATTTTCCCGACTGATCTGGTTTGCGGATATCAGGGAATCAGTCAATGCCGACAATGAAATTTTCGACTGGATCGAATTCTCCGAATACATCACCGATGCGCGTGCAAATAAGATGGTCCTTTACACATTACTGCTGGCGCAGCATCTTGTTGGAATGGATGTACCAGATTTTGTGCTGAAGCACCTTGGAACGGACACCCTTTCGTCCATGGAACATACCATTTTACGACTGAGGCTGGCAGAGGCCGATCCTGGAACGGCTATAGATTTATTGTGGATTTGTCAAATACAGGGGTGGGTGAAACGGATGCAATTTATCTATGAAAATATATTCCCCAGACAAGAAATCATGAACCAGATATTCCCCGACTCATCTCTTACGGTACACACTTTTTTGAGACGGGCAATCAGCACCGGATCACGGGTATTCATTGATGGGATTTCAGCCTGCAAATTTGTTGCAAAGGGCGGACTTCCTCCCCTGTGACGACCGGGAATATGCATCCTTTCTATACACTGAAGGCGCTCATTCTTTTTAGCGTCACTGCTCTACAAAAGGAGATTTTACATGAATGATACCTGCCGACTTGTCACGCGAAGCGATTTTGACGGGCTTATGTGCGCCGTCCTTTTGAATGAACTGCATCTCATTGACGACATTGTCTTTGCCGAACCGGGCGATTTGCAGCAGGGACTCATACAACTGACCGATCGAGATATTACGTGCGACCTTCCCTTCATGCCCGAAGTTCACCTCGCCTTCGACCATCACGCAAGCGAACTCACAAGGGTTAAACAATGTGCCGACAATCACGTCATAATTCCTCTGGCACCGTCCACCGCCCGCGTCGTCTATGATTACTACGGCGGCGCACACACATTTCCTCACATATCCGAATACTTGATGGAGGCGGTTGACGCAATCGATTCGGCCAGGTTAAGCCGTGAAGAAATTCTTCACCCTTCCGGCTATATACTTTTGGGATTTTTATGCGATCCCCGAACCGGGCTCTATTTATTCAAGGATTTTGCAACCTCTCACATCGCCTTTCTCATGAAGCTGATCGAAACGATGGGTCGTCAGGACATCAGTAATATTCTTGAAATTCCAATGGTCAAGGAACGGGCTTCGCTTTATTACGAGCATGCAAAGCCTTTTAACCATCTGATAAAACGCTGTACGTCCGTTCACGGGAATGTAGTTGTTTTCGACCCTCGCGGTGAGAACGATCTTTATATAGGCAACCGATTTGTCATCTATGCACTGTATCCCGGTTGCAACGTCAGCATCACCCTCACCCAACGACATGACGGATTTACATCTCTTTCAGTGGGAAAATCGATTCTTGACCACAGCTCGTCGGCGAAGATAGGCGATATACTTCTTGCTTTTAACGGCGGAGGCCACGACAATGCGGGATCCTGTCGTGTCGAAAACGGCCTCGTTGATTCGGTGCTTCGGGAACTCATCTCCATTTTCAAGGCTGCCTGAAGGATTAAGCCCTTCTTGACGATGCCTTTTCCCGCACTCTGCCATAGTACACCAGCGCCCACATGGCACGGGCGCACTGTTCCGGTGCATCATAAATTGGGATACCGCCTTCATCAAGTATCCACTCCATAATGTCGTGTTCCAGCCTGGTAAAACGTAAGCATACGAGTGGTTTGCCGTATTTTTTCGGTAGTGATGCATATATTCTTGCACCTTCAATCGCCACCTTCGCATGGTGCGGCATCGTATCGGAATGCATATCTATTTTGAGAGATCGATCCCAGATTTGCGGACTCACAGGCACATTACTGATCACACCGTCGATGTAATCAAGTGAAAGAAGTCTTTCGATAATCCCCGCTTCTTCAAGTGCCGTTCGTGCACTTCCGGCAAAATCTACAGGATTTCGTGCCGGCGGTGCATGCGCCGGAAGAAGACTCGTTATCGTACGCGAAATTTCAGGATCCAGTTCCGGGAGCTCGAGACCAAGAGCAGAACAGGCATCGGTTCCCACTACTCCCTGACCGCCGCTTCCCAGAATTGCAACCCTGTTGCCCGACGGAAGGGGAAGCGTCGCCAAGGCTTCGGCTACTTCAAACAGATGAAAGGCTTCGTGTACTCTTATAATCCCCGCCTGACGGCACATGCTGTCGAAAATCCCTTCGGAACCGGCAATCGATGCCGTATGTGACATGGTGGCACGGGCACCGGCTTTTGACCGGCCCGCCTTGTAGAGTACGATCGGCTTTGTTTTTACCGCCTCCCTGGCCACCTCAAAGAACCGCCGACCATCCTTCAATCCTTCAAGATAAAGAATAATCACCTTTGTTTCATCATCGTCGGCAAGATATTCGATGTAATCCGCTGCTTCAAGATCCGCCTGATTGCCGATGCTGATAAATTTGCTGAGTCCGTACCCCTTTTGATTGGCCACATTGGCCAAAGCGACACCGAAGGTGCCGCTTTGAGACACAAAGGCCATGGGCCCCGATTTGGGCGCCTGTGGGAAACACAAACTCAGGTGACCGGCGGCACTCCATATTCCCATGCAATTGGGACCCACAAGCCTAATGCCGCTTTCCTGCGCAATATCGACTATCTCTTTTTCAAGTTTTCTCCCCTCTTCACCCACTTCGGCAAATCCAGCCGTAATAACCACGGCCCCTTTTATCCCCTTTTGCGCACACTCCCGCAAAAGGTTGGGCACTAGCGCCGTGGGTGTGGTCATGACGGCAAGATCGATCTCACCCGGCACATCGGCGACACTGGGATAGGTCTTTAGCCCTAATATTTCTCGCTTGTGTTTGTTGATCGGATAAATGGCGCCCTTGAAGCCCGTGTGAAGGGGCCGTTCCACCATGAGGTATCCCCATTTTCTGAAGGTGTCCGAAGCACCCACTACCGCGATGGATCTGGGTTTAAATATATAATCAAGTTCCTGCATTTCGTCCGCCTGCACAGAGATTCCCTCCTTGCAGTTGTTTCATTGTTAACAGACCAGTCACAGTCCTTCTTCCGAAAGGTCCTTAATCAGCTGCAGCTGCTTCTTGGAAAGTTTTTGAGGGATCTCGATGACGAAACGCAGATATGCATCCCCTCTCCCAGCCCCCTTGAATCGGGGAAAACCGAATCCCTTCATTCGAATTTTTGTGTGAGCCTGCGTTCCCGGCGGGACTTTGACGCGTTTGTTCTCCCCATCCAGTGTGGGAACATCCACTGAGGCACCTAACACCGCCTGCGAAAATGTGATGGTCTTCTGGATAAAAAGGTCGTCACCCTCTCTTGTAAAGACGTTATGGGGCATAATGCGTATATTGATGTAGAGATCTCCCGAGAGACCACCGTGTGTTCCCGGATGCGCCTTGTTCGGAATTCTCAGTTTCTGGCCCGTGTTGATGCCGGGAGGCACCTTGACCAGTATCTTTTCAGAACTAGTCCCTCCAGCAAGAGAAATTTTCTTTTCCGCTCCCCTGAAAGCCTCCTCTATGGTGATGTCTAGATTATACTCGACATCTTGTCCTTTTTGCGGTTGCGCCTGCTGGGCGTAACGCCTGCCGCCGAAAAGGTCGTCAAAAGACTCCCCCCCCGCAGCCCCTCCGAATGTCGGGCGCCGTCTCCCCTGCC
>Ga0272444_10002794_pt1 | contig 15990 bp, 13 predicted proteins | sample SSMForm13_FD_201033 | JGI IMG/M metagenome (GOLD analysis project Ga0272444, IMG submission 201033) | Marine sediment archaeal communities from Little Sippewissett salt marsh, Falmouth, MA, United States - SSM-Form-13 | ecosystem: Environmental > Aquatic > Marine > Wetlands > Sediment ...
ATGGCGGCAGCGAGGTATGATGCGGCCCTCGCCGATCTCCAGGTCCTCGAGCAGGGCGCCACTACGAGGGGCGCTTCGAGCGGCGCGTACTCGGGGAAGCAGACGGCCGGAGCCCTTGAGGACATGGTAATCCTCTCGCCGGTCGCCGGCGTCGTGCTCTCGCGCGACGTGGACGAGGGGTCATCGGTAATAGCCATGTCTTCAGCCTACGGCGGAACGAGCCTCCTCACGCTGGCGGACGTTTCCAAGATGCACTTCGAGGGCTATGTCGATGAAAGCGACGTGGCCAAGATACGGGAGGACATGCCGACCAAGATATTCGTGGACGCTCTTCCGGATACCACCTTCACCGGAGTCCTGACGAAGATATCTCCCCGGGGCGAGAAGCAGGAAGGCGTTGTAAACTTCCGGGTCGAGGCCAGGATAAACGAAGAGACGTCGCTATTGAGAACCGGCATGTCGGCCGACGTGCAGCTCGTGCTCGACGAACGGATGGAAGCCCTCACGGTACCCGAGGGCGCCATGATATACGAGGGCGACAGTACCTTCGTGGAAGTTGTCGACGAAACCGCGGAGGGCGGCAAGCGAAAGACTTACATACAGGCTGGCCTGAGCGACGGCATCAAGACCGAAGTGGTCGAGGGACTCGAAGAGGGAGAAACCGTAATACTCCAATAGACCACCCCTGGGAAGACCCATGCGAATATCTGACCTCATAAGCCAATCGTTCAGGGCCATCACCCGCCATAAGAGGCGGAATGCCATGTCCACCTTCGGCATAGCCTGGGGGGTGGCGGCGGTTCTTATCCTGGCGGGCTGGGGCGTGGGCATACGCGACATCATCCGGGGCAGCATGACCGACCTCGGAGATAACATAATCTTCGCGTTTCCCGGCCACACCTCCGTCGGCGTAGGCGGATACCGGGCCGGGAAGCCCGTCCAGATCTACCCCGAAGACATAGAGGTAATCAAAGCTTACGCGTCCAAGCTCAAGCTCGTTATGGCGGTCGACGACTTCACCCGTTCCGTCGCCTATGGGACCGAATCCGAAGATCGCACCATAAGAGGCGTCCACCCCGATTCCAAGACGCTCCGGAACCTGCAGCCCGAAAAGGGCCGGTTCATAACCCCCGACGACATGCAGCACAGGAGGCGCGTCTGCTACCTGGGGCAGGCCGCCGCCCTGGAAATATTCGGAGAGGATGAGGACCCGCTCGACAAGGAGATCCGCATCGGAGGAGTGAGGTTCGTCGTCGTGGGAGTGCTGCATGATAAGTCCAGGCAGGGCGCCAATATCGGAACGCGCGACGAGGACGTGGTGTTCATTCCATTCACCACCGGGCGAAGTCTCTTCGCGGGCAGGCGGCCGGTTTCCTGGGTCCAGGCGCGGGCCTTCAATCCCGACCAGAGCGAGGAAGCCGGGGAGCAGATAAGGGCCGCGCTGGCCGCCAAGTACCATTTCTCTCCCGACGATGAAGAGGCCCTCTTCATCCTGCCGATGACGCGCTTCACCAAAATGATAGACACTTTCACCGCGGCCCTGGCCATATTCGTGGCCGCGGTCGGGGTCATTACGCTGGCAATCGGCGGAATAGGCGTTATGAACATAATGCTCGTATCCGTGCACGAGCGCATCTCCGAAATCGGCGTCAGGCGCGCGGTCGGCGGAACCAAGAGATGGATTATGGCCCAGTTCCTTACCGAGACGGCGATGCTCACCCTGATGGCCGGCATCATCGGCCTCGCCTTCGGCATGCTCGTGCTCTTCGTGCTCTCGAAAGTACCCATGGAAGACTTCCCCGTTCCGGTGATGTCCTGGGGCGTAACCCTCACGGCGATAGTGGTCATGATAGCGACTGCTTTCATATCGGGAATCACGCCCGCCAGGCGCGCCGTATCGGTACCGCCCGTCCACGCCATTAAGGGCGAGACCCAGGCGCTCCAACCCGAATCCAGGGCCAGGCGGAGCATGCTCCCCTTCCCGGGTGTTTTCGGTGAGGTCATTTCCCAGGCCATCGACGACCTGCGTTCGACCAAGCTGAGGTCGATGCTTACGGCTTTCGGCGTGTTCTGGGGCGTCGCCGCCGTGGCCCTCCTCTCGGGCTGGGGAATCGGCATGAAGGAGGGCTTCATCGAGGACATCAACCAGCTGGGCGGCCGCAGAACTTCGGTATACGGCCGGAGAATAGAGAGCGAGATCAGCGGGATGAGGTCGGCCAAGAGGCTCCGCTTCACGCAGCAGGACATCGATGACGTCAGGGAGAATGCCTGGTTCGTCGAATACTTCGCGCCCGAGCTGTGGATGGGTTTCCCGGTGGTCGAGTACAAGGGGGAATCCCGAGCGGTCCACACCCTCGGCATAGAACCCGCGACCAGGATCATAAGGAATTTCGAAATCGCCGAGGGGCGCTTCATAAATGAGCGCGACCTCAAGGAAAAGAGAAAGGTCGCCTTCCTCGGGCACCGCGTCAAGGAGAGGCTCTTCGGACCCGTCCCCGCCGTGGGTGAGAACATCCGCGTCAAAGGCTATGTCTTCAAGGTCGTCGGCGTCGCGGTTGAGAAGGGCGAGCAGAACTCCATCAATACTTCGCTGGATGACGACAAGATACTCGTGCCCTATACGACCGCGGACGGCCTCATGGACCAGGAATGGCCGGACTTTCTCATGCTCCATCCCACCCTGTCGATGCCCTATGAAGAGATTGAAGACAGACTCGTCAAGATCATCCTCGACAACCACGGCATCGAGAATGAAGAAGCCATCGGCGTCTTTTCAGCGCTCGAGGTCAGGGAGGGTTTCAGCAAAGCCATGGACGCGCTGAGTATTTTCTTAGGCGGCGTGGGTATCGTCACGCTGCTTATCGGCAGCATCGGTGTCGCCAATGTCATGTTCGTCTCGGTCTCCCAGCGGACCAGGGAAGTCGGCATCAGGCGGGCCATCGGCGCCCGCCGCATCCACATCTTCACCCAGTTCCTCGCCGAGGCGGCGATTCTCTGTCTGGGCGGCGGCCTCCTGGGGGTGCTGTTTGCGTTTCTCATTTCGGGTTTGATGGACGTGCTGCCGCTGCCGGAGTTCTTCGCGTCGCCCAGGATAAACCCGTTCCTCGCGCTCATAATCCTAGGATGCATCGTCGGTGCGGGAATATTCGCAGGGTTTGCGCCCGCGAGGAAAGCCGCGAAGAGCAATGTTATCGAGAGCCTGCACTACGAGTAGGAACCGGGCCGCCGCCACACGCGCCGCTGCTATTCCACTATCGTCTCGTAGGATATGGTGGCCTTGTCTCTCAGCATCGCCGAGACAGAGCAGTACTTGTCCACCGAGAGCTTCACGGCTTTGTCGGCTTGCTCCTGCGTGAGGCCTTCGCCCGAGGCGGTAAATATCATCTTGATATCTTCGAAATAGGACGGCTCCTTATCGCGGCGCCTGGCGTCCACCTTGATCTCGAGCTTCTTCAGATCGACCCTCATCTTCTTGAGTATCATCACCATGTCCATGCCCGAGCAGCTGGCAAGCGCCATTATGACGGTTTCCATGGGGGTAGGGTTCTTGCCCGAACCGCCGTACTTGACTCCCGTATCTATCATCACGCCGCCGCCGGTCTCGTTTTCGGCGGCGAATCTCATATCTCCTGCCCACTTCGCCTTGACTTCCAACGTTCTCCTCCTCTCGCGACCTCCGGAAGGGAGATCGTGATTCTGTATTATTCTCGCTTTACCCCGCTTCTATCCATCCGGGGCTTTTATTTTGACTGGAATTCGTGCGATAGGATTCAGACTCCGGCCACAACCCGGCGTATATCGCTCCCGCGGCCGGGAGCCACAGGGCCGGCACATGCCTGGTGCAGGACGGAGCCTATACCGGTCCCGTGATGTCACTGCGCATCTGCCGAACCCGCTCTACTGGGTCCGCTTTATGACGTGAAAACCGAACTTGGTCTCGACCACGTCCGATATCTGCCCGGGCTCGAGCGCGAATGCCGCGTCCTCGAAAGGTTTAACCATCCTGCCTTTCTTGAAGAAACCGAGGTCGCCGCCGTTCTCGGCAGTGGGGCAATCCGAATACGCCGTAGCCAGCCCCGCGAAGTCCTCGCCGTCCCTGGCTCTCTTATCGAGCTCCTCAGCCAGCTCTTTTGCCTCTTCCTTGGTCCGCGTGGAGGTAGCCCTATCAGCACCGGCGTAGGAGATGAGGATATGGCGCACCCTTATGCTCCCGGGCGGAGCCGGCTGAACCGTTTTGGGGACATCTGCCTCCTGCTTCTCGCCCCCGCATGCCAACGAAAGAACCAGGACAGCCAGCAGAATCATGAGAAACCTCGTCATGATATCCTCCTTTTCCGCTCACGGGAATCAACTGCTTGATGGTTGTTCGGCTGCAGGTTACCATAGACCTCGTGACCGGTCAACAGAAGGACAACATGCAACCTGAAGGGGCAAAAGAGAAAATACGGGAGATCGCCCGGTCAGCCGGCATTCACGGCACGGGCTTCACTCATGCGGCGCCGCTTGCGGAAACCCGCGAGCGTCTCGACGAGGCAATCGCGGCGGGATATATCCCGCCGGGTTCAATTCCCGGAAAGAGGACGCTCGAGAGGCTCGTCGATCCCGCCTTGCGGCTCAAGACCGCGAGAAGCGTGGTGACCGCGTACTTGAGCTACTATACCGGCGAAGTCCCGCCTGATGAGCCCGGTACCGGCATCATAGCGCCCTACACGAGGGCAAACTACTACGGGGAGATAAAGCTGCGGCTTGCCGAGGTCGCCGCCGCCATGGAAGATGAGTTCGGGGCAATCTCCAGGGTGTCGTCCAACTACGTTACCCTCGCCGAGAAACCCCTTGCCGCGAGATCGGGACTCGGGTTCTACGGCAAGAACGGGATTATCATAAGCCCCCGGCACGGGTCTTACGTGGTGCTGGGGGAGATCGTTACCGATCTCGAGATCGAACCCGACCGGCCCCTCGAAACGAACTGCGGCCAGTGCGCCGCATGCATGAAAGCCTGTCCCACCGGGGCAATCGAGAAGCCGGGCCGTGTCAACCGGGGCAAATGCATACAGTATCTCGGAGAGAGAAGGGGCACCGTCCCCTACCCCATGAGGGAGACCTGGGGCAACAGGCTCTACGGCTGTTCTACCTGCCAGGACGTCTGTCCCTTCAACAGGGATATCCCGGCCGCGGCGCCGCAGTCACCGTGTGCGCATGTCGGGGCGTCGGTGTCGCTCGAAGAGGTAATCCGCATGGGCGATAAGGACTTCGCACGGAAGTTCGATGGAAATCAGATCGGGATGCGGGAGCGGAATGTCATCAGAAGAAACGCCATCATCGCGGCGGGCTCCTCCGGAGCAACCGGGCTCGCCGGGCGGGTCGAGGCCTGCTTTAACGACCCCGACCCCATGATAAGGGGACATGCCGTCTGGGCCTTCGCGAGGCTGCGCGGGCCCGAGGCCGGGCCCAGCATCGAGCGTGTCCTGCGGAGCGAATGGGACCCGGATGTGAGGAGTGAAGCGGAGAGAACACTTGACTCGGACCCCGGGTTGGTTTAGCATAAGATTGGAAAGTCCGAGGTTACGAATCGTCAATGAATCTTTCTGACACGCTTCTTCCCAAAAAGATAAATCTTAACCTCAAGGCCAAGACCAAAGAGCAAGTCATTGAGGAGCTCGTGAAGATGTTGCGCCTCAGTGCTCCCGCCCGAAACACGCTGACAGCGACGCTTCTGACCCGTGAGGACATGGGCTCGACCGGAGTCGGTCACGGCATCGCCATCCCGCATTGCCGTTCGCTGGTCCTCGGCCGTCTGCGCGTGGTGGTTGGACTTTCCAAAGCAGGCGTGCCTTACAGGTCGATAGACAGAAAGCGGGCGAAGCTCTTCTTCCTGGTTGTCGCGCCGCCGGTAGGCGACCCGAGCGAGTACCTTATTGTGCTCGGCCGGATCGCGCAGGTGGCCAGGAAGCTTTACAAGGACAGGCGACTCTCCAAGATAAAGACCCCCGAACAGCTCATAGACCTCATCAAGGAACTGGAGAAATGAACACGCAGCTACAGGTTCTCATCGCCCTTCAGGACATACTGCTCCTCATCAGGGATTCCAAGGACCCATCGCGCAAGAAGCAGGAAGGGCGAATCGGGTTTAAGATGTCTAACCTGAAATCACTGGAAGACGCTCAGCTCGGGCTCGAGGAACAGCTGGATCCCGACATCCTGAAGCAGTACAACCGCATGAAGCAGCGATACGGCAGAGTGGTAGCTCCTGTGATCAACGCCGTCTGCCACGGCTGCTTCGTCACCATCCCCTCCGCCATACACGGGGCCGAGGACAGGGACAAGAAGCTCTATCGCTGCGAGAACTGCGGCATGTTCCTCTACTGGGTCGAGGAGCAGCCCATCCTCCGGTAATTGTCTGCTACAAAATAGATTACACCATTCCTGCATTTGTTTTCCATTTGACAATGTTTGCTGAAAATTGTATTATCTCTCAAAATTGTGTTATTTCTGAAATCTCTCAGGTGTCGGAGCAAAAAATAACAGGAGGTTATTTTCAATGAGAAGGATCGCTGTAGCCAATCAGAAGGGCGGATGCGGCAAGACCACGACTGCCGTGAGCCTGGCCCTATGTCTTCAGGACATGAGCAACCGGGTGCTGCTTGTCGACATGGACCCGCAGGGAAGCAGCACGCAGTCGCTTCACCCCGATACGGATTCGCTCGAGCACACCGTGTATGACCTCCTCGTAAACTCGAATTCGCTCCCGGTTGCGCGCGTCCTCCAGAAAGTCGTTCCGAACCTGGACCTCCTCCCCGCGAGTGTCATACTGAGCACGGCCGAACAGATGCTGGCAGGCCGTGACGGCCGGGAAGAGAGATTGAAGCGCGTGATCGACCGCGTCTCGAACGACTACGATTTCGTAATAATCGACTCGCCGCCCAATATCGGCCTCCTGACCTTCAACGCCCTGCTTGCGGCAAAGGAAATCATCATACCGGTTGACCCGTCGCTCTTCTCGCTCCAGGGAGTCAGCCGGGTGGTCGAAGCCCTCGAACTCGTCCGGAACGTCAACGGCCACGTCGCCGAGCACAGGGTGCTGGCGACCATGTACGATTCGCGGACCCGCATCAGCCGCGAGATACTATCGACGCTGAAGCGAAGCTTCGGGGACTCATGCTTCCAGACGGTAATAAGGAACAACGTCACCCTCAAGGAAGCCACGGGCTTCGGGGTTCCCATCACTAACTACCGCGGCTCCAGAGGCTTCTCCGACTATCGCTCGGTGGCAAATGAAATTCTCGGCAACGACCCTACGCAGAAGGACATCGACGTACAGTCCTCAATCGACTTCCTGGCCCCGCGCCGGATCGGCGGCGGCGTGCTGTTCTCATACCTCGGCACCGGCGCCGAAGTCATCGCGATCGAGGGTGATTTCAACTCGTGGAATTCATCATCCGACGTGCTCCTGGACGTCGACGGGCGGGGCCTATGGCAAAGAGTCCTGCCACTCAGACATAAGCCGTACAACTACCGCTTCATCGTGGACGGGGATCCCATCGTAGACCCCAATAACCCGGAAACTCATTACGTAGAGGGCAAGGGGCAGGTTTCGATCATCAATCTCTAGAGTGCCGGCGGCGCGTCAGTGGAGCTTGTAGACGCTCCCGCCGATGAATTCCCTTAAGAGAGAGTCGTTCGGGATCACTGACTCGTCGTCGAACTCGTCGATTTCCGAGAGCAGCCTGTATATGCGTTCGGCCCGTATGTATGCATCCCTGCGCTTGGGTTCTTTCTTCCACTCCTCTATTACCTTGAGGAAGTACTCGAACTCGTACTTCTTGAGGATGGGAAGCTCATAGGGAAGCGCCCCGTTCAAAATATAATCGGCGTCCCTGATGAATGGGATGATATGCTTGAGCTCGCTTCGCCTGACGTAATGCCAGTGGCCGACAGTCTGCATGGGATCGTATGAGCGCTGCGAGTGGTCTCTGACCATCCGCCTGAGAAGGCGCACGTCGGTCCACCTCACGAAGTTCTTCTCATTGTCCCGGAGCATCGAGATAGTCTCTATGTACACCTTGAACTTGAGCTCGTCATCGACGCTTGCCGTAAGGGGCGGGTGTAGCCCGTGCAGCGTATCTATGAGGATGACCTTGCCGGGGTCGAATTTCATGCGCTGTGTCTTCTCAGAGCGCTTCCCCGTCTTGAAATCGTACTGCGGCATCTCGACCGTCTTGCCCTCGACGAGGTCGGCCAGGTGCTGGTTAATGAGCGGCAGATCTAGGGCTTCGGGGGTCTCGAAGTCGTAATCGCCGTACTCGTCCTTGGGGTGAAGCTCAAGGTTGAAATAGTAATGGTCTAGATTCAAGGGCGCGGTGTCGACGCCGAGCTCTTTGAGCCTGGCGGCGAGCTTCGCGGTCGTGGTCGTCTTCCCGGACGACGACGGTCCGGCCACTATTATAATCCGTATCTGGTCCTTGAACCGAGCGATGGATTCCGCCGCCATAGATATGCTGGAGCTGTATCTCTCGTCGGAATCCCTGATGAGTTCGGGGAAACTGCCGTCCTTCACTCTCCTGTCCAACTTCTCAACCGTTTCGCACTCGTGGTCTATGTTCCACAGAAACTGGTCGTACATCAGCTGGTAGGGAAGCGGTCTCTGGCGCCCCCGCTTGGAACCCCTGCGCTCGCGCTCGCGCTTGCGGGAATCCCGGTAGAGAATGTACGCCTTGGCTGTCTTGGCATGGCCGTTCTCTATGAGCACCTTCTCGACCATGTCCTGTACTTCCTCTACCGTGGGCACGTCCGGCGGCTCGAAACACTGATTGAGAGCCTCCACGACTTCGTCGGACAACTTATCGCTCAGTTCGCGGTTGTGACCGCCAACAGATGCGGCCGACTTGTATATGGCTATCGTGACTTTCTCCTGGTCGAAATCCACGATCCTGCCGTCCCGCTTCATCACTTTCTCTATCCTGTGTTCAACCACAGCGCTCACCTCTTATTGTCGTAATCATGGAACGTAGGGCGTTCCCTCAGCGATCCTGGCCTCTATGAAACTGGCGTAATTGGCGTTGAGGTCGACCGACTCGACGATAACCGCGGTCTCGTTGTTTTCCTCAACCGCGTGATATGTCCAGTTTGTCGAACCGAGCACGGTGTAGTCGTCGTCGACAATCATAAGCTTGGCGTGCAGCCCCGTCTCGGGCGAGTCGACATACACTCCCGCCCCGGCTTTCCCCAGCATCTCGAGCAGCCTGTCCTCGCCGCGCGAGGGCGTGCCGCGCCCGCCTACATCGACGACGATCCTGACGTCGACTCCCCTCCTGGCCGCCGCTTCGAGCTTCTCGACAATCAGGTTGGTATAGCTCGGTACCTCGCCCTCGGCTCTTTCCTTCCGGGCCGTATTCGGTGTGGACGTGTAGTAAACCGCGTTTAGCATGGCCACCCACACTCTCGCTTCCGCGCCCTCGATGAGCTCGATGATTTCCCCGAGGTATTCCTCATTGGGAACCGGAAGAACGCGCGCATCCTCCACCCACTCCATGGCCGGCTTGTCTCCGGGCATGGTCTTTATGTAGGCCGTCTCCTCCGCCAGCTTCGCGAGCATCGCACTGCGCGTATCCGCCTTCTCGATGTCGATAGCTTCCAGGCTGACGACGCCGTTGCCTCCGACCCTGGCCAGTATGCGGAGCGTCTCCTCCACGGCTTCCTCGAAAAAACCGGGATGCAGGGCCTGCAGGCGCTCGAGGTCACCCTCCGAGACCGTGACCGTAGCGCCGTCGAACTCGATGAATCCTACGACGAGGTCCCCGTCGTAGGCCATCGATGTTGGCAGGTCCCGGATCAATACGTAGCGCCCTTCGGCTTCCATCGCCTCCCGGGCGGTGACCCGATCGATGGGCGCCTCATACTCCTGCTTGCTCTCGGCGATCACGCCCTCGAAAAATCCCTCGAACCGCTCGGCAACCCGCTTCGAATGGATGACAACATTTGCCTCGTGGTTCTCATCCAGCGAGTAATAGCTCCAGTTTGAAGACCCCACGACCACGTACTTGCCGTCGACGATTATGAGTTTCGAGTGGCTGGTCCTGTCTACGGGATCGAAGTAGACCTCCACCCCGCTGTCCTTGAGCAGGGCCCACACATCCCTGTTCTGTTCGCTGTTCTCAATGTTCCAGCTGGCCAGCTCAACGACCGCTCTCACCTTGACGCCCCGGTTGCTCGCATCGGCGAGGTCCGTGATCAGCACATTGCTCTTGCTGTTAGGATACCGGATATAGAAGCGGCTCTGATAGAGCACCACGTCCACGCTCTTCTCGGCGCTGCTTATCACCTCGTGAACGATGGTGAAAAAGTCACGGTCATCCGCTGCGAGAACATTCGCCCTCATCAGGGCAGGCGAGGTAGTCCGCAGGTAGACTGTCGCGGCCACGATCACAACGACAACAATGACCAGAATCGCTACTATGCTCTTTCTTTCCATACCCGCCTCTTCCTTGACATTGCAGTTGATACCCGGATTCCAATCCTATATTATTGCCGGGAAAGCCACAAGACGTTAATCCTGCGGGTAGGCATATGAAGTTGTCCACACTGCTGCTGGCCGTAATTCTGGCACTCTCCGCCTGCTTTGCTGCGGGGGAGTCTCCAGCGGCCGAGCATGGCGCGACTGCCGGCGCGCAAGCGGAACCCATCAAGATCGCAGCCAGTATCTATCCCATAACTGTGCTGGTCGAGGAGATCGGCGGCGACAGGGTCGACGTCACGACTATAATCCCGCCCGGAGTCGACCCCCATCATTTCGAGATCTCTCCTTCGAGCATGAAGGCGGTGTACGAGTCCGACGCCATTTTCCTGGTTGGCGCAGATTTCGACTCGCATGTAATAGGAGGCGAGCCGCCCGGCACGCAAATCAGGGTCGAATTCTGCGAGTCCTTGTCCGATTCCCTCATCGAACTCGGCCATACATTCAACCCGCACTTCTGGCTCGACCCGATTCTCGCCGGGAAGATGGGGGAGTTTATCGGTCGTACGCTAATCGCCACCGACTATGACAACCACTCGTATTATGAACAGCGCATGGCCAGGTTCGCGGCGCGCATTGACTCGCTCCACGCGGACGTCAAGGAGAGGCTCGCTGCGAGCGGATTTAAGACCTTCGTATCCTTCCACCCGGCGTGGACTTATTTCGCGCGCCGGTATGGACTGACCGAAGTCGGGGTAATCGAGCGATATCCCGAGCACGAACCATCCGCAAAGTGGGTGGCCGGTCTCATTCGGGATATCCAGCAGAGTGATGTCGAGATTCTCATCGTCGAGAGAGCCTCCGACCCCGGGGTCGTAAGCAGCCTGGCGAAGGACACAGGCCTTAAGGCGCTGACGCTGGACCCCATCGGAGACCCGAACGTGCCGGGAGGCGACAACTACTTCGGCCTGATGGGCAACAATGTGTACCTCATCGAGCAGGCAACCAGGGGGGACTGAGATGGCCAAGGCAGACACGCGGGAGCCGGGCGAAGCGGACGTTCCGATAGTCCGCCTGTCCAACGTATGGGTGTGGCTGGGAGATACGCTTGCCCTTCGCGATGTTTCGCTGGATATCCATGAGAACCGCTTCATCGGGCTCATGGGCCCCAACGGCGGCGGCAAGACCACACTCCTTAAGACTATCGTCGGTCTCATAAAACCCGACCGTGGCGAGGTCGTTCTCCGTAGCCCCGTCGGGAAAACCGTGGGATATGTCCCCCAGGAAAGGACCATCGACCCCGACTTTCCCGCGACGGCATATGACGTCGTCGAGATGGGGCTCTATGGCTCGCTGGGCGCTTTCCCCAGGACCACAGACGAGCACCGCGCTCAGGTCATGGAAGCTCTGGACCGCGTGGGCATGAGAAAGTCAGCCGCGAAAGGCATCGGCGCCCTCTCGGGCGGCGAGAAGCAGCGGGTTTCGATAGCCAGGGCGATCGTCGGCACACCGAGCCTTCTCCTGCTCGATGAGCCCACGACGGGAGTCGACGCCGACGCGCGCGACGACTTCTTCCGGACGCTCCAGGATCTCCGCCGGAGCCTGTCGTTAACCGTAATACTGGCCTCGCATGACATCGAAGTCGTGCCGTCGCAGGTCGACGAAGTCATCTGCATCAACCAGAGGGTGTTCGTTCACGCCGCGCCCGATGAGATCGAGGACGTCGGTGATTTCCGAAGCGCTTACGGCTGCGAACTCGAGTTCATAGCGCACGGCAAGCACCCCCACAGGATAATAGAGCGGCACGATGAAGCGGCGGGCGAGGAAGGCAACGGCGATGTTTGAGGACATGCTCAGCTTCCCCTTCTTCCAGAGGGCACTCATGGGCGGAGTGCTCGTAGCCGTCACGCTGTCACTCCTGTCGTTCTTCGTGGTGCTCAGGAGGATATCATTCATCGGGGTGGGCATCTCGCACTCGGCGCTGGCCGGTGTCGCCCTCGGCCTGGTGCTCGGCATAAACACCACTCTCAGCGCCACCGCTTTCTGCGGGCTGATTGCGCTCCTGATCGGGTATATCACCCGCAGGGGCAACGTGCGCGAGGACGTGGCCATAGGCATCACTTTCTCGGGAACCATGGCCACGGGAGTCATCCTGATAGCCCTCTCAGGCAAGTACATGTCCAACCTCTACTCCTATCTCTTCGGCAGCATACTGACCATCACGAACGGCGACATCGCGCTCATGGCTGTTTACTGCATCGCGACCATTGCCCTCGTCGGGCTCTTCTTCAAACACCTGCTTCTCATCAGCTTCGATGAAAACATTGCGCGCGTTTCCGGCATACATGTCGATTTCCTCCATTATCTCCTGCTGGTGCTCATCGCCATAGTCACAGTGGCTTCCATCAAGCTTGTCGGGATCATTCTCGTATCGGCGCTGCTCGTCCTGCCGGCGGCGACCTCCCGGCAGCTCGCGCGGACGTACAGGCCCATGCTCTTGCTTTCGGTTGCGGCGGGTCTCATTTCTCTGTTTACCGGACTTGTGCTTTCCTATACATTTGACCTGCCATCCGGCGCGACCATAGTCCTGTGCGCCTGTGCGCTGTTTTTCATTTGCTTCGCGCTATCACCGAGGCGCCTGAGAAAGCCTGCAAAAGGAGGTTAGCATGCTAAGGAAGCTTCTGATCCTCGTCGCGCTTTCAGCGGTTGCCTGCGGCGGGGGCGGGCAGAAGCCGGCTAAGCCCGGCGGGTCTATCTCGACGACACGGGTACCCACCAGCGGCGACGCCCAGGTCGTGTTCTATGCGCGACTCATGCATGAGATCGATCCCGGGATCCTCTGGGACGTAAGAAAGGTGTCGCTCGAGGGAGCCGACGGAAACCAGGTCGACCTGGCCACGGAGAACCGGGTTCTCGACACGGACCGTCTCATCGGAAGGCAGAAACTCCTCAGGGTGGGCTCGGTGCCGGAGGGTGCCTACACGGGCATAACCTTCTTCACCGAGGCAGCACATGTCAAACCCGACAACACTCCCATGCTAATAGAAAACAGCATACTCACCGTGGACCACGCCTTCTCGGGCGTGGCCGGGAATTCCACCACCCTCACTCTCGTCTTCAGCCACCCGGGGACGGCCGGACAGGCGGAGCCGGTGTTCAGGCCGGTCATCGAGATCGAGAGTGAGAACCAGAGGCCGACCTCGAGGCTGGTGTACGTCGCCAATGAGAACTCCATGAACGTTTCAGTCATCGACAAGGACGTGAAGCGCGTTGTGTACAACACGTTCGTCGGGGCAAGGCCGAGCGCAATAGGCTCCGACAACCGCAGGGGACGCCTGTATGTAACCGATAGCCGTGCCGGCACGCTCTACGAGATCGACATGATGAGCAACCATGTCATAAACGTTGCGGAACTCGACTATGTGGATGAACCGGCTTACGTGCTCCCCATTCCCCAGAAAGATCTGATCCTGGTCGTGAACTATGGTACGGACAGCATCCACCTGCTCGACTCGTTCAGCCTGCAGCGGGTAAGCACCATAGAGGTCGGGCGCCGGCCGACCAAGGCCATCTATTCGGCCGTCTGGGAGCTTGCCTTCATTATCAGCAGTCTTCACGGGACATTGTCCGTGCTCGACCTCGAGTTCACGCCCGTCGCGCCCGATACGGTGCTTCAGGCCGAACTCAGGCCCTCGGGCCTGGCAATCAACGAGGCCGACGACTGGCTGTATGTATCCAATGAGGGCTCGACCGATATTACGGTCATAAAGATGGAAACCCTGGCGGTGGAGAGGTCATTGACCGTGGGCACGGGCATCAATGACATCGCCTTCGACCCCTTCGGGAGAAGGCTATACGCCGCTTTCGGATTCTCGCGCGAGATCAAGTGCATCGATCCCTACAACGGTGTGGAGATCTTCACCGTGTCTGTCCCAGGCGAGCCCACTCAGCTGCTGTTCGACACCGATGAGAAAAAGCTCTATGTCCTGTTGCCCACGGCGAACGGTGTAGCGGTCATCGACCCCGCCATGAGGGCACTTGAGACCATAATCGAGACGGGGGAGAACCCTTCGGGAGTGGCCCTGCGCCTCTACTAGCCGGGGTCAGGTCTTGAAATGCACAATGGCGTGGGGTCAGGTCTTGAAATGCACAATGGCCCCATAGGTGAGCATTCAGATAGATGCGCATTGAAATGGCTGAGTACTGAGTCGGCTGCGGGCCCGGGCTAAGCGGAGATCATACGCAATGCGGCTTCGTTTGCCTTGCGGACCACTTCCGTTTCATCCACCTCGGTAAGCCTCCCCTCTCTCACGACGACTTTGCCGTTCACGATGGAGAAGTCCACGGTATGGCTGCCGCCGCAGATCACGGTGGACGCGATGTAGTCGTGCAGCGCCCCGGCGTGAGATATGTCGCCGATGTCTATGCCGATGACATCGGCTGCCTTGCCCTCGGCTATCGTACCGATATCGTCCCGCGCCAGAAGCGATGCCCCGCCCCTGGTGGCCAGGTCGATAACCTGCCGGGCCGTTATGGCGCCGCCACCCCCCATCAGCCGGTGCAGCAGGAAGCAGTTTCTGAGCTCGGCCAGCATGTCGGATGAATCATTGCTCGCGCTGCCGTCCACCCCGAGGCCGACCCGTATACCCATCTCTATCATTTCGGGAACGCGCGCGGCCCCCGAGCCGAGCCGCATATTGGAGGTCGGACAGTGGCATATCCCGGTGCCGCTCTTCTTGAGGACATCGAGCTCATGGTCGTTGAAATGAATGCCGTGAGCGTACCAGACGTCGGGCCCGAGCCAGCCGCAGTCTTCCATGAGCTCTACCGGCCGCTTCCCGTATGCTTCGAGGCAGTATCTCTCTTCGTCCTCCGTCTCCGCGATATGCGTGTGAAGCAGCACGCCGGTCCTGTCCGCAAGGACCCGCGTCTTAACAAGCAAATCCCTCGTCACCGAAAACGGCGAGCACGGGCCCAGCGCGATTCTCACCATGGCTCCGAAGCCCGGGTCGTGGTACTTCTCTATAAGCCTCTCGCAATCGGCGAGTATCTCGTCCTCGGTCTGCACGACTTCATCCGGCGGGAGCCCGCCCTGGCTCTTTCCCAGGGACATACTGCCGCGGGTGGGCTGAAACCGCATGCCGATTGCCGAGGCCGCCTCTATCTCAACATCTATGAACTTCCCGCTGGTTCCACGCGGGAAGACGTAGAACTGGTCGGTGGACGTCGTGCACCCCGTCTTCAGGAGCTCGCCGCAGGCTACCAGCGTGCTCCAGTAGACCGAGTCTTCGTCGAGATGCTTCCAGATCTCGTAGAGCGTGGTGAGCCAGGTGAAAAGCGGCTCATTCTGCACTGCGGGAACGCATCGCTGAAGCGTCTGGTAAAAATGGTGATGCGTGTTGACGAGCCCGGGCATCACCACGCATGTGCTGCAGTCTATTGTCTCGGTTTCACCAGCGGCGCCGGGCGCCTCGAGACTCCGGCCGATGCTCTTCACCATGTTTCCCTCGATTAGAACATCGACGCCCGACTCTTCGCCG
>Ga0272444_10002795_pt1 | contig 15990 bp, 15 predicted proteins | sample SSMForm13_FD_201033 | JGI IMG/M metagenome (GOLD analysis project Ga0272444, IMG submission 201033) | Marine sediment archaeal communities from Little Sippewissett salt marsh, Falmouth, MA, United States - SSM-Form-13 | ecosystem: Environmental > Aquatic > Marine > Wetlands > Sediment ...
GTCAAGCACCGTCCCGGATCCCACAACACGATGCGAGGGGAACCGCAACAGCTTCCATGCCACATCGCTCAGCGCATCGATCGGATTGGCGGCGATCAAGGGGACTGCATCCGGTGCAACCGAAGCGATCTCGGGAATCACGCTTCGAAAGACGTCAAGGTTGCGATGGAGCAGATCCAGCCGCGTCTCCAATGCTTGTTGCGCGGCGCCGGCAGACACCATCACGATGTCGGATTCCTCACAACCGGGGATTCCGCCAACCCGGATCTTCTCCGGGCTCGCCAGGAGAACCGCATGGCCAAGATCATGGCTTCCCCTTCGGCGCGCTTCGCATCCCGATCCACCAGCACAATCTCCGCCGCAAGGCCTCGCAACAACAAGGTTTACGCGAAGGAAGCTCCGACGCGTCCCATGCCAACGATGGCGATCTTGTGCGCCGCACGTCCCTCTCGCTTTCGAGTCATGGGTGCCTCCCCGCATGATCACAAGAGCCCGTGGAGCATCCCTCCTTCGATGGCAACGCTGGTTCCGGTGATCCCCGCAGCGCGATCCGACGCAAGAAACGCAATGAGATCGGCCAGCTCCTCCGGACGCAGGATCCGGCCGATCGGGATTCCGGCTTCCCAGGCACGCCGCACATCATCCGGCGTCCGGCCCTGTGCATCGGCCTGCTCGAGGAACAGCTTCTGCAGACGCTGCGTGTCGAATGCCCCAGGACAAACGCAGTTCACCGTGACGCCATCGGCGGCCAGCTCGCGCGACAGGGTCTTGGACAACCCAACCACCGCAGCACGCAATGCGTTTGACAACACGAGCCGGTCGGCCGGTTCCTTGACGGTAAACGATGTGTTGTTGACGATCCGCCCCCAGCCACGCGAGCGCATCCCAGGAATCACTGCACGGCACAGCCGGACCACCGACAGAACGAGCCCTTCGAACGCTGCTTGCCACGCGCGATCATCGTGCGCTTCGAACAGGCCCGGCGGAGGTCCGCCGGTGTTGTTCACCAGGATGTCGATCGACCCGAAGCGGCAGCTTGCTTCATCGATGATCCGGCGGACGCCGTCGGAGCTGCCTTGATCAGCGGCCACGGGAAGTACGGTCGCTTCCGCAACGGAAGCGATTGTCTCCGCCGCTTGGTCCAACTCGCCGGCATGCCGCGACACCATGACCACGGACACCCCCTCGCGCGCCAGACGCTCGGCACACGCTCGCCCCAACCCGCGGCTTGCACCGCCGACGATGGCTACCTTCCCTTCCAGTCCAAGCTGCATCTTGCACCCCTTTGGCAACCTGCTGCCCCCTCGGCCCACGTTGCGCCCGCCGGCTGTTCCGTCGCACGGTTGACGCTCTTGGAGAGTCCATTCTATGCTGCGTGCAGCGAACCAGGAAAGCGAAGACAAGCCACAGGAGGAATCATGAAACAACGGATCGCATTCGCTTCATGGGTGATCGTGCTCGCCCTATCCGCCCTTGCAGCGGGTCAGGCATCGGTGATCCTCTCATTTGAGGATATGGATCCTCACATCGGTCAGTCGCTGGAACTCCGGGTTGTCGACAAGGAATCTCAGGCCGAACTCAATCGCATCGTCGGCCTGCCTGTTCCGGATGCATCATTCGAGCTGGAGATCTTCGACCTCGAGATCGGAAGAGATTACCGAATCGATCTCTTTGTGGACTTCAACGAAAACGGACGGTATGACCCGCCTCCGGCCGATCATGCTTGGCGGATCATGATGGAAGATGTGCAGGCCGATGAAGTCGTGAACTTCACGCACAATACATCCTTCACCGACATCCGATGGCCTCCGCAGATCGACGGACTCATCGAAGAAACCGAGTACCGCCACATCCTTAATGATGCTCGAACCGGCATGACGGTTTATTGGCAGAACGATGAGACGGTCCTCCATATCGGTCTGGTTGCTCCGGGCACGGGATGGGCGGCCATCGGCTTCGATCCCGATTCCCGCATGCGTGGCGCCAACATCATCATCGGCGCCATCCAAGACGGTGTCCTCGAGATCGAAGACCACTTTGGAAGCTCGGCAACGGCGCACCGCAGCGACACCGACTCGGACATCATCCAAGCCGCAGGCAGTGAGGGCGACGGAATGACCGTGATCGAGTTCGCCCTGTTCCTTGCTTCGTCGGACGAACAAGATGCGGTTCTGGTTCCGGGAACGAGTGTGTCGATCCTTCTGGCGTACCACGCCACCTCGGATCACCTCTCGGTCCGGCACACCGCTCGCACATCGGCGGCAATCGAACTCGACTAGGAGGTTGGCATGTCACTACTTCGTGGGTTGGCGTACGACTACACGCTCGGCGGGTTCCCAGTGGTTGCGCTGGTTGGATTTGCAACCTATGCCCTGCTGATGGTCACAGCGACATTGGTCGGGTTGAAGCGCGTCAGCAAGAGGGCCCGCCGAGTCCCGGTCCGCGTTCATCGGAATCTCGCGTTGATCGCGCTGCTTCTTGCAACGATCCACTTCTTGATGGGTCTGTCGATCTACGTGTAGATCCAAGAAACGGCGAGGGCCCAAGACGGGTGTCTCGTCTTGGGCCCTCGCTTGCGATTCTAGGAGGTACGGTATCTAGCTCTCGTACCTTGAACGTACGGTTCGTACGTGAAGCGGGTGTGTGCGAGCCATGGGCGGATTGTGTCACGTGGACCCGCCCCGGCCTCCGAGCATTCGGTAACGAGCGTTCGTACCACCCCGCGGATCGATCCTATCGCCGGCCATTGCTTCAGTATTCGTCGCGCAATCCGAACTCCGCTGCCTCGATCCACTCCGTGGGGCGATCGAAGTACTCGACCAGCGAACTAACGAACACGTAATGGCTGTGTTCGATGCCGGCAAGCACGGCAAAGAGGGCGCGGATTCCGGGATCCTGAGCAACGGATTCCTGCTCGCGGTAGAAGGCTTCCGTCTCCTGTTCGATCTTCATGGCCGCCTGAAGTGTCTTGTGAAGCGAAGCGTCCAGCGAGATCGCACCGACCCCGCCTTCGATGGAACCACCGATCCAATCCTGGGCAGCGGACAGAAGCCCGTCGCTCATGGCAGGAACGTCGGTCTTCATCATCCGCAGCGCATCGGAATGCCTAGCTTCCTCATCCGCGAGAAGAAGGAGAATCTTCTTCGCCCCCGCATCGGCAGTCGTTTCCGCAGCTGACCGATAGTTGGTTTCGGCTCGCTCTTCGAGCGCAATGGCGTCCTGTAGAATTCCCATGGTTCTTCCTTTCCCTTGGTCTCTAGTACCGCCCTTCAGCAACCAGCACATCAAGAAGATCGGAGAGATCCTCGGCACGATCGGAAAGCTCCACCAACTCCTCGATGAAGTCCCGCAACTGAAGCTTGTGGGCGAGGTCGATGTCCATCTTGAACAAGGCCTTGAGAACCTTTCGCTCGAGGTGGTCCACCTCGCCTTCTCCATGCTCGATCCGTTTGGTGTATTCCACGACCCTGCGAATATCGTGGAACAACGCCCCCACCGCGGCATTGACATCGTCGATGATCTCCCGCGTCTTCTTGGAGATCTCTTCGATCGCCGGCCGAATCTCTTCCGGCACCTCGATCCGTTCGAGAAGCAACCGGTCCAATACGGCTTCGCCGGAGTTGGCAAGACGGTCCACTTGCTCGATGACATTGAGGATGTCACGCCGTGACGGGGCAAGGAGCGCCCCGCCCAAGAGCCTTGTCTCAACCTCCCGCCGGATGTCGTCGGCCTTTCCTTCGGCCACATGGGTGTCGAGGGCCAGCTTCTTCGCCTTGCTGTAGTCTTGCTCGACCACGTAGGCCATCAGGGCCTTCTCGAACGATGCCAAGGACTCGTCCACCTTCTTGAGATGCCGCAGTACGAGTTCTTCCACCTTCTTCGCTTTTCCCCAGAACACGCCGCCTCCTTCTACGCGTCACTTCAGAATAGCGAACAACGCGAAACCTCGCCAGCCAGCCGTCCCTTGCCGCCGCTTCCGTCGATGTGGACGCACGTACCGCTTGCCACACGCTTCATGACACCCCCCGATTCCACCAGCAAGCCCCCGGATTCATCGACGGCGACCGCACGCCCCTCGATGATTCGCCCCGCACCAAGATCGATCCTCACACGCCGACCAAGGGTCTCACACCCGGCTCGATACGCTTCAAGAATCTCCTGTTCGGACTGGCAACGCGCCAATTCGTCCGCAAGTCCTCGAATCAAGCCGGCCGGCTCGATCGCAACGCCGTGACAGCTTACGTCAGTCGCCGTGGGAAGCGGAGCCGACGCAAGATTGATCCCAATCCCCACCAGTGCGATCTGCCCGACGGCTTCGATGAGAATGCCCGCCAGCTTCTCCTCTCCGATCAACAGGTCATTCGGCCACTTGAGCGCTACAGGAAGGCCAGCTGCACGCAGGCGGGCCGCGACGCAGATGGCTGCCTTCAACGACAGAAGCGGTTCGAACGCGTGAATGTACGTTGCGTAGAACCCTCCACGGGGAGAGAGCCACGACCGCCCGAAGCGGCCGCGGCCGGCGGTCTGCCCATCCGCTACGACCACGTGCCCAATCCCGGCTTCCCCGCGCTCGAGGAGGCGTCGCGCTTCATCCTGCGTGGAACGGACGACGGCTCTGTGATGCACGCGGAACTCGGGCCTAGTGTTCATCGATCACCGGAAAGACCTCGGCTGCGTGCGGCAGGAGATGTACCCGGTAGTCCTTGCCAAATCGCTGCTTCGCGAACGCCAGCAGGTCTTGCGGACAATCGAGCGGCGTCATGTAGAAGCGCCGAACCTGCTCGCCGGGAAGCTCGCTCACCAAGAAGAGCTCCGCCCGCGCAACATCCCGGCAATGGCACACGGCCTTGTGCCCGCCGAGCACGAATCCTTCTTGTTTGTAGATCTCCGCGACATCCTCCGGATTCCGGCTTCGTTCGATCCACTCCTGGAAGACCTCCTGCCCGATGCCGTCGGAACATGCAGCAACAAGAAGGACCATCCCCCCGTCCCGCACGACGCGCAGGGCATTGTACTGTCCCTTATAGGATTGATAGAGGTTGATGTCCCGAGGATGCCCGCCGGCGGCAGCGATGACCACATCGGCCCGATCACGCACCGTCACGCGGTGCTGTTTGTCCCACAGTGCACGTCCGGCGGCATGTGCTGCTTCGGGCTCGCCCACAACGACCCGTGCCACGTCTCCATCGCAATCGAGAACGACATCCACGATAAATATCACCTTCACCAGCTGTGCGGCTTCGACCATCTCGTCGTTCACGGGGTTTCCGTGGTAGATGCAGGGACCGCTGCGCGGATGAAAGAGCTGAGCGTGATTGGCTTCGATCGTTTCCCTTCCGGCGACGCCGGGAAGGATGTTCTTCCGTCCACCGGAGTAGCCAGCGAAGTAGTGAACACCAATGTGTCCGAGGGTGATCACATGATCGGCCTCGACGACGGTGCGATTCAACCAGATCGGCGTCCCACGTGTACTCTGCCCGGCGAGAACGAGATCTTGATCACAGTTGTGAACCGACACGCGAAATCGCCGGCGGAGGTCGCCGAGCATCCGTTCGAGCTCTTCATCCGTCGGCTCGCGGTGTGTTCCCGTTGCAACCAACAGCATCACTTGGTCCCGGGAGACGCTGGCACGCATCTTCTCCCACAGGTGCTCGAAAATCTGCCGGGTGGGAACGGCTCGCGTGTGATCGGGAATCACGACGACGACCGATTGGCCCGGTTCGATCTCGCGGACCGCATCGATCGGCCCGAACGGCTGCTGCCATGCATCATCGAATGCGTCACCCAGGGGGACCTTGGGAAAGCCGCGTCCGGCAAGGACACCGGACACACATTCCTCCGGGATGTCGATGGAAAGCGCGCCGGTTCCGTAGGGAAGGCTGTACCTCGCCATGAACGTGTTTCCTCCAAGACCACCATTCTAGAGCCTTCGTGGTTCCATGCAACAATCCTTGCGCCCATCGGAAGCAACCGATACGCTTCCTCGAGCGAAGGGAGAGCAATGATGCAACGAATTCTTCGAACATCCGAATCCGTGACCGAGGGGCACCCGGACAAGGTCGCCGATCGTGTCTCGGATGCCGTATTGGACAGCATTCTGTCCGACGATACCACCGCCCGCGTCGCGTGTGAAACGTTCCTGACCACCGGGCTCGTGCTCGTTGGGGGAGAGATCACCACATCGACGTACGTCGAAGTCACGGAAATCGTGCGCCGTGTCCTCGAAGACATCGGCTACGCCCAGCCCGGTCTCGGATTCCATTTCGAGGACTGTGCAGTGCTCTCGGCAATCAAGGAACAGTCGGTCGACATCAAGGCGGCGGTTGACAGCTCCTCGGACTCAGATGTCGCCGACATCGGCGCCGGCGATCAGGGAATCATGTTCGGATACGCGAAAGACGATACGGATGTTCTGATGCCGCTGCCCATCGTCCTCGCCCATCGCCTAACCCAGCGAATGTCCCAAATCCGCAAGGATGGCACCCTCCCGTACCTTCGTCCCGATGGGAAGTCGCAGGTGACAGTGCAATACGAAGGAGAACGGCCGATTCGGGTGCACACGGTGTTGCTTGCTGCGCAACACGCTCCCGATGTGTCCCGAGAGACAATTGAAGCCGATCTGGTCGAGCACGTGATCAAGCCGGTCATCGGACCGTGGTTTGACGGAGACACGAAGATCCTCATCAATTCGTCCGGCCGCTTTGTCATCGGCGGGCCGGCATCGGACGCAGGAATGACCGGCCGCAAGATCATCGTCGATACGTATGGAGGGTTCGGCTCACACGGTGGCGGCGCTTTCTCGGGCAAAGATCCGACCAAGGTCGACCGCTCCGGATCGTACATGGCGAGATACGTGGCCAAGAACCTGGTTGCGGCGGGCTTGGCCCGCCAAGTGAAGATCGAGGTCGCGTACGCCATCGGACGCTCCACCCCACTCGCAGTCAACGTGAACTCCTACGGGACCGGAGCGGTTCCCGACGAGGTCCTTGTTAAGGCCGTTCAAGAGGTGTTTGACTTCCGTCCCGGGCAAATCATCGATCGATTCGAGCTTCGGCGGCCGATCTACGTGCCGCTCTCTTCCTACGGACACTTCGGACGAGTGGACCTCGATCTCCCGTGGGAGAAAACGGATCAGATCGAAGCGCTGCAGCGCGCAGCCGCCCAGGCGGGGTAGTTACAGACGCAGGGCTGCGTCGCGAACCGCATCCAGCATGATCATCCGATCAGCCAACGCCTCGACGTCGGTGGATGAGGAATGGCGAAGGCGGTAGGAGATACGGACCTCCGCCCGTTCTCCGTTCCACACCCACCCGACCTGTGTTGCGCGAATCCGAAGTTCCATGCAAACACTGCGAAACGCCACGGCAACGTCTTGCCGCTTCCCGGCCTCCACCGTGACCTCGAACGTGTGGTAGACGCGGGTTGGAATCCATGCGGAGAGTGGATCGACAATCGACAAGATCGCAAGACCCAGAAGGCAACCGCCGCCAGCAATCACGTACAACCCTTGGCCGGCGACGATCCCCACCGCAGCAACGAGCCAAAGAGATGCCGCAGTAGTCAGTCCTCGGACCCAATCGCCGACCTTGATGATCGTTCCGGCCCCAAGGAAACCGATTCCGGTGATCACGCCGGCGGCGAGCCGTCCCGGATCGAGCCGGATGAGGCCACCATCCCCGCCGATGGCGTGGCTCGCGGCTTCGAATGCTGCCATCACCAATGCCGCGCCGGTCCCCACGAGAAGATGGGTCCGCAACCCGGCCGGCCGGCCGTGGAACTCCCGTTCGATTCCGATTAGTGCGCTCAGGCCGCCGGCCACCATCACTCGAAGGAGAAGGAGCAGCTCATCCATGGTCTCTCCCTTTCACCCCTGGCGGGCGACGCTCACGTCAACGTGAGCGCCTTGCTGTCGATCTGACGGCGGATCAGGGTTATCGCATCGTCGACCGGAAGTGCGCCTAGATCCTCCTCCGTGCGCAGGCGCACCGCGACCGCACCCGCCTCCTGCTCCCGGTCGCCGACAACGAGCATGTACGGGATCTTCTGGAGCTGCGCGTTGCGGATCTTCGCATTCATCCGGTCGGACGAACTGTCGATATCGGCCCGGATTCCCGCACTGCGAAGCTTCGCCTGGACCTCCCGAGCATACGCGTCGTGTCGATCCGAGATCGGAACAATCATCGCCTGTGTTGGGGCAAGCCACACGGGGAAGGCCCCGCCGTAGTGCTCGATGAGCAACGCATAGAACCGCTCGAGACTCCCCAGGAGCGCACGATGCACCATGTACGGACGATGTTCCTGTCCGTCGTCGCCAATATAGGTCATGTCGAACCGGCCGGGGATGTTGAAGTCGAACTGGATCGTTGTGCACTGCCAGGTGCGATGGAGTGCGTCGCGGATCTTGATATCGATCTTCGGCCCGTAGAAGACCGCTTCGCCTTCCATCCGCTTGTACGGCAGGTTGCGTGCCTTGATCGCCTTGACCAAAGACGCTTCCGCCTGTTCCCACATCGCATCCTCGCCGGCGTACTTCTCCGGATGCCGCGGATCGCGAACCGACAGCTCGATACCGAAGTCATCGAACCCGAACCCTTTCAGAAGGTCGAGGCTGAAATCCAGAACCCGCAGGATCTCATCGTCAATCTGGTCCGGGGTGCAGATGATGTGGGCATCGTCCTGGGTAAAACCTCGCACCCGCAGGAGTCCGTGCAGCGTACCGCTCCGTTCGTAGCGATAGACCGTTCCGAGCTCGGCCCACCGGAGCGGAAGATCGCGGTACGACCGCATGCGCGCATTGTAGATCATCACGTGAAACGGGCAGTTCATCGGCTTGAGGTAGTACTCCTGACCGTCGATATCCATCGGCGAGTACATCCCGTCCTTGTAGAAGTTGAGATGTCCCGAGGTTTCCCACAGGTGCGCCCGTCCAATGTGCGGGGTGAAGACGATCTCGTATCCCCCGGCGTAGTGCCGCTCGCGCCAGTAGTCTTCAATCGCGATGCGCATTCGCCCGCCGTTCGGATGCCAATACGCAAGCCCGGGGCCAGCGCCCTCATGGAAACTGGCAAGATCGAGCTGTTGGATCAGGCGGCGATGATCGCGGGCCTTGATCAGCTCGAGTCGTTCCAAGTATTCGTCAAGATCCTTCTTGGCCCACCAGGCGGTGCCATAGATGCGCTGGAGCATGGGGCGATGTTCGTCTCCGAGCCAATACGCGCCGGCAACCGACGTCAGCTTTAGCGCTTCGGCCTTGAGCTGCCCGGTCGATTGAAGGTGCGGCCCCCGGCAGAGGTCCGCGAATTCGCCTTGCTCGTAGAAGGTGATGGTGTCTCCCTCAAGGGTTTCCAGGAGCTCCAGTTTGTAGTCTTCGCCCTGCGATGACAACAGGGCACGGGCTTCGCCGATCGGAAGCTCTTTGCGGGTGATCGGCAGGTCGGCGGCGATGATCCGGCGCATCTCCTCGCTGATCCGTTCGAGGTCCTCATCGGCAAACGATGCGCTCAGATCGAAGTCGTAGTAGAACCCGTCTTCGATCGCCGGGCCGATGCCTAGCTTGACCTCCGGGAACAGTCTCTTCACCGCCTGGGCCATCACATGCGTTGCGGTGTGGCGAAGCGTGTCTACAGCCTGCTCGGCGCCCGTCGTGAGGATCGTCACCTGAGCGTCCTTTGTCAGTCTGTACCTCAGATCGTGGAGCTCGCCGTCCACGAGGGCGCAAACCGCCGCCTTCGCCAGGCGAGGACCGATCCCTTGGGCGACCTCGAGAACCGAAGTTCCCTGAGGCACCTGCTTCACCGACCCATCCGGCAAAGATACCTGGATCATCCGTATGTCCTCCCGTTTGGAAATGCGAGATCATACTCCGCCGCGATGCCGCGAAACAACGGCATCCGTCTTGATGCGTCTACAAGATGTAGCGCGATAGATCGGGGTTTTCGACGATATCCGCCAACTGCTCACGAACGTAGCCCTCGTCGATCACGAACGTCTCTCCCGTTCGCTGGTCCGCGTCAAACGAAATCTCGTCCATCAACCGTTCCATCACGGTGGTCAGCCGCCGCGCGCCGATGTTCTCGGTGGTCTGGTTCAATTCGTACGCCAGCTGTGCAATCGTATCGACCGCGTCCTCCTCGAATTGAAGCGTCACGCCTTCGGTGGCCAACAACGCGGTGTACTGGCGGATCAGTGCATCCTTCGGCTCGGCGAGAATCCGCCGGAAGTCCGCCGCAGTCAGGCTGTCCAGTTCGACGCGAATCGGCAGGCGGCCCTGAAGCTCCGGAATGAGATCCGAGGGCTTGGACATGTTGAACGCCCCTGCGGCGATGAATAGGACGTTCTCCGTCGTGACGGATCCATACCGCGTCCGAACCGTGGTCCCTTCGAGCAACGGCAGAAGATCCCGTTGAACGCCCTGACGAGAAACGCCTGGGCCTCCGGTCTCTTCTCTCCCACCGGCGGCGACCTTGTCCAACTCGTCCAGGAAGATAATCCCGAGATCCTCGGCCACGCGGAGTCCCTCCTGCCGCACGTCTTCCATGTTGATCAGACTATCCACCACCTGATCGAACAGCACCGGCCGGGCTTCCCGAATCCGAAGCCGTCGCTTCTTGCGTGACGGGGGAAGAAATCCGGAAAGCATGTCGCCCATGTCGATACCCATCTGATCTCCGCCATCTTGGGAGAAAACCTCGACGTGCGGAACGACCTGCTCCTCGATCGTGATCTCGATGTAGCGCTCTTCGAGTTCTCCGGCCTCGAGCTTCTCCCGGAGCTTCTCCCGGGTTCGTTGGGAGCTTTCTTCGCGCTCTGCGTCCTCGTCCGGGAGCGGCAGAAGGGCATCAACGATCTGATCGGTGACCAAACGCTCGGCTTCTTCTTCCACGCGAAGGATCTCCTCTTCACGGACCATATCGATCGAAATATCGACCAGATCGCGAACCATGGATTCGACATCCCGCCCGACATACCCGACCTCGGTGAACTTGGTGGCTTCCACCTTCACGAACGGACAGGTCGTCAGGCGCGCGAGCCGGCGGGAGATCTCCGTCTTGCCGACGCCGGTCGGTCCGATCATGAGAATGTTCTTCGGTTTGATCTCTTCGCGAATCTCCTCGTCCACCCGCTGCTGCCGCATGCGGTTCCGCAAGGCAATGGCAACCGCTCGTTTGGCATCCGCCTGGCCCACGATGTACTTGTCCAGTTCGGCAACGATCTGCCGCGGAGTCATGCCGGACGGGTTCTCTTCTTGCACTTCCATCAAGTTGGTCATGATTCGCCTACCAGGTGATCTCTTCGATCGAGATTTCGTTGTTCGTGTAGATGTCGATCTCCGCGGCAATCTCAAGGGATCTACGCGCCATCTCATCAATCGGAAGATCCGCAACCGAGAGCAGCGCCTTGGCCGCAGCCAGTGCATACGCGCCGCCGGATCCAATCCCGATCACGCCTTCATCCGGCTCGAGAACGTCGCCGGCTCCGGAGACCATCAGCAACCCTTCCTCACTCACCGTCACGAGAACCGCTTCCAGGTGCCTCAGAACACGATCGGTACGCCATTCCTTGGTCAGTTCCACCGCGGCGCGCCGTAACTGACCGTTGTACTTCTTCAGTTTGCCTTCGAATTTGTCAAGCAGCGCCAGGCAATCGGCGGTTGCCCCGGCAAAGCCGACGAGGACCTTGTCGTCGTGCAACCGGTGTAACTTGCGCGTCTTGTGCTTGATGACCGTTGTATCCAGCGTGGCTTGGCCGTCGCTGGCGATCACGGCACGGCGCTCTTTCTCGGAATGGATTGCCACAATCGTTGTATGTCGCATCTTCATCATGAAGCTCCCATTCTAGTTCGATTCGTTGTCGCCTTCCACTGCATCGTACCGGCACCCCGGACAGAACGAATCCTTCCCCGAGTACATCACGCCACATCGGGGACACCGTCTTGCTCCGGCGGCAAGGTGGCTTGCATCCCGATTCTGCTGGGCCATCGCCAAGCGGACAAAGGCCCTTTGTAACGCCACGGAATCCAACCCTTGAAAGATCTCCTCGGCGCGTGCCTCGGCCTCGGAATCCACCTGCTGGACCACCGGACTCCGTCTTGGGCGGACTTCCCCCACCGCGAAGCGTAGCCTGCGGATCGCAGCCTGTGCGCACTCTTGATTGATCTTCCGGATTAGGGTGTCCGCCTGTGCCTGAAGTTCATGGGCAATGGCCGCAGCATCGACCACCACGTGAAGTGTCTTGTTCTCAACGTGCGTTGCAACCGTCAGGTACGCAATGGTTTCGTCAACCACCGTCGGCCATACCGAGACGGCAGCCTGTTGCTGATACTCGGCCAGCAATCCGTTTCGCCGAAAGACTTCTTCTACGTCTTTCTTTTCCATTCTATAGTTGTAGTTGTAGTCGTTTCGCGTTCTGGGGACAACCATCACGAAGGCTCTTTCACAGTGTCTTTGCGGATGTGGACGAAGCCTGCCCGGGCTGTGGAGTCATCCATCCTTTCTGGGTACAAGTTCTGTGGAGAGTTCGTCCCCAATTTCTATCCCCTCTTTCGGCGGTATTGTCCACGGATTGTTCCCGGATCCTTCCCCAGGAGTGGCACCTGCGTTTCCTGCGAGACATCAAGCGCAACCGCTACGGAATTTCGGACGGGATTCCCACGATGTGCAGTGATGTTCAGGTCTTCCGGCCCGCTATGGCTTGAGTGCAGAGTAGCGCGATGCGAGGTACTCCTGAACCTCGCTGATTTCCGATTGCAGCAGCGGGGTCTCTTCGAGAAGCGCCTTGACCTTCGAGTAGGAGTGCATGATCGTCGTGTGATCTCGGTTGCCGAACTCTCGACCGATCGCCGGGAATGAGTGATCGGTCATCTGCCGCGCGAGGAAGATAGCCACATGTCTTGCCTGCGAGATCTCCTTTTTCCGGCTGGACCCCTCGAGATCCTCTCGCTTGATGCCGTACCGCGAACTCACTTCCTCCTTGATGTGCCCGATCGTGAGCCGGGGGCGCTGTCCTTCCTTCGGCAGCATGCCCTCGAGTTTGGCCGGGGTCAGCCGCTCTCCCTGGAGTTCGGAGTATGCCAACGCCTTGACCAAGGCGCCTTCCAACGCACGAACATTGGAGGAGATGCGCTGGGCAATGAGTTCGAGAACTGCACCATCGACTTCCAGTCCACGTTGAACGGCCTTTTCGCGCAGGATGGCGATCCGGGTCTCCAAATCGGGTGCTTGGATGTCGGCTACCAATCCCCAACGGAAACGGGAGACAAGCCGCTCCTGAAGCCCGGATAGATCTTCCGGCGGGCGGTCGCTCGACAACACGATCTGCTTCTCGCTCCCATACAGCTCATTGAACGTGTGGAACAGCTCCTCCTGGGTCGCTTCCTTGCCTTCCAGGAAATGGACATCATCGATCAAGAGCAGGTCGATGCGGCGGTACTTCTCACGGAACGCCGCCGTGTTGTTGGTGCGGATGGAGTTGATCAACTCAATGGCGAAACGCTCGGATGTCGTGTACACGATGGCCTTGCTCCGGTCGGAGTTTCCCACCCGGTTTCCAATGGCTTGAAGCAGGTGGGTCTTGCCGAGCCCGACACTGCCGTAGATGAACAAGGGGTTGTAGGTCTTGTCCAGACCATCGACCACCGCGCGGGCCACCGCTTCGGATGCGGCGTGCGCCAGGTAGTTGTTCTTGCCTCGAATGAAGGTCGCGAAGGTGTAGTCCTGGCTCAGTGGCAACGTATCTTGTGTCTTGGGCCGTATCTCATGCGCTTCCAGACGCTGTGGCTCGGGTGGAATGGCTGGCCCTTCTTCCGGAACCACTTGTATCGCCAGAGCAATGGCCCGATCGCAGGATGACGAAGCCAAGAGCTCGATCTTCTCGCGGAAACGGCGCTCGATTCCTCCCTTGATGAAGTCATCGGGCACACCCAGCGTCAGTGTGGACTCCTCGAGATCCAACGGCTTCGCAGGAGCGAGCCACGTCTGGAAACTCGCATACGGAATCTCATCCTTCAAAGAAGAAATGACCGAATCCCAAATCGATAGAAGCTTTGCGTTCATTTGCCCCCTCACCGGAAGTTGCCTCACACAGTATCGACAGGAGCGCCGCCGGGTCAAGGACGAACGTTCCGTGCCGTGATGACGGGCAACCGTGAAACTTGGCTTCCCACTTGCTTGGGACAACTGGCTTCGCTCGAACGCGGACCGTGTTCCGAGGCGATTTTGCTTGAACCGTCTCGAGAGTGGACAAACGCACGATCCATCAAGATCAGGCCGCAGCCTGTGGAAAAGCCGCGAAAACTATTCCTGGATAGAAGATCCGATGTGGATAAGCCTGTGGATCAACCGGGGAAAGCCGCCGATAGGTTCCCCGTCCGGATGTTTCCGGTTCGGCGGTAGTATTGGCTGCACTTATCCACAGTGAACGCCCGAAATTGAGCTGTTTACGGGGTGTTATCCACAGGGTTGTCCACAAGAGCATTGTGCGGCTGCAGGCTCGTACTATGCTGAAAGACGAGGATTCCGGGTTCGACCAGCGCGAGAGGATGGCGGGAACTGTGGAACCGTTCGGCAAATGTCCCATTTCGCGGGGACAGCTGGCGATCGCTTGAGAAAAAGAATGGTGCCGAGGCCCAGATTCGAACTGGGGACACCGGCCTTTTCAGGGCCGTGCTCTACCAACTGAGCTACCTCGGCACGACTGGCGGGGACGACCGGATTTGAACCGGCGATCTCTGGAGTGACAATCCAGCGTCCTAGACCTGACTAGACCACGCCCCCGAGACACGAAAGCCCACTGGGCAAGACAGGACTCGAACCTGCGACCTTCCGGATGTAAGCCGGATGCTCTCCCAGCTGAGCTACTCGCCCATTATAGCCTGGCCCTTGTACGCCGCAAGCCCAGGCTCTGGCGTCCCCAAGGGGATTTGAACCCCTGCCGCCGGGATGAAAACCCGGTATCCTAGGCCGCTAGATGATGGGGACAGAAACCGCCGGATTATAGACCGCAACCTGGCTTCGTTTCAATCGATGCGCGGGGCGACGAATGAGATCGAGGTATGAGAGGCCGACCCGCGTCATTCGCCGTCGGCAATGCTTCGGACGGTCTCCCCGGCTTCAGTGCACCTTGCGTTCGCTAGAACCCGCTGGTTTCTTGGTCGACTTCTTGGTTCCCTTCATCGTCATGTGTGACACCTCTCTTCCCTTGCCTGGGATGGGGTCACGTGCTACTCAATCTCATCCGTCACCCGCCGGATCCACTCATCGGATTCTTCAAAAGCGTGGCCTTCGATCCCGTCGTCCAGAACCTCGAGCCGACGAGTCAACCAGCTTCTCTGGATGAGCCAGTCACCGCACTCCGGGCAGGTTCCCACCCGGTTCTTGTCATGCCGGAAGTGGATCACCGCTCCGCACGACGGGCATTTCGTCTTCTTCACTTGCCTTGTCGCTGTGTGACCCATGATTTCCTCCTTGCGCAGCTTGACAGTTGCGCAGTTGACTATCTGGGCAACTGGCATTATGCTCAAACTCGTGCCGTTGTCAAGAGGCCCAACGAAAGGAGGAAATCCGCGTGCCCAAAACACATTCATCGTTCTTCAAGATGCTCTCTGCGCGGACGAGAGTACAGATTCTCAAGCTGCTCCGAAACCACTCCAACCTCACTGTCGATGACCTTGCGACTCAGCTTGGCGTGGCGGTTCCGACGGTCTCGCGCCATCTCCAGTTGCTGCGGATGAACGACCTGGTGACGTACAAACAGGACGCGCAAACCCGCTACTACGAGGTCAACGAGAAGGAACTCGCCGAACGGATTGCGTTGTTCCTGCAGGAGATGGACATCACGCTGCCGAACGTGTAACCGATGGGACTCAGCCGGGGAGAGCGAGATCAGCCGTCGGTACGACGCGGCGAGCGAACCGTGTTCGCGCTCCGTCGATTTGCCCGGGAGCGATCAACGGCCTACGGTCCACATCGGGGGTGACGCATGCCACGGTTCTTC
>Ga0272444_10002796_pt1 | contig 15982 bp, 15 predicted proteins | sample SSMForm13_FD_201033 | JGI IMG/M metagenome (GOLD analysis project Ga0272444, IMG submission 201033) | Marine sediment archaeal communities from Little Sippewissett salt marsh, Falmouth, MA, United States - SSM-Form-13 | ecosystem: Environmental > Aquatic > Marine > Wetlands > Sediment ...
GCCTCACGCAAAAAGATACTGAAAAGAAGATAACTCAAAATCAATTACCCATTCAGTTGAAAAATCGAGGGTTGGCATGGGGCTCATACCAACCCTCGATTTTTTATTCGTTCCCCCGCAACAAAAAGTAATTGCAAAGCGTCACCAAACCCCATATCGTCGGTGCGGACAGTGCTTCCTGGATCGAACGATCGAACAGGATGGAGACCCGGGGCGGGAACTCGTTGCTACCCAGCCAGAGCAGATAATAGATCGGAATCCTGGGAAACGGTGTGAGCCGAAAGGCCACATCTCCCATATTCTCCGACTGCCCTTTCAAATGCTGCCCTGCAGCTGAAAACCCATTGGGGTCGTCGCCATAGCGTGCCAGCAACGCGCCTTTGTTCAGCCGGTCACCCTCTTCAAAATAGTGGGCATCGGCCAGACCCTCCGCACCCACCATTTCTCGTCCCAGCGGGTAGAGCCGGTTCACCCGCGTGAGATATTCCAGGACGGCTAACTCAAACAGGGCGATGGATATTTTCTCCCATCCCGGTTTCCCCTCCACCTTCTTCATCAGGCAGCGATTTCCCGTATCCACGAGAATGTCCCGGTTGAGAAAAGGAAAGCGCAGATAGCCTGACTCCGGGTCGATATTAATGAGGGTGAAGTTGGACAATTGGGTTGTATCCCGTTGGCACAGGATATCCCATTGCGCGTCGGATATTTCGATCGGACGACCGGATGGGTCAACGGATGGGGGCCCCTGGTTGCGACGACGCTGTTGCATCTCCAGAAATCCATGGCCGTATGGATAGTTTGATGTGGTGAAATTATGGCAGGGAAAAGACGGGCAATCCCTTGGACAATAATCGATATGATTCAGCCGGGCGCATTCCAAGATAGCGCAAGGGTACCCTAAAACCCGGGTCTGGACGGCACTTTTGGCTGCCGCCAAATCGCTTCGGCCCGGTCCGCAAGATGAGCAGTGCCTTAAAAGGTTGAGCTGGCAGACATCACAGTTGATGCCGCAGGCGCCGGTGGCCATTTCATTATCCTTTCTAACTGTAAAAAATTAATCTACTTTTCTCAAATCGTACCGCCCTCCGTTCTCCAGTTTTCCTTCCAGCAACAGACGGATGATTGTCGATGCCGCATGCGCCGGTGGCGTCAGGGCACCGGTCTTTTTCAATCGGACAAATTTATCGATCTGTTCAAATTGTTGCCGGCTGCAATGACGGATTTTTTCCTGCATCCGGGTGTCCAATGTGCCTGGAGCAATGGCACAGACGGAAAAGCGCGGATCGATTCGAGAAAATTCCATGGCCATGGTACGGGTGGCCATATCTAAGCCGGCTTTGCTGGCGCAGTAGGCCGACCATCCATGAAAAGGGGATTGGCCGGCTCCTGATGTCAGGTTGATGATCCATTTGCGACCAGGCAAAGACCTGCTGAAATGAAAAAAATAACGTGAGAGGATCAAGGGCGCGGTAAGATTGGTCTGGATGTGTTGGGCAAGCTGATCATCATCGCAATCAACAATGGGCCCGATCGGATCGAGCACACCGGCATTATTGATCAACACACTATGCATCAGCATGGTGGTGCGATCCGGTTTGATATCAATATGCTTGAATGCGGGGCCGATTTGATGTGAGCGATTGAGATCAATCTGGATTGTCTGGTGATTGTCTTGAGTGGACGGCACGGCGCGGGATAGGCTGATCACAAAACTACCTGGGATTTGCAGCGCTTCTTCAACGAGGGCATGCCCCAGGCCCCGCGTGGTGCCGGTGATGAGAAATAACGTCCTGATGAGGGATGGGTTCACATGTCGGCTCCTATGCCTTAAAGCCTGTTTGATAAATCCGTCTAAGGCCCGCTAACGGCGCCTACAAGTGTCTCAAAATGCTCACATATTACGTATATGCTCCGCTTTTGAGCCGCTTTCCGCCTTGTTATCGGGCCTGATCCAGACTTCCAAAACAGGCTCTTAGTAAAAAGCATGCTTTTCGTCCTTTTCGGTGAAAAGGGACTATTCGATCCTGAACACCGGATAAGAGATTCGGCTTTGCCGGCATCGGGGGCAACGTCCCGGTCGGGTGAGGCGTTGTCGGTGATTGAAAGTGAATCCACATGCTGCACAGACGCAAGGCGCGAACCGAAGCGTTGCTCCCTGCCCGGCGATGCTTTTTTCGATGTGGCGCAAGTGCTCGTAAATATCCTTTTCCGATGTACCGACAGCTTGAGAGAGATCCAGTGCCGTCATTGGGTTTTGCTTTAAAAGATCGATGATCTGCTGACGTAGGGTTCCCATGGCTTCGTTCAGCGCACTTTTGCAGTCAGTCGGTCACGGATATAGTCGATCACGGCGGGGATGCGCTGGAGAATATCTTTTGCCGCGGCTTCATAGGCGTTGAATTCCAATCCGTAAGGGTCGTCAATTTCAGGACTGTCTTTTTGCGGGCCAAAGGAACCCAGAAGGCGAGCGTATTTACAGCGAAAAATCAACAGGCTATTAATGTGATCAATATGGTGTTTTTCCATTCCCAGGACCAGATCCGCGGAGCGAATCATTTTTGCATCCAGAATCCTTGCCCGATGGTCGCTGATATCGACGCCATGGGCTGCGGCGGCTCTTACCGCCAGTGGTTCGGCCCTGTTTCCGTGAAGCCCGTGGGTACCGGCCGACCGGACGTTGACGAACGGTTTCAATGTATGGGGCAACTGGTGGGTGAGTAATCCTTCGGCCATGGGACTGCGACATATATTGCCCGTGCAGACCATTAGTATTGAAAATGACAATATACCTCCCTATCCTGATAGACAATCAACCTGTCACAGTATAAAATTGAGTGATGCTAAAGTCAATGCGGCTTGGCTGGTTGGCCAGGGTAAGCGTATTAGGATACATTTTTGTCTGGCTCTGATTGTTTGCCAGACTCGGATACCAATCTGCCCGTTTAGCTGATTCTTTCTTATCTCAAATTGTTATTTGATCTTTTGGGCAGGGTTTACTATATATGCAGGAATAATCTGCTTGAAAAACCCGTGGAGAATGACATGTCTGATACACGAATCCTTTTTGTGGACGATGACCAAGACATCCTGGCCATGGTCGAACAGTACCTGACCATCAAAGGATACGATGTAACCACCGTGGATAATGGTATTGAGGCGGTCGGCATTGTTAAGGAAAAACAGATCGATATCGTCTTTACCGACTATAAGATGCCTGAATTCAACGGCCTGGAATTATTGGTGGCGATTAAAAAATATCGCCCCAATACCGAGGTTATCATTGTTACTGGTTACGGATCAATGGAGTCGGCGATTGAGGCAATGAAATTCGGTAGTTACGATTACCTTCAAAAACCTTTCAAACTTGACCACCTCAAACTGATCATCGATCGGATTGTTGAGGAAAAGAAAATAAAGGACAAGGCGCAACTGATCCGTAAAATTGCCAAGGAAAGACACCGGCTTGGTGAAATGATCGGCATCTGTCCCAGGATGCGAGAGATCTATGAAGTGATCGATACCGTCAGTCTTGATGAGCCCATGGTATTGATCCAGGGAGAGAGTGGAACCGGCAAGGAACTGGTTGCGCGAACGATTCATGAAAACAGTGCTCGTAGTGCCAAGGCGTTTGTTCCAGTCAACTGCAGCACACTTGGTAAAGACGCCAAGACGGAGAAGGAGATTGCCGTTTATTTGTCGGATATGCTCAAATCCGTAGATGGGGGCACGCTTTACCTTGACGAAATCGCCGGATTTTCATCGTCGGCGCGTGAGCAGATGATGAACTGTTTAAGTGAATGGGATGCGAATAATAAACATCGTCCCCGCTTGATTGCCGGGACCAGTAAGGATTTGGAGGAAGTCATTGCCAGCGGCGCCATGAAAAAGGACCTGCTTGATCTGTTCAATGCGGTGTTCATCAAAATGCCACCGCTTCGGGAACGCAAAGAGGACATCCCTTTGTTGATCAACCATTTTCTCTACAATAATCCCCCGGCGGCCAAAACTCGAATTTATGGTATCTCTCCGGAGGCAATGAGTATCTTGTTAAAGTACCATTGGCCGGGCAATTTGATCCAGTTGCAGAATGTAATCGAAAGAGCCTTTGCCATGGGGGTTAAAAACACCATCAGTCCCGAGGATCTGCCGGAGGAGATCCGGACCTTTGGTGAGATTGAAAAGATGGGTTAGCCGTCATCAAACATGGTCGATGTTCTTTTAGTTCAGCCCCCCATAGCCGATTACTATCATACCGCCAAGCGGACCATCCCATACGGCTTGGCATCGATTGCTGCCGCCGTGAACCAGGCCGGCTTCTCCGTGGCCATTTTGGATGGCATGGCTACGGGTAAGTCACGGATTATTACTCCTCCAGCCGAGCTGGATCATCTTTCAGAATTCCATGGTCGGCCCGATCATAGTCCTTTTGGGCTATTCCATCTGTTTCGCCATTACGGGTACAGCCTGGAGTATATTGGCCAGCAAATTAAAGCCGCTGGGGCATTTTTGGTCGGCATTGCATCTTTGTTTACAGCCTATAGTGATATGGCGTTGGCCGTGGCACGCATAGCCAAGGCCAGCCTGCCCGATTGTACCGTGGTTCTCGGCGGCCACCACCCCACGGTCCTGCCGGCGGCGGTGATGGCGGAACCGGCGGTTGACCTGGTCATCCGGGGAGAGGGGGAGGTCGCTCTACCTCAGTTGGCCTCGGCATTGCGAAAAGGCCAACCCCTGGATGATATCCCCGGTATTGTTTTCCGCCAGTCCAGCGGTGCCCTGCATGTCAGTCCGCCTGCCCTGTGCCGGGATCTTGACCGGTTGCCTGTGCCGGCCTTTGGTCTGATCCGGCGTCAATTCTATCAGCGCTCGGGTCGGGATAGCATCGTGGTTACTGCCAGCCGGGGGTGCCCGTTCAGGTGCAGCTATTGCGCCACCAGTGCGGATTCATGGTTAACCTATCGCAGGCGCTCGGTGGCTGGCATACTGCGCGAGATCCGAGCCGCCAGCAGTGATCGTCAGGTCGGATTTATTGATTTTGAAGATGAAAACCTGACCACGGACCGCCGCTGGTTTCTTGACCTGATGGCGGGTATCAGGGATATGTTCAGCCCCGCTTTACCGGAATTGCGTGCCATGAACGGCTTGTTTCCCCCGTCATTGGACGAAACCGTGGTGCGGTGTATGAAACAAAGCGGCTTTAAAACACTCAATCTCTCTTTGGGAAGCGCCGACAAGGATCAACTAAAACGTTTTCACCGTCCGCACGTAACGGGTGCCTTTGACCGGGCCCTGGTATTGGCCGGTCGGGAATCGCTCTCGGCCGTTGGGTACATTATTGTCGGTGCACCGGATCAGGATCCGCTGTCATCGGTCGATGATCTGTTGTTTTTGGCCCGGCGACGGGTGCTGGCCGGGGTCTCCGTTTTTTACCCTGCTCCGGGAAGTCTGGATTATCAGCGTTGCGATACCATGGGGCTGTTGCCAACCCGCTTTGCCGCCATGCGCGCCACGGCCCTGCCCATCGATCAGCGGACCACGCGCTGCGATGCGGTCACCTTGTTGCGCTTGGGACGGATTCTGAATTTCATTAAAAAGCTGAAGGCCGATGACATGATCATCCCCAACCCCGGAGAAGTGGGATCGCGCCTTGATCCCGCCTTGAATCGCCACCAGGCTGGCCTCAGGCTCTTGGCAGCCTTTTTTCACGATGGTGTTATCCGGGGCGTGACACCCGATGGTTCGGTTTACGATCATCAGGTGTCGATGCGGTTATCACGGCGTTTTTTAAAGGGTCTGGGGGAAAACGCACAATTGGTGTCGCCCTGTTAACACCTTGGTCATGGGGTTGAGGGGGTGGCTATATTCCAAACCGGTTCTCAACGGCTTTGGGGCATTTTATATCAGCGATGCCAGGAATGTTGCTGGATTATGATTCCGTATTCACCACCTGGCGAATGCGGATCGGGCGTTTTCTGGGTCTGGGATTGAGGTTATTGTTGATTAAAAACCCTTTCAGCCAGCCTTTGGCTTCCTTGGCGAGTTCTTCTCTGGGATAGTAGGCCTTGATGTTCTTGATTTCCGGATATACCGTATCGACGCGTTGCCACTGGTTGGGGGCCATTTTGGCCTCCAGTGCGTAAAGCACGGATTTGGTTTCTACAGCCACCAAGCGAATGTTTGAGCCCAGCTTCTTTTCCAAGGCCTTGACGGTTTCTAGATCCTCCGGACTTAATCTGGCAATTTTTAAATCATCCAATCCATTCATCAGGCAAGATCCTTTTTTTCGATTAGTCACCGTGGGACGAACAGGTCTATAAAACCAAAATCATCCGCGCTTGTCAATTTTCTCCAGTGATAATGATCGGGTGGGGTTATGATCCAACAGGCTGTCTGCAAAGAGGGGGATCGGAAAAAAGTCGAATTCAACCCAACGGGTCGGATGAAACAACACCGACGTTTTGACAACCATTTCTTTGTGATTACCGTATAGTAATCAATACCCACGGCAGTCGTGCGTGAACGACAGCGGCCAATACGTCCGGTGTCCTTTTGATACCAGTGCCAACGGTTATTTCTTGGAGCGTTATTATGGAAGAAGACCCCATCTGTTCTGACGGTGCCTGCCGCACCGATGTTGAATGCCAGCAGCAAGCCCGCTTTCAGTTATCTGAGATCGCCGAGCGCATTATCGATCATTGCCAGAACAGCCCATGCTACACGCACATTGACAGCGAACCCATCCCAGCGGAAGCATTTGTTGCCGACATCATCGATATGTTTCGGGAACTGCTTTTCCCTGGATATTTTACCCGAGAAAAATTGGATCCGGTGAACATGCGGTATAGTTTGGGGCAAACGGTGTCAAAGCTTTATGACCTGTTGGCCGATCTGATTACCCACAATATTCGCCATGACTGTCTGCGCTACCATCAGTCGTGCAGCAATTGCGAAACCCGGGGGCATACCATCGCGCTTGAGATGATGGATGCCATTCCCGAAATCCGTCAGACCCTGGCCTCGGATGTACGGGCCGCCTTCGAGGGGGACCCGGCGGCAAAAAGCCATGATGAGATCATCTTCAGCTACCCGGGAATCTACGCCATCAGCGTATACCGCCTGGCGCATAAACTTTTTGAATTGGGGGTGCCCATGCTGCCGCGAATCATGAGTGAGCACGCCCACAGCATTACCGGAATCGATATCCATCCCGGAGCCACCATCGGCAGCCGTTTTGTGATCGACCATGGCACCGGGGTGGTGATCGGTGAAACGACCCGTATCGGCAGTAATGTGCGCATCTACCAGGGGGTAACCCTGGGCGCCCTGTCATTGCCCAAGGATGCGGGGGAAAAACTGCGCGGGAAAAGGCGCCATCCGACCATCGAGGACGATGTGATCATTTATTCCGGGGCCACAATCTTGGGGGGGGACACGGTGATCGGTGCCCGATGTGTGGTGGGCGGCAATGTCTGGTTGACGCAGTCCCTCCCGGCGGATACCACCGTGATGATGGAAATGCCCAAGTTGATTATCAAGGAAGCCCGTCGACAGGCCGAGTAAGCCTGGTCGGTGTGGGCAAAGGAGCCCCATGACCATTCACAAGACCATAGACACGACGATCGGCAGGACGCCGTTGGTGCGATTGAATCGCCTGGGCCGTGGTTTTCAGGCTGAAATCATCGCCAAACTGGAGTTTTTCAATCCCCTGGGCAGCGTTAAGGATCGCATTGCTGCGTCCATGATCGACGCGGCCGAAAAAGAGGGCCGGTTGGGACCGGATACCCTGATCGTGGAACCCACCAGCGGAAACACCGGCATCGGCCTGGCGTTTATCTGTGCCGCTCGTAGATATCGCTTGTGCCTGATCATGCCGGATACCATGAGCGTCGAGCGACAGAAACTGCTGCGCCACCTGGGTGCCGATCTAGTGCTCACGCCCGGTTCACAAGGAATGGGCGGTGCCATTGAAAAGGCCCGGGCCATGGTGGCCGACCACCCCGGAGCCTTTATGCCCAACCAGTTCGAGAATCCAGCCAACCCAAAGGCCCACCGGGAAACCACCGCACCGGAAATCTGGAATGACAGCAACGGCGATGTGGACATTCTGGTTGCCGGGGTAGGGACCGGTGGGACGATCACTGGGGTGGGGGGCTTTCTGAAAGAGAAAAAGCCTGGCTTCAAGTGCGTGGCCGTGGAACCGGATGCATCGCCAGTGCTTTCCGGCGGTGAGAAAGGACCCCATAAAATTCAAGGCATTGGCGCCGGTTTTGTACCCACCGTGCTGGACCGGTCGCTGATCGACGAGGTGGTGAGGGTTTCCAACGAAGACGCCTTTGAAACCGCACGGCGGCTTGCCGGTCGGGAAGGCATTTTATGCGGGATTTCCTCGGGGGCGGCGGTGTGGGCAGCCATACAGCTTGCATCGCGGCCAGAAAATGCCGGCAAACGCATTGTGACCATTTTGCCGAGTACGGGGGAACGGTATCTTAGCACCGAGCTTTTTAACTGATTGTCCCCGTAGGGGCACGGCGCGCCGTGCCCCTTACACCAACCATTTTGGCGAGACAATGGCAGTTTGCAATCGGCATTGGGGTCAATCGTTAAGCTGAATATCCTTTCCCTCAAGCGCCCGGTTCATATTACGTACGGCGCACATTTTGCCGCACATGGTGCAACTGTCCTCATTCTCGGGAATTGAACTTTCCCGGTAGCGCCTGGGTTTTTCCGGATCCATGGCAAGGTCCAGCATTTTCTTCCAGTCCAAGTCGGCCCTGGCCCGGGCCATCGCGTCGTCCCACTGGCGGGCGCCGGGAATCCCTTTGGCAATGTCGGCGGCGTGAGCGGCGATACGCGTGGCGATGATGCCTTCTTTCATGTCTTCCAGATCAGGCAGACGCAAATGCTCTGCCGGCGTAACATAGCAGAGAAAATCCGCACCGCTGGACGCGGCGATGGCGCCACCGATGGCACTGGTGATGTGGTCATAACCAGGCGCCACATCCGTGACCACGGGGCCCAGCACATAAAAGGGCGCACCATGGCACAGGCGCTTTTCCAGCATCATGTTGCCGGAGATTTCATTGAGGGCCATGTGCCCCGGCCCTTCGATCATCACCTGAACGTTTTTCTCCCAGGCCCGTTTGGTCAACTCTCCCAGGGTGATCAGTTCTTCCACCTGACAGGCGTCGGTGGAATCATGCAGGCATCCCGGCCGGCACCCGTCACCCAGGCTCAGGCTCACATCATAAGCCTCACAGATGCCCAGCAGGCGATCATAGTACTCGAAAAAAGGGTTTTCACGGTCGTTCATCTGCATCCAGGTAAACATCAGGCTGCCGCCCCGGGAAACGATATTGGTGATTCGTTCACGGCGATTGATTTTTTCCGCAGTGCTGCGGTTGAGACCGGCATGGATGGTGAGAAAATCCACACCATCTTCGCAGTGGCGCTCGACCACCTCGAAAATTTCATCCACGCTCAGATCCTTGAGGTCCTTCTCATAAAACCCCACGGCATCATAGATGGGTACCGTACCGATCATGGCCGGTGACATGGACACCAGCTTGCGCCTGAACGCCTGGGTTTTTCCGAAGCAGGAAAGGTCCATGATCGCTTCGGCCTTGAGCGCCAGGGCCAGGCGGACTTTTTCCAGTTCCCGCTCGACGTCGCAGCAATCCTTGGATATGCCCAGATTGACATTGATCTTGGTGCGCAGGCCTTGGCCCACGCCCTCCGCTTCCAAGCTGGCGTGATTCTTATTGGCCGGAATGATGACTTTGCCGGTGGCGATCAGATCACGCAAGGTTTCGGGAAGGATCGATTCTTTGGCGGCCACGGCATCCATCTGGGCGGTAATGATGCCTTTTCGGGCGGCATCCATTTGGGTGGTGTATTGCATGGGGGACCTCGTTTGTAAAGGGTTCAAGGGGTCGAGGATTCAAGGGGTCGAGGGTAAAAAAGTATGTTCCTTTACTTGGACCCTCGAACCCTCGAATCCTTGAACCCTGTTGTTCAAAATTTTTTCAATCACCGCATCCGCCTGCTTGGCCGCGGCCAGGCCGACGATGGCGGATGTGGGGGGACGGGTCGCGGAAATTTCCGATTCGCCGTCGCCCACCAGACAGAATGTATCTCGCACCAGGCGGGTGGTAATGCGGTCACTGTCACCCCAGCCACCGATGCCCGATGCGCACACCAGCAGCCGCGGATCGGTTATAAACGCCTCGGCCATCATTTTTTTACCCTGGGCATCGTCCAGCGCTTCCACAAGAATTTGGCATTTTTCGAATGCCTTGTGTACATTGCCGGCGTTCAAATCAAGGTTCAGCGCTTGCACCTCTACCTGTGGATGAATACGGGCAAGGTTGATGGTTAGGGCCTCGACTTTTGGCATGCCCACCTGATCGGAAAAGAAAAACTGGCGGTTCAGGTTGGATGGCGCCACATGGTCAAAGTCCACCACAACCAGTCGCCTGATGCCGGATCGCACCAGATGGACAGCCACATTGGACCCCAGGCCGCCGGCCCCGGCAATGCCCACGCACACCGACCCCAAACGATGTATCTGCTCGTCGGTGAAATGCGCCTTCAGACCCGATATAAAAACGTTCGCCGTCATCTATTCCTCCAACCTCCAACCAACCAACCAACCAACCAACCAACTAACTAACTAACTAACTAACTAACTAACTAACTAACTAACTAACTAACTAACTAACTAACTAACTAACTAACTAACCTACCCAATGATTGCCAATCCTTATATACTGGCTGCCAACCAGCCTGCTGGAGCATGGCCACCATTTCCGGTACGGTGCGTTCATCGGAGATTTCAAACTGACCGGTACCGTTGTCCTCGTCAATATGACCGCCAACGGCCGTGCAGGAGCCGGCGGACATGCGAGTAACGCCCAGGGGCAACAACCGGTCGCGGAAACCAGCGCTTTCCCGGGTTGAGATGGCGATTCCCAACCTGGGCATGAACAGCCGCATGGCGGTCATGATCTGGACCAGGTGACGGTCTTCAACCACGCAGCCAGGCTGAAAACCGCCCACGTGGGGCCGGATGCGGGGCAGGGATGCGCTGATTTCGGTTTCCGGATAGCGGTCTTGCAGATAGTGGGCATGCAAGCCGGTGAAGAAGGCGTCGCGGTGCCAGTCGTCCAGTCCCAGCAGGGCGCCCACATTGACCGCCCGCATGGCTGCCCGGCAGGCGCGTTCCGGGGCGTCCAGGCGGAAACCATAGTCCCGCTTGGGGCCTTTGGGATGCAATTCGGCATACAGCCTTTCGTTGTAGGTCTCCTGGTAAAGGGTCAGGCTGTCGGCCCCGGCGGCGATCAACCGCCTGTATTCGTCTTCGGTCAGGGCGTAGATTTCGATGCCGATGGCCGTAAAATATCGATCCAGTACCCGGCAGCAGTCAGCGATGTAATCCACGCTGGCAATGGACGGTGCGTCACCGGTGAGAATCAGGATGTGCTTGAGTCCGCTGGCGCTGATGGCACGCGCTTCGTCTTCGACTTCATCGAGGCTCAGTTGACGCCTGTCGATCCGGTTTTTATGATTGAAACTGCAGTACACGCACCCGTTGGTACAATAGTTGGACAGGTAAAGCGGGGTATAAAGCACCATGGTGCGCCCGAACTGGGCCATGGTCAGGCCGTGGGCCTTGCGGGCCATGGCTTCCAGATGGGCTTCGGCCGCCGGCGACAGCAGGCAGAGGAAATCATCGGCGGTCAGTGTGCGTTTGCTCAAGGTGCGGCGCACGTCGCTATCGGTTACCGATTGCATGCGTCCCACAAGATCCGCGTCCCGCCACATGGCATAGATGGTATAAAAGCTCATAGTCATTTTCTTTCCGAAATAGGGCTTTCTAAAATATTTTTTTTGCTAAAATAGAGCTCGCTATTCGTACAGAAAACCGGTCAGCGGTGACGATGCCGTTGCCTGGATGCCGACACTGCCGGTTCCGGACAGGCAGGCCTCGCGGCCGGCTCGGATGGCCGCGGCAAAGGCGCCGGCCATGGCCACCGGATCACCGGCACTGGCGATGGCTGTGTTGACCAGGCATGCATCGGCTCCCATCTCCATGGCATCACAGGCCTGGGATGGCTTGCCGATGCCGGCATCCACCACCACCGGGACGTTGATCGTATCGATGATGATGTGCAGCATCTCCCGCGTAGTCAGGCCCTGGTTGGTACCAATGGGTGCTCCCAGGGGCATGACCGCCGCCGCCCCGGCATCTTCCAATTGGCGGGCCACAACGGGGTCGGCATTAATGTAGGGCAGCACCACAAACCCGTCTTTGACCAGGGTTTCAGTGGCCAACAGGGTCTGGTGACCGTCGGGCAACAGGTGCAGGTTGTCCGGGATGACTTCAATTTTGATCCAGTTGCCACATCCCGTGGCCCGGGCCAGGCGGGCGATGCGCACGGCTTCATCGGCATTGCGGGCACCGGAGGTGTTGGGCAACAGCTGCATGCTATCGGGAATATGGTGCATGACATTGTCGGTGGTGGCCCTAAAATCCACTCGACGCAGGGCCACGGTGATGATCTGTGACCCAGACGCTGTGATGATGTCGGGGATCATCTCATCCGAAGGATATTTGCCGGTACCGATCAACAAACGCGAGTCAAACGATCGGCCGCCTATGGTCAACGTATCGCTGGAATTGTTTGTATGCATGGGATCAGCCTCCGCCCACGAATTTTAATATTTCAAGGTTGTCATTGTCTTCTAACCATACCTGGTCGAAGTCTACGGTGGTGATAATCGCCAGGTTATGCTCGACCACGACAGTTTCAGGGTCCAGCCCCTTCTCCCGGATCAGGTCGCCCACAGTGATTGCTCCCGTGAGACGTTCCGGTTTCCCATTGAGTCGGATCTCCATATTCCCCTCCTCCAAACGGAATAAAAAAAAAGGCCTGCCCATGAAGGACAAGCCTGACAAAAAGAAATCCAATCGTATATTCTGTCATGCTTCCCTACGGCAGCATTACCTGCATCAGGTTCAAAGGGTTGGCGCCGCTGCGCCATCTCAGCCCCCATTGGGGCACCCCCAGCATTTTTATTTTTTGTATCTACTTAACGGATCTGGGCTGGGAAATCAAGTCCGGATCACGCTGTTTTTTTTCACAACATTGGCACTGAGTGCTTGAAAACGGTTCTCGATGTCAAAATGGCCGCGTCCAATCTGGTAGATGTTGCGCACGATAGTTGTTTCCGGACAGGCCAGTCCGGCCAAAAGGATACATGACGCGGCGCGGATGTTGTCCGGACGGGTATCGGCGCCTTTGAATGTGGTGGGGCCGTTGACGATGGCCAGACCATCCTCTTCGTCCAGGTCGATGACCGCGCCCAGTTTTCTCAACTCGGAAACCTGGCTGAAACGCTTGTCGAAAATACGCTCCCGGATGTAACTCTGGCCGTCGGCAATGCAGGACAGGGCCATCATGCCGGGCTGAAAATCCGTGGCGAAACCGGGGTAGGGGCAGGTGAGCACGTTGACCGGTTTTAATTGTCGGCCTGGGGAAGAAACTTCAAGCACATACCCGTTGACGTTGATTTCAACTCCCATCTGCATCATTTTTTCGATCAGGATACGGATGTCCTCGGGTGCCACGCCGATAATGGAAATCCGTCCTCCAGCAATGCCGGCGGCCATCATGAACAGGCCGGCGTCCAGACGGTCATTCATGGCATAGTATTCAATGGAATTGAGCTGGGGTACGCCTTCCACGGTGAGCGTGCGCGTGCCCAGTCCATGAATCTTGGCGCCCATTTTGATCAGAAATTTGGCAAAATCGGTGATTTCGGGATCGGCCCCGGCGTTTTCAATAATCGATATGCCTTTGGAAAAACAGGCGGCCATCATCAGATTCTCCGTTCCGGTGTGGCTGGGAAAATCCAGATACATGGTGGTCCCGGCAAACGTCTCCCCGCTGATGATAAAGGCATCATCGGCCGTGATCTTTGCCCCCAGACGAGCAAACCCGCGGTAATGGTAGTTGAGGTTGCGGCTTCCCAAGGGGCAACCGCCGACGGAGGGCAAGCGGACTTCACCCAGTCGTTTGAGCAGGGCCGGGATGAACAGCACCGAGGCCCGTAAACGGCAGGTCAGTGATTCAGGCAGATCCGACCGGTTCAAGTGCGTTGCGTCCACACAAACCACTTTTTCACTGGCAAAATAATCCACCTTGGCGCCGACGTGGCGCATGATGTCAAAGGCCACGAGAATATCGTTGAGCGGTGGCACATTGCGGATTACGCTACAACCGTGTTCGGGAAGCAGGGAGGCAGCCAGCATGGGAAGAATGGCGTTTTTCGATCCCTGAACACAAACACTGCCCGAAAGGGGCTTGCCACCATTGATTTCAATATATTCCTGATCAGACATAAGCGTTGCCTCTCTGGTTGGTCGACCTGTTGGTCAGCCCATTGGTTTTGCATTTGCTGTCAAGCGGTTTTTTCGTTAAATTGGCATAAATGGTTGCTGACGGCAACTGAATTTTATGGGTTGGCTTTGTTCGTGCCTGTGCTTCATTAATTGAAGCGCCATCTACCGTTTGAACTTTTCCCTGTGCACCGATGTCAATGCGCCAGCGATTCCTATTGAAAGAATAGTATAGGCGGGCAGGAAAACCAGCCGTATCAACAAGATCAAAAAAGGCATGAAAAAATGGACAACACTGCACAGGCCATTGCATTGGAGATGCTTCAATCCAATCTTAAATTGCCTCCCTTTCCACCCATTGGAAGCCAATTGCTGGCCATGAATCATCAGCCGATCCAAGAGGTCGATGTGGATCAATTTATCCGGTTGATTGAATCTGACATGAGCCTTACCACCCATTTGCTGCAGCTGGCCAACTCCGCCTACTTTGGTGCCATCCAGAAAGTATCCAGCCTCAGACAGGCGATCATGCATATCGGCCTTGAGGAATCCATCAATGCCATCAACCTGCACTTTTTTCGGACCATTTTACCTGAGTTTCCTCGCATCGAAGGCTTTTCAGGCAAGGATTTTTGGGCTCACTCATGGGCTTGCGGCATGGCCAATCGGATGCTGGGCAGGCCGGACCTGCATATCAAAAGCATCCCCGGAGAGCTGTATATCGCCGGTCTTTTACATGGCATTGGGAAACTGATTCTGGCCCTGACCCGTCCTGAAGAATTTCTGCAATGTATTGAAAATTCGAGCAGTTATAATCAACCGATCGTTGAAGCGGAATTGGATCTGATCGGGACGACCGATACGGATATTGCCTTTGAAGTTCTCAGGTCATGGCAATTCCCAGAATCCATCTGCATGGCCGTCAAGCATTATCGTGAACCTGAAAAGGCCGACAAAACCTTCTGGGAAATAGCGGCGGTCACCCAATTTGCCTATTTTATCGCTAATACCTCCGGCATCGGCAATGCCATGGATTTTTACGCCTATGATTTAGAGCAGACATGGTTGGGCAGGGATCTTGCCTCGCCGCTGGCCGACGAGGCAATCCGCAACCGGGTGGTTCAAGATATTTACGAAACACTCAAGAAAAAGTTTGCGGCCATGTCCGATGAGAAGAAGGCCGACACTGACAAGGGATCGGGCAATGTCTCACCAAAACCAGGTAAGTCAGGGACAAAGCCTCCCCCATCCAAGAAAAAGATCAGCTGGCTGGCCAGGCTACTGAGCCTTTTCAGGTTCCGCTAGGGATGCAGGAAAGAAATAATTACACCGAATTGCACCGGATTTGTGTTTGTCTGCAAGGCACACGCACCGGTGCATATCAGGATATGTGCCGGTGCGTGTAACGCCGCAGACAGGCGCAAAGACAAGCAAGGTGGGGTAATTATTTCTTTCCTGCGCCCCATATACACTGCTCATTGATCAGCATTCCAGAGAAAATAGCTGATGAAAAGATCACATCCCACGGGAGTATCATTGGTGTGCCCCATGTAAACACTGAAATTTCTTCCTTTGGTATACTGG
>Ga0272444_10002797_pt1 | contig 15981 bp, 18 predicted proteins | sample SSMForm13_FD_201033 | JGI IMG/M metagenome (GOLD analysis project Ga0272444, IMG submission 201033) | Marine sediment archaeal communities from Little Sippewissett salt marsh, Falmouth, MA, United States - SSM-Form-13 | ecosystem: Environmental > Aquatic > Marine > Wetlands > Sediment ...
CCTGAAAATAATATGGTAATTTCTACTTCAAAGAATAAAAAGAAGATAATTATTAAATATGGAAAATGAAGAAGCAATACGAATTTTCTCTCCAGATGCAGAATACGGATTTTTGTCAAATTACTTCGAATGTCCAATAATATCGAAAAAAATAAAATGGAAATCAATTGAACATTATTATCAAGCGCAGAAATTCACAGGGACAATTAAAGAAGACCAAACTAGGAAATTATCTAGTCCGGATAGCGATAAATGCTATGCCCATTCATTTCAACATTTATGGAGACCAGATTGGGATGAAGTTAAAATAGAAATAATGCGAGAAGCGGTAAGAGATAAGTTCTTTCAATCGGCTATACTTGCAGAAGAACTCATAGCTACTAGGAGCGCGATATTAATAGAAGATTCAAAGAAAGACTTCTTCTGGGGCATAAGTGACGGGACAGGCCAAAATATGCTTGGCAAGATACTTATGAAGGTCAGAGAAGAGCTTATTGAGAAGAGTGATATTTAGAATGACTGAAATAACGATGCTTACCGTTTTCATAGTTTTATTTCTTCTTATATCAAGTATATCTGGATCAACAGGCCCGTTTATTGCAGAAAAGTTCAATATTAAGCTTTCTCCGTTCGAGTATTGTCTAGACCACTCATTGAATATCGATCATTGTCGATCTATCTACGAGATTCTCGAAGAAGCCGATAGCTTGCAAAAAGCCGACAGCCTGCAGAAAAATGAAGAAAAACAAGAGAAAAAGCAACATGATAATAAGGACAAGAAGAGGAAGAGAATCCCGTGCTTTGATCCTGATTTTGAAAGCCTTTTAAAACAGATTTTAGAGAGAGACGGTAAACTAACTGCAGAGTCATTTAGATCAATTTATTTAATTTTAAAGGAATTCAATTCTTGTTAAATTAAAACTAAATAAATGCTATAATAATAATCCTTTTAATTTTTTCCTCGCCTCCATAGTCTCCGTTGGGGCGTCTTTTGACGCTCTGCGTCGAGTAATTATGCCATTAAATTAACCAATCCCCTTTTCACACACCAATTTCCCTAACTCATAGCACCGCAACAACAACGCCCGTCTTTCCAACTTCAACGGAGCGCTTTCCATTGTCCACGGAGGGCATTACGGGTTCAACGGCGGCCTTTCGCACTCCAACGGAGCAGTTGCACACTTCACGTAAAGCCTTTCCAACCTCAACGCCGCCAAAATCAAGCCACCGGCACAGTTTCAAACCTCAACGCCCCATTTCCCAACCTCCACGGAGCCGTTGCGAACTTCGCGGAAGAGCTTTCACGGTTCACCGGAATCGAAACCAGGCCAACGGCGCGCTTTCCAACCTCCACGGAGGGCATTACGGGTTCAACGGTAGCCTTTCGCACTCCAATGGAGCAGTTGCAAACTTCACGGAAAGCCTTTCCAACCTCAACACCGCCAAACACAACCCACCGGCACGGTTTCAAACCTCAACGCCCCATTTCCCAACCTTAACGGAGCGGTTGCGAACTTCATGGAAGGGCTTTCACGGTTCACCGTAATCGAAACCAGGCCAACGGCGGGCTTTCCAATGTTCACGGAGCGCATTACGGGTTCAACGGCGGCCTTTCGCACTCCAACGGAGCAGTTGCACACTTCACGGAGAGGCTTTCCAACCTTAACACCGCCAAACTCACCCCAACGCCACAGTTTCAAACCTCAACGCCCCATTTCCCAACCTCAAAGGAGCCGTTGCGAACTTCACGGAAGTTCTTTCACGCTTCACCGCAATCGAAACCAGGCCACCGGCAGACTTTCGCGGTTCACCGGAGTCGATATCAGGCCAACGCAAGCTCAGCCGGCGCGCAAAAGCGTGCATGCCGCCGTCATACTCCTACGAAATACATCCATCAATCATAAATCAAAAGGGCGACCCCATCCGTGGGATCGCCCTTACGTGAATGTTAACCTGTCATTTCGAACCAAAGGGAGAAATCTTTTATTCATTCAAGGAGATTTCTCGTCGCTTCGCTCTGTCGAAATGACAGACGGGAATGTTTGCCCGCCCGAAGCGAATCGCCAGAGGCGTTGAGCAAATCGCAGTGCCCTGCCAGCGGAAGCGAATCGCGCAGCGTTGAGCACGTCGCCAACCGCTAGGTTCCCATTTCCCAGCTTGCGAGGTATTCCACCTGTTCCGGGGTCAGAGTGTCGATTTCGATGCCCATGGTCTGCAGCTTGAGGCTGCTGACCCAGTCGTCGATTTCCTCCGGGACGTTGTGCACCGCGACCTCGAGGCCCGGATGCTTGACTACCCACTCGCTTGCGAGCGCCTGCACCGCGAATGACATGTCCATAACGTCCGCGGGGTGGCCCTCCGCCGCCGCGAGGTTGACAAGCCTGCCATCGGCTAATACAAACACGCGCTTACCCGACGGCATAATATATTCATCAGTTACTATGCGGACATCGCGGTTGATTTTTGTTGCTACTTCTGCGAGGCCGGGCAGGTCGAGTTCGACGTCGAAATGCCCGCTGTTCGCGACGATTGCGCCGTCCTTCATGACCTCGAAATGCTCGGGGCGGATCACGTGGATATCGCCTGTGAGCGTGCAGAAGATGTCGCCTATCGGCGCGGCGTCGGCCATCGGCATGACCTCGAAACCGTCCATCGCGGCCTCGATTGCCTTAATCGGATCGACCTCGGTGACGATGACGTGCGCGCCGTGGCCCTTCGCGCGGACAGCGAACCCTCGCCCGCACCAGCCGTAGCCGGAAACGACGACTTTCTTGCCGGCGATGAGTGTGTCCGTCGCGCGGATAATGCCGTCGAGCGTCGATTGACCAGTGCCGTAGCGGTTGTCGAAGAAGTGTTTGGTCTTGGCGTCGTTGACTGCGATTACGGGGAATTTGAGCGCGCCGTCTTTGGCCATCGCGCGGAGGCGAATCACGCCGGTAGTTGTTTCCTCCATGCTGCCGAGAATCTTTTTCCCGACTTCAGGAAATTCCTTGTGGATTGTCGAGACGAGGTCGGCGCCGTCGTCCATCGTGATTACCGGGCCGCGCTCGGAGGCCGCGCGAACGTGTTTGTAGTAGGTGTCGTGGTCTTCGCCGTGGATCGCCTGCGTCGGGATTCCGAAATCCTCCACCAGCGAGGCCGCGACGTCGTCCTGCGTGGATAGCGGGTTCGAGGCGATAAGCATCAAATCTGCTCCACCGGCGACCAGTGTGCGCGCGAGGTTCGCGGTTTCCGCAGTGACATGCAGGCAGGCCGACATGACAAGGCCGTCCAGCGGCTTCTCGCGCTCGAAACGCTTGCGAATCGCGGTGAGCACGGGCATGTTTTTGTCCGCCCACATGATTCGCTTTAAGCCCTTGGGGGCTAATGATTTATCTGCAACATCGTAATTCATGTTTCTCCTAATCGAATACGGGGTTTTGCCCCGATTTAATGACATAGCTATATTAGTCGTAATTGCTTACGATTCAAGAAGTTGCGTATGCGGACCTGCTCTCGAACCCATAATTATCACTCCATTCAATGCGGGGAGTAATATAGGGATGGTATTATAAATGTCAAAGCTAAAATGACAAATGGCGACAGGGCCGCAGCCGCCCCTCTCACCATCCTTTCATTCCGGGCTTGGTCCGGAACCAGAAAAGCGACCCCACCGAGCCGCCCTCTTCCATTTTGCATTGCTAATTTTCCATTAATCCCGCGCTTTTCGGCTGGCACGCTATTTTCTACGTCCGATTAGGAATAATTGTTACATTATGTCGGACGAAAATATCGCGCCAGCCTTTTTCATTCCCGACTCTCAATTACCCGAAGCGGTTGAGCAAGTTGGCTGCGGCCCTTGCCGCCGGCGACCTACTTTACCATAACTATTACCATCGACGGCAGCCCATGCGCCAACTCTGCGTTCACCGGCGTGAAACGATACTCATACTTGCCCGGCGGGACATTCAGCTCGCGATGCGCAACCGGCAGGCCCTCATCGAAAAGAATATGTTGAATTAAAACCTCCCACGGTCCATTCGGAGCTTCGCGCCCTTCCCAGAAACCATCGACCATGTCCTCGATAAGCGTCACGCGCAACTCGACCATGCCATCGCCCAAATCCTCGCCCTCGATCTCCGCCGGCCCCGGCCACGGAATTAGCGGCTCCGACGGCTCCGACGGCGTCCAGATCAACGACTTCGGAACAAAACCGAGTTCTAATAAGCGGTTATCGTCATCGCCCCAGAGGGCAACGGCGCGATGGAAAACCTGACGCAATAACTTTTCGCCTTGCTCGCGAAGAACCCTTTTATTATAAAACGCCAGACGCGATTCCTTATGTTCGGCGGAAACATTGTCATAGTCCGCCATGAAGTTTGTGTAAAGCGTTTCGAGCTCGGTGAAAAGCGACGCGACAAGCTCGACACCCGGAAGCTCGACAAGCATTTGCGCGTAGCCCTTGATCATTTTATTGACTACCTTCAACAATTCCGCGCGGGCTTTCGGGAGTTCGCCGTCGAGATCGTATATTAGACGGAGATGTTCATCGACGTCGTCACTGAGGAAGATCATTTCGCCGTAGATATGCCTTTGGCAGGCGACGTATTTTGCGCGAAGCTCTATTTCGAGATTATCGAGGCGGGTATGAATTTGCACGAGGTCTGCCTGTTCCTCGCTCTGGACATAGAGAGCCTGACGGAACGCGGGCGCGAATGCGATAACCGCGTCGCGCTGGTCCTCGGTTAACGACAGGTCGGTATAGTGAAGCGCGATACCGACAGCGCACTCCTCCGCGCGAAGTGCGAATTCCCCGTCCGTGTCGCGGGCTACGTTGTTGTGTCTTTGTGCCATTTCGTCCTCCCTTTCCCGCTTAGCGGGATGTTAGTTTTGCGTTACATAACTGCTACAAACAATAACGAATTTAAGGGCGATTTCGTCAATCCCTTTTTTCACTTCTTCCAAACTTTTTTCCGAGCTCGCCGGTTTCGATGTCGAGTTCGATTGCCTTGCCGTTCCGCGAAATTACTTTGCAGGCGGTTTTTGGAACCCACGCGACGATGCCGTTCAATTTGAGAAGGAACGCCTTTTCCGTTTCCTGAAAGACGAAGCCGGAGACGCGGATTTTGACCTGCCGCCGTTTCCGAAAGAGTTTTTTGAAGAACCAGTAGATGTCCCTCGGCAACTCCGCCATAAACGAAATCGACCTGTCCGGCTCATGATTCGCCATTGGACTCTTCGGCTTGTTTATCCCTTAACTCAGAATACTTGCGTTTAAAACAAGCGTTTGAAAGTTTCATAATCCTCAACATCTTAAAGAAATAATTCAAAGCGCCAACAATCAAGAATATATGAACAAGAGTAAATAATAATACCTTAAAAGGAGAACCGAAATAGTCTGGGCGAAACTTAGGAATAAAAGAAACACAAATATCTGAAACGATGAAAACTAAGAACATAATTAAGTCTTTGACGTAAATAATTTCAAACATCAACTGCTCATTTGGTGAATTCAGAAGATAATCAACGGCTCCATCAAAAGCTTTTTTTCGTTTTTCATATCTTATTCTCCACCAATCGGAAATCTTTGAAAATCCTTTATCGATAAGCGGAGAAATGAGTTTAGCAATGAGGACTGCAAAAACACTTGAGATTAATAATCCAACCCACCACACAGGTTCAAGAAAAAAACTATTTGCTAAGTCCATTATTACCCCTCCAATATCATCTCTTCGACCTTGCGCTTGGCTTCTTCGAGGAGGCGCTTTGCCTCCGCCCGCGCCGAATGAGATTTTTTTACTTTGTCCGAGATTGTGGTTGCGATATTTTCCGAGATATTCGGAATTAAAACGTTTGCAACGTCGTTGTCGGTTATCGTTGGATATTGGCCGCCGGTGCATGGCCTTTCCAAAAGCATTTTGCCGTATTCAGAACGAAGCCAAACCATAACGACCTCACGAAGCGGAGAATCTATTTCCGCCATCGTGAACGCGCCCGAGCAAACGGCTTTGTTTCCGAGCACAGGCAAAACGGAAATTGCGCCTCTCGTCGGACGAACTTTCGAAATGATTAGCTCGCCGCCCTTGAATTTTATCTTTGCGTTAGCGGGGAGTTCCTCAAAAGGCCTTTCGGTATATTCGGAGGAACCGTTCGATACGTCGATGTCGGAAATCTCGATATATTTGCAGAGTTCGCCATTCTCCGCTTTGAAATGTCTTTTAATTGGGACTTTCGCTATTTCGTTGAGTTTCGAGCATCCCTTCTTTCTCAAAACATCGAAGATCGCGTAATACTTGGGCAAATAGTATTCGCCGTCGATTCGTTCTTCGGTGCGGGTTTCGGAGAAGTTGCGGACGTTCCATTTCGCTTTCGGCAGTTCGAGCTTGCCCAGGCCCAACTCCGCAAGTAACATCCCCTCCGCCGACGCGAGAAGAGAACGGGAAGAATTTAGTAATTCGATGTATGAACTAAACAAATCAAAGACCTTTTTCTGAAACTCTCTTTCAGGCAGAGGTATTTTCAGGGTTTTTGCATCTGGTAACGAAAGGTGCATCTGAACGTTACCTTGAAGTATCCTTTTCATCTGACTAAGACCAATATTCGTATTGAGATACAAAACAACATAAGTATTTAAGACCTTATCGAATTTTGTCTTTATCGCGATTGTATCTTGAGATGTGTTGCATTTATCTAATTGAACGATTGAAGCGGCTGGATATGCTGTTTTTGAAAGGACTATATCCCATTTTTCGAGAGAAGTTGATTTGTATTTATTATTTAGGTCTTCCGGTATAAATGCGATGTCTGAATCGGCTATCAAAGCGTTTTTAAGGTTGGAAACTCTAACAAATGGGATCCCCTCATCGCAATAATTATCCGCTTTTATATCGAAAATGCCTTTCCTAAAGACCTTTGAGATTTCTCCTAAAGTAGTCAAATCCGGGAATGCTTCTAATAAGGTGTCGTTCGTTCGATTTAATGGCTTATAAAACTCCGCATCAAGTCGAGTGAATCCAAATAACTCGCTATATTTAACAATGCTCCAAACGGCCATTAGTTACTCCTTAAGCTATACCTTCAGAATTAAGAGCCCTTTCAATCTCGTCTTTAAGATGTGAGATAATAAAAGCCCTTACTCGATTGTCTGTCGTTGAAATAGCCATTTCGTTAGTAGTTAATCCTGCCCCGCCAGTCCTAAAACTCAATCTGTCAAAAATACGGTTAATTTTCGTTTGATTCGATGTTCCATCATTATTATCTGCTAATGCGCTAATAATTCTCTTCTTTATTATAAATTCGGTTGTCATTAAACTTGTGAATGAGTTTTCGAAAAGTAACTCTCCATATTTTAGTAAATCATGGATTGATTTATAGCAATCTCTGTAATTAATTGAGAAAGCGGCGCTAGAAGAATCATGCATTAATTGGTTGCGTTTATTTCGCCTATCCAAAAATACTCCTTTGTATTCGCAAATTTTCCTGTGCTTTATCCTTTCATTATGGTATGCATACTTTTTAACTTCATCCAAAATATCTTTAAACAGTTTGAAATTACCTTTGCTATTTTTGGGATCCCACCCATTAATCTTTGACTTTAGATAGTGTTTTGAAATCAATTCGACGCAACAATCACATAAGAAAAAAGAAGCCTTTTCCTCTTCCTCATTAAATCCAAGAATTATATCCATGCAGGATTCAATCATATTTAGCATTCCAATCGTCGAGGGCATTTATTTATCCCTCCAGAAACTCATTTTTTCGGTTTTCGCGAATTCGATAAAGGCCTCGGCTATGCCATCCGGGCATTTGCCCCATTCATTATGAAGGTCGTGTTTAACTAATGGGTGGCCTTGATCATCCCTTATAAACTCCCCTTTATCGTCTGTTTCATATATCTTTTCCCCGCCATTGTCTTTCCCCGTTCGTTCATCACCTTGAACGGCAAAGAAAATCGGGTAGTCCTTCATCTTCGGGCAAAGCGGCCCGGCGTTCGGGTCGTCGTTCCATTTCTGCAAAAAGAGCACGCTGGTTTTCGTTCCGGTGTGTGGCCTAAAGGAGTTGCCGTGCAAGCCCACCACCGCGAGTATTCGCGCCCTGTCCGCAATAAAGCGGCGTATGTTCTCGTCGGTCGTGTTGTTGAACCGCCCCTGCGGCAAAACTATTGCCATTCTCCCGCCCGGCTTCAGGAAATTCAGGTTGCGCTCTATGAAGAGAATATCGCGCCCCACCTTTGCGGGGTATTTCCCGCTTGCCTTCTTCGATATGTCGTAGTAGTTGATTATCCGCGTGTCCTTAATATCCCCCGCGAAGGGCGGGTTTGTCATAAGCACATCGAAATTGAACTCGTTAAGGTTTTCGCGGTTGTATTTGTTTTTCTCGTAGTCGGGGAAATAGCGGAGGCGGTCGAGAAGCGGGTGGTTATCGCCGAGATTCCAGCTTCGGGGATTCAGCGAGTCCATTTGATAGACGTGTGTTTTGCCGTCGCCCGCGATTAGGTTTAGGGATTTGGCAATCTTGACCATCCGCGAATCGAAATCGATACCATAAACATATTCCGAGGCGAATTCAATTTCTTTTGGCGTTGGTCCCTTTGCCCTGAACTTATGACCCCAAACGTGAAATATTGTATGAACCGTGAATCCGCAAGAACCTGCGGCGGTATCAATCATAAATTCGTATGGCGGTTTTTGTCTCGGATTTAACATCTTCACGCACATATCTATCACATAGCGCGGTGTGAAATACTGGCCTTTGTTTCCCTTGCCGACTTGAATTGCGAGATATTCGAAAGCGTCATCAATAACTTGAAGGTCACAGTTGAATAGTTTTACGTCCTGAAGGAACGAAACGCAAACGGCAAGCTGGCTCGGTGATAGTTTGAATTCCTCACCCATGTCGAAAGCCCCGCGCCATTTGTTTTTTGCTTCCTCGAACAGGTGCGCGATCTTTCTTTTCAAATCGACTTGATTATCGCCGTGAACTCGGAACTGCAAAAGGTATTTCGGGTCGTTCGCTCCGCGCCATTCATCATAAAGCTTGGCATAGATGAGCTTGAAAACCTCCTCGAATGCATCGACCCCGGCGTGTGCAAGAACGATGTCCTCCATGTCGAGGATTATCTGTTTTAGCGTTGTTTTTCCTTTTGCGAGTTTGTTTTCGCGTTCGAGGTCGGTATAAGTCCACGGTGCGCCGATAACATCCGCAAGCGTTTGATCGGCGGTCGGGAGGTTATCTATCTTTTGGTATGTGTTCGGGTCTTCGCGGTGGAGAATTAGTTCGTCTTGACCGTTCGTCCACACGCCGACCGGGGAACCTTTCGCGTTTGCGTAGCTTTTAAGTTGCTCCCTGCCGTCGTTTCTGTTCGGCTTCTTGCACTCAACAATAATATAAGCTTCCTTCTTGTCGCTATCGAGAACGACAATATCCGCTCGATTCGATTTATAATCCGAGCCGAAAACAACGGTATATTCTATTTCGATTCTCTCCCACGGGTAGCCGTATTCGCGGTTAAGCCTTCTCGCGTATAACTGCCGGACGACTTCTTCCGGTTTCGCCGGTCTGTCTATATCATTCGGCACGCCCTTGAAATAGGGCTTGCCTTTCTCGTTCAGATAGAGATCGTCTTCGAGGGCATCTATCTCTTTCCGCGTAAATAGCTCGATAGAGTATTTGCTATCGTGGATTATATCGGATATTGTCGGCTTCTTGTCTTTCATTTCCGCTCCTTAATTTCGTTTCGTTCGGGGGGAAGATAAAGTGGTTTTGGCGGTTGCGCAAGGGAAAAGGGTTGAGAGTTGAGAGTGGGGAGTTGAGAGTCGAAAAGTGACCGAGCGGTCACGAAAAGGGCGAAAATGGGCAAAAAGTGCGTTTGATCGGCTCCTCCATGCTTTTGATCCGCTTCCCCGGCCTTTTGATTTGCTCCCCAACACTTTTGATTCACTCCCCAAAGCTTTTGATTTGCTTCCCGAAGCTTTTGATTCACTCCCCAACCCAAAATACCCGCTCCCCCGGCCATTCGATCCGCTCCTCCGTGCTTTTGATTTGCTTCCCGACCCTTTTGATCCGGAAATAATGTTGACAGGAGCGGGTATAGGCGAAGAAAATGCGGGTTTTTCGATTCGAGGAGTCTGTTTTTCGTTTCGAGGCAGGGAAATATTACCCAAAGGTGAGGAAATATCGGCGCGGGAATGAAGGTTATCGTTGTTGTAGTCAAGTATATTATGAAGGTCGTCGCGTAGTTTTCCCGAGGAGCGAGTAGATTTCGCCGGGGAGCGGGGATGGGGAATGTCAAAGCCCAAAATCCAAAATAGAAGAAGCGGCCCTTCGACGCCGCTCAGGGACCGGGGGAATGGGGAGTTGAGAAGGGATAGTGTAAGAAGGGAATAATATTGTAACACACCCGTTTTCGCACCTATTTTAAATACACGATTCGCTTCATAATCGATTCGTCCCCATATTTTACGCAGACGAGATAGACACTTGAACCGTAATTCTCGTTGGGCGTCCAAATGAAAATTCTCAGCGATGTATTGTTATCGTTGTGTCTCTTTCGGAGAGCACCCAATAGCCGCGCCATGGAAGCAGCACGGAAGTCGCGAAATAGTCGCCCGAGACGGCGTCGAAACCGAATATGGGAGGGACAATAAAGCCGCTTGAACCGAAGGATGAAATCTCCACCGGGCCGCCGACACCGCCGATTAGGTTCCATCCGCGATAGAGGTCTATGGTGACGGAATCCAGAAGATCGGCGGAAATCTCGGTAGTCACATCGTCGGAAATTAAGACCCAATAGCCATTGCCCTGCCGCAATATGGTTTCATAATAATAGCCGCCAGTCTCGCTATTATAGCCTATCAGTGGGCTGTCGATAGAGTCGAGCAATTCAGTCATGAAATATGTTCCCGTCAACGGATTACTCACGAGGTTCCATCCGGTGTAACAATCGATAATTGGGGTGTATGATTCCCATTGGTATTCCGCCGCGCCGATGTCGAATCCAGTTCCGCTTGGTCGAGGATTGCCGTAGAAATCCGTGGTCGGCGCCCATATAGTATCGCCGGAATCCGTAACTGCGAAATCCGCGCCCATATCGACGCCGATACTCGTTGGCGTAAGCATATAGGAAGTATCCGATACGAAAGTCGGCGTCCCGAAAAATACGGAAGAGGAATCGGCTGTTACTCCAGACGGAACCAGACAATTATAGCAATTAGGGAAACCGCTACTTTGTAAGAAAATGCAGTTTAATGCGTCGTAATCTCCTCTATTTACTCTTATAAAAGTACAATTTATTGCAAGATCAAAACCTGTGTTATTTCCTACAAAAACTGAGTTTCTTGCTTCAATAATAGAAGAGGTTGGGTAATAGTCATACCAATCGTTGAATCCATCAACAGGATTACAGCAATGTATTGCACGAGGATCAGTTGCGTTATCGATAAATATACATGAATTAAAAGAAACATACGACTCACGAATATTCATAATCCCGCCTTCAGCCCACCAATCCAAGCAAATACCGCAGTGCCATGTTTCGCAGTATGCTTCAAGCATATTGTCTCTAAATTCGCAAAAATTGAATACGGCATTACTATTCTTGATATATCCTGCGGCAGACCCCCCAAAATTATCTCTTATTTGGCATGAATCGAAAGTAACATATGAGGAATCACCAAAATTAAATGCGTTGTCTGTATTTCTAAAAGCACAATTATTAAAATTAGCCAATGCTTGATTGCCGGCTACATTTAGTGCGTAAAAATCACAATATCTGAATCTCGAAGTATCGGCTGATGAAAGCAATAAAACATCGACCTTATGACCAAATTGAATTATTGCATCTTCCTCTCCAAGCGCTATAAGTGTTCCGTAAACTTGAAAAGGCCAGACCACGCATGGCCAAGTACTATCTGTATACCTTAATCTCACACCCGGCTCAATGAAAAGAGTCTCACCCTCTGGAACATAAATGCTATCGCCAAGGAGATATGGAGAACATTCTACATATAAAGTCCCTGAAATTGCCCCTGCAGATAAAGCAGTTCCAGTATTTAGTGGAAAAAGCAATGTAGAATCATAGCTATCATAAAACCAATGGACTTCCAGAGTATCCTCGTAATTCAGGCATGATAGAGGATTACAACCGATATAGATTCTAATATCTTCGTGAGGAGTGAATGATGAATCCGAAACCGAAGAAACAAAAAAAGGTGGATCAAGTCGAAAAATAATGCTATCGGGGGATACACTACCGAAATTTTTTACGCGAACATATGAAATAGAAGTATCACCGAATTCTGTTGAAGGGTAATCTATCCCATCTGATAAGCTTTTAATCCAAGCAAAACTATTTGTATAGGGGCTTTCGAACGCACCTAAGTCTGGCGCAAGGCCATAAAAAGTGTCTGGAGAGGCTGTCCCACCCATATCAATATAAGGCGATGTCGGCGCAAGTCGATAGTCTCCAGCCGCAGTGTCAATAAATTCTGGCTCGAGATTATGGTATTCTGCAAATTGATAACGCGAATAATAATCCTCAGATATATTAGGATAATAAGAATTTGATATAGGCGCGTATCCGCTCCCGCCACGTGGGTCGCACACTAAGCAATCATAGTAATTTGCTTCAGTATAGCAATGATCATCCCACATATTATAGTAAGCTTCGCCCCAATAAGAAAATTCGTTCCCAACAAATGTGCAATAATAGAATCGACCTTTAACTACTGGCCAACCATCAATATCTGCTTTAGCATTGAATCCGATTATATTATTATGAATAAAACCTTTTTTCATAGTGAATGCAGCAGCGTCTATAAATACTCCCAGCGAACAGCAGCTTATATCCATATAACAGAAGTAAGCTCCGCGTGGGGAGGAATTTATACCAGTTTCACAATATCTAATTAAAGTATGCAAAATTACACTAGGTCCATATATACCTGTTCCAGTGCTCTCCACAATACAGTAGTCCAAAGAATCAGGGAAATCTAAACGAACGCCGGTTATATAAACTGGGAAATCGGATGAGCCTTCGAGAACGAGACGCCCTTCGTTGGCGAGCGTTTTTTCTATACTGTCAGCCTTAATAATGCGGACGCCTTCAGTAATGTAGAGAGAACAACTCTCGGCCACAACACAATTTTCTGTAAAAATATACGGATTGCCCGTCGAATCCCAAACGCCCGAAACCGTGTCGGAAACCCAGGTCGTGTCGGCGAAACAAAATCCGGCGGCGAAGATCGCGAGTATTAAAATTGCTTTTTTCATAGCAGTTACCTTGCTTGCCGTATGTCGAGTTTTCGTTCCATTTTACTCGCTACTAATCTAAAACATCCTTGCGCAAAAAGCAAGAAGTTTAACAAATCATTTATTCCGTTCGTTAAATAAATAAGGCGCTTCTTAGGCAAGGCAACCCCACGGGCAAGCCGCCAAATGTTGCCCTACGGTACCGGAAAGCGCATGGGAAGCTAATCCACAAAATCTGAAAAAAGGGCTTGACATTTAAGTAGCGACAATTAATATTGAGGCGAACAGATGTTCGCTAATGCGAACCGACACTTACGGAGGCAGAAAATGAACGACCGCGACATTATTATAGGCACCAGCGGGTCGGTAAGCACCGACTGGCGATGTCGGTAAGCACCGACAGGCGATATTGTTTTTTGTAGATGTAACCTAAAGAGGTCGATATGAAGAGCAGAGAAATCATAATTGGAACCAGCGGATATACTTTCGACGACTGGAAGGGCGTTTTCTTCCCGGAGAAAATCGCGCAGAAGCACTGGCTGCCTTACTATGCGCAATACTTCCCCGCGGTCGAAATCAACACTACCTACTATGCGATTCCCCGGCGCGGCGTTCTCGAACGCATGGCGCAAATCACGCCGGACAGCTTCCGTTTCGTGGTCAAGCTGCCAGGCGAAATCACGCACAAGCGCGACGGCGACCTCTCGGTCTTCGACAATTTCGCATCGCGTATAGACGAGATAGCCGACGCGGGCAAGCTCTCCGCGCTTCTCGCGCAGTTCCCGTTCAGCTTCAAGCGCGACAACAAAAGCGAAGCCTACCTGCCCTTCATCCGCGACAACCTCCCGCGCGAGGTGCCGCTGTTCGTCGAATTCCGCCACCGCACATGGGACGACCCCTCCGCGATAGAGCTTGTCGATAAGGCGGGCCTCGGCTGGGTCTCTGCGGACGAGCCGGACATCCCGCAGCTCATGGCGCGGCGCGTGGCGGCGACCGGCGACACGGCCTATGTCCGCCTCCACAGCCGCGACGCTACCAAGTGGTGGTCCGACGGCGGCAAGCTCCGCTACGATTACGACTACAGCAACACCGAGCTGGGCGAGATTATCAGCCGCATAAACGCCCTCCCCGCGCCGATTACGCGCGTGTTCGTCTTTTTTAACAACTGCCACGGCGGCAGCGCGGTTCGCAACGCACTCGCGATGAAGGAACTCCTCGGCCAGAGCGTCCTGCCATCCGGCGGCCAGATAGGATTGCTATGAAACCCGCGATAACAGGCCCTCAGCGCGAGCTACGCGCGAACGAAATCGTGACACTGGTGAAATTCGATGACCGCGGCCCGGTGCCGTTGGCAATCAAAATCGACGGCGTGCGATGCGACATCGAGCGCGTAACATACCGATGGGTCAGTCATCGCGGCGCCTACGCGATATATCACTATTCGTCGATGCTCGCCTCGGGCGAGATGGTCGAAATGACCTTCGACAGCTGCACGATGTCGTGGCACATAAACCGACTGGCGGAAATGTGATGCCAGAAATCCTTCGAACCGAAATACGCAAATTTACCGGCACGACCGGCTTCGAGTCGCCCGCGCAGGACTATATCGAACGCAAACTCGACCTCAACGAGCGCTATATCCGCCACCCCGCAGCGACATTTTTCATGCGGGTCGATAGCGACGCCATGCTCGGTGCCGGAATCGCGCGCGGCGACGTCATAATCGTCGATAGGTCGCTGGAGCCGCGCACGGGGAGGGTCGTCGTGGCGGCGGTGGGAGGCGAACTGCTGGTGCGAAGGCTATCCGGCAAGCCCGGCGAGACATTGCTTTTGCCCGAAAACCCCGACTACGCGCCAATCGCGCCCGACGAGGACTCGACAATCTGGGGCGTCGTCACGGAGGTTATTCATGATTGCCTTTAGGCGGGCGCTTTTTCGTCCAGATTTGCGATTTCGGAACGAAGCCGAACAGCTCAAGCCTGTAGTCATCGACACCCCACAGCGCGCGAAGCCAGTTGAAAATGCCGGAGAGAAGCTTGTCGCCCTTCTTTCGCTCGAGACGCTTGGCGACAATCGCGTGGTGCCGCTCCGATTTTTCCTTGTTCTGGCGCTTGATTGCGTCCTCGACCTCGGCGATTTTCGCGGATATCGCCTCGAAACGCTCCTCTGGAAGCGCGAACGGGTTGCCCTGCTCGACATAGCGCGCGTTCGCCTCGACCATCTTTTTCGCGAGCGCGAGAAGCTCGAAACGCCTTGCCGGCGTGTTCCCGACGACTCCGTAATCGGCGAAAATCACCCCGGCGTCCTCCTCGGATTCCGCGCCGCCCGCGACCGATTGCACCATGAACCGCGTCGAGACCACGAGCGCGCGAAGGTCCTTCAGAAGGCTCATCACGAGCGCGGTTGCCCCGGCCTGATCGCCCGATTCGTCCGGGACTTCGACCAAAAGGTGCTTCCACGCCTCGATATGCTCGGTCAAATCATCGACGAGTGTGCCGGGAAAGTCGAGTTCGCCCTCGTGCTCCGCGATGCCGCTAAGGCAGAACTCCACGCGCAGTGTGTGAGCCGCGTCATTGTCGTGCCCGAAGTCGTTGTTTTTAAATTGTGCCATGCCTTCTCCTTATTCGATTGTGTGGTGAACGCGAATTTTCGTTTCGATAAATCTATATCGCGCTTCGTATATATCATCTCGCATTTTAATAAATATATCGCGAATATCATAACTAATATTGCGCGACATGATTATAAATACAC
>Ga0272444_10002798_pt1 | contig 15970 bp, 13 predicted proteins | sample SSMForm13_FD_201033 | JGI IMG/M metagenome (GOLD analysis project Ga0272444, IMG submission 201033) | Marine sediment archaeal communities from Little Sippewissett salt marsh, Falmouth, MA, United States - SSM-Form-13 | ecosystem: Environmental > Aquatic > Marine > Wetlands > Sediment ...
GTCCGCGCTGACCGAACTTGTAACGCAGCGTGCCCAGCAGTTCCATCGGGTTGTTGCGGAACAGCTCGGTGTCGTCCACGTTGAAGTAAGCGCCCGTGTATTCCAGACCGAGACCGAAGCCGCTGTTAAAGTCGCGCGCGATACCCGCGCCCCACTTGTAGGCGTCGCCCACTTCGGCCAACAAGACATCGGATTCGCCGCGGTACTCGTAACCGCCGCTCAGCGCCAGCTTGAACACGCCGAAGTCATGGCCGAGGCTCAGCATGCCGCCGCCGGTGTAGCGACCTTCGCCCAAGAAGCTTTCGGTCTCGCCGGTGGGAAAGCTGACATAGGGCGTCAGCGCCAGGTTCAGCCAATGGTTTTCCTGTTTCAAAATGCCGAACTTGAGCGCGGCGCGCACGTCGCCCAGCTCAAAGTCCCATTCCAGGTCTTCGTTTGCCAAATCACTGGCCGACGCCGGGTCGTTGACGTCTTCCACCACCCGGTGGCGCACGTAATGAAGCGGCACGTCCACGCCGATGTTCAACCAATCGACGATGCCGAAAGCCAACATTAAATTCGCGGTGTACAATTCGCTGATGTAATCGAAGTTCGGTTCGTCGTCTTCGTAGTCGGTCAGCAGGCTGTTGGTGTAATTGACCAACGCCCCGATGTGAAAGCCCGGACCGCTTATCGTCCGGCCGTCCTCGAAGGAAATGAAGCTGCCGCCGAAGATCGAAGGCCGGAACAACTGCACGTTCAGCCCTTCGTCGTTGTCGTCGTCATCGTCGTCGGCCAGCGCCGGCGTGGCGATAAAAACAGTTAACAACAGCAATACCACCCAAAAACCAGTATTTTTCATGAGTTTCTCCTTTGCTTTGGCCTTGTATTTTTTTGGTAATCAACCCTCGGCAAACCCCGTTTCCGTGGGTCGATTCATCATTCACCTTTTATGGATGCGTTGTACAAGGTGTTGAATTATTTAATGTTATTACTTTTCAACCATCCATCATTTTTTTAAAGAGCCGACCCTGAAGCAGCTAGTGTTTCAACATCGGTCAAGTCCACGAACATGAGTCGAGAATCAAGAGATCGTCGATTTCAAACGCAACCTAAGTACAAAACTAATCGTTGTCAAAAAAAGCTCAGCTTTTTAAATGACGCGAGGAGCGCCTTGTTGTGCAAAGCGCCCCTCGCTACGTGCTTTCTTTAACTTGTCGCCGGCGTTCCGTGATGATGCACGTCCATCTGCGGGAAGGGGATTTCGATGCCTTCGGCGTCGAGCTTTTCCTTAACCGCACGATTGACCGAGAAGAAAACCTTCCAGTAATCCTCGGTTTTGCACCAGGGGCGGACAACGAGGTTGACCGACGAGTCGGCCATTTCGACCACCTCGATGTCCGGCGGCGGATCGGCCAGCACTTTTTCGTCGGCCTTGAGCGCCGCTTCGATCGCCGCGCGGGCCTTGGCGATGTCGGCCGAGTAAGAGATGCCGACCGTCAGGTCGACGCGCCGGGTTTCGTTGGCCGAGTAGTTGACGATCGGGTTACCCCAGACACCGCGGTTGGGCAGCACGATCTTCTTGTTGTCCGGCGACACAATGGTGGTTGCCATCATGTTGATTTCCTTGACCACGCCCATGTGCCCGCCGGCGTCGATGAAGTCGCCGATCTTAAAGGGCTGGTTGAGCACGATCATCATGCCCGCAGCGAGGTTGCCCAGCGATTCCTGGAACGCAAAGCCGACGATGAAGCCGGTGACGCCCAAGCCGGCGATCAAGGGGGCGACGTCGATGCCCAACCGTGGCAGAGCAATCATCAGCACCACCACCCACAACACCTTGCTGGTGACACTGACCAGAAAGCGACTCAGCGTTTCGTTGATCTTTGACGATTTGTGCAACACGGCGCTGAGCATTTTTTTCATCACGCCGATGACAATCGCGCCGATAATCAGAATCGCAATGAACACAACCAGATCAAGCAGAAAGTCCGGCCCGTTCTCCAGCAGCCACTGCTTGCCTTGACTGACAAAAGCCAATTCTTTTTCCATCTTTTTACCTCTTGCCTTTCAAACGTTTAGAAAAATGAAATGACCAACGCATTGGTCAGCGCATAACTGGTTCGTTCGGCCGGTTCGAGCACCGGGATCGCCTCGGTCAGCGGATCGTTGTCCTCGTCGATGGCGACCACGTTGCCGTATTCGTCGAGCTTCTCGATCAAACCGGGCGTATTCGTGTACGTGATGTTGAACGCGGTTTTGAACGAAAGCTTGTCGGTCAACCGGAACGAAAGACCGGTGGACGAATCGACGCTGTAGTCGTCTTCGTCATCCAGGTTGTGACGGTAGGTGACCTGCTCGGTAAACAGCATGTAACTGAGAACCGGGAACTCGGCGATCAACCGCGCCAGGGCATTGTGTGTCGGTTCCCAGTAATGGAACTCGTTGTCGTCGATTTCCTGCTTTTCGATCCAGTTGGTGTCAACGAACGAGTAACCGGCTTCAGCCTTCAACGTGCGTTTCTGCACGCCGAAAAAGCTGTAACCGAAACCGGCCTCAGCCGTGTACCGTCCCCAGAATCCCTGAAACTCGTCGCTCTCCGCGCCGAGCAAACCCCACAAGTAAGGTTTTTTCGCACGCACGAGGTAACCTTCAAACTTGTAATTGCCGAAGTAGCGGTTGGCGTTGCGGATCGGGTCGCCGTCGGGATAGGTGACGTCGCCGTAGGTGATGCCCGACTTGACGAAATGGTTGGTCCACCGGCCTTCGCGGGCGCCGTTGAGGTCGCCGACCAGCGAGTTGCTCTTCACGTTCATGCCCGTGGTGGTGTAACCGACCGAACCGTTGCTCGACCAACGCGGGAAATCGTCGATTTCTTCGTTGATCGCCGGTTGCTCGTCCTCGGTTTCGATCGCCGAATCCTGCGCCATCGCCGGTAAAACCGGCAGCAACAAAAGGATCAAAAAAAACATCGGTAGCCATTTTCGTAGAATCATCTTTTTTTCCTTTTTCTGAAGTTGAATAATTGAATTGTGTTTCACCCTCTCCCCGGAACGCATCATCAAACGAATAGTTTTAATCACCCGTTCTTTTTTTTTTGCTCAGATCATTTTAGATTCAACATATTATAACCATTATTTGACCTCATGCCATCTCACCTTGTTTACTTCGTATAACCCTTGTATTCCAAGCGCTTACATTCCGCCCTCCCATGTCGTTATGCGTAAGTCTGCGGTGAATCGCCTCCTACTTGACCGAAGGGCAAACCACCGGTAGCCGAACTCGAAACCCGGGTGTCAAGTCCAGGCACTATGCCTGGACCCCCGCGATACGGAGGGAGCTAGGGGCAATGAAGGGGGATTATCATATACCCGTTTACCCGCTTATGCGGTTAAGCGAATGGGTTGGATTGAATTACAAAAGTCACCCAGGGTTAAAACCCTAGGCTACTGTGTGGCACCCGTTACACGGGTGCTGGAGGTTGGGGCGACAAGCCGCCCGTTATGGGCTAGGCATGCCTAGCCCCTACCTATTTACTTTACCGATCTACCCTGCAGGGGTGACACAAAGTAGCCCAGGACTTCAGTCCCGGGTTGGGCAAGCAATACCGATATGAAAGAAAAGGGCGGCTCGCGAGCCGCCCCACCATGTCGTTATGCGTAAGTCTGCAGTGAATCGCCTTCTTTTTGACCGAAGGTCAAACCACAGACAGCGAAGTCGATTACCCGGAAGTCAGGTCCAGGTGTTACACCTGGCACCCGCATCCATCATCGTCGTCGTCATCGTCATCGTCGTCGTCGTCATCATCGTCGTCGTCGTCATCGTCGTCATCGTCGTCGTCGGGCGCGGTGTCGTCGTCGAGCGCAGTGTCGTCATCGGCGGTGGTCGTCACCGTGATGATGACCTCGTCGGTGTCTTGATCCGTGCCGTCGCTGACGGTCAACTCGATCACCACTTCGCCGTCGGCGGTGGCAATGAACGTCGGCGTGGCATCGTCCGCGCCGGTGAGTTCCACGTCCGGACCGGAAGTCTGCGCCCAGGCGTAGGTGATCGGGTCGCCATCCGGATCGTACGAGTCGGTGCCGTAAAGCTGAACGGTCGCGCCGGTTTCGGCTTCCTGGTCGTCACCGGCGTCGGCCACCGGGGAAGCGTTGACCTGTTCGTAGTAGTAGACGGCGAGGTCGAAGTTGGCCGACCAAGCTTTCTTATCGCCCCACCAATCGAAGGCCATAATCGGGTGACCCCAACCGAGCAGCGTGTCATCGAAGCCCCAGGTTTCGCCGCCGTCGACGGTGTAGAACAACACCGAGGTGTAGTAGAAGCCCTGCTGGCCTGCGCCGCCCATGAAGCCGGTCATGCCGCTGGGGCTGAAGCTGAAGTTACTGATACCCAACGGCGAGTTGCCGATGGCTTCCACCGGGATGCGGTCGGTGTAATCGACCCAGGTGGTGCCGCCGTCTTCGGTCTTGTACAGGCCGAAGGGGGGCCAGATGCTGCCGGTCGGGAAGCTCATGACCCAGCCGACGTTCTCATCGAGCATCTGAATGAACGAGAAACTCTCGGTCGGGCTTTCAAACACCAGTTCCCAGGTCTGCCCGGCGTCGTAGGTCCGGTAAATTTTACCGTTGAGGCCCTTGCTGCCGAAGTTGGGGTGATCCTGAATGTACTCGGCACGGTAGACCGGATCGCGCAGCATGCGATAGTGGTGCATCGTCTTGCGATAGAAATAGAACGAGTCTTCCTCGCCGGCCTTCTGCTCTTCCGGGTCGGATTCGCCGGTAACCACAATGCCGAAGTCGCCGGTGACGAAATCCATATCATTGATGTAAAACTCTTCCTCGGGGAATGCCGGGACATTCGACCAGTTCTCACCGCCGTCTTCGGAGCGCAGCAGCAGGTCCGGACCGCCGCCCACGTAACCGACCATGTCTTCCGAATAATCGATGGCCATCGGGATCTTCATGACGTAGGGGTTGTCGTAGGTGGCCGTATTCAACGTGGCGCCGCCGTCGTCGGTCCACATGATCAGGGGCTGCATCATGAACATGCAGACGAACATGCAGGCGGGGAACTCGAGTTCCTCAAGACATTGCTCGTTGATGCCGAAACCGGCCATCACCGCGGTGTCGGGGCCCAGCGTTTCAACGGCGAACATCATGTTGAAAAAGCGCATCATGTCGCATTCGCTGGTCATGCCGGCGCCGCTGAACGAATAAATCGCATCCCAGCTATAACCGCCGTCGGCACTGGCCCAAGCGTATTCCATGTCCATCGCGCCCGTTTGAATCATGCCGACGCTGTACAGGTCGGTTTCGCTGCCGACCCCGATTTGCATCAGCGAGGCATTGCTGTATCCGGGCGGAGACGACAGCGGATCGTAGATGTTCGACCAAGTGCCGTATTCGGCTATCGCCGCCGTCGATAAAGCGAAAATCGCGGCGACGGCCAGCAGAATGATTACCATCCGTTTCATTGGTTTCCTCCTTGGTAGCGCGATATCCTCAAACCGCTGATCCTTTTACCACATTTCCAGGATTTTTTCCCAATAGAAAGAATTCATTTTGGATGACAAAGATATGGTTATTAAAAATATACGAGGCGCCCCAATGCGGGACGCCTCGATGTTTGACCGGATCAACGGATCATTATCACGGGCAGTACGTATCCCAGCAGGCCCATTCGCAATTGTTGAAGAAGTCGTCGCAGGAATCATTGGCGTTGAAACAGGCGCAAACGCAGTCCATGTAACCGTCGGTGTCCATGGTGTCGTTCGGGCACAGTTCGAACCAATTGGCCACGCACTCTTCGACGCTTTCCCACTGGTCATGTTCCGGACACTTGTCGTAAACGAGGGTGCAAATATCCGTCACCGTGCAGCTTCCCGCGTTGTCATCGTCGTCGTCATCGTCGTCGACGTCGTTGTCGTCGTTGTCGTCGTTGTCGTCGTCGTCATCATCGTCGTCGTCACCGCAAGCAATAATCATGCTGAACGACAAAACAAGTGCCAACATGATAAGCAAGGACCATCTCCAAGAACTCATCGGACGCCTCCCTTATTGTTATGGTTGGCGATATCTTACCCAATACTTATCGCCAATGCCAAGTGAACCGACCGAAAAATATAAAAACGGACGAGACGCCCCTAAACCGGGACGCCTCGTCGCGCGTAAAGGGGGTTACCCGCGGTTGGGGTAGGCCATGGCTGGATCGCCGAGGACCGTAAAACCGAAGTAGTTTTTCAAGAACGTGCCGCGATCATACGGCAGCTTCCAGAAATTTTTGATGTACACGTCGCGGGCCTGGTCGATACCCACCGCCAGCGGCATGCTTTGCACGACGACCTTGTGGGTCGCCACCAGAAAGATCAGACTGCCGCCGCCGAGCGCGCCGGGGTAGGTTTCGCCGGTCGAAGCGACGAACGCGGTGGCGTTGGTCTGCATCATCTGCTCGCCGAGGTTGTTGCCATAAGCGGGGAACGACTGCAGACAGGCCGATGAGAAGTACAGCGTCGGCGGCTTGGCCTTGAGGTGATCCAACTCGGTGAGGTAGATGAATGAGCCGTGGTTGAGGGTGGACGCGCCCAGGTGATTACCGTGTGACATCCAAAAGACGAAGCCGTATTCGTTGTTGCTCAGTTGGTCGGTAAACTCGTCCTGATCGAGCGTGCGGTCTGACTGCAAAAAGCGATAATTATCGCCGTACGGATGCTCTTCCAACATCGTCGTCACATCGTAACCCTGCGGTTTGAGCACCAGCTCGCGCACCAGCGAAACGGCGACGGCGGTGTCGCCCTCAACCGCGATGTACCCGCCGGCCAGCAGCGATTCGTCCATCCGGGCGGACTGGTCTTTTTCAAAGTTCAGCACCCGCCGAGCCCAGGCGCGTATCTGCGCCGGATTGTCCAACGGCACACGACCGACGTGCAGCTCGCGGTTCAAATCGTAATCGTCCTGGCCCCACTCGCCGAGATTGCCGTCACCGTCGCTGTCGAAGTCGGAGTGCAGATTGGCGTAATAGCCGTCGGTGTAAACGCCGTACTCGTATGGATCGACCGGATCGGTTTCGAACCAGACAAAGGGGATCGTCTCGTGCGATCCAAGTAGCAGCAGGTAGACTTCGTTTTCCGATTGGAAAAAAGCCTCTTCCTCTTGCAGCGCGGCGCGCACCTGTTCCGGCACCGTGTCGTATTGATTGAAGACCTGCTTGATTCTTTCCAACGAAGCGGTGCGCACGAAATAGCCCTGCCGTTCGCGTTCCACCAACAGATCTTCCACCGCGTTGATCGCTTCGGTTTCACCGACGACCATGTAGATGCGTTTTTCTATCGGCGAAGGCTGCGGCTGCTTGCGCGCATCGTCGAGCATCGCCAGGCCGACCGTCGTCATGTCCTGCGTCTGTCGCAAAGAGGCCGCGACCAACGGCGGCGCCTGCGCGGTCAGCGCGTCAACTTCCATTTCAATCTGCGCAGCTTCTTCTTCCGGCGTCGCCTCGTCGGCGCACCCGGCCGCCAGCATCATGACCATCGCAACGACCATCATCATCATAACGATCCGTTTCATGACATCACCTCCGTTTTGTGATCCGTTTGTTGCCATGACCCAACCTTTCCTTCCCGACCAACTTTATTTACCAACTAGTTAGTCAATAACACCATCGGGAGAAAATGTCAATTGCTTAAGGCTTTTTTACATTTTTTCCGGATTTGACCTTAAAGAAGTGGTATCTACCTGATTTTCAATCTCATTAATTCACCGAAATCGGGGCAAAAAACATTCTATCTATCGGGATAATATATGTTTTTCTGAAAATCGATGATTTATTGCGGTTACGGCAGCAAAACGCGCTTTACCACGTCGCCGACGAACTTTCCCCAGGATTCCAGATCGCTGATATCCTTGTACAACTCCGAATCGCGATCGACAAAGATATCAAAGTGCGGTTGCAACACGGAAAACGACAGCACGATCATCGCAACCGTGAAGATGGCTTTTTGCGGATTGACCGGCCGGATCACCCCGCTCTCGCTCAGGTAGCGCAACAACTGCGTCACCACATCGAAAGTCTCGAACAGCTCCGGACGCTTTTCTTTTAATTGACGGATGTACTTTGCTCCGGAAACCAGGTCGTGCAAAACCATGCGGGCGGCGTCGCGGTTCAAGTAAAACGTTTCCATCGCCTGGGCGACAAGGTTGCCCAGATCGTCGACGGTGATATCGCCGGATGCGAGCGGTGCGTCGATGGCCGCGTATTTGGTTTCCCAAAGCGATTCGAGCGCAGCCAGGTACAACTCGTCCTTGCCGCCGAAGATGTAATAGATCATGTACTTGTTCGCGCCGGCTTTTTTCGCGATGCGATCGACCCGCGCACCCTGCAAGCCGTGTTCGGCAAACTCGGCCCGCCCGGCGGCCAGAATATTCTGCCGCGTTTTTTCCAGATCGCGCGTACGCTGTTTTTCCCCGGATTTACCCATCGGTGCTCCGCCGTCGCCCGAATCTCGCCGTTAATGGAAACCGGACCCTTGGTAATACACTGTAGGGCATGCTGTCAAATCACGCCCCGACAAAAAAGAAGCGGCGCCATAAGCGAACTCATGACGCCGCCGTCAATCGGCCCAAGGGATCAGGCTGCCCGCTGAGCCAGCTTTTGCTGAAGGGCAAGATAACGTTTTATATACTCGGGACCGATATAGCCTTTTGTCGGATGAATCTTCATCGCGCGCTCATCGGCGATTTCATCGGCGATCACGTGTGGCGGCACTTTTTTTATCAGCGCCTGATACAAAATAGACTGGGTGTCTTCATAAGCCTGCATTACTTTCTCTTCCACGCGTTCGGCGAGGTAGCCGTCGATTTCCTGGGCGGCGTTGATTACCCCGCCGCGATTGCAGTTGTAATCGACGCAATCGACGATGCCGCGCTCCAGCAACGCTTGTCCGTCGCGGTCTTTACGCGCCAGCATGTTGTTGGCGGCGCCGCAGACAATTTTAATCTTCAGCAACGGTATCGTCTCGGGATTGAGAATCGCTCCCTTGGCGCAAGGAGCAAAGATATCGCCTTCGGCGGAAATGATCTGCGACGGGGTCAGGATTTCCACGCTCGGAAATTCTTTTTGCAGACGCTCAATCGCCTTGGGATTGACGTCGCCGGCGCGCACCTTGGCGCCGTCATCGATCAGCAACTTGATCAAGTGCAGACCGACGTTGCCCGCGCCCTGCACATTGACGATCAGGCCGGCGAGCGTCTCGCGCTGCAAGATCTGTTGTGCGGCGGCGAGCATCGCGTAATGCACGCTGCTCGCGGTAAACGGGCTCGGATTGCCGCTGCCGCCTTTCTTGCGTGGCACACAGGCGGTGTAACGATTGGCTGCCAGCATTTGCCCGGTATCTTCGACGGTGTTGTTCATATCCTCGGCGGTAACGTAATAGCCGTCCTGCGCAGCGACAAAACGGCCCCAGCTTTGATACACCGCCCGCCGCAGCAGCTTGTCGGCGTAGTCGCGGTCGGCAATGCGGCAGAGTATGCCCTTGCCGCCGCCGTACCAGATGGCACTGATCGCGTTCTTCCTCGTCATACCGCGACTGAGGCGCAATACGTCACGAACCGCCGTCTCCACGGTGGGATAGAAATCTTCACGACAACCACCGAGCGCCTGACCGCGGTGCGAGTTATGCACTGCATCGATAAACAAACCACCGGTGATGTTGTCGAATCCGAAGAGAACCGCTTCGTGCCGGTCGTAATCGTCCATTTGTTCGATGTGCTTCGCCAGCCAGTCATAGCGCGGGTCCGATGCGATCAATCGCTCCGGCGAGTCGATGGCGCGAACCAGGGCAAGCAGGGTGATGCCGTCGGCGGCCAGCCGGCGCGCCAGTTCCTCCGTTTCAATATTCAGATTGATATATCCGGTTTTCATGACGCCCTCCTTATCGTCATCGCCTCGGCGGGCGGAATCAGTTGCACGTTGATGCGACGGTTGTTGTGGCCCTTGCTTTTCACTTTGCTGAACTTGAGCTGTCCGCATTGGGCGGTCGATGCCACGTGAGTGCCGCCGCAAGCCTGGCGATCCAGCTCTTGGATCTCCACGATGCGCACCATGCCGTTTTCGTCGGCGGGGGCGTTGCGGTTGGCGGTGCGGACCAGGTCGTCGTTTTGCAACAATTGCTCTTGCGGGATCATGTGTATCCGCACCGGCCGATCCTCCGCCAACGTACGGTTGACCTCGCTCTCGACATCGCGCACAAGGGCAATGTCCACATTGGGCAAGTCGAAATCCATGCGCGCGGTGCCGTCGGAATTGATCTGTGCGCCGGTGACCTTCGCACCCTGCCAACGTCGGAAAATGATAGCGTTGAGAACGTGCAGTGCGGTGTGCATCGCCGAATGAGTCCATCGTTGTTGGGGATCGACATACCCGTGGGCTATCGTGGCCGTTTCCGGGCATGCGTTGTCGAGTACATGGAACAGCTCGCCGCCCATTTTCTCGACCTTTTCCACCTGATAGGTCTTGTCGTCGATGATTATTTTCCCGACGTCAGAAGGCTGCCCCCCGCCCTTCGGATAAAAAGCGGTGCGGTCCAGAGTAATGCGGTTGCCCAACACACGCGTTATCTTGGCCTCAAACTCCAGACAATCAGGATCTTCGTAATACAGCAATTTGGTGGTAGTCATGGTTTCCTCCTTTCGGTCGTGTCGGCCGGGACGCGGGCAGCGCCCCGGCCGGCCGAAAATTAAGCGGCGTGAACACCGCCGGGGGCAAAGCGTTTGGCCAGTCCGGCTTGCCGTTTTTTCAATTCGCCCACGTTGAAGTTGTAGTATTCGATTTCCGCAGCCAGCAGAGCCTGCTCGAATTCCAGGGCGGTGCGCACCGAAGCCACCGGATCACGCATGGCCGCGACTTCCATCACGACATGTCGTGTTTCCACTTCGTCCGGTTGCACGACATCCAGCACTTTTTCGATCATATTCATGTTGATCGAACCGCCGACGCCGGTCCGCTTGCCGTGAGCCCGTGCCTCGTCAACGATAGCGGCGGCCATCGCCAGAACCTCGTCGTCGTCCGCGCTCTTGCCGATCGACAAGCCCAGGTCGGTTTTGCCGACGTTGATCTTGCCGATCAGCGCGGTTTCCGGCGCGCTCAGAATCGTTCGTCGGTAGTGGTAGGCGGATACGCTTTCCAGATTGAGGCTCAGTTCCAACAACTCCGGACGTCCGCCGGTAGCCCACCGCACCGCTTCCAAGAATTTGCGAACGGCGAAAGACGTTTCGACCAGCGGTGCCACGAATCGCTTGAATCCTTGATGGTAAAGCTCCTTCAGCGATGCCCCGTCTTCCGGTCCGCCGAGTTTTACCCAGACCTTGTCGCGACTCGTGAACAAGCGAGCCATCCGAAGAATTTCATCGTCGGTCTGCCGCTCCGCTTCCTTACCCGCCTTGAAAGCGACGGCTCCTGCCGCCTGCAACACTTCCATATCCGGCATTTTGATAGTCATTTTCCTTTCCTCCTCGCTATTGGTTGGCGACCAGTTGCAGGGCCGCACCGAGAATTTTGCGATTGCCTTCGCGTTTGACTGTGCCGGCGACAATGGCGCGATGAATCTGCTCCGCATCCCGCCACAAATCGGGATTGCTCGTCAGGTCGGGCGCGTCGAGCAAGTGTTTGACGCATTCGCGCATGGCGATGCCCATGCCGATGCCGGCGATCGGCAGCCCGGCTTCGCGGACAAACTTCCAGGTCTGCGGGCCGCAACCGCCCGAGCAGATCACGCGCAGGTTCGGCAATTGTTGCGACAAGATGATTTCGGCGGTCGACAAGGCGGAAAAGCCGTGGGTGGTGCCGGTCATCGTGCTGCCATCGGCCTGAATGAAGGTGAGGCGACCATTGCGCTGCTCGGCGACGGCACGGGCAGCGGCGATCAGTTCGCGCGGTGACGACTGCTGCGAGCCCAGACAGACCGACAACACCACACCGCCCAATAGCGTTTCCAATTCGCGGAGACGGCGACGGATATCACCGGCAGGCATGCCGGAAAAATGCAGCTCAATGGCCTCGGCGCCGGCTGCCAGCGCTGCCGGAACGGCTTTGTGCAACGGCGGTGTCGGCATCGTTTGAAATCGGAAGTTGTCATCCGGGCAAACCTGGGCGCAGTGACGGCAACCACGGCAACGCGTCGTTTCCAGGTGCACTCCGCCGCTGACCAAAGTCAGCGCATTGTTCGGGCAGGCTTTCTCGCACTGCCCGCAGGCACGGCAGGTCGATTGGCGCAATGTTGCCTTCTGCGCATGCAAGTCGTTGGCTTCCGGCGGTGTCAACGACGCCATGATCAGCATCGGCGGCTTTCGACGTTGAACGTACAGCAATGCCTGGTTGCGACCTTCGACGGCGGCCTGAATGACCTTGGTGCTCGATCCGTTCACATCGATCATGTCGCAGCCCATCGACTGAGCCAAAAAGGCGGCACGATAGGCTTCTTCCGTATCTTCAGCAGCGGCGCTGTTGATGTATTTGCTCAACATCGGTTCGCGGAAAAAGATTTCACTGGATTTCATGGCTTTGTCCTCCTTGTTCGTTGACGAACACGCCGAAAATGAATTGTCCAGGCTTGGCTTTGCGTACCCGGAAGCAGTGACGCGCGCCGGCATGAATCGGCAGCAACGCCGGCGAGATCAGGTTGAACGTGTGGTCGTCGATGGTGACTTCGATTTCCACCCGTTCCGGATACGCGGGCAACAGGTAATACTCTGTGTGTTTATGACGATGCGGTTCGGCCGGGCCGCCCGGCGGTATGGCACCTAAATCGACCACGGCGATGCTCACCGGCGCGCCGGGCACCAGGCTGTCATCGAAGTAGAACGGCACCGGCGCATGATGACCTTCGACAGCGCGCAGCACCGGCACCGTGATCGGCTGCGGCGGTAAAATGGTTAACAATGGCCGTTCGGCGACCATCGGCAACTGCGGTTGAGACTGCCGGGTCGTACGCCCTTGCGGCTCCTCTTCCAACCTCTTGAATGCCAGCGGCGTCGGTGTTTTTTCGCCGGGAGCCTTTGCCATTTCCGGTTTCAACAACGTGAACACGCGAGAACCGGGCATGACACCGTCACGCATATTGACCATGAACCCTGCCTCTTCGAACATGGTTACCCACTCGTCTTCGCGCGGTAACACGATCTTCTGCAGGCGATGGATCAGGGTGAAGACCTTGCTGAACCAGTGCGATTTCGCATCGGCGTGCACCGCTTCGGCGACAATCATGCGGCCCTTCGGGCGCAGCGCGCCGTAGATTGCGGCCAGCCAGCTAACGAATTTTTCGCGACCGGTTTTGGCCAGCAGATCGTGGCAGCAAAAGAGCGTGCAAACAGTATCCGCACCGGTGATGAGTTCGGGTTGCTCGCTCAACAATGCGGCATCCATTGTTTTTGTCGACAACCGCGAAGCGATATCGTATTCAACAGCCTCAGCCATCGCGCGCTTGAGGCTGTCACCGTTTTTATCGATGGCAAGCGCCCGCGCGTTTGGATGCCCTTGCAACACACGTAACGTCACATTGCCGACACCCGCACCGATGTCGACGAAATAGCGGATCGGAAATCCCTTGCTCAATTCATCGAAAACAGGCGCGTAGAAAGTCGACTCGCCGACCATCCGGCTGGTCGGTCCGACCAATCTATGATTGACCAGCGAGTTAGCTTCGACCTTGCCGAGTAAGACATCGCCGGCATGTGCAAGCAGATCAGCGTAGCAGGCGTTCATCCACGTCAGCATCGCCAAGTCGGCCGAGACATCGGTATTGGGCTGCTGGCCGAAGCCGCACTCTTTCAACAAATTTTCCAACTGCTTCCGCTGCAGCGGTGTCGAGCAACTTGATGTCACGAGCGCGTTGACGAGCGAATCATATTTCTGCTCGCTTGAATAATCATGGTTGACGATTAAGTTTCCCATCCTTTTCGCAGCAAAGTCGGTCATGAGGCACCTCCACTTGAAAGTGGTTTTAAGGTAGAAAGACTCCGCAATTGCGGAGCTCGAAGATTTTGAATTTGGGTATTTAATTGTGTATCCATCTATCGGGGCGGGTTGGTCGTCGGAAACATAAGTCTCATGACAGGATGCTTGCACAACAGCCTCCAGTAACAGTTATTCAGCTTTGGCGGCCGGATGAAGACCGGTGGAAATGAGGGCTTGACGTGGGGTTATTCGCCGTGGTTTATTTTTCTTACAAGTTGGGGTGGCGAATAACGTCGCCCGTCATTTCGAGCCGGTCTTCAACAGCCGGCTCGATCCTTCTTAATATGTCAAAAGCACCGGCTCCAAGGTGCATGTTTTTTCGTTCGGAGAAACTGTCTGCGCACTCTTTACTCTTTAATCGTTTCACCTGCAGGTTTTGGACATTTTTTCTCATTGACTTCATTTGAAACTTTTGGTTGTGGTGATTCGTGAAACTCATTTCATCTCTATTCGTGCATAAGATAAATCGTCTTCGGCAGGAATTGGTGACACGCCCACATTATTTAAATTCTAAGCAGTTTCAACAAAAGCGTTTTTAAATTCAATCGCGACAAAAAATGCAACGGCGTCGGATTCGCCGATGGATTTTGATTTTTAAATTGAAACGACCGCGACATCTCATCGCGGCCGTCCTTTTAAGAGTTGTTTGTTCTTGTCGTCTAATCATCTCCCAGCAGGACGGCGCGTAGTTCTTCAGCCAACTGCGCACCGGCCGTCTTTTCTTCGCCGGGAACGTTTTCGTGATCATTGAATGCTCCTAACGAAACCGAGGCTGCCGGAATGTTGTAATCTGGATTGTCGCTGCGATTTTTCCGCCGTGTGTGCCGGGGGAACGTCTCGGCTTCCAGCAACGCGAGCATCCAGCGTCTGGCATACCGGTTCAATCCGAGCATCAACATCAGCTCGAAGATCCAAGCGCGCCAATACTCCGGGTCGTCGATGATTTCGTCCAGGCTATCTTTGTTCATCATCTCCACGGCGACGGTGCTTTCGAGCATTTTGTCCAGCGTCTCGGCTGAAACGATGCCCGCCGTCGCCAGGTGTCGAATCACTTTTGGTATCGTCTCCATAGGCTCATCCGGCTCGATCTTCTCCTCTTCCAGTGCCTCGATCCGCTCGCGCATTGCGGCGATGACCTTGCGGTACTTCCAGAAGCGTCCTTCGGCCAGCTCATTCGCCTTCTTCACGGCTTGCTCCGGTGCGGAAAAGTTACCGGGCGACGAATCGTCGTCCAGGTCCTCCAGCAGGGCCTTCTTTGCAGACCCCGTCCGCTTGTGGGGAGACCTCCCTTGCGTCTTCACTTGGGTCTCCTTCGGTTTCTTTGGTCTCATACATCTTTCCTCCCATTTTTCGCCTGTTAAAAACAGGCTGGTAACAGACCGGCATTGCTCGGCCCGATTAGAGCCTATCGGCAATATTCAGTTATCAGGTATCTCCTCTCCCGAGGCTTCTTTCATCCAAGCCTCGAGAAATTTTTTCCAAATCCGCCCTTTATCCTTTTTGACTTTCGCCAAAGAGAACTCGCCTTTACAATCGTTGTAAATGTCCGTTGGAGACAAAATACCTTTGCGCATGCTTTCGCCGACCGGTTTCAACTTTGGCGACAGTCTGTCAATGACCCGATTAAAAACCTTCATGGCTCGAATGATCGTCTCTTTTTTCTCGGCGGCGATGAACGGATTCAGAGGAAGTTGAGCGTAGGGGAGGTTGTAACTTTCTTCACTTAACTCCTCAATCGGCAGATTTACGAACTGGTGTGCCCTGGCCAGACGCCGCTTGATGTCTTGATAGCGTTTATTAAGACCGCCATAGAAATATTTAACCGCCTCTTCTTCTGTGCGGAATAATTCATAAGGACTTAAAGGTCTCAATTCACTTTCTTGCTCGGTTTCTTCTTGGCCGCGGCTTTTTTCTTGGCCGCGGCCTTTTTCGCCGGCGGCGTCTTCCCCTTCGTTGAGGCCTTCGTCGCCGTGGTTTTCTTCGTTGCGGC
>Ga0272444_10002799_pt1 | contig 15969 bp, 15 predicted proteins | sample SSMForm13_FD_201033 | JGI IMG/M metagenome (GOLD analysis project Ga0272444, IMG submission 201033) | Marine sediment archaeal communities from Little Sippewissett salt marsh, Falmouth, MA, United States - SSM-Form-13 | ecosystem: Environmental > Aquatic > Marine > Wetlands > Sediment ...
CGGGGTGTAGATGCACTTGAAGCCGTCCCAGCTATCCTCGGTACATGGATCGCCATCATCGCACTCTGGAGGGCAGTCGTCGCATGATGTATCCAGTCCAAGAAAGGTTCCGCCCTTCTGGTTGCACTCTGCCGCTGTTGTGATATCACACGTCTCATTCGGCAGGCAGCACGCCCCCACGGCCCTTTGCGCTGCTGCACTGCCCCCCCACAGAAGCAGCACGCAGGGCAGAATCATCGCGATCAGAAGAAGCCTTCCCTTAATGCGGATCACGTAGAACACCTCCTCGCGGGTAACGATGCTCGCACCGGCCATTCCCTCACCCCGGATGCTGCTCTGCTCCTCAGGGTGCTCATTGCGTAGACAATAGCAGGAAGCAGCCGCCGCAGTGAAGAAGCACGAAGCAAAGTCGTCTACCCGCGAATCCGGGTACACATACCGTATTTCGTTGCTTCAGGCGCCCGCAAGCACGGAAGTGGGGTATGTGTCTCCGATTCCCGTGTTCAGTCCTCCTGGTAGTAGAAGTCGGCTCCGACGGACTGGAGTTCCATCCATCGTTGTCCGGATGCTCCGAATTCGACGCCCAACGAGATGCAGACACCTTGCTGTACCTCCGGTGAACCAGGCAGAACGAACTCCCTCATCAGCTGCTCTCCGTACAAGTTCAGGTCATCGAACGCGGCAATCCGCGTAGCGCCGTCATAGACGTGCACGCTTGTCACCCTGGCGTCAACCGATCCGCTCCGGAAGCTGACAAACACCTTCTCCAGGCGGTAGCGCCGGTAGTTCATCACCACGGCGGAGAATCCGCTACTGCCGCTGCCACCGCTTCGATACCCCTCGACCACCGGGGTGGTGATTGGGAAGTGCAGCCAGTTTCCCGTGTTTGGAATCCCACTGATCCGGGCGTGGAAAGCTCGGTACACAACCTGGTTCAGTCGCTCGGGGGATTCGATCCGTACACCCGTTCCGTGCATCCACACGGCCAAGAACCCCGACACATCGGCATCCACGGGTGGGGCAAGTGCAAGCGGGACGATGCCAGCAATCATGAGCAACGGGACGATCGCCAACACGATCCACTTCATGCGGCGTGTCATGAGGAATCACCTCCGAAGATCACCTTACAGATCCCCAACCGATGTCCCAAAGCGCTGGCCGGGTTCGCGCCATCCGGGGAGTACGTGCAGAAGGCTGCGCCTCAGCGACCTGGTCGCACCGTCCAAGGCCGTCCATCGGCACAGGAGCCAGAGATCGCGGACTGCCCGGAGGAAGATCTACGGGTACGAGGAGTCTCTGATCCACTTCTCGAGGTCCACCCCGAGGCTCTCTGCGGTATGAATCCCGTACGGCTTCCCGGTCTTGAGCACCCAGCGCAACGAATCGAAGAACTCGAGCCCCCGGTACCAGTGGAGCATGGCTGGGTCGAACCCCATTCTCCTGCAGTAGGCTTCCTCCGTTCCGCGGCTGCGAAGCTTTGGCACCAAGAAGAAGGGAAGGAGGAACTCGTAGATCGGATCACCGAAGCCTGCATGCTGCCAGTCGATGATGCCGACAAGCTGCTGATCCTGGAGCAGCAGGTTCTCAGGCCAGAGATCTCCGTTGCTGAAGTGGTTTGCTGGGAATTCGGGTTGTTCCTGTTTGAGTTTCAGATAGGCGGCCTCAGCCAGAGCGTTCGGCTTCTCAAACGCGCAGTACGCTCCCTCCAGAACCTCAATCGCCGACTCGCTCCCGTTCAGCTTCTGCGCGCGGCCCGGTGGGAGATCCTCTTCCGAAACTGATTGGACGGCGCACGCCGTGTCGATGTACATCTGGTCCGCCCACGGATTGTTGGTCTTCATGGCATCAAGAAGCGGAACCCCCTCAATGAACGTGCTCACGAAGAGGGGCGTGCCAAGCTGCGCGCCTTCCGGGTCCCAGCAGAGCACTTCGGGCGTCGGTAGGGGGTGATTCTTCATCGCCTCGAGCGCGACGACTTCGTTCGCGTCACAGCTTCTGCCGAGGCGCAATAGGACGGCTTCTGCTCCTTTGCCGGTCTCAAGATCGACGCGCCATGGCGTTTCGCGTGAGCTGGAGCCAAGGGCCGTCACTTGCATGGCTCGAATCTTCTGCTGCAGGATGTTGCTGAGGACTCGTGAGAGGTCTGCTTCGCCAACCGGAAGCATCTGACCTTGGCAACTCATCCGATATACCTCCTTGTGCCAAGCCTCGAACGCGGCACAACTCGACTTGTCCAGGCTAGCAGATCACTTCGTCGTGATGCTGGTCCCGCTCCTTCTGCGGCGCAGTCATGTTGCGGTCCACGCTCCACCTCTATCACAGGATCCCGATTCGGCAAACGCGATTGCGCTCCCCTATCGCGGACAAGCAGCACACGGCCCGCTTCATGAGGGGCCATGCAACCGGTACGCGTGATTGAGTCGGCAGATCTCTAGAAGCTGGCCGGATCTGCTATGCCTTGTTCTCGGGATGTCGATTCCGGCTTCAAGAAACGATTGGGAAAGGAGCATCTCACAGGCCTGAGCATTCGTCACGACGTGATCCATAGAGTGGGTCGACTCCAGCGGCTGGGCGGCGTTTTGCTCATTGGGGCCTGAGAAGCAGAGTGACACCGTTGCCCCACTCCTCACCGACATGGTGGTGAGGAAGCGATCCTGCATCCACAACACATCCTGGTTGATGCGTCGCTCAAGTTCGACAACCTGAGGCAAGGCGGCGTGTTCGAGCGCACGAACACGGTCGCGCAGCACCGTGGCTTCATCGTAGTCCTGTAGCGCGGCGCATTCGTCCATTCCGATGCGTGCTTCGCGAATGGCCTGTACAGGTGGCCGGCGCAGGAATCTCGATGCCTCCTGTACAACCATGCGGTACTGATCCCGGCTGATCCTGCCGTCACAAGGCACCAGACACGCGCCGGACGCCGCGCGAGCACAAGGCTCCTGGGGTAGGGCGTGACATGTTCGTACCGGGAACAGGTCGCGCATCGCTTCCAGAAGACGATTGCGGAGCCGCCAACCGACGTACGGTCCAAACAACTCCGTGTGCTTCCCGTCCAGACCCGAAAGCGCGTAGTTGGCGCGCTCGCGCCGGTAGGGCACAAACCTCGGAAACGCCTCGGCGGATAGCGCGATGTAGTAGTAGCTGTCTCCCTTGTGGGTGAATCGGCTGTTGTACGTGGGCTGATGATGGCGGATGAGGTTGCTCTCCAACACCAGGGCTTCGCGCTCATTCCTGACCAGGAAGAGCTCGATGCGGTGGATGCGCCTGATCATCTCAGCCCTGCGGTGAGGGTTGGCTGACATCCGGAAGTACGATGACAGCCGGCGTCGCAGGTTCTTGGCTTTGCCGACATAGACCATGTGATCGGCAGCATCGTACATCAGGTAGCAGCCCGGATGCTCCGGATACTGCTCGGGGTGGAACTCGAACGAAGCCTTCCGGGCCCACGGTGTCCTTGGTGGGATCTGCGTTCGTTTTGCCATCAGCGAGAGACCATACGGCCCGTTAGGCCCGAAGTTCAAGCCGCTCGCAAAGCCTCTCGATCGTCAGGGGCGCGGATCCTTCGTAGTGGTTGTTGACGAGCAAGAAGGGATGGACGCCCGTCGCACGAAGCTGCGTGACCTCCCGTGAAACTGCATCAAGCTCCTCGTCATGTGGGTCGACGATCTTGTTCCAACGTTGTCCCGTCTTCTGCTCGATCGCTCCTCGATCGGCCCCCATCAGCCGGACGACCACGGCAGGGAAGGTGCTCAGGATCTGACGATGTTCCATCAACACTCTTGGAAGCGGAGGCATCCAATACCCGGAGATCAACACGGGGATCACCGCTAGGTCTCTGAGGAAGCTCAGGAAGTCCTCGCTCAGGTACTTCGGGTTCCGCGTCTCTACTCCATACTGAAGACCAGTGGGCAACTGGCGCACGAAAGCCGCGAGCCGTTCGCGAAACACTTCCTCGGACGGCATCTTCTGTCGGTTGAGATACTCGAATTGGAGCAGAATCGGCCCGAGAGCATCCCGGATAGCCTCGATCCGATCAACGAACTCACGGAACAGATCCACACATAGGAAGTGGGGATTCCCGACAAGAGGCGCATCCTTCGAGGCTCTGTACTGGTGCGTGAGGGTGATGCTGTTTGGTGCCTTGACGACAAAGCGGAAGCCATCGGGCACCGAGCGGCGGTAGGCGAGCACGTCCAGCGGATTGGGAAGCCTTGGTGCTCCGCGCTCGAACAACGACCAGAACCATCGATCGACCTCGACCGCGTTCAGCTTCTGCGAGTACTCAAACAGGTAGTCGATGTCCTTCTCGGCGGAATAGAGGATCCCGGCCCACGACGGATACTTCCAGCTGCACGTTCCCAGATGAAGCTCGGTCACGATGACGGACCTCCCAGTCTCCGCGTACCGCGCCGGGCACGTGTTGCTTCCCGTTCGTCGCCCGATGTCCTGCTGGGCAGTCGTCAATCAACCGGCATATCGTCCAGCTGAAACAGCGCCTCAACGGGAACGCCAAACGCGCGCGCGATCTTGAGTGCAAGGAACACCGACGGCACGTACCGGCCGTTCTCCACGGTATTGATCGTCTTCCGCGTCACACTAACTTGCCGGGCCAGCTCTTCCTGTGTCCAGTTGTGCATCGCTCGGTGCACCTTCAGCGTGTTCTTCAGCGGCTTGCTTGTCATAGGGAGCGGTACTTGAAGAAGAACGCGGCCCGCTGGACTCCAGCACCAACGACAATCGAAGTTAGGGCGATCATCAATGGATCGCGGACAGGATAGAACGACGAAACAATCGCGAAGAATAACAGGGTCACTGCCGTGCCGATGTACGCCGCCCTCCACGCGTGTGCGTCCAGGAGAAGGAGCATCTCGTCCGCAAACGCGGCTTTGAGCTTCGGGTCCCTGTTGACACGTGCGGCAAGAAGCGCCAGCCTAACAACACAAACAACCATCACAGCTAGAGTGATCCCGAGGCTTGCCAGTACCACCGTACCGACGAGCTGTTGATTGAGTCCGGATGCCCGAAAGAAGAAGCGGACAAGGCTGAGGATGACGGACGCCACGAAACTGGCCACGTACACTCCAAGGATCCGAAGCCGCTTGCGGTCGAACTGCTCGATCCCCGTCGTCATTTGGTCCCTCCCCTACGCGCACAGATCGGCGTAGTTGACCGACATGTAACCTTAGCAGGACATATCGTAACGCAAAGGTTACATCTCGTCAAGCAGGATCAAGGGATGCACACCCGCATCCGCCGTCTGCCCGCAGCGCAACATAGAGAAATGAGGTATGCGTCCCCGGATTCCTTGCCTTCCCTCCTACCGCAGACCATGCTCTCTTGTGGATCGACGATAGAGGAGGCGTGACATGATCGATCGCGTTCACCAACACATCATCACTGAGTTGCAGCAGGGAGCACGTACAGACACGGTCTTCGTACTCATCGCAGTCCTGCTGAATCTGCTGATGCTGGGGATCAGCTCCGGGATCGCAACCGAGTCGGCCGAAAGCGGATCGTCAACCGCCGTGCTGGGGCTGTTCATGGCTCTGACGGTTGTCGTGAACATTGTCGTGATCTTCGGGCTGCTGAAAGGGAAGGACACAAGGTCAACACTGACCCGCGGGCTCCTGAAGCTGTACGAGGATCAGCAGGTTGCCGGCTACTACGATCCATCTCTGCTCAGAAACTACGCAACGCGATATCACCTCTTCATCATCGCGGTGGTCTGCATGGGCGCCGTTGCGATCGTGGTCCCGCTCCTACTGCGGTAGCCGACAAGCGCAAACGTCCTTCCGTCCAATTCGCTCGGCTCGAGAGGGAGATCGGGCGAAGCTTGAGCGCGGAATGCATTCGTTGGCCGCACTTCGCGGTTTCCGATCGGACATGATGATCGTCGCCACTGCCGATTCGTTTTGGTACGGGCACAAAGACGAAGCATGGAGACAAGACAAGGCAAACGTCAATCCGGTCCGCCACGCTCATCGCATGCCGAACGCGAAGGAGCGGGGCGTGACACGCCCACATGCTCCCGGGAAGCCTCTATTCCACGAACGTGTCGAGAAACGCTCTTGCCGCCGGGGAGCGCCGGACATTGGAGCCAGCCCCCAGGTTGAACGGGCTGCTTAGCCGATCGGAGTTGGCAAACAACAAGAAGGTCAGGCCGCGTTCGGGAACCTTGACAATCAGGGTGGATGTGCAGTCCCAATAGCCGTAGTGCCAAACGTAGCGGAGCCCGTTCCTCTCTTGAATGAACCATCCGTACCCGTAGGGGAGCTCGCTTCCTCGATTCGACCGGAAAGGGGTCCAGGCGAGTTCCTGGCTCTCCGCGCTGACGAGCGTATGTTGGTCGATCGCGGCATCGAACCTGGCGTAGTCGAAGACAGAAGAGATCAAGCCGGCTGCTGATCCGAAGTAGGTTGGATAGCTGCCCACGACGTTCCCATATCCCCGCACAAGCCAATAGGGTGTGGCCAGCCGATCCCAAGCGTCCTGGAACCGGGAATCGCCCTCGCCTTCCTCATAGGCCGCGAGTTGACTGCCGATTGGCATGGGGATGCTGTCGGTCATTTCGAGGGGCACAAGGATTCGCTCGATCAGCAGATCACGAAATGACGCGCCAGCGGCCGCGCTGATGATCGCATCAATCAGCCCGAAACGATCTCCGTTGTATCTGTAGCGCGATCCAGGTGTTCGCTCGGAGGTGTGTGACAGAAGGTGTTTCACACGGATTGTGCCGTCGCTCTCCAAGGCGATTCCGTAGTTCGAGATTGGATCGTCGAGGTTGACGGTGCCCTCCTCCACCAATTGGAGCAGGATCGTCGCCCCGAACGGCTTGGTCAGAGAAGCAAGGTTGTAGGGAGTGTGTGGGGTCGCGGGGGTTCCGGAGGCGATATCTGCACAACCAAAGCCCCGCGCCCAGAGGACCTCTTGACCTTTCACAACAGCGACCGAGAAGCCCGGGATCTGCAGGCGCCGCCTCAGCTCCTCGAGCTTGATCTCCAGTTCTCCGATAGCCTCTTTCTCGCCAGCCGAAGCATCCTCGCGCACGTACACCATTTCCGAGCCGATCATGGCGAACGTCGTCTGGAAGCTGGCGGTCGGGGAGCAGCACGGCAACGGCGCATACGGGTCAACCAGGAGTTCCGGTACAACAGCAATCGCGACAACAGCACCAAGAAGCAGAATCGGCAGTGCGCGGATCATGTTTCGATACCTCCTTGCCTACTGGCCTCCGAGGATGGCCGGATGAAGCACCTTAGGTTGTGGGATCGGGGAGCTCATCATGCTGACTCGCAGCCTCTTCCATCAGCAGGTTCTCGATCCGGAGCATCGTCGCGAAGAACCAAGTGATGTTAGAGTCCAAGAAGTCGCTTCGATTGGTGAGGATGATCGCTCCATATCCACCCTTCTCCGAAGGCACGAAGAAGAGACGGCTCATGTAGCCGTAGTCTTTGCCGCCGTGGCCGATGGAACCCTGGAAATCGTAGGAGTGACCGTAGTACTCCCAGGGCTCATCCCGCATGATGTTCAGGCCGTAGCCGTAGCCCGCCATCCCGATATCGGCCGTGGAACTCACCCTCAGAAGACGCATGGCAACGACGGACTCCTCGGCGAGCATCTGAGCTCCGCCGACTCGTCCGCCGTGTAGATGCGCGATCATGAACCGGGACAGATCGCGAACTGTGCTCGTGATCCCCCCACCGCCGATGATCGGTCGATCGTACAGAGGCATCCGGACCCGTGCTTCGTACAAGATACCGCTCTCCAGGTCGTAGGGGATCGCGCGGCGTTCGGGCGCCTGATCCATCGCGAGCCCTGTGCTTGACATCCCGAGGACCGCAAAGAGGTTCTCCCGGAGGTACTCCTCGAACTCCATGCCGGTCACCTGAGAGACGATGAAGCCAAGGAGGTCATAGCCGGGGGTGGAGTACACGTACCGCTGCCCCGGCGTTGCGCTCCAGACATTGTCCGAGTAGTGGTCGCCGTCTTCCAGAAGACAGGAGGCGAGGAAGTCACCGAGCTCGGGGCGCGGCTCAAAGGCGGTGATCTCACCGTAGATCGTTTGCCCGAACGTGTCGCCCGCCCACTCAAGAATCGGCTGCCCGGTCGTGTAGGAGGCGTACTGCGCCGTGAAGTGCGAGAGCCCCGACTGATGTGTGAGAAGCATCCGGATCGTGATTGGCGTGCCCGGAGCGTCCGGATGCCGCAGGGTGAATGGGAGGTACTCGCTAACGTCCGCGTCCAGACTCAGCAGGTTCTGCTCGACAAGCTGCATCACAGCTGTCGCCACGATGGGCTTCGTAATCGATCCGATGTTGAAGGTTGGATTCGCGCCGGCCTGCTCACCGTACGTGCGGTTCCACGCCAACTCGTCTCCGACGACAATCCCAGCCGAAAGCGTGGGCAAGCCGCCCTCCTTCTGCAGGAAGTGGATCTTCTCGTCGAGGCTGTCGAGCGCAGCGAGTCTCTTCTCGATCCGATTCTGAGTCCATGTCGCCTGGAGCCTCTGAAGAGCGCCTGCGTTTCTTGCGAGAAGCACGAAGGAGACCGCCAAGACTGCAACGATTGCCACAACGCTCACGATCGCCTTCCACCACTTCTTGCCTCCTCTGCCCCCAAACGCAAGCAGACTAGAGATGCATCCGACGAACGCAACAAGAACCATCACGATCGATACGGCCGTTCTCACTGTGAGCGCTAGCTGGTTCGCCTCAAGCAGGCGAACGATACCCAAAATCACCAGCCCAACCAGCGGCAGTGCGCTTGCCAGGTAGCTCCAACGAATCCGAAACACGTTGAACGGAAGAATCAGAACGAGTGCGAAGGCGAGCGAGATCAAAGGAATCGCGCTATCTACGTGAATCACGTTGGGTCTGGAGAAGTAGAACCACAGGATCACGATCCCCCACGCAGTGATCCCCACCACCGAGATCAGACTGACCAGCTGCCACATCCGTTGCTTCTGTCCCCTGTTTCGCATTGCCGGCAACCTCCTGCGCAGAGCCTAGCAGAGGAAAGCCAATCAGGTGAAATCGAAAGGAGCAGGCCATCAGCACTCCGGGATCACTTGGGGAGCCTCTTCTGTTCATCGACCGTCGCCTCCAACGCACCGCTCTTGAAGCGATTCCACTTCGATCTGGCCGTGCACATCTACTGAAGGCAGCTGTCTGAGCGGGGAAGAGCATCCTGATGAGGGTTCCGTCCGGTAATCCATCAATGGTATGCCTGTCGAGAGCGATTCACGTCTTTGGGTTGTCTCCCTCACCTTCCTGGCTGCGTTCCCGCGGTTGAGGAACTGGATACCTTGTGTACACGGTGCACCGGATCGATGCTGTTTGGAGGGATCGGCCCCCGCAGCGGAGAGGTGGGATCAGATGCTCGTGATACAGGCGATCTTCCACAGGCCGAGCCTGAGGTTCCGTACGGTCTGCTGGTGACCATGGACATAGACTCATCGCCGAAGGCCACTCCAACGGATTCGCACGTCTACTTCTTCTCAGCCGCACGCTTCACGTTCGCCTGGATCGCTGCGGCAAACCAAGCAGCGAGTCCCTCGCGCTTGCTGTCGTAGAAGGCCCGAAACCGTTCGTCTGCCACATTTGCCTCTGCGAGCACAGCGTGCATCTCGTGTGTGCAAGGGTAGAACGGACGGCGATCAGCGTCCGAGTTCATCACATCAGTCATCCCGCTCAGAGAAGCCCCTCGCGGCATGCTGACCATGCGTTTCAGTTGATCTCCGATTGGGCATCGCCTTGGCTCACGCCGACGCGATGAACCGCTCGCCTTTCTCGATGATGTCTAGGTTCCGGGCGGATTCCTTGATGGCTTGGGAGTACACATCCTTCGTGCGGTCGATCACGAACCGCTCGGCTTTGGGTTCGCCCTGCTCCTGCCATGCCTCCAAGCTCAACGACGGCCAAAGCGGTTCGGTCTTCCGCAACTCCGCAAGCGAGGCCAGGGTCTTTGCCGTAGTGAAGTAGTGTCCGCCATGACCAATCGCAGCGATTCCCGCCGTATCGACCGTTTCATCGTTCAGCAAGAATCCTCGAGAGAACTTCCTCGCCTCGCCGATGATGTAGTCCGATAGAACGGCAGTGCTTGGAGAGAACGCCATGGAATCGAAGTTCCCTCCCACAAAGGGGGCGCACCCGACCTTGCCGATGCAGGATGTGAGATGATTCAGCCACAGATCTCCCGATGCCGACAGATCGGCGCCCCAACCGTTTCCGCTGCCAGATGTGCCGCAATGCGGAAGCCCGTAGAAGCTCATCATTTCGGCGCAAGCCAGGTTCAATAGGTACGAGGAAGGCGTGTAGCAGCTTTGCGATGTTCGCATATCGAATGAGGCCGGAAGGCTTCCCAAGATCATCTCGCTTCGCTCTCTGACCAGTTGTCCCAATACGAGGCCGGCAAGCAGTTCCGCATTCAGAAGCGCAAGCGAACCGGCCTCTGTCACAGGAGTCGAGGCGCCAACCATGCTGTAGTTCGAGTACATGACCGGCAGCCGCGCGTCGATCGCCGCGATCATCTTGTCGGTTGTCTGCTCATTGAGCACCAACGGCGTGATCGGATTCACGTAGGGAATGCAGAACGGCTGCTCCGAGATGTCCCCGTGAAGGAACCTCAGCAACTCGAATACCTTGTTGATGTTGCCGCTCCCCAAGACCAGCAAGACCACCGGCTTCGATGTGTTGGCAACCAGGTCGAGCGCGCTGTACAGGTCGAGCTTGTCGGCACTGACATCCGATGGGACCCCCAAGGTCGACACCAGGTCGTAGTTTGGTAGGAGATCCCCGAGTTTGGCGGCGTGCTGCGTGTGCTGCCGCGTGAACGGCTCGATCCGGCTGCCTTCGATGTCCTGGAAGTACATGTTGGTGACGCCGATCCCGAAGTAGGTCTCGTTGCCTTGTTCCTTCCCCAGCGAGAAGGCCGGATTGCCATCCCTGTCGAATACCTCAACATTGGAAGGAGCTACCTCAAGGGCATGATCGATGAGTTCACTTTGGATGTGCGCAACATCCCCGTTGACTCGCACGGCGCTTGACCCGCGGAACACGTCCAGCGCCCTGTCCGACTCCACCCGTACGCCAATTGTCTCCAGGATGCCGACGGAATAGCCGTGGACCGCATGCATCTGCTCCGGACTGAGCAACTGCAGTTTCGGCCTGACACTCTCAGATCCGTGGGTGGCTGTCATGTTGGTTTCCTCTGCCGGATGCAACCGATCATGATGCATGCGGTCGTACAACGTCAAGGGGTATCCTCATGTACTTCGAGAAGTGCGATCGACAACCACCTGATTCTCACGCCAGCCTCGCTGACCGGCGCCTATTCCTGTTCCACGCCGGAAAGCAGATGAAACGACGAGATGGCCATGTCGAAGACAGCTTCATACGTTGGTGCGTATCCGAGCGGGGCAAACGACAGCGTGATGAGCCAGGCGAGACCTTCGTGAATGAAGCATGCGAGCTCGACGGCCGAGGCCTCCGCTTCGTTCACCAGCCAACATCGCACTGCCTCCTGGCCGTCGATCTGGATCCTAGCGTGATCCACAGACGAGTATCCTCCGTCAATCACGTAGGCGTTTTTCAGAGCCGTAGACAACCGCTCGACGTCCCATTGCGGATCGACTGCAACACTGGCGATCTCCAGCCGAGCCACAGTGCTTTGACCCGCGAACCGTGGGAGCTCGAAACCCGCAACAACCGATGGATCAAGGTCACTGTTAGCGACACGCTGCCATCCATCGGGGATCATGAGCGTGAACTGCTCGGCGACCTCGCAGAAGAGGAATGGGACATCAACAACGTAGGCATCGGCTGAGGCAGCATCTTCAGGTAGCTCCGCAACAGTACACGCTGCACGAACGACAAACGGCACGCGGTCATTCGACGGCGCTCCAACGGCGATGTACAACGGCCCCGACGGGAGATAGGTTTCATCCGCTGGCTCAAGCACGACTCGCTCAATGGACAGGCCATCCGTGGAGGCCTGCGAGCAGAAGACGTAGTCCTCGTCGTCGGTGACGGGGATCCGCCACCTGACAAACAGATCGATACCGTCAAGCGCCTCACAGTCAGCTTCGACCTCAAACACGGCCCTCGTTGCTTTATCCGGGATCGAGACGCGGTATTGCGTTGGATAGAGGTAGACACCGGTTGCCGCCGTATCGAGAGTCCCGTTGGCCACATCGGGTGGGGGGGCATCCTCTCCCACCATTTGGAGAGGAAGCGGAATCGGCAGGATGGAGAGGGGGACGGACGAGGCAAACGAAGCCATTGCAAAGCAGAGACCGGTGGCAACCAACACACAACTGGATTTCAGGTAGTGCCCCATGGCTTCGTAAGAGTATGGCGCTTGCTGAACGACTGTCAACTCTCGAGATGCGCTGTAGCACAGCGGCTCGTGTGATCTGACAAGTAACACACCGAGGACTCGCCCCTCTCCCTCTCGACCGCGTGAACTCGTTGCGACAAGTGATCCGTGGTCAGGATCTCTGGGTCTCCCCGTCACCGGAGATTCCGTGAGGGACCCTAGCGCAGTTTCGAAGATTTATACGCAACTACTATGATCTTGAATGATCACTCTTGTCAGCGGGTCTTGTTAGTTCCACCAACGCGAGGGGTTGACAAGCTTGCAGGTATTCTTGTAGTATGCCTTCGCAGCATTCGAGGGTTGCGCTGAAACGGCAAACCCACCACAAGGTGGTGACGCAAAGCCACGGGTCTCGCAGAGATCGCCGAGCTGCCAAACGCAAACAGCCCGTATTGACGGCGTTTGGAGGCAGAGGATGGCAAGGTTTAGACCGCGGACTCTGCAAGAACCTCGCGCCCTACAGAGGCGAGTCGGATCCACAAGAACCCAACGCGTTACCCAAACCACCCCGTCGCTTCATAGTCACCTCAGCATCGCTTTCCACCATGAGCGTGTGACGCCTGTATGCGCCTGCATACCGAGGTGGTCTTCCCGATTGTGTGTGGTGGGGCAGGACGGGCATCGGTGCGGAAGCATCCAGGCTCGTCAAGCCGCTCTGCTGCTTCTTCATTGCGCTGGTCTAGCCCGCTTCAGGACGATACTGCTGTTGTAGAGAAAAGAACGAGAGAGGGAGCAAACTTAGCATGGACATCCGGTGGCACGGAACAATCCAATCAAGCTTGGTTCCCTCCTCGTTTTCTGCATTTTATCGAACGCTGTCCAGCCCGACAACCTTCCGAGATCCCCGTGATCGTTTCGACGCGTCGCGTTGCCCAACCCGGGACACCCGGCGTGTTGCCGCAACCGGCCCATGCTCCCTAGGTGAGGCGATGCCCGGCGATTTCGGATGGTTCGTCATTGGGGCGGTGCGCAGCGAAAGGAGGCCGTTGTTGCAATGCGGTGGGTCCCGAACGTTGCTCGACCTTGTCACACGAGAATCGCGAGGGACGACGGTGGTGGGGCGTGCCTGCGGAAGAAGCTGAAGGGGTGCGGCGGGAGGACAGAACACCTTGTCAGGGGAGGTAGTCGAATGAAGCGTCTTGTGGTTCTTGGCACGTTGTTGTTTGCGGTGGGAGCGCTCGCTTATGCAGCGCCGACTGAAGTTACAGTCAATTGGGACGCTTGGGGAGGGTTTGTGGAGGGAACCTTCGTCAACGGAGATGATAGTGACGGGTATGTGTTGGCAGTAGGCCATCACTTCTGGGGAACGTTCTTCGGCAAGGACGGCGATGACAACCCGTACAGCTACGGGGTGGACAGCGGAACCTTCACGCTGATGGGGAACGCGGCAGGCGGCGGCCACATCTACTACGAGGTCAACCGAACGGAATCGTACCCAATAGGGATGTACGGACCCGCCGGGCAGCAACACCTTGCAGAGATCCTCACCGATGACGGCACACTGTTCCTCGGGCTTCGCACGACGACGAGTTACGCGTCCATGAAATCCTGCAACTATGGTTTCCAAGCGAACAATCAGTTGCAGGTCTCCGGAAGCGCGATTGCAATGTACCATCAGATCTCGACGGGCGACGGCGATTGGGCCAAAGCCGAGGTTTGGGGAGCCGGCTCCGCATCGTTCACATACATGAACAACCACATGGGCGGGACTGCGTTCCGCTTCGGTCGGGGCTGCGGTTGCTACGACAACTGCGGCGCCACGGGTACTGGCAGCGGCGTTTTCGAGCTGTCGGGCGCCGGGGCGAACTCCCTCGCCGGAGATGGCTGGTCGGCACCGTCCGGCGGAACCTATCTCCAGCAAATCGTCTACACCGGCGGGTTCACGGTCGATGACCCCTTCATGTTAGGCGACTAAGCACCGACACGGGGGCAGCCAGGCTGCCCCCTCTCTTGGGGGAAGGGCAAGTGTCTTCCTTCGCGGATGGATGCTGCTCTCCACCGAGAGTGCGATGATAGGAGGTGCTTGATGGAAGCCTTTCGCTGTAGCGTTCGCGCGATTCTCATCACAGTCGCTCTTGTTGGCGTGTGCAGCTTGGCCCAGGCCGGTGATGTAGATCTCGGACTGCTGATCGTGGGGCCGTCGGGCGACTACATGTTCACCTTCTCCCACGACGAGCAGTACATGCTTCTCAGGTTCGGGGGAGATGGAGCAGCGTTCGACATCCTCACGGACACAACCCTCTACCAGGACCTCTGCAGCGTCTTCGCCACGGGAATCTTCGAGGGCTACCAGACGACAGGTGTTGGACTCCTCGATCGAGAGGTTGTGTTCGGAAGTCCGGGCGGACTGGAGAGCCTGCTTGTCGTGGACCGCACGCTGGCCAGCTTCAGATTCTCGACAGAGGTTGGCGCGATTGCCGAGAGGTTCGAGATTGCCTCTGACGATCTCGAGGACCCACATGCCTACCTTCAATTCGTCATCGGGCAGGTTCCCGGAGACCTGTGGGTGGAGGTCGTCAACGGTCAGCTGGTCGTCGCGCCGGAACCGGTGCTTCGGTTGCTGTCATTCAACCAACCGGCGGGAGGAGGAGGAGAGGTCGGCAATGCGGGAGAGACCGTCATCTCGGTGATGATCAAGAATGTCAGTGACGTACCGTTCTTTGGGCCAGTGGACTACTCGATCGGTTTGACGTACTACGTCAACTGGGTTCCGGAGTGGTGTACAACGTATTTCGGCGCGCGGATACCTGATGTGGCACTCTTTCCCGGCGAGACAGAGACGTTCGATCTGACGATTCCCGTTGTCCCAGCATGGGCAGTGGAAGAGCTGCGGAAGAGGGCCACCATTTGGACAGGTTACGTTGATCCAGATCCAGAACAGGACTACATCGGCGTTCGTCTCTCGGCAAACGGAGCAGACTGGTGTGTCTTCCTGCCGTTCCAGGATCGCACATTCACTACGGTGGTACGCAAGGCCAATGGCAGCAAGGGAGTAGGAGAGCCGTAGCCACTCACCTGCAGGGGCGGTCGAGCCGCTTGGATTCCGGCGCACCTTGATGGTAGGACTGTGTCAGATCAAAGGAGGCCGGAGTGCGTAAGGGCGGAGCAGTTGCGGGCGTCCTCGTCGTTACTCTTCTGTTCGGGTTCCTGTTGGCCGGAGGAACAGGGAATCCGAAGCTGTGGCTTCTTCTTCGTCCCGAGACGGTGCCGCCAGCGCGCCTTGGCTACAGCCTAACCGAAGTTGGTGATCAGGTCTTCCTGTTCGGCGGCGTACGAGGAAGGCCGCTCAACGATCTCTGGCAGTGGAATCGGGAGGTAAGAAGCTGGGAGAGACTCAGTCCACCGTCATCGCCGCCGGGAGGGCGTTTCACGAAGCCGTTGCTCACGATGGGATGCTATGGGTCTTCTTGGGACTCGGTGCGCAGCAAGGCCGCCTGGCCGACATCTGGACCTACGACCCCGCGGCAAACACCTGGGAGGAGGTAAATCCGCTTGGCGCCAGGCCCTCAGGCCGCGCGTTTCACTCCGCAGCGATCATGAACGGCAGGCTCTGGATGGTCGGCGGGCTCACACAGGAAGGACCCTCCAGCGAAC
>Ga0272444_10002801_pt1 | contig 15965 bp, 20 predicted proteins | sample SSMForm13_FD_201033 | JGI IMG/M metagenome (GOLD analysis project Ga0272444, IMG submission 201033) | Marine sediment archaeal communities from Little Sippewissett salt marsh, Falmouth, MA, United States - SSM-Form-13 | ecosystem: Environmental > Aquatic > Marine > Wetlands > Sediment ...
CGGGGCGTTTCTGTACCTGCAGGGAGGACAGCCGATCTTGGAGTTCCTCGGCGGGCAGCTCGCGCTGACGGACAGCGGGTGTTTGCAGGTCGACGACATGCTGCAGACGAGTGTCCCCGGGGTGTTCGCGGCCGGTGACGTGCTGTGCAAACACATCAAGCAAGCGGTGATTGCCGCTGCCGAGGGAGCGAGGGCGGCCGTTGCCGCCGATCGCCACCTGTCCGGACGCTCTTCGTTGAAGCCCGATTGGTCGTAGCTTGGGCAGTGCGAAGGCGTTCTGACCCGCTACTTCTCGCGAACCTGAACTCGGCCGGCCGCCTCGTCTGCGGAGAGCCGCTGCGCCATCCAACCGCGAGCGTTCTCGTCGCCATAGAGCTCTGCGAGGAAGAACGCAGTGAGGTACGCGCGCGCAGCCGATCGGACATCGTTGTCGGTGACCTCGCCGCGAGCGCATACCGCCATCAGGGGTGCGCCGACGTCGTCGACGTACTGGCCGTGCCCGACATCGCGTTGTGTAATCTCGGTTGCCGGCGGATTGGCGTACTCGAAGTACTGCGCGTAGTTCTCTTCGATCGGCGCACAGGCAGGGAATGGACCCGCCACTCCCCCCAAGGAGGCCCCGACCAACAGGAGGGGGATGTGAATCGATGGCATCATCTCCGGGGTTACGCTGGGGTAGCGGACGGGGTCGTCGTACAGCGGGTTCCCGGAGTCCACGGGGTCGAGGAGCCCAGCTGCGCGGATGCGATCATCCTGGTACGCGGCGAGCAGGCTGATTTTTCCGCCAAGCGAGTGGCCGGCGACGCCGACGGCGTGCGGGTCGATCCTTCCGTAGAGCGGATGGTTCGGCAGACGGGCAGACGCAAGGGACGCCTCCAGCAAGAACAGCAAGTCATCCGCAAGTTGGCGATGATCAGGATCGATCAGGGAGAGCGGATACGTCGGGAGGGCCACGATGAACCCGTGGGCGGCGAGGTGCGCCGCGTACGATCGGTACATCGGCCCCTCCAGTAGGAAGCCGTGACTGAAGATGATGAGTGGGCAGGCGTGAAGCTGGGATTCCGTCTGGATCGGCGCGACGAAGAGAAGAGGGATCTCACGGGTACCGTCTCCCGTGACGAGCGTCTCGCTGAACGTGGCCGTCTCGTACGGCCCGGGAGCATCCGGTGTCTGTGCGACGCCGCTTCGAACGCCGCCGAGGAGGAGGCAGGCGAGAAGGCAGAGTCGTGCTGCGAGCCCCTGTTGTGTCATCATTGTAAGAACCCAGGATACGGAAGACCGTGGCCCAGGTGAAGTGGGAGACCCGTGCGTGCTGCACAGAGGAGATGGGATGAGCAACGTGAGACGGGTGGTGCTTGACACGAATGTGTTCGTTGCGGCGGCGTTCAATCCCCGCAGCAGTGCCGCCGACGTACTTCGCGCAGTCCGTGACGGCCGACTCCAACTGGTATGGGACGAGCCTACACAGCGTGAGACCCGTTTCGTCGTGGATCGGATTCCCCCCATCTCATGGGGCCAATTCGCGGACCTGTTCGGCGAAGTGGCTCGCTTTCGCGACGTCGTGGATCCTGCATGGTTCGGCAACGTCGAAGATCCGGACGACCGTAAGTTCGCCGCCCTGGCGTACGCAGCCGACGCGACCCTGATCACCCAAGACGATCATCTCCTCCGTTGCCGACACGGCGTTGGGATCCGAATATCCACGCCGCATGAGTTCACCATGAGATTGACCATGTGAGGGGACGGACGGTGAACGGCTACGAGTGGTGCCGGTGCTCACAACTGCATTCGGGACCTCGAGCAATCAAGTGGTTATCCTCCATTCGGAGGCGAAATGAACATCACCCTACGAGAGATCACAATGGCCAACTTCCGTGAGTGCCTGACGCTGGAGTTGGACGAACGGCAGAAGAACTTCGTCGCCTCGAACATGTACTCGCTGGCGGAAGCGAAGGCGGATGGCGTGTCGAATCCGCGCGCCGTCTACGCCGACGAACAGCTGGTCGGGTTCATCATGTACGATTTCAACACAGACGAGAAGCGGGGGTACATCACACGGCTGATGGTCGACAAGGGACATCAGGGACACGGGTACGGGCGGGCAGCCATGCAGCAGGTCATCGATCGGTTCAAGGCGAACCCCGATTGCCGAGAAATCTACACGTCCGTCGATCCGGAAAACGACGTAGCGAAGGGGCTGTATGTTCGCCTCGGCTTCACTCTCACCGGCGAGGTCGTGGACGGTGAGGCGGTACTCCGAATGCCGATTCCGCCGACGAAGTAGCGCTTGTGAAAGCGTCGCGACAGCGGAAGAGCACACGGCGGGACACGGGGCGCAGATGACACCCGGGGCGCTGCAAGGCGGCGATGAGAGCCGCTATCGCTGGATCCTTCTTGCGCTGTCGGGAGTCACGGCTGCGCTGGCCGTCGCAGCCCCCACGATGGCGATGCCGGTGCTGTTCGCCGAGATCGCGGAAGACCTCGGCCTCACCCTTGTTCAGATCGGCACCGTGTGGGGCACGGCGTCGTTTGCCGGGCTGTTCTCAAGCGTAGCCGGCGGCATGCTGGGCGATCGCTTCGGGACGAAACGAACCCTGGTGGTGTGTTGCCTTCTACTGGGGTTCACCGGCGCGGCACGCGGTCTGTCTACGAATCTTGCAGCATTGATTGGCACGGTCTTTCTCTGCGGGCTGGTCGTCGGCGCGGTCCCGATGAACTTGCACAAGGTCTGCGCTACGTGGTTCTCCGGACGGCGGCTTGGCGTGGCGAATGCAGTCATCAGCGGGTCGATGGCTGTTGGGTTCCTTCTGGGCTCGCTACTCAGTGCGAGCGTTCTCTCGCCGCGACTCGGTGGATGGCGCGAAGTGCTGTTCGCATACGGCGCGGTCGCTGTCGTCATCGGCGTTGCATGGATGTTGACCCGCGAGAGCAGGCGGGCGGGCGCGTCAAGCGATCTCAGCGCGGCGTCGCTTCGCGCCGGATTGGGGCGAGTCGTGCGCTGTCGCTCCGTGTGGGAACTCGGGATCGCGTTGCTCGCGGTCAATGGAGCAGTCCAGGGTGTGCTCGGATACGTAGCGCTGTACTTGCGAAACGTTGGATGGTCCGGACGTCTTGCAGATGGGGCACTGTCGAGCTTCCACGCGATCAGCCTGACCGTGGTTCTCCCGCTTGCGGTGTTGTCCGATCGCTTGCGCGTGCGCTTCGGGCTCCTCATCGTTGCGGCGGCGACGATCACGGTAGGAATTGGATTGCTATCCATTGTGGATGGCGTGGCGATCTGGCTGGCCGTTCTCCTGGCAGGCGCGATGCGGGACGGGTTCATGGCGGTATTCATGACGACGGTTACCGAGTTGGAGTCTGTCGGCGCAGCCAACGCGGGAACAGCGCTGGGATTGGTTCTGGCGTTGTCTCGCGTCGGAGCGCTTGTGGCACCGCCGCTCGGGAATAGCCTCGCCGCATACGGTCCACGAACACCGTTTCTTCTGTGGGCAGGAATGGCGCTCGTGGGATCGGTCGTGCTGTTGATGATGGGGCGAAGGCGAGCGGTGGCGAGAACGGTTCGACAGTGAAGATCATGCGTGGCGTTGGGGCAAGCGAGAGATCGGGTACCGAAGTATGCAGGAACGAAGGACCGGGTTGGGTAGTCTGTTTCGAGAGTCGTAGCGGGATTCCGGAGACTGCGAAGGGAGAAGCTATGAACTGTCTACAGGCAATCGCATCCCGGCGGAGCATCTGCGGATTCCGGCCCGATCCAATCGATCGAGACGAGATCGTAACGATCCCGGCCGCTGCTGTTGCGACCCCGTCGGCGAAGGACAGCCAGCCGTGGCGACTCGCCGTGGTCCGTGGAGCGTTGGGTGAATCGACGTCACACGTATGAGAGAGTCTTCCCCATCCAGGATTCCCAGGCGCACCCTATCGACTCTACGTTGAACAGCTTGCGCGATGCAGCATCGCCCGATTCCGTCATCCACCGCAAACGACAGCTCGCGAAGGGACTGATTCGATGACGTCGGACTCATATACCTTGCCGGCCGTCCCGTTATTCCGTATCGTTTCGCGCATCGTCTAGTTGACGCACAGTTTGTGCATGATGGATCTGCATGTCCTAGCACGACATGCCAAGCGAAAGGAGACGCGGGAACATGACTCTGAGAAAAGCCATAAGATGGTCCGCGGTTCGTCTTGGCATGGGAATCGCACGCTGATTCGTCACTAGCTTCATCAACGAACGCTACGCACACTGCAAGACTCACCAAGCCGGAACCTACAGCGCCAGTTCTACGCCACGCGTTGATTGAACCCATCCTGAGGCCGTCCACGCGGAGACGGCCGTGGCCCAAGACCAAGGACGAAGGCATGAAGGTTCCGATCTGGCAGTACTACACGTTGCTCGCGTCTACCTGCGATTGCAGTGGCCTGGGTGGCCCCGCCTGCCGTGCTGATCCTAATGACGATCGGCCTGAAGCCCGCTCACAGATCCTGCGAACGTTCATCGACACGGCAAGTGAGGCGGCGACGTCGCAACGCTTGATGCGCTCCTCGCCGAACACGACGAGATGCACCGCCTCCGGCAGGGCGGAGGATCTGAAGGTAGCAGAACCGACAGGAGGGTTGGATGAGTAGTCAATCGAAACCTACAGGGATGCTTGGCTTCTCCATCGTCTGGGCCGGGCAATTCCTCTCGTACATTGGATCGGGGATGACGCACTTCGCCCTCACGATCTGGGCGTGGCAGGTGACGGGCCAGGCGACGGCGCTGGCGCTGGTCGGTTTCTTCTCGTTCGCGCCGGCCGTGCTTGTCAGTCCGCTGGCCGGAGCGATTGTCGATCGCGTCAGTCGAAAGGCGGTGATGATTGCCAGCGATCTCGCCTCCGGCGCGTCGACTGTCGCGATCCTGATCCTCCATCTCACCGGGCATTTGCAGATCTGGCACCTGTTTGTCGCAGGCTTCTTCGCCTCCGCGTTCGAATCGTTCCAGTTTCCCGCCTACTCGTCCGCTATCTCGACGATGGTCGATAAGAAGCATTATATGCGGGCCAATGGCATGCTGAGCATGGCCGGCTCTGCGTCGGGGATCATCGCGCCGATCCTCGCCGGCGGGTTGCTTGTGTTGATCGGGATCGACGGGATCATGCTAATTGACATCGCAACCTTCTCGTTCGCTGTGTTGGCACTGGCCTTCGTGTTCATCCCGAAGCCCGAGTGCTCGAAAGCTGGGGAGAAAGCCAAGGGCAGTCTGCTCAAGGAGTCGCTCTTCGGGCTGAAGTACATCTTCGCAAACCGAAGTCTGCTAGGCATCCAGCTCGCCGTATGCAGCATGAATCTCGTCTTCAGCCTCGGGTTCACGGTGATGGCGGCGATGATCCTCGCGCGCAGCGGGAGCGACAACCTGATTCTCGGAACCGTCGAAACGTTCATGGGAATCGGCGGTGTGGTCGGTGGAGCACTCGTCGCAGCCTGGGGCGGTCCGAAGAAGAAGGTGCCAACCCTCGTCTTCGGCTGGGCGGCGATCAGCCTACTTGGCATGGCAATCCTCGGTCTCGGGCAGGGTCTCGTTATGTGGTCCATCGGCGCATTCTTCTCGACCTTCTTCTTCCCGATCACGGGCGGTGCCAATCAATCCATCTGGCAGGCCAAAGTCCCACCCGACATTCAAGGACGCGTCTTCGCAGCGCGACGGATGATCGGTCAGATCAGTGCACCCATCGCGATGCTCGCAGCGGGACCGCTCGCGGACTACGTATTCGAACCGATCATGTCCTCCCCAACCGGTTTCGCCAAGACGTTGTCGCATCTTGTCGGATCCGGCCCTGGCGCCGGAATGGGATTGATGTTGCTGGTGCTTGGCCTGGCAGGCGCCGTCGTTGCCTTCGCCGGGTACGCCTTCCCTTCATACCGCAACGCGGAGACACTGCTTCCCGACCATGATGCGCAGGAACCAGAGTCAGCGGAAGCTTAGGTAGCGTGAAGTGCCTCGCGTCGCTTCATTGCGACTGGATGGGGATCGCGATAATCGCTTAATCAAGGTAACTTGCGCGATTGGGCATCATCGGCTAGTTTCGAAACGGATACCGTGTCGGCAGGCTCGTGGCACTGTCAGAAGTTGCTTGTTGAGAAGGAGGCACCGTGGAAACACTGCAGGCAATCAGAACTCGCCGCAGCATCCGGAGGTTCAAGAATGAGCCGCTGGATCAGAACACCATCGAGAAGATCCTGGAGGCTGCGATTCTGGCCCCGTCAGCGAAGAACAGCCAACCGTGGCGGTTCACGGTGGTCCGTGGAGCGCAGAGAGACGAGATGTTGCACAGGGTGCAGCGTGCGATTGAGCAGCGGGTAGCGGATGGCGAAGACGTCGGTTCGTCGCGCAGCACGCTGCGGGTGATGCAACAGGCACCGGTCACGATTCTGATCCACAACACACAGGGCATTCATCCGTGGAAGGCGCGCAAGGAACACGAGTCCTGGTGGGATGTGGCGACGGTGCAGTCGATCGGCGCTGCGATTGAGAACATGTTGCTGGCTGCAACGCAGATGGGGATCGGCTCCCTGTGGATTGCCGACATCTGGGAGGCGTACGTCGAACTCAACGAGTGGCTGCAAACTGACGATCAACTCGTCGCTGCGGTGTCGCTTGGCTTGCCGGATCAGGAGCCCCGCGATCCGACGCGGAAACCGATGGACAAGGTCGTGCGCTGGATGGAGTAGCTCGCAGCTACGTCAGGGCGCACGGGTTGTCAGAGCGGCTCGTCTGTCCTATGATGGGTCGCCGCCTACGGGCGAGACCACGAAAAGGGGGTGATCGCATGCACAAGCTTCAGGTGCCGGCGGCGTCCCCACGAGGTTGCTTCGAGTAGGAGCGCGGTACCGCGATCCACGATCGGGGTCCTTGTACGGGATCGCCGCCGGCGCTTTTCCATCTGTTGCGCAGAGAATGTCTTCTCCTTGGTTGCGTTCAGGACTGCTACGCCCTCAGGGGCTGCTGTTGGTGACCTCAATCTACGTGCTGCCGTTGGACGACGTCGTGCCTCGGCTGCGTGCAGAAGGCGCGTTCCGATCCCGATCCCGTGTCCGTGATGCGCCTGCGTCACGAGGGCCGAGGGGATTCGGACAGGCGTGTTCCGATGTAGGAGCCGCAACGTGTGCGTCAAGCAAGCCGACGACGTCATCGTCAACCGCTGCGACGAACACACGCTCCGTCGAACGGTCGAGGAGGCGGGTCAGGCGACGCCGGATCTCCGGCTCGTCCACCGAGTAGGGCCGCTCGGTACGCAGTGTGGTGAGACACCCAACGTCGTTGATCGGGCTGCTCGCATCGACATCATTCGGGGGGTCTCCTGTGCAGAAGGGCGGTCGCACCGGCCGACAAACGCGTCCTGTGGCGGTTGACCGCGATGAGCGTCGGGATCAGCCGGTTGTGCTCTCCGTGAGAGTCTTGACCCACGCAGCGACCTTCGCGTCGAGTGCCGCGGAGTTCTTGACGTCCGATCCGTTGAGACCGAGTTCGCCCACGACGTTCGCATTGCGCAGCAACTGACGCATCGTGGCGAACGTGCGTCTGTCGCCCATCCCGCCCATGGTGCAGAACAGGGCGACGGATCGTCCGGTCCAGTCCTGTGCAGCGAGGAACGATTGAACCGGCGGCGTGGCATTCATCCGCCAAACCGGCGTTCCGATGAACACGAGCGCGTAGTCGGTGATGGACGCTTGGATCGGTTTCGTGTCGGGCCGCCGCTTCAAGATGGCATCGATCGCGCATCGCATGTATCCGTGTGTCTCGTCCACCTGTAGGAGCCTCTCGACATCCGCACCGGCGTCCTGCGCAATTCGGCGCGCGACCGACTCCGTGTTGCCCGACCGGGAGTAGTAGAGTACCAGGCTGTTCATATCTCAGTCCTTCCGAACTCTGGTGGCTTCCTGCCTACATCGTACTACGACTTGCCCGCGGAACGAATCGCAGCGATTGGCAGGGATTCGAACCGCCGTTTTCGCGATCTTCGGCGATCTCGTGCAACATTGCTCCACAGGGGGCAGCAGTGTACCAGAGGAGAGGAGCGCGCGCGATTCTGATACGGGAAGCGGCGGAGTTCGTTGCCCTGGTTCTCATCCTCGCGGCGATCTCGCGATTCGTCAGCGTTCCGGCGTGGGTGTGGATCGGGTTTCCTACCGGTAAGGTCGTGGTTTCGATCGCGGTGTACGCGGTCTTCCTCCGAAAGACGCTGGGAACGCCCGCCGTCGGAGTAGAGTCGCTCGTCGGTGAGCGAGCGACGACGCTTACGTGCCTTGATCCGTGCGGTCAGGTACGGGTTCGGGGCGAGATCTGGTCGGCGAGGAGCGCGACGCGCGACACGATTCCAGAGGAGCACGACGTAACGATCTGCGACGTACGCAAGAACACGCTCCGCGTTGTGGCGGCTGACGGGCCGGCTCAGTGTGCGGCGGAGAACCGCCCCATCAGCCACAACGGACGATCCGAGCGGGCTACTCGGCTGCGGTGATCCGTCCTTCGACCTGCGGTGACACGTTCCCGACGGCCGTTAGGTATTCGGCAAACGTGTCCGAAAGCAGCCAGCCGGTGTCGTAGCGGTCCGACGCTTCGGTAAGGGCGCTGTAGTCGTCGCCTCCGTCGGCGAGGTAGTTGTTCGTGGCCACGCGGTAGGTGGCGGCGAGATCGACGGGGACATACGATTCACTCTCTTCATCCCACGCGTCTACGGATCGGACACGGCTTCCGGGTTCCGCGTTGGGATCGTAGGTGAATCGCGCGCCCGCCACGTGTGGGAAGCGGCCGGCGCCGCTGGCGACCTGACTGACTCCGTTCTCGATCGCCGCCCACAGCTGCGTGCCGGACAACGTAAGGATCGTGATCTGATTCCCGTACGGGAGGACCTCGAGGACCTGCCCCATCGAAACGTCTCCGGCGGGAATCGTGGCGCGGATCCCACCGCCGTTCTGGATGGCAATCGTTACGCCCTGGTTGGCGGTTTTCCATACCAGTGCGTCGCAGATCAGGTTTCCGAGGTTCGTCTCTTGCGATCGGACGGCATCCCGTTCGCCGTCGAGCACCACATCGGTGCCACCGACGGTCTGGGTCATTAGCGCGTCAATGGCCGGGCGGTACGCGTCGAGGATCGAAGCAACGGCGTCATCAGCCGGGATCGCCGCGTCGATGAAGACGGGTTCGCCGTAGTACGATGCAATACGACCGTCGGGCGTGAACGATACGTCGAGTCGGCCAAGCCACTTCCCCCACTCCTGTGCCGTTACGACGAGCACGGCGTCTCCGTCCGGTCCGGTAACGACTGTCGGATACGCGCCCTCCGATCCCTCGACCGATCCGAGCAGCGTGTGGCTGTGTCCGCCGACGACGATGTCGATGCCGGACACGCTGCGCGCCAGTTCGAGATCCTGCTCGTATCCGAGATGAGTTAGCGCAAGGATGATCCCAATGCCCACCTGTTCCAGTTGTGCGACGGTCTCACGCGCCGTCGCAACAGCATCGAGGAACACCACGTTGGGGCCGGGGCTGGACGAGACGGCGGTGTACTCGGTCGTCAGACCGAACACGGCAACCGGTGTGTCGTCGAACCGGTACAGTGCGAACGGCAGGACTCCGGGGGCCAAGTCGGCATCGGCGGTGGCATCGACGTTGGCAGACAGCACCGGGAAATCGGCTTGTGCGATGAGCTCGGCCAACGTCGCCGATCCGGAATCGAACTCGTGATTGCCGACGCACATCGCGTCGTACCCGACCGCGTTCATGACGTCGGCGACCACGCTTGCTCCGCCGACGGTGAAGAACAGTGTTCCCTGGAACTGGTCGCCCGCGTCGAGGAGGAGAACGTTTCGTTCGTCGCCGCGGATGTCGGCGACAGCTGTGGCGAGATGCGCGACGCCGCCTTGCATCACCTCCCCCCACGGCTCAAACGGGTCATAGTGGGCGTGGACGTCATTCGTATGTAGGATCGTCACATCAATCGTCTTGTCGGGCCCTTCGAACAGCCACAGGCCGGCAGACACGGCCCCGGCCAGCGCGACACCGAGCAGCAACAGTAGTTTCCAGTTCATCGGACACCCTCCTCGCGTTGGCTCCCGGCGGCAAGCGGTCCGGACGCCGGAGCCTCCCTATCATGAATCGAGCAGCCAAGTCTGGCAACTCCGTGCGCATGGTGCCGTGCGTCCGTCGGCTTCGTATGGCGGGACTGCAGTGAACCGATGAGCGTTCAGCGAGGCGTTGGCTCTTGTCGTTCGCAGGGCGGCATCGGTCTGTGGAGACGCTCGAGAGACGCAAAGCCGCGATCCTGATCTCAGCACTGGCGGGGGGTACGCGATCGGGCGCGTTGCGCGTACAGCGGCGTTGTGATGTCGAAGGAAGTGCATCGCGGGATCACGCATGACACGAACCGCAAGCCATCGAGAGCACATGTGCGGAGTCCGGGGATTCCGCATCGACGAGCTCGGTCCGCACCGGGCTCGTCGGATACATTCGCAGAACCCTGCGACGGGGGACGCCAACTCCGGCTGAACAGGCCGGAGCGTGTCCCCCGAAGCCCCCTGTCGGATCGAGTCCGTATCCCGTCTATGGAGACAGTCAGTTTCCGAAAGCAAGTTGACATCATCCTTTCACGATCGTAGCCTGATGTTTCGTGCGCGCAAACGCTGACACAGTCGGGGGTGTGACCTTCCAGACCGGCATGCTTTCCCGTTGGACCATCGTCTCATTGGAACGGAGCGTTCGTGAAGGGACAGGATGTCAATGTCAAGCGGGTGGAGGAGCGGCTTGTTGCAGGGATCCGTAGGAGGTTCCGTGCCGACGAATCGGCTCGGAACGGCGCGGACCGTTGGCGGTCTGCGATTCATCTGGCCGAGGACTTGGTGTCGCCCGAGAGCGCAGGGGGCTACGCAGTCGGCCGGCGCCAGCGGTACGTGAGGGTCCCCGCACGCACGAATCCGAGTTTCCCGTAGAGCGTCTGTGCGCCGACGGACGTGTCCGTGTACAGCGACATGCGCTCGACCTGATGGGCCTTGCACGTCTCCATCACGTGCGTAAGGAGGCATCGACCGAAGCCTCGTCCGCGCTTGGTAGGTGTGATGCCGATCCAAGCAAGGTGCGCGGCTGTGTCTGACATCGGGGCGACCAGCGCGAAGCCGGTGAGTCGGTCGTCTTGCAGCAGCGCGACCGAGCCGGGGTGGCCGAGCGTGTCGTCGGTCAGCGAGTCGAAGTACTCCTCCCGTTCCGAAGACGACTGCCTCGCGATCCGTTCGATCTCGCCGCCGGCGACACACGCCGCGTAGTTGGCGTACAGCTCCTCCCGCGACAGCCCGGCGGCAGGAACGAACTCCGGCTCGTGCTGCGTCGCGCAGCCCGGCCAACGGTCGAGTGTGTGCACCATTGTGTAGTAGAACGGGTCGAACCCGAGTCCACGATGGAACGCGTCCATCGACTCGTCGGCGATCATGTTTGCCTCCCCCATCGGCAGGAGGACCTCCACGCCGGTGAGGTTCTCTTGCACCGCCCAGGACGTTGCTTCACTCAGCAGGATGGCGTGCAAGTGCGCTGCGTCGGCGTTGCGGGGGAGAAGCGGGTTTCCGCCCAACAGGTCCGTCGGCGCTCCCCACGGCTCCAGGAATCCACACGTGATCAGCAGGAGCGCCACTGCACGATCGGAGTCTCGTGCTACGATGGCGCGGGTACCCTTCGGCAGATTGCCGACTGCTTTGGCCGTCCATTGATCCGCGGCTGTGTAGTCACGCGCCTGCGATCGGATCTCGTCCAGCGCGCTGAGAAGTGTGTCGGTCGTCAGATCGGCCTCGCGGGTGATGCGGATCGGCATGGTGCCTCCATCAATCCGGGATACGTCCTGTGTACGGCGTGCAGTGGGTCATTTCAACTCCGACGTTGGAGAGGGCCGTGCCCCGTCAGTATGGCAGCTCGTCCGGTGAGACGTCCACGTAGTCGGGTGTGGGATCCGCCTCGAATCGGACCGCAGCGATCGAGTGCCGGCCGTCGATCAGCGCGCGGCAGACCCGGTGCATCCCATCCATCACCCGGCCGTCCTGCCCGAGGATGATCGGGTGCGCTCGATCGGTCTCGAGCATGAGCTTCGCGTGCTCGGCGATGCGGCGGCAGGTGGGAGCGTCGCTCTCATGTATGAACCAGAACGGCTCATCCAACTCGCGAATCCGGTCGAGCGGAACGTCGATGATCGGGAGAGCGTGTGAGAGCTCGATCAGGCGATGGACGTCCCACGCGAGGAATCCTCGCGTCGTCCGCTGGAAGTGATATTGGGTTCGCATCGTGTCACTGTATCCGATTGGCGGGGCCGATATGCGCTGCGTCTACAGCGTCTTGAAGTAGCGAACGAGTGGTAGTCCGACGAATCCGGCCTTCTCGTACGCGCGGCGGGCGGCCGCGTGTGACGGATCCGCACCGGTCTCGACGCGCGCGAACGTCATGCCGCGGGCTTCCATCGCTCGCAACGCGTGCCGGCAAAGCTCGGTGGCGATTCCGTGCTTCTGACGCTCGGGGTGGACGGCAATCAGCTGGATCTCGCCGGTCTTGCGCTTGGAATCCACTGTGTAGGCGGCGAATCCAATGGGACGCTGGTCCACTTCGGCGACGAGTACGTCGTACTTCACGCGGTCCGCGCACATTGCTTCGACAGCGCTACGCTGCCCGGTCTGCCAGTCGGGCCAGATGTGACGGTAGATCGCCGGACCGAGGATTTCCCGGAACGATTCGAAGTTCGGGGCAAACGCCTGCAGTGTAAGCTCGACGAGGGGTTTGACGTCTCCGACGGTTACGGGACGAATGCGAAGCTCCATGACTGCCTCCGGCGGATGTAGTTAGGCCCAAGCATACCGCAGCGGGACCGAGTTGTCGGAATCGGACCCGCTGCGGCGACCTGCGGCCTTTCGCTTCCGTGGAGGCGCGTTAGCAAAGCGGATGCTCGTACGCAGGCACGGTGTATCCAGCCGGCATCCGAAGGCGCGGATGGGTCCGACTCAGATGCAGTGCCTCGGCTAGCGCCGATTCGACATTTCGGTCGATGGCGTGAACGAGCCGGATCATCCGGTCGACCAGCGCGTCGTCACCCGGCTCGACGCTGCTCGGCTCGCCGAGTCCCCACCAGGCGTGCACCGGGAGCTCGTGGCCGGTGAGGCCGGCGAAGTCGGCGAACAGCTTGTTGCGGCCGTACGTGACACCGACGTTCACCGGCGGGAATCCGACCGTTTCCGGCACGCGGCCGTCTCGAATCGCCTCCACAAGCCGTGCGCCGGTCAAGAACACGCCCTCTGGGAGATCGAGCGTGTTGAGCCCGCTGCCGACGGCGTGGCGCTGGAGGTCGTCGATCTGTGGGTCGGTGAGCTGCCACCGTCCCTCCGCCGTGTTCCAATGCTCCGTCACGTAGTGGTCCTCGATTCTGTAGCCGTCGGGGGCCACGAAGTACAGGGCTACACCGGTGCGTACGCGGGCGGGGATTCCGCGGTGCCGAAGAACGGACGTGAGCATTAGCGCGTAGTCACGGCAGCATCCCATGCTTCGCCGGTCGGCCGGACGCGGTTCAGCGAGCGGGCGCTCGTCCAGCGCGAAGATGCTGGCGAGCCGCTCCTCCGCCGTCGAGAGCGAGAACTCCTCACACATCCGCCGGCCAGATGCCTTGATCTGTGCGTGCGTCACGCCGTACGGCGCTTCGCCGATCCAGAACATGTGCACAAGCCAGGACTGAACGGCTTGGCACGTGGACGCGAGATCGGTTGGCAGAGCGTCGTAGGACCGGGCGAACTTCCCCGGATTCGTGTTCGCCGAGTGTCTGCGGAAGCGTTCCAGTACATCGGTACGCGTGTCGATGGCTTCTGTCACCGCGGCCTCCTGTAGGGCTTGTGTGGATGCCACGAGAGTACCGTTCAGAAGGCCTCTTGCAAGGTCGCTCGTTTTCCCTGCCGGAGGCGGACACCGGTCCCGCAAAACTGCCGTTCACCGCTTCGCGGCTCACGCCGCCCGCGGTGCATGGAAAGCGCACAACGCTCACTCACGGAGAATCCGCGCAGGAGCGGTTGCGCAGTCTCTTCCCTCTTCCCACCAACCACTAGTGACTAGTCACTAGTCACTGCTTTCTCCCGGGTCCCTCATCCCGGATTCTTGCGTCCCGACTTCGAAGAACAAGAACGGCGGATGGCCGGGCTTTCCGGGTACGCGGAAGCTCTCGTGAAGCGCGGCGGTGCGGAACAGCGCAACCTGGCGTGCCGCGCCGTCATTCATTGTCAGAAACGCGTGCCGGAATGACCACGCATGGCGAAGCCACTCGATGAGGCGATCGAGTACACGATTCTCCAGGCCCTCGCTTAGGTGGGACGAGCGAACCCAGAAGCAGATGGTTGCGTCGTCGTCCGTCGCGTCGGACTGCAGCTGCGCGTCCGCGCCGATTGCCTCGAGACTGCCGGAGAGCGGGCTGATGTAGATGCAGCCAAGGCAGCGTGTTTCGTCGGGGGTCATGATCGTGAACGCGAACGCCGTGCGCTCAGCGTGCTCCAACTCGTGCATCTCGAGGTCGTGCCGATTCTCCGCTAGGGTGAACCCTTCACGGGGCCACGGGCTCCGGAACAGCGTGTGCAGGTCATCTCGGCTCTCGACCACCGCATCGAAGTCGAGCTCGGCATCTGTCGCACGAAGCGGACGGAAGACGAACTCATCGGTCGTCAGGCGCTCGGGAATGGGTTGAGTTGAGGATCCGAAGACCATGGTCCTCCCTGCCTTTTCGGGTAGACGGTGTATGGCGTGCCGCCTACGGATGAAGGATAGCGATCGTCGTCACGTGGGTGCCGGTCAGTGTCTCCTCGGGGTGGTCGTTCGCTCGGCATTCCGGAAGCTCGGGGTACGGTGCGGTCCATGTTCCCTTGAGAAGGTGGATCCCCACGGTGAGGCGTAGCGATGCGGAGGTGTAGACCCAACGAACCCTCCAGTTCTCCGCCCCGATTCCGGGTGTGTCGTTCATCTCCCAATCGATGCAGATGAAGTCGCAGTCGACTGCGCGGCCGTCGACCGTGAGTTCGAATCGGATGGACTCCTTGATGTAGGCGCAGATCCACTCCTCGCTTTGCTCCTCGAAGCACGCCGGGCATTGCCACCATCGATGGGCGATGTAGAACGGTACATCGGACGCGAATTCGCAGTAGGCCGTCGAGAGAAGGTCCACGCGTGTCCCCAACCCTTCCTCACACGGTTCGAAGGAACACGGCACGTCTTCGTACGCCGCAACGCAGGGGATGACGACGGAAACCATCGTCAAGAAGAGGGCGGCAGGGACAAGACGCATGAGCGGATCACCTCGAGTCAAGATAGCGGCTTCCCGGGCGGTTGACAAGCCATCGACGGTAGTGAGTGCGCAGGGCTAGACCCCGCTTCGCTGCAGACGGAGGATCACGTTCTGGAAGTCGTCGCTGACGTAGACGCGTCCCGTGGTGTCCTGGGCAATCCCGCTGACGCTGTACAGACCGGAGAGGATGACTTCCCTCTCTCCGTCCGACCGGATCACGAGGAGCTGACCCTGCCCCGGCCGCCATCCACGCGAGAGCTAGTGTCGCCAATGCAAGCGTCCCGATCCGCCGCCGATTCCTCAGAAATCCCATGTCCTCACCCCTCCTGATTGGGCCTGCGGACCCTGGATGACCGTAGTCTGCAGCAGTCTGCCGGGAATGATCGAAGGCTAGCATGTTCCAAGGTCCCGGACGACGCGAACGGACGGATGCCGGTGCATCGCGTGAAAGCCGTGACGCGCGGTGTGGTATCCTGAGAGGAGAGACAGTGAATCGGTACGGAGGCACGGCATGAAGACGGTCACCGCATTCGTAGGAAGCGCCCGGAAGAAGCATACGCATGACGCCGTGCGGCGGTTGGCGGATTCCCTGCAGCGGCTGGGAGACGTCGAGTGCGAGATCGTTGGCCTCGCAGACTGCCGTGTTGA
>Ga0272444_10002803_pt1 | contig 15963 bp, 10 predicted proteins | sample SSMForm13_FD_201033 | JGI IMG/M metagenome (GOLD analysis project Ga0272444, IMG submission 201033) | Marine sediment archaeal communities from Little Sippewissett salt marsh, Falmouth, MA, United States - SSM-Form-13 | ecosystem: Environmental > Aquatic > Marine > Wetlands > Sediment ...
CTGTACTGCATCAACAGCCTGGAATTCGTGCAGGCCTATCTGGGCATCCAGAAGGTCGGTGCCGTGCTGGTGCCGGTCAATCTGCTGATCGGTGTCGAGGAGATCGAATTCATCCTCAACGATGCCGGGGTGCGGGCGCTGATCTACCACCAGGCGATGGCCGAGAAGGTCGGCGGCTTCCGTGATCGCATCGGTCAGCTGGCCAGCGTGTGCTGCATTGGCGAGCAGCCGCAGCGCGCGGGCGATCAGCTGTTCGGCGACTGGCTGGCGGTCGAGGGCGAGGTGCCGGCCTTGTCCATCGACCCGGCCGGGGACCTGGCGGCGATCCTCTATACCTCGGGCACCACCGGCCATCCCAAGGGCGCGATGCTCACCCATCGCAACCTGATGTCGAACAGCCACAGCGTGCGAGAGGGCCTGCAACTGCGCCCGGGCGAGGACCGCCTGCTGGTGGTGCTGCCGATGTTCCATTCCTTTGCCGCGACGGTGGGCCTGCTCACGCCGTGTCTGCATGGCCTGACCATCGTGCCGGTGCCGAAGTTCGATCCGGCGCTGGTCAGTGACAGCATTGCCGCCAGCGGCGCGACCGTGTTCCTTGGCGTGCCGTCCATGTACAACCTGGTGCTGCGCCTGCCGGACGAGCAGGCGGCACAGTGGCGAAGCATCCGCTACGGTGTTGCCGGCGGGGCGGCGATGCCGGTGGAGCTGTTGCAGCGTTTCCAGGAACGTTTCGGATTTCCGATTCTCGAGGGCGACGGGCCGACCGAATGCTCGCCGGTCACCTGCGTGAATCCGCTGGACGGGCCGCGCAAGCCCGGCTCGGTCGGCCTGCCGGTGCCGGACGTGCAGATGGCGATCATGGACGGCGAGGGCAAGCCCTTGCCCGATGGCGAGATCGGCGAGATCTGCGTGTCCGGGCCGAACGTGATGAAGGGTTACTGGAACCTGCCGCAGGCCAGCGCCGAGACCTTCTTCGGCGAATGGGTGCGCACCGGCGACCTGGGTTACCGCGACGCAGACGGCTATTTCTTCATGGTCGACCGCATCAAGGACATGATCATCGTCAACGGCATGAACGTGTACCCGCGCATGATCGAGGAGGTGCTGTATCAGCACCCGGACGTGCTCGAGGCCGCGGTGGTTGGCGAACCGCACGCGTCGCACGGGGAGATCGTGGTGGCGCACGTGGTACCGAAGGAAGGCGCCGGCCTGGACAGCGCGGCGGTCAAGGCGCACTGCAAGGCACACCTCGGGCAGCACCAGCTGCCGCGCAAGGTGATCATCCGCGAGGCGCTGCCAAAGAATGCCACCGGCAAGATCCTCAAGCGCGAACTGCGCAAGCAGGGTGAAATCGAGCGCGGTATCGACAGCCGCGAGGGCTGATCTACGCCGGCTTGCGCCGTTTCGGGTCGCTCAGGTACCAGTAGGCAGCGGCGATCAGCGCCATCCAGGCGGTGGACAGCCAGCCGGTGATACCGTCGCCGCTGACCAGCCAGGCGTTGGCCGCATCCGGTGCGGTCACGGTGAGTTTCTTGCCCAGCTTGATGATCATCACCCAGCCGGCGTGGATGCCGATCGCCCACACGATGCTGCCGGTGCGCTCGCGCACCATGCTCAGGAACACCCCGGCGACCAGCAGGGCGACGAAGCGGTCGGCGATCCCGGCGAAATCGCCCAGCCGCGCGAAACCGCCGAACATCATGTCCAGCGCCACGCCGAGGGTGATTTCCTCGCCAAGCGGCGCGATCGGTCGCATGAAATGCACCATCGAATAGAAGACACCGATCAGCAGTGCGGTCGGCCAGAAAGACAGCTGCCGCCGGGCACCGCTGTGCATCGGCCCGCGGAAGAAGAATTCCTCGATCAGGCCCACCGCCAGGCCGGAGGCCAGCCCGGACAGGGCATATTTGACGACCAGCGCCGGGGTGATGTCCCGCGGGGTGAACTCGCGCGCCCCGCTCAGCAGCAGGGCGATCACCAGCCCGGTGAGAATCAGTGCGCCGAACAGCAGGCCACGGATCAGGGCGCGCTGCCAGCCATAGGGCAGCGGGGCGAAACCCATGGTCTCGCGCCCGCGCAGATGCAGAGCGCGCAGCAGCAGCGGCATGCCGAGCAGGCCGAGGAACATGGCAAAGCGGTACAGTGCACGATCCGGCGTGGCTCCCAGGGTCGCTTCGAACACCGGGTACAGCCAGGGCAGCAGGGCCGCGGAGAGCAGCATGCAGCCAAGCAGGTACAGGAAGAAAACGGCAATGGTGCGCATGGGATTGCGGCGGTGGCGCAGGGCTATGTAAGGAGAGCAGGTATTGTATACTACGCGTTTGCCACGAGCGCCGTGGCGAGTACGCGAAAGTGGCGGAACTGGTAGACGCGCTGGATTTAGGTTCCAGTGGGGTGACCCGTGAGAGTTCGAGTCTCTCCTTTCGCACCAGGATTAGGCTGCCGGTGTCCCGAGGCACTGGCGTTTTATTTTCATTTTTCAAAATTAGAGCAGGCAGTTACGGCTGCCGGAGAGTGTTTTCATGCAAGTTTCTGTTGAGTCTGGCGAAGGTCTGGAAAAGCGTCTGTTGGTTGATCTGCCCGCCGAGCGGGTCGAAGGTGAGGTGGACAAGAAGCTCGCCGAGTTGGCCAAGAGCGTCAAACTCGACGGCTTCCGTCCGGGCAAGGTACCGATGCGCGTGGTCAAGCAGCGTTTCGGCGATCACGTGCGCCAGGACGTGTACAGCGACCTGATCCAGTCCAGCTACTACGAGGCACTCACCGAGCAGAAGCTGGCGCCGGTCGGCGATCCGAGCATCGAACTGCGTGACGCGGCCGAAGAGGGCGGCTTCAGCTACACCGCGACCTTCGAGGTGATGCCGAAGATCGAACTGGCCGACCTGTCCGGCAAGGAAATCACCAAGGTGACCGCCGAGGTGACCGAGGCGGATATCGACGAGATGCTCGACAAGCTGCGCAAGCAGCGCACCGAGTGGGAAGAGGTGGAACGTGCCGCCCAGGATGGCGACACCATCCATATCGATTTCAAGGGCTTTATCGACGGCGAGGCCTTCGACGGCGGCAGCGCCGAGAACGTGCCGCTGGTGCTCGGCTCGGGCTCCATGATCGAGGGCTTCGAGTCCGGCCTGCTGGGCGCCAAGGCGGGCGACGAACGTACCCTGGAAGTGACCTTCCCGGCGGACTACCGCGCCGAGCACCTGGCCGGCAAGGCGGCCACCTTCGAGGTCAAGGTGCTGCGCGTGGCCGAGCCGAAGATGCCGGAGATCGACGAGGACTTCATCAAGGAATTCGGCGTGGAAGAGGGCACGCTCGAGGCGCTGCGCGCCGAGGTCGGCAAGAACATGTCCGGCGAACTGGATCAAAAGCTCAACGGCCTGCTCAAGGACGAGGCAATGAAGGTGCTGCGTGAGGCAAATGACCTGGATATCCCGGATGCCATGGTCAAGCAGGAAGCCGAGCGCATGAAGCAGCAGGCGGTCGCGGACATGCAGCAGCGCGGCCAGCAGAGCTCGGTCGATCTGCCGGCGAGCATTTTCGAGGAACAGGCCAAGTCCCGCGTGCACCTGGGCATGCTGGTCGGCGAGATCATCGACACCCAGGGCCTGAAGGCCGAAGACGACGAGGTGCGCGAGACCATCACCAGGCTGGCCGGCTCCTACGAGGATCCGCAGGAAGTGGTGGACTTCTACATGAACAACCCGCAGCAGCGTTCCACCGTGGAGAACCTGGTTCTGGAGAACAAGGTCACCGATTGGGTGGTCGGGCAGGTGAAAGTCAACGAAGAAAAGCGTACTTTCTCCGATGTGATGAACCCCGGCGAGTAAGCGGACAATCAGCTTCGTCAATCAGCCATATTCAAGGAATCTTCCGCATGATCGATACAAAGGGCATGAGCCAGTTTGAACCGCAGAATCTCGGCCTGGTGCCGATGGTCGTCGAGCAGACCGCTCGCGGCGAGCGTGCCTTCGACATCTATTCGCGCCTGCTCAAGGAGCGGGTGGTGTTCTGTGTCGGTCCTGTGGAAGACCACATGGCCAACCTGATCGTGGCGCAGCTGCTGTTCCTGGAATCGGAAAACCCGGACAAGGACGTACACCTGTACATCAACTCTCCGGGTGGTTCGGTGACCGCCGGCCTGGCGATCTACGACACCATGCAGTTCATCCGGCCGCACGTGACCACCATGTGTATCGGTCAGGCGGCGAGCATGGGTGCGGTGCTGCTGGCGGCGGGCGAGAAGGGCAAGCGTTACGCGCTGCCCAATTCGCGGGTGATGATCCACCAGCCGCTGGGTGGCTTCCAGGGGCAGGCGACCGATATCGAGATCCATGCCAAGGAAATCCTGCTGGTGCGCGAGCGCCTGAACAAGATTCTGGCGGACCATACCGGCCAGTCGCTGGACACCATCGGCCGCGACACCGACCGTGACAATTTCATGAGCGCGGAGCAGTCCAAGGAATACGGGCTGATCGACGAGGTGGTGAACCGCCGTCCGGCCGCCCAATAAGGCCGGCTCAGCGGCACCAAAGCCCCTCGTCAGCCCCGGAAAAAGCGGGCAAAGCCGCTGGTATTTAGCCGCTTGTCATACGAATGGATTCGGATATGATGGGTGAAAAGCTCGTGTCACACGGGCGCAATATTGGCCCGCCGGCGGAGCCAGATTTGATGAGGGTGCACCGGAATGAGTGACGACAAGCACGGCAAAAACGACGACGGCAAGCTGCTGTACTGTTCTTTCTGCGGCAAAAGCCAGCATGAAGTACGCAAGCTGATCGCCGGCCCGTCAGTATTCATCTGCGACGAATGCGTCGAACTCTGCAACGACATCATCCGCGAGGAGATGCAGGAGAACGCGCCCGAGTCCTCGCAGGGGCTGCCCAAGCCGCAGGAAATCAACGGCACCCTGGACCAGTATGTCATCGGCCAGGCACGCGCCAAGAAGGTGCTTTCGGTCGCTGTCTACAACCACTACAAGCGTCTCGAGATGTCCTCCAAGAAGGACGAGGTCGAGATCTCCAAGAGCAACATCCTGCTGATCGGCCCGACCGGCTCCGGTAAGACCCTGCTCGCCGAGACCCTGGCGCGCCTGCTCAATGTACCGTTCACCATCGCCGACGCGACCACCCTCACCGAGGCCGGTTACGTGGGCGAGGATGTCGAGAACATCATCCAGAAGCTGTTGCAGAAGTGTGATTACGACGTCGAAAAGGCGCAGACCGGTATCGTCTACATCGACGAGATCGACAAGATTTCGCGCAAGTCCGACAACCCCTCGATCACCCGTGACGTTTCCGGCGAAGGTGTGCAGCAGGCCCTGCTGAAACTGATCGAAGGCACCGTGGCCTCGGTGCCGCCGCAAGGCGGGCGCAAGCATCCGCAGCAGGAATTCCTGCAGGTGGACACGGCCAATATCCTGTTCATCGTCGGCGGCGCCTTCGCCGGCCTGGACAAGGTCATCCGCGACCGCTCCGAGAAGGGCGGCATCGGCTTCTCCGCCGAGGTGCGCAGCAAGGACGACAGCCGCAATGTCGGCGAGATCCTGCACGAGGTGGAACCGGAGGACCTGATCTCCTACGGCCTGATTCCGGAATTCGTCGGCCGCCTGCCGGTGGTGGCGACCCTGGAGGAACTGGACGAGGAGGCCCTGGTGCGCATCCTCACCGAGCCGAAGAATGCCCTGGTCAAGCAATACCAGCGCCTGTTCGAGATGGAAGGTGCTGAACTGGAACTGCGCGAGGATGCCTTGGTGGCGATCGCCCGCAAGGCGATGGAACGCAAGACCGGTGCACGCGGCCTGCGGACCATTCTCGAGCATATTCTGCTCGACACCATGTACGACCTGCCCTCGCTGGAGAATGCCAGCAAGGTGGTGGTCGACGAGGCGGTGGTCAAGGGAGAGTCCGAACCCTACATCATGTTCGAAGGCGCCGAGCCCAAGCAGCTGGCCGCTTCGGACTGAACACAATGCCCGGCTTGCCGGGCATTTTTCATTGCGGACTTGAATTGCGTCCGCATTGTCCCTATCTCGCTTCAACACACCTAACTATTCGGGGCGGCCGGATCTCCCGGTCGACTCACTGATCAGTCATACGATGTCCGCACGGGCGATCGTTCTCGGAGGAAAATTCCATGGGTCAAGAAATGAGTGCTGGCGATATGCCACTGATCGTGCCGGTTCTGCCGCTGCGCGACGTGGTCGTTTATCCGTACATGGTGATTCCTCTGTTTGTCGGCCGGGAGAAGTCCATCCAGGCCCTGGACGCCGCGATGGCGGACAACAAGCAGATCCTGCTGGCGGCACAACGCAGCGCCGATGTGGACGAGCCCAAGCCGTCCGACCTTTACGAGGTCGGCACCCTGGCCAACATCCTGCAGTTGCTGAAACTGCCGGACGGTACCGTCAAGGTGCTGGTCGAGGGCAGCGAGCGCGCCAAGCTTGAACGCTTCGTCGAGGGCGAGGAATATTTCACTGCCGAGATATCCCCGGCCGAGGACCAGATCGAACTGAACGAGCGCGAGATGGAAGTGCTGATGCGCTCGGCCACCGACCTGTTCGACCAGTACGTCAAGCTCAACAAGAAGGTGCCGCCGGAGGTGCTGACCTCACTCGCCAGCATCGACGAGCCGTCGCGCCTGGCCGACACCATGGCGGCGCACATGGCGCTGAAGCTGGACGAGAAGCAGCACGTGCTGGAGATGAGCAATGTGCGCGAGCGCCTCGAGCACCTGATGGCGCTTATGGAAGGCGAGAACGACATCCTGCAGATGGAGAAGCGTATCCGTGGCAGGGTCAAGCGGCAGATGGAGAAGAACCAGCGCGAGTACTACCTGAACGAACAGATGAAGGCCATCCAGAAAGAACTGGGTGAACTGGACGATGCGCCGAACGAGCTCGAGGACCTGGCCGAAAAGATCGAAAAGGCCGGCATGAGCAAGGAGGCCAAGGCCAAGGCGAACAACGAGCTGAACAAGCTCAAGCTGATGTCGCCGATGTCGGCCGAGGCGACCGTGGTGCGCAACTACATCGACGCGCTGGTCGGCGTGCCGTGGAAGAAGCGCAGCAAGGTGCGTAACGACATCGGCAAGGCCGAAGAGGTGCTCGACACCGATCACTACGGTCTGGAGAAGGTCAAGGAGCGCATCCTCGAGTATCTGGCGGTACAACAGCGCGTGCGCAAGCTGAAAGGGCCGATCCTGTGCCTGGTCGGCCCGCCCGGCGTGGGCAAGACCTCGCTCGGCCAGTCGATCGCGCGTGCCACCAACCGCAAGTTCGTGCGCATGGCGCTCGGCGGCGTGCGTGACGAGGCGGAGATCCGCGGTCACCGCAAAACCTACATCGGCGCCATGCCCGGCAAGATCGTGCAGAACCTGACCAAGGTCGGCACCCGCAACCCGTTGTTCCTGCTCGACGAGATCGACAAGATGGCGATGGACTTCCGCGGTGACCCGGCCTCGGCCTTGCTCGAGGTGCTCGACCCGGAACAGAACCACACATTCCAGGACCATTACCTGGAGGTCGATTTCGACCTGTCGGAGATCATGTTCGTGGCCACCGCCAACAGCATGAACATTCCGCCGGCGCTGCTCGACCGCATGGAGGTGATCCGCCTGTCCGGCTACACCGAGGACGAGAAGGTCAACATCGCCGAGAACTACCTGGTTCCCAAGCAGATGAAGAACAACGGCCTGAAGGACGACGAGCTGGTGATCCGCGAGACCGCGGTGCGCGACATCGTGCGCTTCTACACCCGTGAGGCCGGCGTACGTAACCTCGAGCGCGAGATCTCCAAGGTCTGCCGCAAGGTGGTCAAGGATGTATTGCTCACCGGCAAGGGTGGCAAGAAGGTGGTGGTCACCTCCAAGTCGCTGGAGAAATATCTGGGCGTGAAGCGCTTCCGCTACGGGCGTGCCGAAGAGCATGACCAGGTCGGCCAGGTGACCGGCCTGGCCTGGACCGAGGTGGGCGGCGAACTGCTGCGTATCGAAACCGCACTGACGCCGGGCAAGGGCCGTCTGACCCATACCGGCCAGCTTGGCGACGTGATGAAGGAATCGATCCAGGCGGCGATGACCGTGGTGCGCAGTCGCGCAGCGGCGTTGGGGCTGGATGAGGACTTCTACCAGAAGCTGGACGTGCATATCCACGTGCCCGAGGGCGCCACGCCGAAGGACGGACCAAGCGCCGGTATCGGCATGTGCACCGCGCTGGCCTCAGCGCTGACCAACATCCCGGTGCGCGCCGATGTCGCCATGACCGGCGAGATCACCCTGCGCGGCGAGGTGTTGCCGATCGGTGGTCTCAAGGAAAAACTGCTGGCGGCGCACCGTGGTGGCATCCAGGTGGTGATCATCCCCAAGGACAACGAACGTGACCTGGTGGAGATGCCGAAGAACATCAAGCAGAACCTGGACATCCGTCCGGTGCAGTGGATAGACGAGGTGCTGGACATTGCACTGGCCTCCGCACCCACGCCGCGCGAGGTCTCGTCGGATGACAAAAAGGAAGGCGCGCAAAAAAGTGCGGATAACGACAAGGATCCGCTTCGTCATCATTGATTAATAACCGTTTCGCTGGTAGAAATAGCGCTCTTGCCGCATCGTGGCTTTGCGAAGCCACGATGCGGACTTGACCATATTTCGGGCGGTTGCTATAAAGCCGCTCCTTCGCGATGCAGGTTGGCTGTATCGAACGAAACCAACATTTATCCGGCCCTGCAGGCATAGAGGCCGGAACACTCAAAGGGGGCATTCCACGAATGAACAAAACCGAGCTTATCGAAGCCATGGCTGACGCAGCCGACATCTCCAAGGCAGCTGCCGGCCGTGCGCTGGAAGGCATGGTTGAAGCCATCACCAACACCGTGAAAACCGGTGACACTGTTTCCGTTATCGGCTTCGGCACCTTCTCTCTGCGTGAGCGTGCCGCCCGTACCGGTCGCAACCCGAAGACCGGCGCAGAAATCAAAATTCCGGCTTCAAAATCTCCCGCATTTAAGGCTGGCAAAGCATTCAAAGATGCTGTAAATTAACGCGCCTCGATCAGAGGGTGCTTAGCTCAGCTGGGAGAGCATCGCCCTTACAAGGCGAGGGTCGCAGGTTCGATCCCTGCAGCACCCACCACACAATGGAGTGGTAGTTCAGTTGGTTAGAATACCGGCCTGTCACGCCGGGGGTCGCGGGTTCGAGTCCCGTCCACTCCGCCAACACCAGAGATAAACGGGGTATCATTGGATACCCCGTTTTCTTTTTGCCAAGACAAAAATCCAAACCATGTTGCAGTCCATTCGAGACAAAGCCCAGGGCTGGATCGCCTGGGCCATTGTGATCCTGATCAGTATTCCCTTCGCACTGTTCGGTATCCAGGAATACCTGGGCACCAGTTCCGACCCGGTGGTCGCTGAAGTCGACGGCACCGAGATCAAGCAAAGCGACCTGGACAAGCGTATGCGCGATTTCCGCGAAACCATGCGCCTGACACTGGGCGGTAGTTTCCAGCAGGAGATGTTCGAGAGCGATACGTTCAAGCAGCAGATTCTGCAGGCCATGATCGACGAGACCCTGCTGCAACAGGCCGCCGACGACTGGAACATGCGCGCTTCCGATGCGCAGACCCGCGGTTACATCCAGAGCATCCCGGCGTTTCAGAACAACGGCGGCTTTGACCAGCGCGTATACGAGTCCGCGGTACGCAATCGCGGCATGAGCAGCGCCGGATTCGAATCGGTGGTGCGCCAGGAGATGGTCATGCAGCAGATGCAGACCGGGGTGCGCAACAGTGCCTTCGTCACCGGGACCGACCTCGGTGATCAGGTACGCCTGTCCGGGCAGAAACGCAGCATCGCCTTTGCCCGCATCGACGCTGCGGCGTTCGAAAAGGCAGACCAGGTCAGTGAAGAAGAGGCGCGTGCCTACTATCAACAGCACCAGAATGACTATGCCGTTGCGGAAAGGGTCAAGCTGGCTTACATCCGTCTCAACAGCGAAGTGCTGAGCCCGCTGATCGAAGTCGACGACGAGGCGCTGCAGGCCTACTTCGACGACCACCGGGATGCCTTTGTCGTCGACGAGGAACGCCGTGTACGCCATATCCTGCTGGCCACCAATACCGATAACGAGGCGCAGCAACTGGCCAAGGCCCAGGACCTGTTGCAGCAACTGCGCGACGGTGGCGATTTTGCCGCATTGGCCGAGGCCAATTCGGACGACCCGGGCTCTGCCGCGAACGGCGGCGACCTGGGCTGGGTCAACCGTGGCGTGATGGTCGAACCTTTCGAAGACGCCGCGTTCGCTCTGGACGAGAACGCCTTTAGCGAGCCGGTGAAGAGCCAGTTCGGTTACCACCTGATCCAGGTGACCGATATCCGTGGCGGCAGTGACGCGGGTTTCGAGGACGTGCGTGCCGAGGTCGAGGCCGCTTACCGCAAGCAGCAGGCTGAAGAGCTGTTCTACGATCGCTTCGAACGCCTGGCCGATGGCGCCTATGAGAATCCGGACAGCCTGGAGCCGGCAGCCGAGGTGCTGGGCCTGACCATCCAGCGCACCGGCTGGGTCGACCGCGCCAGCGGGCTGCCGGGTGATCTGGATGTGCCCAAGGTGCTGAACACGGCGTTCTCCGAGGATGTGCTGCAACGCGGCAACAACAGCGAGGTGATCGAACTGGGGCCGACTGACGCGATCGTGTTGCGCGTGGTCGAACACGAAGCGGAGACGTTCAAGCCGTTCGACAGGGTGCGTGAGCAGGTGGTCGCCGCGGCCGCTGCCGACCAGGCCTCGAGCAAGGCCGCTGCCAAGGGGCGCGAGGTGCTGGAGCAGTTGCGCCAGGGCCAGGCCCTGGCCGATGTGTCGGCGGCCAACGGCTGGCAGCTGCAGAGCGCCGAGATCGGCCGCGAGTCACGCCAGGTGCCTGCCGAAGTGGTGCAGGCCGCCTTTGCGGTGGCAAGGCCGGCTGCCGATGGTAAAGCCCATACCGGTGTGGTGTCCGCCGAGGGTGACTACCTGTTGATCGAGGTCGACAAGGTCAGCGATGGCGATCTGGCCAAGCTGGAAGAGACCGCGCGCAGCAGCCGCGAGCAGCAGCTGCAAAGCCGCGTCGGCAACGCCGAATTCGAGGGGCTGACCCAGGCGCTGCACGACAAGGCAAGCATCGAGTTGTCGTCGAACTGACAGACAGCCCGGCATAAAAAAAGCGGCCATCCAGGCCGCTTTTTTTTGCCTTGGCGTCAGGCTCAGGCCATGCCGACGATGTGATAGCCGGAGTCCACGTACAGCACGTCGCCGGTGATGCCGGAGGCCAGGTCGGAGCACAGGAAGGCGGTGGCATTGCCGACCTCTTCGATGCTGACGTTGCGGCGCAGCGGGGTCTTTTGCTCGGCCTCGGCCAGCATGCCGCGGAAACCGGAGATGCCGGACGCGGCGAGGGTACGGATCGGGCCGGCCGACACCGCATTCACGCGGATACCTTCCGGGCCCATGCTGTCGGCCAGGTAGCGCATGTTCGCCTCCAGCGAGGCCTTGGCCACGCCCATCACGTTGTAGTTGGGCACCGTCTTGACCGCGCCCAGGTAGCTCATGGTGACGATGGCGCCGTTGCGGCCCTGCATCATCGGCCGCCCGGCCTTGGCCAGCGCCGCCAGGCTGTAGGAGCTGATGTCATGTGCCACCTGGAAGCCCTCGCGGGTCACCGCGTCGATATAGGTGCCTTCCAGTTGATCGCGCGGCGCGAAGCCGACCGAGTGGATCAGGCAGTCCAGGCCGTCCCAGTGTTTGCCCAGTTCGGCAAAGGCATTGGCGATCTCTTCATCGGAGCTGACATCCATCGGCAGAACTATGTCGGAGCCGAACTCTTCGGCAAACCCGGCGACGCGCTTGGCCAGCTTGTCACCCTGGTAGGTGAACGCCAGTTCGGCGCCTTCACGATGCATGGCCTGGGCCACGCCATAGGCGATGGAGCGATTACTTGCGACACCGACGATCAGTGCCTTCTTGTTTGCGAGAAAACCCATGAATTTTTCCTTATGCAGAGCAGCAGGGGGCAGTGAAAAAGCGGCTGACAAGCGATGGGGGTAATGCGATCATCGTTTGCAAAGCAAAATCAGGCGCCTGCAATGCCGGGTCGTTTGAATGGCCGATAACTTACCTGAAAGCCGTACCTTGTTCAAAAATCACCGCAGGCAAGCAAGCTGCAGAAAAGCGCTGCCGGCACTGCTGATGGGCATGCTGGTGTTGCTTGCCGGCTGCTCGGGTGAAAACTGGAACAGCCCTTATCCGGCCGCCGACGTCAGCGGGCCTGTGTTCTACAGTTCGTTCGGCGAACGCCCCAAGCATCTCGACCCGGCACGCTCGTACAGCTCCAACGAATGGGCGTTCATCTCGCAGATCTACGAACCGCCGCTGCAGTACCATTTTCTCAAGCGACCCTACCAGCTGGTGCCGCTGACCGCCGCCAAGATGCCGCAGGTGACGCACCTGGACGCCGACGGCAATGTGCTGGCTGAAGATGCCGATGCGCAGCGGGTGGCCTTCACCGAGTACCGCATCAAGATTCGGCCGGGCATTCGTTACCAGCCGCACCCGGCCTTCGCGCGCAGCGATGATCAGGCTTACCGCTACTGGCCCTTGAGCGAGGCCGACCTGGAGGATCGTTTCGTGCTGGCGGATTTCGAGCACACAGATACCCGCGAACTCACCGCCGAAGACTATGTCTACCAGATCAAGCGCCTGGCCTTCAGACCCAATCACTCACCGGTCGCCGGCCTGATGAGCGAGCACATCGTCGGCTTCGCGGATTTCATGCAGGAGGCGTCGCAGCTGCACAAGCGCAACAAACAGGCCGGACGACTTTGGACCGATCTGCGGCCGCTGCAGATGGACGGGCTCAAGGTGATCGATCGCTACACCTACAGCATCCGTATCAACAAGACCTATCCGCAGTTCATCTACTGGCTGGCGATGAATTTCTTTGCGCCCATGCCCTGGGAGGCGGAGCGTTTCTACGCCCAGCCACGGATGAAACAGCGCAACCTGACCCTGCACTGGTACCCGGTCGGCAGTGGGCCGTTCATGCTCAGCGAGAACAATCCGAACCTGCGCATGGTGCTGCAGCGCAATCCGAATTTCCACGGCGAGTTGTACCCCTCGGAAGGCAGCGAGCAGGACCGTCGCGCCGGCCTGCTGGCCGATGCCGGCAGGCCGATGCCGTTTATCGAGCGCGCCATCTACAGCCTGGAAAAAGAGGCGATTCCGCGCTGGAACAAGTTCCTGCAGGGCTATTACGACAACTCCGGGATCGCCTCGGACAGCTTCGACCAGGCGATCCAGTTCGATGCCGGTGGCGAGGCCAGCCTGACCGACAGCATGCGCGAGAAGGGCATCGAACTGGACACCGCGACCGAGACCTCGATCTACTACACCGGGTTCAACATGCGCGACCCGCTGGTCGGCGGTAATCCCGATGATCCGCAGGACCAGCTGCGCGCGCGCAAGCTGCGCCAGGCGCTCAGCATCGCCTTCGATTGGGAAGAGTACATCTCGATCTTCCTCAATGGCCGTGGTGCGGTGGCGCATGGGCCCTTGCCGCCGGGCATTTTCGGCTATCGCGAAGGAGAGGCGGGCATCAACCCCGTCGCTTACGAATGGAAGAACGCCAAGGCGCAACGTCGTTCCATCGAGGATGCCCGGCGGCTGATGGCCGAGGCCGGTTATCCGCAAGGCCGTGACCCCGACACAGGGGGGCCGTTGATCCTTTACTACGATACGGCGCAGACCGGGCCCGGAGCCAAGTCGGTGCTGCAGTGGCATGCCAACCAGTTGAAGAAGCTCGGCGTACAACTGGTGATCCGCGCCACCGACTACAACCGTTTCCAGGAAAAGATGCTCAAGGGCACGGCGCAGATCTTCAGCTGGGGCTGGAATGCCGATTATCCCGATCCGGAAAACTTCTTTTTCCTCCTGTACGGCCCCAACGGCAAGGTCGACAAGCATGGCGAGAACGCCGCGAACTTCAGCAATGCCGAGTTCGACCGGCTGTTCGATCGTATGAAGAACCTGCCCAATGGCGCTGAACGGCAACAGGTGATCGATCGCATGGTGACTATCCTGCGCGAGGAATCGCCGTGGCTGTTCGGCTTCTTCCCCAAGGCCTTCAGCCTGCGCCACAGCTGGTACGGCAATGCGCTGCCGCACCTGATGGCCAACAACACGCTCAAGTACAAGCGCATCGACGGCGAGCAGCGCGTGCAACGCCAGCATGAATGGAACAAGCCGGTGCTTTGGCCGATCGGCCTGCTGGCGCTGATCCTGATCGTGACGGCGATCCCGGCGATCCGCGATTACCGCGCCCGCGAGAGGAGTCGCGCCCTATGATGGCCTATATCATCCGGCGTGCCCTGTATGCCATTCCCATCCTGATCGGCGTCAACCTGCTGACCTTCCTGCTGTTCTTCGTGGTCAATTCGCCGGACGAGATGGCGCGCATGCACCTGGGTGCCAAGCGCGTCACCGATGCGGCGATCACGCAATGGAAGAACGAACGCGGTTACGACAAGCCGCTGGTGTACAACGCCGAGGCCGAAGGCCTGGGCAAGCTGTCCGAGACCATCTTCTTCGACAAGTCGCTGAAACTGTTCGTGTTCGACTTCGGCCAGTCCGACAGCGGCCGCAACATCGGCCATGACATCGGCCAGCGCGCCTGGCCGAGCCTGGCGATCGCCATCCCGGTGATGCTGGTCGGCCTGCTGGTCAACATCAGTTTCTCGCTGATGCTGGCGTTCTTCCGTGGCACCTACCTGGATTTCTGGGGCGTGGTGCTGTGCGTGGCGATGATGTCGATCTCGGGCCTTTTCTACATCATCGGCGGCCAGGTGCTGCTCGGCAAACTGCTCAACCTGGCACCCATCTCCGGTTACGACACCGGCGTGCATGCCTGGAAGTTCCTGGTGCTGCCGGTGTTGATCGGGGTGGTCAGCTCCATCGGTTCGGGCTCGCGCTGGTACCGCACCCTGTTCCTCGAGGAGATCAACAAGGACTTCGTGCGCACCGCGCGTGCCAAGGGCCTGTCGGAGAACTGGGTGCTGTTCCGCCACGTGCTGCGCAATGCCCTGATCCCGATCCTCACCGGCGTGGTGGTGGTGTTGCCGACCCTGTTCATGGGCAGCCTGCTACTCGAGTCCTTCTTCGGTGTGCCGGGACTCGGCAGCTATACCATCGATGCGATCCAGGCACAGGACTTTGCCATCGTGCGCGCCATGGTGTTCCTCGGTGCGGTGCTGTACATCCTCGGCCTGTTGCTGACCGACATCTCCTATACCATCGCCGATCCGCGCGTGAGGTTGGACTGATGGGATTCCAGCCGGTCATCCTCGCCACCGATGCGCTGATCTACCTGCTGTTGGGCCTGGCGCTCGGCTTTGCCTGGTACGCGCGCCGCCATGAGCACCTGGTCACACCCTGGCGCCGGGTGGGGCGCAGCCGCACCGCCATGGGCGCGCTGGTGGTGATCGGCTTCTACGTGTTGATCGGCCTGCTCGATACCTTGCACTTCCGCATGCCCAGCGGAACGGATGACAACGGGCAGACCCGTTACTCCACCGAGGTGCACAGCCTGTTCGATGTGATCGCAGCGCCCTTGCGCGAGAACAGTGAAAAGACCTACTCGGCACCGTTTGCCACCCATCTGTACGCCAAGGAAAACATCGAGTTGCCGGACGGCCGCACCCTGCGCGACTATCCGCGTCTCAAGCATGGCGGCGCACATCTCGACGACCCGCATGCCGAGAGGCCGATGGATATCCTCAAGCGCAGCCTGCTCGGCCTGCTGTACGGGACGATCGCCTTCGCCTTGTTGATGCTGCTGGCGTTCCGCCTGCGCATCGGCCGGCTGCTCGCCTGGTGGGGTGGCTCGCGTGGCGCGCCCAGCCGCAGCGCGGCCGGCACCCTGTTGTTGCTGCTGGTGTTGAGCGGCATGGC
>Ga0272444_10002808_pt1 | contig 15959 bp, 15 predicted proteins | sample SSMForm13_FD_201033 | JGI IMG/M metagenome (GOLD analysis project Ga0272444, IMG submission 201033) | Marine sediment archaeal communities from Little Sippewissett salt marsh, Falmouth, MA, United States - SSM-Form-13 | ecosystem: Environmental > Aquatic > Marine > Wetlands > Sediment ...
CATCTACCATAATACCAACATCAGATGCATTTGCGATCTCCCACAACACAGTTCCAATGCCACCTCTGGTAGGATCCCTCATAGCATGAATAGTAGGGCACGCTTTTAACATCTTTTGAACAAGTTTGCCCAGGGGGGCGCAATCGCTTTTAATCTGTCCTTTTAAAGAGAATTCTCCCCTTGCCAGGAGAATACCTATCTCGTGATCTCCTATAGGCCCGTTAATTATGATAACATCACCCGGGGTAGCATGAGAGCTTTTTACATCCACTCCTTCAGGTATAATTCCTACTCCGGATGTCGTAATAAAAAGCCCCTCGACTGCTCCACGCTCGACCACTTTTGTATCCCCTGTAACTACCATTACATCAGCTTCCATGGCAGCGCTTTTTGTTGAAGAAAGTATCTTCTCAAGGGCTTCTACAGAAAAACCTTCTTCCAGTATGAAAGCCACAGAGATCCCTAAAGGCTTGGCGCCAACCATGGCGAGATCATTAATCGTCCCGCATATTGAAAGCCTTCCTATATCACCACCTGGGAAGAAAAGAGGCTTTACTACATAAGAATCAGTAGTAAGGGCAAGCCTGGTTTTTTCAACAGTGAGCACAGCACTGTCATCAAGAGGGGAAAGGATTTCGTTTTTAAGAAAAGGTAAAAACAGCTCCGTGACAATGTCATGACTTAGTCTTCCGCCTGCCCCATGGGCAAGTAAAATATTTTTTTCCATCATTTTAACCACCGTACTTGTAAAAAGCCGCACAACTTCCCTCAGAAGAAACCATGCAAGGTCCTACCGGATCCTGAGGTGTACATCTTGTCCCAAACAGAGAACACTCCTTAGGGGTTTTAATCCCCTGAAGAATCTCGCCGCAAAGGCAACCCGGCGCGTCAGGCTTATCTTCACAAGAGATGTCAAAGATCTCAGCTGCATCCATTTCTTTAAATTCCTCCCTGAGTGCCATCCCGCTCCCTGGAATCATACCCATACCCCTCCATCGGGCACTCACCGTTTTAAACACCTCTTTCATTATCTCCAGGGCCAAAGGATTTCCTTCTTCTTTTACCGCCCTCTTATACTGAACTTCTATTTCGGATCTGCCCTCTTTATTCTGGCAAAGAAGCATATATATTCCCTCCAAAATATCCAAGGCTTCAAACCCGGTAATTACACCCATAAGCGAAAATTCATCGGAAATAAAAGAGTATGGTTCCTTTCCAATTATCACACTAACATGACCGGGAAGAATAAAACCATCTATCTTTGCATCTTTTGAAGAAAGCAATATTTTCATTGCCGGCGGAATTAGCCTCTGGGACGAAAGCAGATAAAAATTAGAAACCCCCCTTACCCTTGCTTCTTTGACAGATGCAGCAATAGCGGGTGAGGTGGTCTCAAAGCCTACTCCGAAGAAAACCACCTTTCGCTCTGGTTCTCTTGCGGCAACTTCCAGGGCATCTAAAGGTGAGGTTATGACCCTGATGTCCTTGCCCATGGCCTTCTCTTTAGAAAGAGATGAGGAAGTACCCGGCACCCTCATCAAATCGCCAAATGTTAACAGGGTTACATCTTTTAGTGCAGCCATAGAAATTGCCCTATCAATCTCTGCTACAGGCGTTACACATACAGGGCATCCGGGCCCTGATACAAGTTCTATCTCTTTTGGCAGAAGAGATTTGATCCCGGATCTAAAAATGGAAACAGTGTGGGTTCCGCACACCTCCATAAAACGGAATGTTCTATCCGTGAGTCTTGAAATACCCATAAGCATGGAATCAACATTACCAACCATATTGATTCTATTGCGCTGATTCATGTTAACCTCTAATGAACTCCTCCAAAAGTTGCAATGTTTCCATAGCATCCTCTTTTTCAAGTCTCTGGATGGCAAAACCTACATGCACAAGGACATAGTCTCCTTCCATAACGCCGGGGCATAGTAAAAGGCTGACATCTCTTCTTACACCGCCAAAATCAACCTCGGCAATATCCTCGTTTACGGATACAACCTTACCAGGTACACCTAAGCACATTGGCAATCTCCTAACCCGGGCAAGCCGGAATCGACCAAATGTCGAGGTTCAAATGCCACAAAAAATTCAAATTACAAAATGGCAAAACATTTTGAATCCCTTGACCGCAGGACTCATGATAAGCCGGTCTTTTACTCGATTTAGCCATTCGATATGTGACATTGAGCAGGCACATAATCTCATTAACGATGAATGGCATAATATGCCTGCCCGAGCGATATACATCCATCGTTCGGAGGGATCTTTTTATGAATATGAACCTTAAAACCATTCTCAGCAAGAAGACCCCATGCCTTTTCCAGAAGGAGTGTGTTTTGAAAGACCCCGCCGCTCAAAAACACATCCGACAAGCCATTTTTCTGCCGAATCTTAACAGCCATTTGGGATATAATCTGCGCAATGGAATTGTGGAAACGAGCCGAAATAACAGAGGGGTTTTCTTTACGCTGTATATCCTTTACAATTCCCTCAATAATAGGGTCTGGATCGACGATAAAACGCTCCTCGTGCTCAAAAATTTTAACAGGGTACTCACCCAACTCCCCTTCTTTCGCAAGTTGTTCAAGTTCCACTGCCGCCTGACCTTCGTAGTTTACTATGCCCCTCACATTCAAAAGAGCGCTCACTGCATCAAAGAGTCGTCCCATACTGGAGCACAGGGGTGCATTTATTCGAGCCTTCATAGCCACCTGTAATTGCGACCATCGTTCAAGATCTAATTCTTTTGCGAAAGGAAGCTGAAGTCCTTGCAAATCTCCATAAATCCTTTCAAGATAGGTTGCCGCCATCCTCCATGGTTCCCATACCGCTTTATCGCCCCCGGGCAGCGGGATTTGTTTTACATGTCCAAGGCGTTTGTATCCTTGAACCGTGACTTCTAAAAATTCTCCACCCCATACAGTACCATCGTCACCGTAGCCTGTTCCGTCCATGACTATTGCGAGCCCTGGGCCAACCTCCCCATATTCCGCCATACAACTGAGCGCGTGAGCAAAATGATGTTGAAGCCCTAATTTAGGCATATCAAGGTTCATCGCATACCTGGTAGATAGATAATCAGGATGAAGGTCATGTACAACGAGTTCGGGAGTTATCTGAAACAGTTGTTTAAAGAGCTCTATGCCCTGCTCAAATGAGCTCATTGTCTCAAAATTTTCCATATCTCCTATATGCTGGCTCATAAATGCATACTCGCCTTTTGTGAGACAAAATGTGTTCTTTAGATCTGCTCCACAGGCGAGAATATGCTTTCCCTTTTTATTCAGTTTGATAGGAAATGGAGCAAAACCTCGAGCTCTTCTCAAAAAGGTTGTAGTTCCTTTTAAGGATTTGACTACCGAGTCATCGCATCGTGTGTGGATTTCCCTATCATGCATCAAAAAGAAATCAGCAATAGTGCCAAGCCGGGAAAGGGCTTCTTCATTTTTAAAAACGATGGGCTCATCGCTCACATTTCCACTCGTCATAACAAGAACACAAATTCCTTGCTGAAACAGAAGATGGTGAAGTGGTGTATAGGGAAGCATCGCTCCGAGGGTTTTTTGAAAGGGAGCGATAGACGAGGCTATTTTTGCATTCCTTTTCCTCGGCAGAATAACAATCGGCCTCTCCTTGCTGTTCAATAGATCCTTTTCTGCATCATTAACAGTGCAGAGGCTTTCGATTACCCCAAGGTCCCTGCACATAAGTGCAAAAGGCTTGTCTTCGCGATACTTTCTTGCCCTTAGCGTTGCGACAACCTTCTCCTTCGTCGCATCACAGGCAAGGTGAAAACCCCCAAGGCCCTTTATTGCGATAATTGCACCGCTTTTCAGCAGCCTAATTGTTTCATCGAGTGGATCAAGGGCTGAAATCCTTTTTCCTGAGTTGGTAAAAAGTTGCAGGGTCGGTCCGCACACGGAACAGGCATTAGGTTGTGCATGAAAACGCCTGTTGGATGGATCGTGATATTCGCTCTTGCAATCCGGACACATAATGAAAGGTGACATGGTGGTATTATCTCTATCGTATGGAACGGTCGTAATAATGGTAAACCGAGGTCCGCAATTCGTGCAGTTGATAAAGGGATAATGAAATCGGCGATCGTGAGGATCAAAAAGCTCCTTCAGACAATCATCGCATGTGGCGATATCGGGAGAGATTAAGGCATATTTTTCTTTGCCTTTTTGGCTTTCTTTTATCTCAAAGTCACGATAGCCTAAAGGTAAGCGATAGTTGACGGCGGTCTTTTCGATTCTGGCAATAGGAGGAGGTGAAGAGAGGCCTGAAAGGAATTTGTCCACCCTCTGTTTTTCGCCTTCTATTTCTATTGTAACTCCCTTTTCATCGTTAAGGACCCAACCCTTTAGATTGTTCCCCAGGGCAAGGTCATAGACAAAGGGCCGAAACCCCACCCCCTGGACGACTCCTTTTATTTGTACGCAGGCCCTGATAGCTTCCATCACCTATTCCTTTTGCCTTGTCTTTTCTCCAATCCATTCGAACCAGACATCGATGCCCTCACCTGTTGTGCAGGATATAGGTATGATTTTAAGCTTGGGGTTGACCTTAAGGGCATCATCGCGGAATCGCTTCATATCAAAGTCCAGATAGGGAAGAAGGTCGATCTTATTCAGCAGCAATACAGTTGAAACCTGAAACATAAGGGGGTATTTCTTTGGTTTATCATCTCCCTCTGTGACAGAAATGATCATGGCCTTATCATTCTCACCGATATTAAACTCTGCCGGGCACACAAGGTTTCCGACGTTCTCTACAATCAGAAGGTCAATTTTGTTTAAATCAAATTCTTTGAGTGCTTCCCTCACCATGTTTCCATCGAGATGACAGGCACCCCCCGTATTTATCTGCACGGCGGGAATGGAATGATGAGCAATCCTGTCTGCATCACGTGAGGTAGCAATGTCTCCCTCGATCACGGCAATATGATTCTTGTCTTTGAGGTGATCTACTGTTGTTTCAAGGAGTGTTGTCTTGCCTGCTCCAGGGCTTCCCATTAGGTTGAGCACATAAATCCCCTTCTCTTCAAAAAGTATTTTGCTTTGAGAGGCTATTACCTCGTTGGCCTCAAGGATATTCTTGACCACCTTAATTTCCATCTTCAATCTCCATATTTTGTATTTGTAGCTCTCTTCCCGTTATTATCTCTACATTTATGCTCTCGCAATACGGGCAGATCAAGAAGGGCTCATCTAACGCCGCTGTTTTACTACACTGATGACATGTTATGCGTAACGGTATTTCCTCAATGTCAAGGGAGCTCTCCTCAGCTACCCCTCCTGCCTTAAGGGCCTCAAAGGCAAACCTCAGGGCATCCGGCATCACTCCACGTAATCTCCCAATCTGCAATCTAACCCGTGTAACTTTAGCACCCTCATAAGGAAGGGCTTCCTGTTCAACAATCTCGAGAAGACTCTGTGCTATTCCGAATTCATGCATATCCCATTCCTTTAAGTTCTTTAAACACCGCTTGTATCACCTTTGGTACCGCAGCCTTTACTTTCGGAGTGAGCTCCATGCCATATGATATTTCCTCAGGCTCAACCCCTATAATAACAACATGGGCATTCCCTCCAAGCTGCCGTGCCATTAACAAAACATCCAAAAGATCGACCTGGTGAAGCGAAAGAGGCCTTTCATCAGCATCCATGAGATCTTCTGGAAGGCAACGATAGATGGTGCCCGGCTCCTCTCCTGAACTCAGCGCATCAATAACAATTATTTTTTCACTCTCATGAATAACTGATAAAAGATCCATCGTGGCAGTGCCACCGTCTATAGCCACAACCCCTTGGGGCAGGCTTCTGTTTTCTAGTTCCTTCACTGCGTGGACACCAACCCCTTCGTCCTTAAGGATCAGGTTCCCAATACCAAGTATAATTACCTCTTCTTGTGCCAAACTGTCTAAATCTCCATGAAGTAACTTGAAAGCGGAACAGGATGTTTAAAATGCAATAAGATAAACCTTAAGGATACGTTTCCTCAAGGGATATAGTTAGGTTCTTTTTTTATTCCTCACTCAAGAAAGATTAGCGCGCTTTATTATATCAGGAACCTTTTTCTCCCAGCCAATGGCCATTATATGGACCCCCTGGCTGAGATCCTTAAGCTCCCTAATCAGCTTTGCAGCAATCTCTAAACCGGTTTCTGTCTTATCTTTTGCCTTGGCCATATCATCGATCATGTGCTCAGGTACAAATACCCCCGACACATTTTTATTCATATATCGCGCCATACCAGCAGACTTCAGGGGAATGACTCCTGCTAGTACAGGTACCTCGAATTGAGCCGCCTGCTTCATAAATGTTTCAAAGGCCCCAACATCATAGACCGCTTGCGTTTGAAAAAAGCGTGCCCCCACACTGATCTTTTTCTCCATCATTGCAAGCTGAAGCTCAAATGATTCATTTGTATCAGATACCGGTTTCACCACTGCTCCAATAAATAAATTGGTCTTCCCCTTAAGTTCATTGCCTGCCAGATCATACCCTTCATTCATTCGATTAATTGTCCAGATTAATTGCTCTGAGTCCAGGTCGTAAACGTCCTTGGCATCCATGTGATCTCCCAGAGTGGGAAAATCACCTGAAATAACCAAAACGTTTTTAATACCGAACACAGAGGCACTGAGCAGATCAGACTGAAGGGCTATCCTGTTTCTGTCACGGCAGGTCATCTGGAAAACAGGATCCAATCCCTTATTTACCAGCATTGAGCAGGCTGCGAGTGATCCAAGCCTCATTACTGCACTCTGTTGATCAGTTACATTTATTCCATCCACATTTCCACTAAGGATCTCTGCCAGTTCTGCAATTTCCGATATGTCCGTCCCTTTTAAGGGGCCAACTTCTGTGGTAATTGCAAATTTTCCACTTTCCAGTGCTTCTTTTAATGCCATTATCCTGTGCCCTCCTCATGTGATTCATACTTGTGTTCAAGAGCCCAAATGGGTGTGGAAAGCAATTCCGATTTTGGTCTCATCTTATTCCATGACTTAGGAGGAATAAATTTTTTCATCATGTCAAGCCTTCCCGTCTCCTTCAGACGTGCGTAAATCATCTCCCACCCGCAGGGCTTTTCAGGGCTTACCTCGCATTTTCCATTGGAGGCACCTCCGCATGCCCCATTTCTCAAACCCTTTGAACAGACTGTGAGAGGGCAAATTCCGCCAGTATAATCCAACAAACAGTCCCCGCATTCCATGCACCGTTCCTCTCCCTGCCATTCGCCTCGTGAGCCACCAAGATTTATCGTATTACAACCAGGATGTACCGGCTTCTTTACCATGGCTGCCGTAGTTTGGATACCAACGCCACAGCACAGGACCAAGAGAGAGTCTGATTCCATTATCGTGTCTTCTTGAGGCCTTAGCCTTGAAGCTACAAGGGCTTTTTGGCAGAGGAAATCAACAACATTGCAGCCGGTTACTGTTTTTCCTTCTCTCTCTAAGCGTTCCTTCATCTCCAGCACCTGAGGTAACCCTCCTGTCTGGCTTGCCTGTGCACATCCGTCACAGCCTAAAATAAATATCTTGTCTTCACCCTCCAGATATCCTACTATTTCCTCAAAAGGCTTTTGTTCTGAGCGTAACATCTCTATCCTCCTGTTAACCCTCCTGATAGGTAATTCACTTAGTTATCCGTACTATTTTTTGTTGTACCGTACAAAGTAATAGTCCATGCCTTAACAGAAATCATAAATGACGATAGGGTTAAGCTATGATGTATCTCCTTAATTCTCGCCCCTTATGATTCAATAGATGAACAGCGCATGCAATACATGGATCAAAAGACCTTACTATCCGCACTATCTCAAATGGATTTTCTTCATCTTTCACCTTTGTTCCCAACAAGGCCTGCTCAATCGGACCGTGATTGCCCATATCATCCATTGGCGATGCATTCCATGTCGTAGGGACAACACATTGATATTTTTCTATCTTGCGATCTTTAATAACAATCCAATGCCCTAACGCCCCTCGAGCTGCATCAATTATCCCTACACCCGTACCCTCTTCAGGTATTGTGTAATCAAAGTAAACAGGCTCTCCCGGTTTCAGCGAAAGAACCCAATTTTCCAGATTCTTCGCTATGTGTAACGCACAGAGGGCCCGGGCTGCATGCCTTCCAAGAACACTAAAAAGAACGCCTGGTGAGGCATTGAAATGCTTGAGCACAGAGTCCACCATATCCTTTGTTGCTGTATCACCCGCTGCATACCCAACGGCAATCCTCGCCAATGGACCTACCTCATATGCCTCACCTTTGTACCTTGGGGCCTTTATCCAGGAATAGCCCCCCTCTTTCCCGGGCATAGGTTTGGTCTCTCCATCGAAAGGATGACGGCCTGAGGTATCATGCTCGTACCATGAATACTTAATCCATTCGTTGATTTGATCCAGGTCGAGGGGATGATGTTGTAAGTCCATCGACGTGCTGCCCTGTTTGAATAAGCGTGCCCTTTTTGTATAATCTGGATCGCTCCCATCGAGGTCGAAAATGCCGTATGATAGGAATTTCCCGCTGCCCTTGCCAATCTCAAAGTAATCGCCGTAGGTCTCTGCAACCTTTATCACATCGGGAACATAGATATCCTCAACAAACTCCCTGATTTCTCTTGCACGCGCAAGGAGCGTGGCAATTTTATCAACAGTGGGAATCTCTGTCATGCCGCCAGGTGTCACAGCACACGCATGGGGAAGCTTTCCAGCAAGGACCGCTGTTGCCTCATGGCCTTTCCGCCTCATCTCCAATGCCTGGACGTAATGAGAAACTAACTCCTGGTCAATGGCTGATGTAAAGCGGTAATCACCCTCATAACGCGGTACAAAGGGAGCGAGTTCGCCTCGTGATATAAACGCCCGTATGCTTTTTAACGTTCGATCATTTCCGTCATAGGCCGCCACTTTTGTAACATCTACATAGTCAAGGGCGGCCAGGTGGTAAAAGTGAAGGATATGATCCTGAACTTGATGAAATCCCATAGTCAGGTTTCTCATATGGCGAGCGTTATCAGGTATTTTATCTGCGATTCCAAAAGCACTATCCAGGCACAATGTCGATGCTGTGGTGTGACAGTGATTGCAAACACCACAGATCCTCTCGGTAATCAGTTGGGCATCTCGTGGGTCTCTTCCCTCCAATATCTTCTCGAATCCGCGGAAAAGCATACCCGAGCACTTTGCCTCTTTGACCTCTCCACTATCGACAATTGTCTCTACCTTTAAATGTCCTTCGATTCTTGTAATAGGATCTATTACTATTTTACCCATTTTTCTCAATCCTCCCGTTTTTTCCAATATTCACCAATCCTGGGTATCTCCACATCAGTGAGTTTCTCATAAAAAGATCCGAGAAAATCCGGAAATTCTGGCTGTGTGCATCCCTGGCACCCCATGCCCGATCTGATACACCAATTTACTCCGTTGTTCCATTGGCGTATCGGGCAGTCTGCATAGGTAATTGGGCCCTTGCATCCGAGCTCGTACAAACAACCTTGATCCCCGAACTTCTTGGCAAATTTTCCCTCGTCAAAGTAAGGCCTCCTCTGGCAGTTTTCATGGATGAGCATTCCATAAAACTCCTTGGGTCGAAGAAGGTCATCGAGGTCCCCCTCTTTAGGAAGACCAGCCAAGAGAAGTTTTGCAACGGTTCCCACGAACCAGTCAGGATGAGGCGGGCATCCAGGCACATTGATAAGGGGTGTAGAAATCCCCTCTTGCTTAAAGACCTCCATTATGCTTTTGACCCCTGTAAGATTGGGCTGTGCACCAGGTATTCCGCCAAAGCTTGAACAGGTTCCCAGGGCAATCACAGCCATTGCCTTTTTGCCAAGTTCGACTACCCACTTATAGAATGGTACGGGTTCATCGTTTCTCTCGCCCACACGACAGTAGACGCCTCCATCAGCAGTAGGAACCACGCCTTCAACGATCAAGAGGAACTGGCCTTCATGTTCCTGACCGGTATTCTCTATAGCCCGTATCACTGCGTCTCCTGAACCTGCAGAAATATTTATATGAAATTTCAAACTAATATGCCTTCCCGGCACAACCTCATCAATCAGCACGTTCTTTATGGAAGGAGCTACTGTATTAAGAATCGAAACAGAGCAGCCACCACATGTTCCACCCCCAATCCAAACTGCCGGTATCTCTCTAAGATCAGACATTTCATACCTCCCCTTTAATCTTTACACCGCATCGAGAAAATTGGCATGCTTTTAGAAATCAGTCCTCCTGATTTAGAAAAGTTACCTCTTGTTTCCTAATATGCTTTCATCAGCCGTAAATCCCTGCTCGTGAGCAAGCACATCTAAGTGCAGGGTAACAAGATTCTCCAACTCCAGTGGTGCTGGTTGCTCAATAACCCTCATATCCAACGTCTTGATATAACGCCCGCACTTTTTGCAGAAATCAATTCGAAAGCCCTCTTCTTCCTCACTTACAAAGTATCCGAGTTCTTTTGGCTGGTCATTTTTGCAAAAAGGACATTGTAATCGTGGATAGTGCCACTCAAAGCCGCAGAGTTCGCAGTGGAGAAACCTCTTTCCTTCATTACCCAAATAGGCCATATCCGGGTAAGATCCACACAGAGGACAGTAGCCATAATTCCAGCCGTTTTTAATAACTTTTTTCCCAGCCCATGTCTTCAGCTCATTTAAAGAGGGCCGTAAGGCAGTATGTATCAAAAATTTAAGGACCATTGGCTGGAGATCTAGCTCTTTAGCCATACGGCTCATGGCTTCCTCATCGCGTGAAAGAAATGCAGCAATAACATTCATTAACCAATCATTTTGAGCACGTGCCTTGTTCAAGGTCTTTTTTAATGCCTCTTTATCTCCCCTTTTTTTTAAGGATAAATGCTCTAATAAATTCTGGAAAAGGGAGGAGGCAACTTTAAAGTCAAGAGGTAAATGCTCTCTTGAAAAAAGAGGAAATCCTTCCTTTACCTTAACCTCGCTTATTACATCATCTCTCACTGCATATTTAATCTCAGGTTTAACCTTATTAAGAAAAAAGACAATATCCCTGTATACAGATAAGGCTTCTCTATACATTGGTCTATTTTTGATAAGCTGATCTATATGGTGCAATAATTCGTCGCTCATAATAACCTTCTCGTGCCATGCACATTGTTATCGAAACTTAAAAGGGACCCCGTAAAAGGCCCCTTTTTTAGGGAGATTTCTCCTAGCTTGCTAATTTATGAAGCAATTGCCATTCTTTTGATAGCTCCTTTAATGGTCTAGCAATTCGCTTCAAGGCCGTTTTTCTGTCCATCCCCCCTGGTATTTTTACAGCCTGGGCGTATTCATGATATTTTTCCGGCTCATCAGAAAGGAGATAGAAGGCCCTGGTATCTTCAATGCCCAAGAGCGTAGCCTTAGGAAACTTTTTTTTCACTTCGTCCAGGCGTTTATGAGCCAAAGAAACCATTGCATCCCAATCCCCAAAATTCATCGCCCCTGTGGGGCAGGTCTTGACACAGGCCGGCAAAAGCCCATTATGGACTCTATCAACGCACATGGTGCATTTGGCTATATATCCGGTTCCTGGCTGAGCCCTGGGTATATTGTACGGACAGGACTCCCGCACGTCTTCACTGCTCAATTTTTTCAATTTATCAGTGTAAAGTACCGCACCGGTAAGTTGATCAATAATGATAGCATCGGGATCTTCGAGAAATTCCTTGCAGGGTGGCTCTATACAATGTCTGCACTGATCAGGGAAAAAATACCAAACTGGCTTGCCATCATCTCCTGTATCTTCAGAAAACCGTACCAATTTATAGGTGTAAAACGAAAGATCTTTGGGGTTCTGAAAAGTTCCCCAGTTCTCTGTTTTTGTAGCAGGGAGTTGATTCCATTGCTTACAGGCGATCTGACAACCCCTGCATCCGGTACATAATGTCGTATCAATAAAAAATGCCTTTCCTTCCATCGTATAACCTCCTTATATCTTCCTGACGTTCGCCATAAAAGCCTTTGACTCAGGAATTCTGGTATTTGGATCACCGGTTGATGGTGTCAACAGGTTGGCAGCATCACCACCATCCTTGGGATGGACCCATCCGAAATGCCATGGCAGCCCTATCTGGTGGACCACAGTGCCGTGTATTTTAAAAGGCCTAAACCGCCTGGTAACAAGGGCTACAGCCTCTACCTCACCCCTGGCAGATTCCACAATAACCTTTTCTCCATTCTTTAACCCAGTTAGCTCGGCAAGTTCCGGGCTCATCTCCACGAAGAGCTGTGGTTGGGCCTCTACCAGCCATGGTTGCCATCTTGTCATAACACCGCTCTGCCAGTGCTCGCTGACCCTGTAGGTTGAGCACACAAAGGGATACCTGCAATCGCATGTCCTGTAGGCATCCATGTCGGTATTGTAGATGGCTGCCGTCGGATTGATGAGCTGACTTGAAAACAAGTTCTTCTCCACAGGACATTCAAGAGGTTCGTAATGTTCTGGAAAAGGCCCATCAGCCCTGCCTGGGCCAAAGACGCTAGCATAACCCTCAGGCTTCATGATAAATGGATATTTGCTCTTGTGATTTAGGGTTCCATCTGTATTCAGCATGGGAGGCCATCCACCATCTGGTACGTCTCCGACCCATTTTGTACCATTCCATTTGATGACAGGATGTTCCGTGTCCCAGGGATTTCCATATTTATCTACAGATGCCCTGTTGTAGATTATCCTTCGGTTTACCGGCCAGCACCAAGCCCACTCAAGATTCAGGCCAATGCCTGAGGTTTCCCTCTTGCGCCTGGCAGCCATGTTTCCCTTGTTAGTATATGAGTTACAATAGAGCCAGTTAGCACTACTGGTAGAGCCATCTGACTGGAGAAAGGCAAAGCTGGGAACCAGATCACCCTTCTTAAAGGATTTGCCATTGATTGTCACATCTTTCAGGAAATAGCCGTTGATCTCCTTTGCCATCTTGTGCGAATCGAACTCACCGTTTGTTGTATAGTCCCACTTTAGATTCAGAATAGGTTCCGGGAATATGGCATCTTTATCATGGCGGTAAAGATACCTGACCTTTTTGAAGAGATCCGTCATGATATCACCGTCCGGCCTTGCATCTCCTGGTGAATCTGCAGCTTTATATCTCCACTGCATCCAGCGACCACTGTTTGTTACGGATCCCTCTTTTTCAACAGATACTGCGCATGGAAGCATAAACACTTCTGTTTTGATCTTTTTTGGATCCATGCCAGGTCCTTTCCAGAACGACCCGGTCTCATTATCGAAGATATTCACATTAACCAACCAGTCTAAAGTTCCCAAGGCCTTCCTCGCTTTATTTGCATTGGCACTTGAACCTGCGGGATTCATCCCCCAGGCAAATAAACCCTGGAATTTCCCCTTGTACATCTCGTCAAAGATATCAAGCCAGGAGTATGATTCGCCATCATCCAGCTTTGGGAGCCAGCTGTAGCCAAAATCGTTTTCCTTGGTTGCCTTATCGCCAAAGAAGGACTTGAGCAGGCTCACTGAATATTTTGGGTAATTTCCCCACCAATTTGCGCTTAGGGGATCATTTGCCTTAGGTGTACATTTGGCATTGTAATCGGAAAGGCTCTCCTGAGATGCCGTAGGGTTTTTCAGATACCCAGGCCATATGTGATAGAGAATACAGTGATCCGTAGAACCCTGCACATTAGATTCTCCTCTCAGGGCATTCACACCTCCGCCGGCCACGCCCATATTGCCCAACAAAAGCTGTATAATGGACATAGCTCGTATGTTTTGAACACCCACGGTGTGCTGTGTCCAGCCCATGGCATACATGATGGTGCCAGCCTTGCCCCTCTGCCCGGTAGCTGAATACATCTCATAAACCTTTAACAAATCCTCTTTTGGTGTACCGGTAACCTGCTCTACCTTATCCAGGTCGTACCGACTAAAGTGTTTCTTTAATAGCTGAAAGACACAGCGAGGATTCTGAAGTGTGCTATCTTTCATTGGAATGCCCTTTTCATCCCTTTCAAATTCCCACATACTCTTATCATATTTGCGGGCTTTGGGGTCATAACCTGAAAATAGGCCATCTTTGAAGTCAAATTTATCAGTTAAAATAAAGGCAGCGTTTGTATAGTCGGTCAAGTATTCCTTGAAGTATTTGTTGTTTTCAATAATGTACTTGATCATACCTCCTAAGAAAGCTATATCAGTACCGGATCTCAATGCTGTAAAAAAATCGGCCTTTGAAGAAGTCCTTGTAAATCGTGGGTCAACGCTTATCAACTTAGCTCCCTGCTTCATGGCCTCAGTTACCCATTTAAATGAGATTGGATGATTCTCTGCAGCATTGGAACCCATAATTAAGATGCAGTCACTGTTCCTGATATCAATCCAGTGATTGGTCATTGCGCCGCGCCCAAACGACTCTGCCAGAGCCGCAACAGTGGCACTGTGTCAGATACGGGCCTGGTGCTCGATATAGACCAGCCCCAGAGCTCTCATCATTGCCTGCAACGGCCAACACTCCTCGTTGTCAAGGGCAGCACTGCCAATATGGGCTATACCATTGGTTCTGTTAACTAGCTGACCTTTGCTGTTTTTAGCAGTAAAGCTTGCATCCCTTGATTTCTTGATATTCAAGGCAATTTTGTATAGTGCCCAATCCCAGGAAACATGCTGCCAGGCATGGCTATAAGGTTTGCGGTAAAGCGGTGTTTTTAGACGATTCTCATTGTTTACCAGCTGACTAAGTGCGGCGCCTTTGGAGCAGAGAGCACCCTCATTGATGGGATGATCTGGATCACCCTCTGTATTGATAACTTTACCACTTGCTCCTTTGCTGGTGTGAACAATGATGCCGCAGCCCACTCCACAATATGGGCAGATTGTAGTGGACTCTTTTGCATACCGAATCTTTAATGTCTGAGCGTAGGATTTAACTGGCTTCAAATCCATGCCCAGGCCGAGGGCCATGACACCTGCGGCAGTCCCTACAGAAAACTTGAAAAATTGCCGTCTATTGATTTTCATGTGCTAACCTCCTTTCATCATGTCTAAAAAAATAGTTGTAAATGGTTGCCAATTAAAGCCACGGAGAGAGCTTTGGTTGGAAGATTCTTATGAGATGCAACTTGTTTTTCCTGATAGAGAAAACAAAAAGGTGAACACACAGGTGAAAAGAAAGTTAGATAAGAAAGATCTCTCAGCAGCAGGGTGAGTAAAACAGCAAATATGATTATGCTAGAAGAAAAGGATGCAGCTCCACTCGGAATCCATAACAAGCGCTTAGCGTTATTCACAGCCCCCTCCTTAGTAGAACCAAAAACTATTTAAAAACCAAGCAAATATTCAGAATATGAGTGAAAGATTTGGCTGCCTCCGCTTGGTATTTCCTCTGGGTGAGCATATTCACTGGGATACCTTGCATAGCCTCTTTGTCATCCACAATCAAGATTTTCTTGCCCGCATACTCTTTGATTTCGTTGCCAGTGGAGAATTCCAGGGTCGAAGGTCTCAGAATGCTCCTGCTACCTTCTCTGCTTCACAAGCGAGCCGGATTGTGATTCTGGTCACATTATCTTGCATAACAATAAGTGTGCCAGAGGTATGTTGAAAAAACATTCTCTAATCATTTAGATAAGTTAGCCTCTTTTAAGATCATAAGTCGCGCTTATGGCTTAATAAAATATGTCTTATCGTATAGGACTTTTTCTTACCGCATAGGACTTTTCTCGCCTTACTGGACTCATTGGTAAAGACTGTTTTTTTATGTTAGATCTTTTCCTTACCAAATAATGTATAGCGCAACCCCCTTACCATAGTAAGGTGACCATGTATGATAGCATGGGTAAAGGGAATCCATGCCAGGGGAAGCCCGAGTAAACGCACCTCATGTGCTAGGTGATATGATAGTGAGACGCATAGACTGTCAAAGAATATTATTTTGAAATAAAAAGGTTTG
>Ga0272444_10002809_pt1 | contig 15958 bp, 6 predicted proteins | sample SSMForm13_FD_201033 | JGI IMG/M metagenome (GOLD analysis project Ga0272444, IMG submission 201033) | Marine sediment archaeal communities from Little Sippewissett salt marsh, Falmouth, MA, United States - SSM-Form-13 | ecosystem: Environmental > Aquatic > Marine > Wetlands > Sediment ...
TCCCCATGCGCCGCTGTTTTCCCAATCCGGCCAATCACCGGGCGACCTCCGACACCACCACGCCGACCGACTACTACTACGCCGAGCTGACCAGCGACTGGGATGCCGACGGTGACGGTTTTCCGGGCGAATTCGTCCAGGACAGCCTCGACTGGGCGGCCGAGGTCTACGTCGGCCGGATCGCCTCCAACGATGCCGACCAGACGCATGATATCTGCAAGAAGCTGATCAAGTTCGAGGCCGATAACGCCGCCGGCTGGAAATACGACGCCCTGCTGCTGGGAGCCATGAGCAACTTCACCGACGAGGACACTATCTGGTCATGGGACAGAACGGACGGCGCCGAACTGATGGAGGACATGATCACGGACATGCTGGGCGGATTATGGAGCACCACCACCATGTATGAGAAGGAAGGGGTGGACACCTCAGCCTATCTTTGCGACGATGACCTGACCCACACCAACGTGGTCGCCGACTGGTCCACGGGCAGCTATGGGATCGTCAACTGGTGGGCTCACGGAGCCCGCGATCATGCCTCCAGATACATTTGGACCGAGGATGATGGAGACGGGGTCCCGGAGAGCTGGGAGGATGAGCTCGATTTCAAGGTCATGATCGAGAATTCGGACGCGCCCAGTCTGGACGACGACCATCCTTCCATCGTGTTCGCCAATTCCTGCTGGTGCGGCCAGCCCGACGGCCCCAGTAAATGCCTGGCCCAGAAGTTTCTGGAACAGGGATCGTCCGGCATGGTGGCATCCACCAGGGTCTCGTGGTACTTCACGGGCTGGAGCGGCCCCGGGGACGGCGGCAACGCCAGCGTCGACTACTACTTCTTCGATGAGCTGCTCAACGGCGAGAAGAAGCTGGGCGAGGCCCTGTTCGACGCCAAGGTGACCCACAGCACCAATCATGTTACTCCCCTTAGCTCCTGGCATGAGCAGATGAACATGTTCGACTTCTGCCTCTACGGCGACCCCTCCCTGATCTGGGAGGGGGCCGTCCCGGCGGCCGACACCATCTCCGCCGACGCGGTCTGGAACCTGTCCTACAGCCCCTATATCATCGAGAACCGGCTGTACATCCGAGGGAAAGCCGGACCCGACAGCGTCACCACCCTGACCATCAACCCCGGGGTGCGGGTCCTGTTCGGCGAGGACGGCGCCCTGGTGGTGGGCAGCTCCAGCAGCACCCGCCCCGGGGCCCTGGTGGCCGACGGCAAGCCAGACAGCCTGATCGTGTTTACCTCGGTCAGCGACACCACCAAGAACGAGCCGGACGACTGGATGGGGATCGAATTCCTCGATGAGAGCAAGGATGCCACCAGCAAACTGGACTACTGTCTGCTGGAGTATCCCAGCGACGGGATCTATTGCCACGGCGCCTCGCCCACCATCACCAACTGCCTGGTCCGCAACGTCTACCGTCACGGCATCTGCCTGTACAGCGACTCCGACCCGACCATCGCCAACACCGTGGTGCACGACTGCGGCCAGACCGGCATCCGGCTGTCCACCAACTGCGACCCGATCCTGTACGGCGACAGCGTGGCCACCTGCCGCTACGGCCTGTTCATCGAATACGGCTCGCCCTCGGTGGACAGCTGTTTCTTCAGGGACCACTCTGAGGACGGCGTCTACATCAACGGCAACACCGCCGGGCCGACCATCTCCAACTGCGATATCCGCAATAACGCCACCTGCGGCATCGATGCCCATGGTTTGTCCATTCCCATCGTCTCGGGCTGCACCATTCGCAACAACGGGATCTGGGGCATCTCCATCGGCAACGTGGACGGGGCCCGGATCTATGAAAACACCATCACTCTGCACGACTCCATCGCCGCCATTGAGATCCAGGGAGCCAGCGATACGGTGTGGGTCTACTCCAACGACATCACCGACAACTACACCGGCCTGTTCCTGAACTATTCGACCTCCAGCTCGCCGACCGTGGCCTACTACAACACCATCGAGGACAACGACTACGGCATCTCCATCGAGGACACGGCCGGCATCTCGATACACCATAACGATATTATAGACAACACCACCCGCAACCTGAACTACGGCCCCATCGACACCCTGACGGCCGAGTACAACTGGTGGGGGGCCACCCGGGCGGACAGCATCGAAGTGGGTCTTGGGGGCTACGGTGAGATCGACTACGTCCCCTTCCTGACCAATACCTATCACGCCCCCTGGGTGGAGGTCACCGGCCCGAACGGCGGCGAGGTGATCGGCGACACGACCGACATCACCTGGGTGGCCCCGGACGTGGACGGCGATTCGGTGGTCATCTACAACATCGGCTATTCCGTTGACGGCGGGATCAACTGGAGCTATTTCGCCTCCGGGGAGCCCAATGACGGGGTCTACCCCTGGGATACGACCATACGAGACGACACCACCACCTACCTGATCGAGGTTCGGGCTTACGACGGCACCAACGCCAGCTGGGACCGCTCCGACAGCGTGTTCACGGTCTACAACCCCGATCCGCCCTGGGTGTGGCTGCTCGATCCCAACGGCGGCGAGCTCTTTACCTGGGAGGGGGAGATCACCTGGTGGGCCAGCGATGACGATCGGGGCGATTCCACCATCCTCTCGATCGACCTGGATTACAGCGACGACGACGGCTCCAACTGGACCGTCATCGACTCCAATCAGGCCAACGACGGAGCTTACACCTGGGATGTGTCCGAGCTGGACGACGGCACCCAGTATCTGGTCCGCATCGCGGTCGAGGACACCTCCGGCCTAGCCGACGGGGACAGCTCCGACTACGTCTTCGCGATCGACAATCCCGATCCGCCGACGGTGACGGTGCTGAACCCCAACGGCAACGAGCGCTGGAGCGGAAGCCACACGATCCGTTGGACGGCCAGCGATCCTGATTCCCTGGAGGGGCTGACCTTCGATCTCCACGTTGGGACGGCCGGCGCCGGTGATACCTCCTGGACCCAGTATCTCAACGACTCGCCGGACACCTCCTATTCGTGGAATACCACCACCTATCCCGATTGGGGCACCTGCTATGTGAAGGTGGCGGTCACCGATCCGGACTGGCTCACCGACGAGGACCTGTCCAACAACAGTTTCACGGTCGACAACACCCCCCCGCCGATGCCCTCCTACCTCTGCCTGGATGCTTCCTGGAATACAACGCTGGGGATGGGCCGCGTGGATCTGTCCTGGGAGGATGTGGTCGACACCCTCAGCCCGCCGGAATTCTACCAGGTCTTTCACGGCACGACCAATAACAACATCGACTATAACACGCCGATCTACTCCGGCAGCGCCAATGCCTGCACCATCGACTCGCTCAATATCGGGCCGCACTATTTCGGCCTCAAGGCCCGGGACAACGCCGACCAGCCCAACTGGGTGACCTATCAGAAGAGCAAAGGGACCAACGGCGAGGGGGTCTACTTCGCCGGCTTCACCGATGTCAACCTGTCCACCGTGGTGTCCAACTCCAACGGCGTGGTGACCGGCTCCGCGCCCAATTTTCAGCTGGACGGATCGGTGGTGCTGAGCCCGGTGACATTCATGCTGATCAACTACGAGAACCTCACCGCCGGTAACAGTGATGGACACCACGCACTCCATGTGTACGGCCGTCTTTCGACACATAAGAGCACCTTCTCCGCCTCCAGTGAAGGCGACTGGCGGGGCATCATCTTCGCCGACGCCAGCATGGACTACGACACCGCCACCACGGTCGGCTGCCTGGTGGACAGCTGTACCATCCGCCACGCCGTCAACGGCATCACCTGCAGCTGGTCCTCGCCGATGATGAACGGCTGCACGATCAGCTACTGCTCCAACGCCGGGATCAACTGCTTCCGGTCGAATGCCATCATCCAGAACAACGATGCCGGCAGCGGCGGCATCCACCATAACTCCTACGGTATCTGGGATGACCAAGAGGGGCCCGTCGGAGGGGGCATCCTGGTCAGGGACAACGAGGTGCGCGACAACGGCAGCGGCATGCATTTCGGAAATAACGCCCAGCCCGTCATCAAACGCAATCTGATCCACGACAACGACATCGGGGCCGAGTTCTGGACCTGGGCCTTTCCTGCTCAGTTCGCTCGCAATGACATCTATGACAACACCGTCTTCGGTGTCGAGAACGATACCACCTCCTGGCAGATCACGGCCGAGAATAACTACTGGGGCGCTGCCAGCGGGCCCTCCGGACAGGGCTCCGGGTCCGGCGACCCGGTCAGCCAGAACGTGGACTTCCTGCCCTTCCTGACCTTCTCTTTCAGCACCAACGCGGCCGACGGATGTCAGCTGATCTCCCCCGGCAGCGTCACCATGGACGTGGGCGACACCACCGGGACCATCCTGGGCCAGGTCTACGAGCCGGGCGTGACCCCGGGCGGCGGCCAGGGAGCCGGCATTGTTGCTCAGGTGGGCTACGGCTCGAACGGCAGCCAGCCCTCCGGAACCGGCTGGAAATGGTCATCGGCCTCCTACGTCGGCGATGTGGGCAGCAATGACGAGTACGGCGGCACCCTGACGGTTTCCCGGGCCGGCACCTACGATTATGCCTTCCGGTTCTCCACGGACGACAGTGTCACCTGGGTCTACGCCGACCTGGATGGTAACGACCAGGGCGGGGGGGGAATCAACGGATACACGGCCGATCAGGCCGGTGACCTGACGGTCGGCCACGTGCTCAATCCCGTCGTGGTCATCGACGACGATCTCGGCTCGTGGCAGAACAATTACCACAACGCCTTGACCAACAATGGGATAAACTACGACACCTGGGATGTCTCCACCCAGGGCTCACCGCCGGCCGGCCTTCTCAATAAGTACCAGGTGGTTGTCTGGGAGACCGGAGAGGACCTCACCGCCACCATCACCGACGATGACGAAAACGCCCTGATGACTTATCTTGACAACGGCGGCCGCCTGTTCTTATCCAGCAAGGGCTATCTTACCGAGGCCGGGATGCCCCGCTCCTTCATCACCGATTACCTCCACGTGGACTGGTGGGATGACGATGTCTCCGGCATCGAGCGGGAGCACGGCGAGCCGGGCGACGTTATCGCCGACGGTCTCGAGCTGGAGCTGGAATGGCCGCTTCGTGAGGGAAGCGACGATATGATCCCGGGCAATGAGGCCGTCGGTATCTTTCAGAACGACCATTTCAAGTCGCGTCAGCAGATGAACTACGGCGGACTGCGCAGCCCGGTGGCGACCAATCAAAGCGGCGGCCGGGTGGTCTTTTTCAGCTTTCCTTTCGAGGCCATCAGCGGCCTGCCCGATCCCGACAACCAGAATACGGTCATGGACCGGGTGATGGACTGGCTGATCACCGGCCTGCTCCCGCCCCAGGCCCTCATGGCCGGCGAAAAATACCCGGCCTATATACCCCTGACCTGGTCCCCCCCGGGCTCGACGGTGGACACGCTGCGGATCCACGACGACACCTTCGAGGGCCGCATCCGGGCCAGCGATTCCGATGTCACCCTGGCCGTGCGCTTGACGCCGGAGTCGTATCCCTGCATCCTGCGCACGTTGATGTTCCATGTCTGGGACATCGAGCCGATGACGGCCGTGGATCTGTACGTCTTCTCCGACACCTCCCTATGGGCCGATCTGGAGCCCGGTCCGCCCATCTCCGGCCCCCATGAGGTCCTCACCTTCGGACACGGCGACGGCTGGGTCTTCGCCGACATCTGGGACGAGCAGGTCACCGTGGACAGCCTGGATGTCTATCTGGGCGTGACCTTCCGGGACAGCCTGGACACCGGCGTGAGCTGCGACCGGACAGCTCCCTTCCACGATAGCGGCTGGTGGGGACAGAGCCCCAACGGGCCCTGGGAGCTGCTGAGCAACTTCGGCTGGCCCTATGACGTCTCCGATCCCAGCATATCCGCCGTGGTCGTCTACGACGATGGCAGCAGCAAGGTGCTGGGCGCCTCGCGGGGGGGCAACCTGAGTGCATTCGGCACGACCGGAAGCGAACCGGCAGGCAAGGCGCTGGTGGGATACAACATCTACCGCGGCCAGGCTCAGGGCGGTCCCTATGATTTTCTGGAATTCCTCCCCGTGGATGAGACCACCTACGAGGATCACTCCGTCGACGGCGGAGAACGACACTGGTACGTGATCACGGCCACCTATCACCAGGAGGAATCGGACAGCTCCAACGAGGACGACGGCCGGTCGCGCTCCCTTCTGAAGCCGGCGCCGGTGAGCGACCTGGGAGCGGCCAAGATGAGCGCGGACATCCGTCTCAGCTGGTCGGCCGTCAGCCTCGACACCGCCGGTCACCCCAAAGAGGTGGAGCAGTATACGGTCTATCGCGTCACCGATCCGGAGGCTCCCATCTTCGGGGGCGATGCCATCGGACTCACCGATGGAGTCTCGTACGTGGATTCCGGGGCCGTAGGCGATACCCTGGTGAACTACTTCTACGCGGTCAAGGCCGTGGATGTGGCCGGTCAGAAATCGGCCGAATCGAATCGCGCCGGAGAATTCGACACATCCCTGATCAACGGTAACTAGTCCTGCAGCTCCCGCACAGCCGGGGCCGCCGTCAGGCAGCCCCGGTTTTTTTATGCCCGCTCGGTATCCTGTATCCCGGGCCGTCGATGAAGGGCGCGCGGCAGCAGGAAATCGCTTTCGGCCAGGCTTTTGGTCCGCTTTTTGCTAGTTCTGTACCTGGTGAACGAGCGGCTCTGTTAGAACTTCCGCAAGCCTGCCGCCACTTCTAAGCTCGAACCGGTTGCTGCTGTAACTATCAGTACAAACAGCCCGTTATTAAATCTCAGCGGGGATCCGCCGGTGATATCATGAAGGACGAACAGAAAACAAAGGCTCAATTGATCACCGAGCTCAACGAGGCTCGACGGCAGATCACCGCCGTCAGGAAGCGCTCTCCCGAGGGTGTCGCCAGGGATCACGCGGCGGAGGAATGCTTTCCCCTGACGGATGAACAGTACCGCCATACCCTCGATGCCATGCCCGATGCCATACACGTCATCGATCGTGATAGGCGACTGGTCCTGCTGAATGCGGCCTTCCAAAAATGGAACCAGAAACTGGGGCTGAAAACGGACGTCCTGGGGACATCGCTTTTCGAGGTTTTTCCCTTTCTTCCGGGGAAGATACGAGAGGAATATCAACAGGTCTTCGACAGCGGTCAAACGCTGGCCACCACCGAGGAGACCTTGATCGACGGCCGCACCTTTACCTCCGAGATTCGCAAAATTCCCGTGACACAGAACGGCACCGTCGTTCGTATCGTCACGGTCATCCACGACATTACCAAACGGAAACGAGCTGAAATAAGCCTACGCGAAAGCGAGGAAAAATTTCGGGAACTGGCCAATTCTCTGCCGCAGATCATTTTTGAAACCGATACTCGGGGCCGGCTGACCTTCGCAAATCGCAATGCCTTTCAGCTGTTCGGCTATACACAGGAGGATATGAGAAAAGGCCTTAACGTGTTCGAGACCATCGTGCCGGAGGACCGGGACCGGGCCAGACAGAACATAACCCGTTCGATGATGGGCAACAGGGAACAGACCGGACATGAATATAAAGCTCTGAGAAAAGATGGATCGGTCTTTCCCGTGGTCATCCACTCCGTTCCCATCATGGTAAAGGGAAAGCCCGCCGGCCTGCGGGGGATCATCGTGGACATCAGCGATCGGGTCCGGGCCGAAAAACGATTCCGCCTGACGGCCCAGGTGACGACCGACCTGATCTATGAATGGGATGTGAAATCCGATGCGCTGCAGTGGTTTGGAAACCTCGATGCGGCGCTGGGATATGACCCCGGCGAGATCCCCAGGACTCTGGAAGGGTGGACCCGGCTGATCCACCCCAAGGACCTGGAGCGAATGAGGGATTCCGTGGAGCTCCATCGAACCAGCACCGAATCTATTCACGATGAATATCGGGTCAGAAAGAAGGATGGCCGCTGGCTGTACTGGATGGATCGGGGAACGCCGGTGCTGGACGAAAACAACCGTCCCGTCAAATGGATCGGCGGCTGCACGGATATCACCGAGAGGAAGCGGTCCGAGGCCATTCAGGCGATGCTCTACCGAATTTCCAACGCCGTGCACACCACCCAGGATCTCAATGAACTGTTCAACGAGATCCAGCGGGAACTCAGCACCGTTCTGAATACGGAGAATTTCTTTATTGCTCTCTACGACAAAGATAACGACACCTTTTCGCTGCCGTATTTCAAGGACGAAAGGGATATCTTCAGAACCTATCCCGCCAAAAGGACCCTGACGGCCTATGTGGTCAAGCACGACAAGGCTCTCCTGGTGACCGACGAAGTCATCAGAAAACTCGAGGATACCGGGGTGGTTGACCGGGTAGGCTCGCCATCGAAGATCTGGTTGGGTGTCCCCCTGAAGGTGGGCCAGGAGATCACCGGAGCGCTGGTCGTTCAGAGCTACACGGATGAGCATGCCTATGACGAGACGGACCGGGAGGTGCTGCAATTCGTCTCCAACCAGATCGGCATCTCCATCGAGCGTAAGCGGGCCGAAGAAGCTCTCAAAGCCAGTGAGGAGAGATATCGCACCCTTATTGAGAACCAACAAGAGGGCATTGGTATCGTCGATCTGGAGGAACGATTCGTTTTTGCCAATCCGGCGGCGCATAATATTTTCGGCGTGCCGCCCGGTAGTCTTGCCGGTCAGAGACTGCAGAAATTCGTCGGCCAGAAGAATTCCGACGTTCTTATCGCTCAAACGCAACTGCGCAAATCGGGCAAGAAAAGCAACTACGAAATATCCATTATCAGGCCGGATGGAGAGAGCCGCACGCTGGTGGTGTTGGCCACGCCCAAGCTCGATGTCAAGGGAAGAATCGTCGCCACATTCGGGATTTTCCGCGATATCACCGAGCGTAAGCGGGCCGAACAGGCCCTTCGCGAGAGCGAGGAGCAGCTTCGGCAATCTCAGAAGATGGAAGCGGTCGGCCGTCTGGCCGGTGGAATCGCCCATGATCTGAACAATCTGCTGACCGGCGTCACCGGTTACAGCGATCTGCTGGCCACGAAAATATCCCCCGATGGCCCCCTGAAAAAATATATCGCCGAGATCCAGGGCGCCGCCCAGCGGGCCGCCTCACTCATCGGGCAGTTGCTGGCATTCAGTCGCAAGCAGATTCTTCAACTCGAGGTGATCTCCCTGAACGAAACGGTCAGGCGGATGGAGGACATGCTCCAGCGGGTCATCGGTAAGGAGATAGAGCTGATCGCCTCTTTGAACCCCGATCTGGGAAGGGTCCGGGCCAATCCCGGACAGATCGATCAGGTCATCATGAATCTGGCCGTCAACGCCCGGGATGCCATGCCCCGAGGCGGGCGACTAACCATCGAGACGGCCAACATCTTTCTGGATGAGAGTTATGCGAGGAAACACCCCGAGGCCCATCCGGGACCCTATGTGATGTTATCGGTCAGCGATACCGGCGAGGGGATGGACAAGGAAACCCAGCGGCGCATCTTCGAGCCATTCTTCACCACCAAAGAGGTGGGCAAAGGAACCGGCCTGGGACTGTCCACCATTTATGGCATTGTCAAGCAGAACGGGGGTACGATCTGGATCTACAGTAAACCGGGACACGGTTCCACCTTTAAGATCTACCTGCCCCGGATCGACCAGGATGAACCCGCATCCCGACCGGCCCCATCGGAGAGCGACACCGATCGGGGCGCCGAAACCATCCTGGTGGCCGAGGATGAAGACATAGTCAGGAAACTGGCCGAGGAAATTCTCCAAGATTGTGGCTATACGGTCCTGTCCGTCGCGGATGGGAAAGAAGCCCTGTCGCTGAGCGAGAAACATAGCGGATCCATCGACCTGCTGGTCACCGATATCATCATGCCCGGCATGGACGGTCGCCAGTTGGCTGAACGCCTCAGCCGCCAATGGCCGGAAATTAAAGTGCTCTATATCTCAGGATATACGGACGATGTGGTGATCCGTCCTGGCGAACTCGATGCGGATACCGAATTTCTGCAAAAACCTTTCACTTCCCAGACCCTGACCACCAAGATACGAAAAATACTTAATGCCAAAGGCCCGCCCGCTTCGCTGCAACAGCCGCAGAATATTTAATCCCCCTCCGAAAGTTTCCCGTAACGAATCTGAAAAAAGTTGTTGACAAAAAGCTCTCAAAACCTTACCATTGGACAGTTTTACATTTATGATCGTCGGTCCTTAATCTTCTATTAAGTGGAAGGGGAGGTGAAGATAATGCGTTTCCTGCAACTGATCCTCGGCTTGCTGGTCATCGTTCTGGTTCTATTCTTGCCCATGGCTTCCTGGCCCTGGCAACGCATCGTATTGATACTCCTGGGTATTCTACTGGTCGTATTGGCCTTTGCCCGGTCTCATCGCCATCCCGCGGCGCCCATGCCGCCCCCACCGCTGCCGGACCCCGAGCCGGTGCCAAAACCGCCGGCGGCCGAAAAAACGCCGGATCAGCCTGAGACGAAATCATAAAAGTGATCGAAAAAAACAGCCGCCTTACGGATGACGCTGTGATCACACCCCTGCGGCAATAGGATGTCGCGAAAAGCCCCCTCCCAAGGGGGCTTTTCCTTTGGGTTCCATAAATGCATTGACAAACCGAGTTCGCGATGTTAAAATAGTATCTTGCGTCGAGCAGGCGGTGAAATGAGACGGCCATACAGCCTCATTGATGCACGAACAGCCTGTCGATATGTCTGGAGGCCAAGACCTCCATTTTTTCAACCTTTTACAGAGGAGGAACCATGAAATATGGAATCACTCTCTGTATTCTGGGCGCGCTGCTCCTCAGCCTTGCGGGTTGCGCATCCTGGAGCAAGTCCCAGAAAGGCGCCGCCATCGGCACGACGGCCGGAGCCGTGGTGGGCGGCATCATCGGGGAACAATCCGATCATACGGCCGAGGGAGCCATCCTGGGGGCCGTCATCGGTGGAGTGGCCGGCGGCATTATCGGTAATTATATGGATAAACAGGCGGCCGAAATGGAACAGGACCTGCAGGGAGCCAGCATCGAACGAGTCGGCGAGGGCATCAAGGTCACCTTCGATTCCGGCATTCTTTTCGATTTCGACTCTGCGTCCCTGCGCCCCGAGGCCCAAGAGAACCTCACAAATCTCGCCGAGATCCTCCAGAAATACGACAATACGGAGATCCTCATCGAGGGGCACACCGACGCCACGGGTGGCGAGGCATACAACCAGGGGCTGTCGGAACGCCGGGCGAATTCGGTCAATGGTTTTCTGGCCGGTCTGGGCGTCCAGACAATACGCATGACGACTGTCGGCTATGGAGAAACACAACCCGTCGCCGCCAACGATACGCCCGCGGGCCAACAGGCCAACCGCCGTGTTGAAGTGGCCATCTGGGCCGATGAGGAGCTGAAGGAATCGGCCCGCCAGCAGGCCGGCCAAGGCTAAGGGACAGCATCCGCACACCTGTCAAAAGGAGCAGGCGAATGCAATCCAAGATATTCTTTTGTAGCGGAGCCGTCGGACTGTTTCTGGCGATCATGCTGGCCGTCTGTCCGGCCCAGGGTCAGGATCGTGTGGAGATGATCCTGACCGAGGCGGACGCCTGGATCATCACCGACACCACTCGAATCATGACCTTCATCGAGGAGTCTAACCGGGCCACCCTGGATCAGCTTCAGAATTCCCCCCACTGGTCTTCCACCTATGACGATCTCAGCTTTCTGCTGAGCATCGATTATGTGGGAGATCCCCAGATGGACAACACCGGCCGTATGTATTACATCATGCGCATCACCGGAGAGACCGGCGCCCTGTTCTATACCGAGGAGCCGATGGGCTTCCCGCATCAGCTGACGCCTAATAACTGGGACGATGCCGGTTATCAGATCGGTTATTATTTAGTTCATCCATCCGGGGACTTTCTGCTGGTGGCCACACACCTCCACGGCAACGAGAACTACGATATCTATATGTTTCATCGCGACGGAACCTTCCAACCCCTTCTGGCGGACGGTCAGATCCAGTTCCGCCAGCCGGTCTTCAAGAATGCGGACGAATTTTTTCTGATCTCGAACGATCGCACCAGCCAGACGCTGATCAAATACACCATCTCGACCGGCAAGATCGATACCATCTACACCGAACCCGGCTGGTTCGGCCCCGACGATTACCGCGACGGCGCGATCCTGTGCACTCGCTGGCTGAGTTTTTCCGAAAGCCAGCTCTTCGTGGTCGACGAGCAGACCGGCCGGGCGAGCGATCTGACGGGCAAGCATCTCTATAACGGCGGATTCTTCACCAGCGACGGCCGCGTGGTAACCCAGACCTCGGCCCTATCGAAAGAGGATGAGTTCCTCAAGTTCGCCCTGGTCGATCCCCAAAAACCCAAAAAACTCAAACTCATCTATGATCCCCAGGTCGATACCGACGAGGGTTTTCTGCTGCTGCAGGAACAAGATGTCGTCGTGGCCCTGTTGAACACGGATGGCTATTCCCAGTTGCGGGCTTTCGATCTGCAGGGACGCCAGCTGGAGTCACCGGATCAGGGCATCGGCGTCATCTTCGGGTATGCTCCCTCCAGCACCGGTTATGCCGCCAACGACCGGGGCCATATCTCCTACTCCTTCTCCTCTCCCAACACGGCCCCCAGCGTGTATTCCTTTCGACCGGGCACGGAGCAATTGACCAAATGGGCGACTGTTTCCACCTTTGGTTTCGACTTTTCCAACATCGACGTGCAGCTGGTCCGTTACCCCTCCAAAGACGGCACCATGGTGCCGGCCTTTCTCTATGTGCCCAAAACCGCCCAGAGGAACGGTCAAAATCCCGCTGCCGTGCTCTACCATGGAGGTCCGCCGGCCCAGAGCCGCCCATACTTCCAGCGCAATATCGCCTTTGCGCTCAGCCGCGGGCTGGTGATGATGTTCCCCAATGTCCGTGGTTCGACCGGCTATGGTCCTGCCTGGGAAGCCGCCGATAATCTGAAGGGCCGTTTCCGGGCTCTGGAGGATGATATCGCCGCCGTGGAATATCTCATCGACGAGGGCTGGTCCAATCCGGATAAGATCGCCATCTGGGGAGGGTCCTACGGCGGATATACGGTTAACTATCTGGCCGCCAACTGGCCGGACCGCTTCGCCTGTGTCGTCTCCGAGGTCGGCGTGGCCGATGTCAACTACGAACTCACCCATGGAGACGTGACCTTCCAGTCCGGCTGGGAAAAGGAATACGGACCGGTGGGAAGCGATCTGATCCGCCAGCTGTCGCCCATTTTCAAGTCCCAGGACATCGCCCGCCCCATGATGGTGACGGCGGGATTCAACGATCCCCGGGTTTTCGCCGGAGAGCCCCGGCGATTCGGCTATCTGCTGAAGGAGCTGGGCAAGGATATTCTCTATTATGAGGAGGTCGAGGGGGGACACGGCGGCGTCACCACCAGCCAGGTGGTGGAACAGTACACCCGTAACTACGTGTTCATCCTGGACCACATCATGAAGTGAGAAATTCTCCCGGACGTGTGTCTTCAGGACGAACGAGGAGTTTCCATGCAAAAACGAAGACAGTCCCCTTCCCGAACCTTCATCCGCGTTACTGTCGTTATGCTGATCGCGGCGCTGTGCTGTCTGTCATGCTCGCTGGGCGAAAAACGGGTCCCGCTGCAGCTCAGTTTTTCGGCAACAGAATACCAGGCTCCCGATGGACCGACGTATGTCGCCATCACCGATCTGGACGGCGACGGCCATCTCGATCTGGCGGCCTCCATATGGAGCCGGCGCAGCATCTCCGTGATGTTCAATAAAGGGGACGGGACCTTCTCCGAGCCCACTTACCACGAGTGCGGTCAACGTCCGTACTGCGTGGCGGCCGGCGATCTCAACGGGGATGGGTCCCCCGATCTATTCACGGCCAATTACAGCGGCGCCAATATTTCCATTCTGATGAACGACGGCCGGGGAGGATTTGAACCGGCCGTGGAAAAGCGCGCCCAGCAGGCCACCCGTTACGTCCAGTCGGCCGATCTCAATGGAGACGGTTTTACGGATGTGGTGGCGGCAAACACCGCGGATAACAGCCTTTCGATTTTTTTCAACCGCGGAGACGGTACCTTGAATGCGGCTCAAAATATTCCCCTGGAGGACTCGCCCCGCTCATTTTTCCCCGGAGACCTGGACTCCGACGGCGACCTGGACCTGACCGCGGCCCTCTCCAGCCGGGGAACTCGACCCAAGCTCATCGTGATGGTCAACGATGGGACCGGCAACTTCACCATGTCGGGAAGCTATCCGGTCGACGCTCACGCCTGGACGGTCATCGCCGCCGACCTGAACGAAGACGGGCATCTGGATCTGGCCAACACGAACTACTCCGGCCGGAATATCTCGGTTCTGCCGGGCGATGGAAAAGGTCATTTCACGGTGGATGAATACTACCAGACCCTGAGAGGTCCGAGACATCTGTGCGCCGTCGATTTGAACCAGGACGACCGCCTGGATCTGGCCGTGGCCTGCTGGCATGCCGGACAGTGTGAGGTGCTGCTCAACCAGGGAAAGGGCAAGTTCAAAACCGCCGGCCGGTACCAGACCGGGGAAATGTCCACTTGCGTGGCCAGCGGAGATCTCGACGGCGACGGCCTCCCCGACCTGGTGGTAACCAACTCGAAGGGAAATACCATCACTGTTTTAAGAAACACCAGCAGGAAGTAAGCCTCCCGCTGGCGGGCATAAAAAAGGGGCGAGGAAACCTCGCCCTTTTTTATTATCTCACTCTTGAATTGAAACGGTGATTCCTTTTCCCTCTTCCTGCTCGCGCTTACTCCCCGACAACCGGAAACACCGCCATCACCGGCCGGTGGTCGGAGATCGTGATATCGTATCCATCGACCTCCTCGTCCAGGCGTAAGGTTTCGGTATATCCGGCGCCGTATTCCGAAAACGCATCCTGGGAGATGAGAATATGATCGATGAGCGAGCCGTACCTGGGATAGGAAGCGGCCTGCTGCTTGCCGGCCAGCGATGCGGTCAAGAACCGGTAGTTTTCGAGATCTTCCAGGAAAGCCATAAACACGTTGCTCCCTGAAGGGTCATCCAACTCGTCGTTCCAATCCCCCGCGACAATATAATCCTTCTCTTCACCGGCGGCGATCTGGTCGTCCAGATAGGCCTTCAGGGACTGAACGGCCTCAAACCGACGATCTTGATCATCGGCGTCCGAGCCGGCTTTCAGATGAAGCACGATAAGATTGAAATCAAACCGTTCTCCGGCCACCTGGGCAGCAACATGGGCGAACAGAGGCGGTCGCGTAAAGGCATACCAGTCATCCTCGAAAATCTGCCGGACCTGGCTGACCGATATCAGCGAGCGCTTATAGAGCAGGCCGGTCTTCAGGTATCCCCAGGAATATATATCATCGGAGAAGCGCCCGTCATACTCCGGCAGGCGACTGAGGAGATTCCGGAAAGCGGTGGTGTCGTTGATCTCCTGAATGGCAAACAGATCGACATCCAGAGCTTCGACGATCCTGGCCACCTCCTCGACCGTGTTCGAGGTTTGTGGAAAATACTCCAGATTCCAGGTGACCAGCTCGAAGGTGCTCTCCTGGCCCCTGGGTGTAACATAACTGGGCGGCGTGGGTTCGACGCTGGTCTGGCGACGATCACCGCACCTGATCCCAAGAAGAATAATGATCAGCAGGATCAGCTTAAAATACAACCGGTTGTCTGGCACATGCACTCCCATCGAAGCGGCCTCAGATGGACGAAAAGACAAAAGATAATGTAGAGAATTCCTCCGCTGAAAACAAGCCCTTTCTCTCCCGGACTCGTCCCCAATGCGCTCTGAGCCCCGATCATGCGGGGAGTTTTAGGCAGCTTGCAGGGGACGCGCCGGTCGAAAGGGCGCTCTTGAAAACGTGTTGTTCCGCGAGGGCCGGCGGACTTTTTCATTGACAGCGCCATTC
>Ga0272444_10002812_pt1 | contig 15937 bp, 14 predicted proteins | sample SSMForm13_FD_201033 | JGI IMG/M metagenome (GOLD analysis project Ga0272444, IMG submission 201033) | Marine sediment archaeal communities from Little Sippewissett salt marsh, Falmouth, MA, United States - SSM-Form-13 | ecosystem: Environmental > Aquatic > Marine > Wetlands > Sediment ...
GTCAGCGGCGGGATCGCCGTGGTCGCCGGGGCGCCGAGGCGGAAGATGCCGACCTTGTTCAGGTTTCGACGCTCGATGATCGCATTGGTGGTGTGCGTGGTGCCGAGCGACACCATCGAGATGCGGCCGGGATCGGCCGAGGAGCCCTCGAGGACCCGATCGAGCGCCTCGACGATGCCGCCGGTCACGTCCTGCGTCGTGAGGGATTTCGCTTTCGCGAGGACCTCGCGTCCCTCCATCAGTACGCCGTCGGTGAACGTGCCCCCGACGTCGAATCCAACCCGTAGCTGCGCGGCGTTGCTCATTCCGTCGTCCCCCATATCCCCTCGAGGTCGTATTGCGATGCCAGCTTCCAGTCGGCGATCTCCGTCAGCGGCGGCGATTCGTACCCGTAGACCTTGCTGTGCCCCCACGCGAATCGGTCGCGCAGACCGACGAGGAACTCGGCGGCCTTCAGCGGCGCGATCGTCGCGTCGATGACCGGCACGCCGATCTCCTTCTGCAACTGCCCGTAGAACCCGAATTCGATCGTGCAGCCGAGGACGATCGCCTCGGCGCCGTCCTTCTCGACCGCCTCGCGCGCGGCCTCGGTCATCCGCCGCTCGGTCTCGGCGGGATCCTTCTGGAAGTCGTACACGCCCATCTCGAGCGACTTGAACGACGCCAGTCGATCTTCGAACCCATACTTGACGACGTTCTGGTGCATCTTCGGGATCCACTTCTTGCGCCCGACGAGAATCGAGAAGCTGTGGCCGAGTAGCGTCGCGATGTGCATCGCCGACTCGGCCGGCGCGGTGACCACCATCCGGTCGCAGATTTCGCGCGCCTCGTGCAGGCCTGGATCGTAGAAGCAGCCGATCACCGCGGCGTCGTAGCCGTCGTTCTCGGCCTTCTTCACGACATGCAGCGTGTCGGCGAGAATCAGCGCCTCGTAGTAGTGGTACTCGAGGTGCATCGGGCCGCGGGCGAGCGAGCAGATGTCCAGCTGCGTGTCCTCGTCCTTTGCGGTATCGAGGAACTGCTTGATCGGCTCGTCGAACAGGTCGGTTCCGACCGGATCGATCCAGAGAATCTTCCTCATCGTCTACTCCTTTCCGGCGATCTCCGCCGTGACCGGTTCGGCGCATTTGTGGCACCGGACGAAGTGTCCTCGTTGAACTTCGACGAGCTGCGGCTCGTCGGCGTCGCAGTTCTCCTCCATCTCCGGGCAGCGCGTGTGGAAGCCGCAGCCGGGCGGTACGTTGACCGGGCTCGGAATCTCCCCCTCGGAGACGATGCGCGACGGCTTGACCGCCTCCTCCTCCGGCAGGACGACCGGGATCGATGAGAGGAGCATCTTGGTGTACGGCTGCAGCGGCCGCTCGAAGAAGTCTTCGGTCGGGGCGAGCTCATAGATCTTGCCCAGGTACATGATGGCCACCCGCGACGCGACGTTGCGCATCAGGCTCAGATCGTGCGTGATGAACAGGTACGTCAGGTTCATCTCCTCCTGGAAGCCGCACAGCATGTTGATGATCTTCGCCTGAATCGACACGTCGAGCGCCGACGTCGGTTCGTCCAGGATCACCAGCCTTGGATCGGTAGCGAGCGCTCGGGCGATGGCGACCATCTGGCGTTCGCCGCCGCCGAGCATGTGCGGCGACTTGAACAGGTAGTCGGCCGGCAGCTCGACGCGTCGCAGCAACTCGATCACGCTCGATCGGCGCCCCTTGCGATCCCCGATTCCGTGGACCTGCAGCGGGAGAGAGAGGATCTGCTCGATCGTGCGCCGCGGATTCAGTGACGTGCCGGGATCCTGGAACACGATCTGCATCGATCGCTTCAGCGCCCGCGATCGCTTGCTGACCCCGGTCGACATGTCCTGGCCGCCGAACGTGATCTTCCCGTCGGTCGGCGCGTGCAGGCCGATGATCGTGTACGCGACCGTACTCTTGCCCGATCCGGACTCGCCGACCAATCCGAGCGTTTCCCCTTCCTTGGCGGTGAACGAAACATCGTCGACCGCACGGACGGTGCCGCGCGCGGTCACGAAGTGCTTCTTCAGCTTTTCGACGGCCAGCAGGTCACTGTTCATCGGCTTCCCCCCCGTAGAGAACGCAGGCCACGCGGTGATCGGGATCCACTTCGCGGAACTCCGGTCGATTGCCGGCGCAAACCTCCATCGCCTGCGTGCAACGTGGGTTGAACCGACAGCCGGTCGGGGGATTCAGGTAGTCCGGGATTCGGCCGGGGATTCCCTCGGCCATGCCCCCGCCGGTCAGCTTCGGGAGTGCCCCCATTAGTCCGAGCGTATACGGGTGCATCGGCCGCTCGAACAGGATCTCCTTCTTCGCTCCCTCCACGATGCTTCCCGCATACATCACGTAGACCCAGTCCGCCATCTCCTTGACGACGCCAAGGCTGTGAGTGATGAAGATGACCGACGTCGCGCGCTCCTCGACCAGCTCGTTGAGCAGCCGCAACACCTGCGCCTGGATCGTCACATCGAGGGCCGTCGTCGGCTCGTCGGCGATCATCAACTCCGGTTCGGTGGCCAATGCCATGGCAATGCACACGCGCTGCCGCATGCCGCCCGACAACTGGACCGGGTAGCTGGTGAACATCCGATCGGGGTCGGGAAGCTGGACGTCGGCCAACGCCTTGATCGCGCGACGCTTGATCTCTTTCTTGTCCATCCTCTTCGTCGCGGCATAACGGATGACCGACGTCAGTTGGTCGCCGACCGTGAACACCGGGTTCAGCGCGGCGACCGGATCCTGGAAGATCATCGAGATCCCGCCTCCGCGGATCTTCTGCAGGTTCGCCTGCGACATCTTGAGTACGTCACGATCTCGAAAGCGGATCGTCCCGCCCGTGATCTTGCCCGGCGGTGATTGGAGGATCCCGAGCACGCACCGCATCGTCGTCGTCTTCCCGCAGCCGGCTTCGCCGACGAGGCCGACGCGGGCCCCGAGCCCAACGTCCATGTTGACACCGTTGAGCACCTTCAGTCGCCCCTCGTAGACCTTGAACTCCACCTGCAGGTCTCGGATTCGAAGCACATGGTCGACCATGTTAGATCTCCTCCAGCGCGAACAGGTCGCGGAACCCGTCACCGAGCAGGTTGAAGCCGAGCACGGTGACCATGATCGCAAACGCGGGGAAGATCGAGATCCACCATTGATCGGGCAGGTACTTCGCACCGTCGGCGACCATCGTGCCCAGGTCCGGGGTCGGCGGTTGCGCGCCGAGTCCGACGAAGCTCAGTGCCGAGCCGATCAGGATGACCCACCCCATGTCGAGCGACATCTTGGTGAAGATGCTCGACACGCAGTTCGGCAGCAGCTCGCGAAACAGGATGTGGCGACGGCTTGCCCCGATGACCTCGGCCGATTGGACGAAGAACTCGTTGCGCAGCGACGACGCCAGCCCGTAGACGAGGCGCGTATACCATGGCCACCACATCAGCGACACGGCCATCATCGCGTTGAAGATGTTCGGGGTCAGCACCGAGGTCACCGCCAGCGCGAGGATCAGCGGCGGCACGGCGAGGAAGATGTCGGTGATCCGCATGATCAGGGTGTCGATCCATGTGCCGCGGTAGTAGCCGGCCAGCAGGCCGAGCACGACGCCCGGAATCACCACCAGTGCGAGCACGACGCTCCCCATCATCAGGGAGTAGCGAAACCCGAAGAAGATGCGCGACAGCACATCTCGACCGAACACGTCGGTCCCGAACAGATGGCTGCCGCTCGGCGGTTGGGACGCCTCGACGAAGTTCACGTACGTCCGCGCGTGGGTCGGATGAGGCGACACGTACGGCGCGAAGATCGCCAGGAACGACACCGCCAGCACCAGGACCAGCCCGATCACCGAGACGGGATTGCGGGAGAACTTGTACCATGCCTTCTTGAACCCCTCCCATCGGCGGCCTAATCGGTCTCCTTCGAACAGGTGGGCCATGCTACTTCCCCCTTTCCGCACCGAGCCGGATCCTCGGATCGAGCCACGCGACGACCAGGTCAACGATGATGTTGACGATGACGAACAGCATGCCGAGAACGATCACCACTGCGGAGACCGCGTTGAGATCCTTGTTGAGCATGGCGTTGATCCCGTAGCGAGAAAACCCGGGCCAGTTGAAGATCAGCTCGACCAGGAAAGCATTGGCGACGATGCCGGCGAAATCGAGGCCCATGATCGAAACGGTCGGAATCAGCGATGGCTTGAGCAGGTACTTGAACATCACCACTCGACCGGGCACGCCGAACCCCTTGGCCGACAGGATGTAATCCTTGCCCAAGTTGTCGCTGACGGTCGATCGCGCGATCCGCGCCTGCTGCGCGAGCGGCCCGAGGGCCAGGCTCAACGCGGGCAGGATCATGTGCAGGAGCGCGTCCCCGAGCGCTACGAAGTTGCCGGAGATGATCGAGTCGATCGTCATCAGCCCGGTCACCGTCGGGGGACGCGAGATCCACGGGCTGAGTCGCCCGATCGTGGGGAAGATCCTCAACAGATATCCGAACAGCAGCACGAACAGGATCGCGAACACGAACGACGGCGTCACGACGCCGATGTAGGAGAAGACGCGGATCACGTTGTCGATCCACGTGTCTCGAAACCGCCCTGCGACCGCCCCGAGGATGATGCCGAACACGGCCATGATGACCGCCGCGAACAGCGCCAGCTCTAGCGTCGCGGGGACGAACTCACGGATATCCTCGGAGACCGCGCGGCGGGTCACCAGCGACGTCCCGAGATCGCCCCGAACCGCCCCGGAGAGCCAGAAGACGTATTGCTTGTACAGCGGCTCGTCGAGGTGCATCTCCCGCCGCATGTTCTCCACGGCCCACTCCGGTGCTCTCGATCCCAAGGCCATTCGCACCGGATCCCCGGGGAGAACCCGCGAGATCGTGAAGATGAGAATCGACAGGCCGAAAAGCACGAAGACGGAGAGGACCAGCCGCCTGGCCAAGAACTTCACAATGCTCATGAGCGTCTGCCCTCGTTTCGATGATCGATGGCGGGCGGGCCACACAGGCCCGCCCGCCGTTGGGTCCATCGCAGCGGGCTGCTACTTGATCTTGATGAAGCGTGCAGCCACGTTGTAGCCCATGATCGGATTGACCTCGCCCTGGGCCGTCGGCCAGTCGATGGCGTCCGCCCGGTAGGCGTGCTTCTCTACCTGCTCGAACAGGAAGATCGTCGGGCACAGGTCGGTGATCTCGTGCTGCAACGCCGCGTACGCGGCGAATCGCTCGCCCTGATCGACCGTACGAATCGCGGCCTCGATCCGGGCGTCGAGACCCTCGTCGAGCAGCCACTCGTTCTGCTCCCACGTCGCGGCGGAACTCGAGTGATAGCGGGACTCGATCAACGATCCGGCCTCGGGATAGTGCGAGGAGTCGAACACCGTGACGATGTGCGGGCTCGTCTCCAGCGCGCCCATCTCCTCGACGACCGACATCCACGGCACCTTCACGACCTTGACGTTGATGCCGATCTCGGCCATGTTCGCCATGAACAGCAGCGCCACCTTCTCTTCGTCCGGAACTTCGGCGATCCAGTGCACCTCGACCTCGTAGTCGGCCGGGTCGTACTGCGACAGTGCCAACTCCTCGCGCGCCTTGTCCAGATCGCGCGAGTACTGGAACACCGTCGGATCGGCGCCCGGGATGTTCTGCGGCACCGGGCCGCGAGCCTGGAATGCGCCGGGGAAGATGTGGGTGATGACGGTATCGTAGTCGGTGCCATACGCCATCGCCTTGCGGAAATGGATGTCGTCGGTCGGCGCGATCTTCGTGTTGATCATCATGTAGAACTCGGTCCCCGGCGAGAACGCGGCGATGTCGACGCCATCGAGTGCGTCGAGCGCCGTGAGCGCCTCGCTCGTCTGCCACTGGTCGGAGATGTCGAGCTCCCCGCGCGCCATCATCGTGCGCACGGTGGCCGTCTCGGTCGTTCCGATGAACCGCACCTCATCCGGCGCGGCCTCATCGATGTCGAGCCAATAGTCCTCGTTCTTCGTCATGACCAGTTCTTCTTCGACGCGGAACTCTCTCACGACGTACGGACCACTCCCCGCGTCGTGGTCGACGAGGAAGCCCTTGCCATAGTCGCCGAAGTCGCCGTACGCGCCCGGCGTGACCAGGTTCTCCTCAACGAGCGCCTTGTTGACGATGTACAACCGATACAGCGTCGACAGGAACGGGCCGAACGGCACATCGAGATTGAAGCGAACCGTCGTGTCATCCACCGCTTCCGTCGAGGCCACGCGGCCGGCGAACAGGAAGCCGTACCCCTCGCCGATCGTCGTGAGCCGGTCCATCGAGTACTTGACGTCCGCGGCGGTCAGCTTCGTGCCGTCGTGGAAATACACGTCATCGCGCAGATGGAACGTCCACTGCAGCGCATCCTCGGAGACCTCCCATGACGTGGCGACATGCTCGACCGGCGTCCCGTCGTTGGCCGGATAGACCAGCGTGTCGTACAGGTTCGCCAGCGATGCCGAGCTCGAGAAGTCCGAGCCCACAGCCGGATCGATGTACGTCGGCCAGGCGAAGGTTACCCGAAGAACCCCAGCAGCGAGCCCCACCACGCCGAACGCCAATACCGCCACCATTGCTGCAATCAGTATTCTCTTCACTTGCTGCACCTCCCGTGCGTTGGCTGTCGGTTTCCCTCCCTTCTTCACGTGCTTGTGCGCGAGGCTTCACCTCCTTCACTCGTGCCGCTATCGATGTGGTCGACGACCCCGTCGACGACGGCGTCCAGATACCGCACGAATTCCTCCGGGTCGCCCATCACGGCGTACTTCCCGGCATCGATCCGTTTGCGCAGCGTGGAGAGGCGAGCGCTGGCGATGCCCTCCTGCTCGAGGATGTCGATCAGCCGACTCGCGGCGTCGACGAGGCGGAACGGTCCGTACATCGGGGTCTCGTCGATCAGGTTCCGCCCACTGGTCACCATGTAGCCGACCAAGTCGAACACCTTCCGTTCCAGCGTAGCTCTATCCATGGAATGCCTCGAAGTGGATCACGCCGTCGGTCCTGCGCGGCGGTGGACTCGGGCTCTCGGCCGGTCGCCCGACCGAGACCAGCAGCACCGTCTCGACCCGCTCCGGCAGCCCAAGCAGACGCCCGACCGCCCGCGCGTGGAACGACGCGATCACGCACGTTCCGAGTCCCTCGGCGTAGGCGGCCAGGATCAAGTTCTGCGCCGCCATCGCGGAGTCGACCGGCGCGAGGAACGTCTCGCCCAGCGTGCTCCCCTTGGCCCGCGCCTCGTCGATATCCTGGCAGACGGCGATCACCACGGGCGGGTCGCCGAGCAGACCCGGGCTGACCGTCCGCAGTCTGGCGATCCGCTCCGGCTCGGTGACCACCACGAATCGCCACGTCTGCGCGTTGCCCCCCGACGGGGCCCAGATCGCCGCATCGACGATCCGATCGAGTATCGCTCGTTCGATCGGATCGGGCAGGAAGCGCCGGACGCTGCGGCGGCCGTGGATCGCCTCGTACAGCTCCATCGCTACTCGCCTCCTCGGGCCGCAGCGGTCCCGGCCTCATCCACCGCGAGCGGCTGTCCCGCGAGAATCACACGGTAGACGTCGCGGGCCGCGTCGGGCGTGATGTACCCATCGAGCACGTCGGCGAGCACGGCCTGAGGATCTCTCGCGATCGGGGTGCCGTAGCCGCCGCCGGTTCCGGTGATGAATCGCACGACGTCTCCATCGCCGAGAACTTCACTCGAGAACCGCCCGCGCCGCTCGATCGATCCGTCGGCCCGTCGAATCTCGACCTCGTTCGGCGTGCCCTCCTGGCCGCCGGACAAGCCCCACGGCGGGAACTTGTTGCGGCCAAAGCTGGCCGTCACGAACGCCTGCGAGTTGGTGATGCGGTAGTCCTTGATCAATCCGAAGCCGCCCGGCCACTGTCCATGCCCGCCGTCGGCGACGTTGAGCGAGAACTGATCGACGATCATCGGATAGCGGGTCTCGGCGACCTCGATCGACAGGATGTACGTCTCGCCGTCGCCGGAGCAGACCAGTCCGCTCTCGCCCCCCTTGCCTCGCCCGGCGCCCCAACCGCCGGCGTTCGGCTCGACGGAGAAGAACCACTCGCCGGTCTCGTCATCGATCCCGCTGACGATCGTTCCGCAGACGCTGAGGAAGTGCCCGGCGATCACTCGATCCGGCATCGCCTCGGCCAGCGCCCGCCAGACGACGTCGCCGGCGTAGGCGTCCGATTCCCAATACGTGCTCACCGGGGCGGGCCGCTTGGGGTTGAACACCGTGTCCTCGGGAACCACCACCCGCAGCGGGGAGAAGAAGCCCTCGTTCGGATCGGCGTGCGGTGCGACGACCGACTGGTACGCGAACTTGGCCGTCGACAGGAGCACCGAAAGCGGACTGTTGATAGGCCCGCGGCAGGTCGGCCCGCTTCCGGTGTAGTCGATGACGAACTCGTCTTCGCTGATCGTTACCTTCACCTTCACCAGAACCGGGTCGCCGCCGAGCCCGTCGTCGTCGATGTACTCCTGCGCCTCGTACACGCCCTTCGGCAGCCTTTGCAGCTCGGCGAGCGCCTCCTGGCGGCCCTGCTTCAAGTACACCTCGATCGACTCGAGCACGGTGTCGAGACCGTACTTGTCGCAGATCTGCTGAACGCGCTTCGCGGCGACTCGTAGCGAGGCCGCCTGAGCCCGCATGTCGCCGAGCGTCATCTCGGGGATGCGGCCGTTGCGGGAGAGGATGTCGACGATATCCCGGTTCTCGACCCCGGCGTTGAAGATCTTGACGACCGGGAACTGAAGTCCCTCCTGGTAGATGTCGGTTGCGTTCGGAGACCAACTACCGGGATCCTTGCCGCCGACGTCGTTCCAGTGGGCCTTGCTGGCCGAGAACATCACCGGTGCGCCGTCGTAGAAGATCGGCATGATCAGCACCGCGTCGTTCTGGTGTGTGGCGCCGCCCATGTACGGATCGTTGGTGATGATGATGTCGCCGTCCTCGAGGCCGTCGAGCCCGTGCTTGTCGATCACGTCGCGCACCGCGTCGCTGAGCACGCCGATGAACGCGGGGATGCCGTTCGCCTGGGCGATCATCCGCCCCGTGGCGTCGGTGATCGCGCAGCCGTAATCGAGCACCTCGTAGATCACCGAACTCTTGGCCGTTCGACCGAGGGCGACGAACATCTGCTCGGCGGCGGAGATCAGCGCCCGCTTGATGACTTCGACGGTGAAGGGATCGATGGTGTGTTTCGGGGTCATGCCGCCACCTCCGTAACCACGAGATTGCCGAACTCGTCGACCGTCACCCTTTGGGATGGACAGACGATCGTGGTGCAGGCCGGCTCTTCGATGACGGCCGGGCCTTCGATCGTCTCTCCGATGGGAAGCAAGCCGCGCTCGAACACCCGGCTGTCGACGCTTCCCTCGCCCTCGAACACGACCGGTCGGGCGCCCTTCTCGGCCGCCGACCGGCACGCGCCCTCGATCGCGTGCGGTGCGAACTCCGGCTTGTCGACGCGTCCCCAACCCACGACGTGGAAGTTGACGATCTCCACCGGATCATCCTGTCGGAACGAGTACGCCTGGTCGTGCAGATCGTGGAACCGCTCGATCAGCGGATCCAGGCTCCCGCCGTCGATCTCCTCGGCTCGAATCGGCGTCCGCACGGTGTGCTCCTGGCCGCGGTAGCGCAGGTCGAGGAACCGCTCGATCCAGACACGCTCCGGCGACAGCTCCTCGGCCACGAATTGCTCGCCGGCCTCGCGATCGAGTTCGTCAAACGTGGCCCGGATCGACTCCAGGTTCCCTGTATCACAGTCGCATACTCGGGTTCGGATGAAGTCGTGGCGCAGGTTGGTCATCAGCATGCCCCACGCGGAGAACTGGCCGGGGGCCTGCGGCACGATCATCTTCCGCAGCTTCAATTCGCGAGCCAGCGTCGCCCCGTGCAATGCCCCCGCTCCGCCGGTGGCCACCAGGGAGAAGTCGCGCGGATCGTAGCCGCGCTCGATCGACACCCGCTCGAGGGCCGCCTGCATGTTCGCGTTGGCCAACCGGATGATCCCGAGGGCCGCGTCGGTGACCGACAGACCGAACGGCTCCGCGATCTTGCGGACCGCGGCTTCCGCCTTGGCGACATCCAACCCCATTTGCCCTCCGAGGAAGTAGTCGGCGGTCAGCCGTCCGGTCAGTAGATTGGCGTCGGTCACCGTCGGTTCGGTTCCGCCGAGGTCGTAGCAGGCGGGGCCCGGGTCGGCGCCCGCGCTGCGCGGCCCGACGTGGAGCGCGCCGCCGGCGTCGATCCAGGCGATCGATCCGCCGCCCGCGCCCACCTCGACGATGTCGACCACAGGGATTCGCAGCGGATAGCCGGCCCAGATGGCGCTCTTCTCCAGGTGATACTCGGTATCGATCTTGATCTGCCCGTGGTCGATCAGCGACACCTTGGCCGTCGTTCCGCCCATGTCGAACGAGATCATCGACGGATCTCCGGTCGCCTCGGCGAGGACGCCGGCGCCGATGACGCCGCCGACCGGACCGGACTCCACCAGGTGGATCGGCACCCGCTGCGCCTCGGCGAACGTCGTCGTTCCCCCGTTCGACTGCATCGCGTACTTCGGGCCAGCCATCCCCGTCTCCGACAGTTCTCGATCGAGTGTCGACAGGTAGAGCGACGAAGCCGGCTTGACGTAGGCATTCATCACCGTGGTGTTGGTGCGCTCGTACTCCCGCCATTCCTGGGTAATCTCGTGCGACAGGGTGACGGCGACGCCAGGGTAGATCCGTTCGATGATCTCCTTGGTCTTGGATTCGTGGGCAAGGTTCGCGTACGCGTGGACGTAGCAGACGGCGATCGCCTCGATCCCATCGCGCCGGCATGCCTCGGCGACCGCCGCCACCTCGGCCTCGTCGAGCGGAATCAGTACGTCGCCGCGGTACGATACGCGCTCGCTGATCTCGAACCGGTAGCGGCGGGGGACGAACGGCTTGGGCTTCTCGTAGAACAGGTTGTACATGTCGGTGCGGTTTCCACGCTGAATCTCCAACACGTCGCGGAACCCGCGCGTCGTGATCAGGGCGACCTTCGCCCCGAGGCGTTCGGTCAACGCGTTGATCACCACCGTCGTCCCATGAACGAACTGCGCCACATCCTTGGGATCGAGCCCGCTCTTGCGGATGGTGTTCGTCACGCCGTCGGCGAAGTTGCCGGGCGTGGTGAGCGCCTTCTCGAGCGTGATCTCGCCCGTCGCTTCGTCCAGTGCGACGAGGTCGGTGAACGTGCCCCCAATGTCGATCGCCAAACGCTTCGGCATGCCGTGGTCCTCCTCCATCAACGCAGGATCTTGAGTGTTTGAACCCAGAGAACGCGTGCCGGCTCGTCCTCCAGGTTGCGTACGGTGTGTGGGCGGTTCGAGTCGATCTGGAACGAGTCCCCCGGCTCCAGCGCGTGTTCCTCGTCCTCGAAGATCAGCAGGACCCTGCCCGACAGGACGTAGGCGAACTCCTCGCCCTCGTGCGGCAGCACCGGCGGGGCGTATCCGGGCGGATACTCTGCGATGAACGCCTCCATGGTCCGGTTCGGGCGCGAACCGGACAGCATCGAGTAGGTGATCTCCGAGCTTCCGATGCGGACCTGGTACTGCGGCTCCCCCGCCTTGGTGATCGCGGGCCGTGCCGCGTCGGGAATCGTGAAGAACTGGGCCAACGGAACCTCGAGCGCGTCGGTGACGGTCTTCAGCGATGCAACCGACAGGGACGACAGCCCTCGCTCGACCTGGGACAGGAAGCCCACCGACAGTCCACACTTGGACGACAGCTCTTCCAGTGTCCAGCCCCGCTCCTGGCGCAGCTTGCGGATGCTCCGACCGACGCTTTCATTATCCATTGCCATTTCACTATATGGATAGGAATTTCGATGTCAAGCGAATGGCACAGTCTTGTCAGCCGGCCCGCACGGTATGGCCGTTTCCAAGGGGATTTGGGATTGAGGTCATGCCGCATCGGCATGCCGATGGCGAGATGGGGGACGTCGAGGGTTGATTTCAGTATCGGTTTATCGTCCTATTCCAACGGGCTTTGACGCTCGCTTCAGGTATATCGAAGACCGCGCGATCCAGTGCGGATCGCTCCGTCCGGCACCCAACGACCGGGTCACGCGAAGCTCTCGAGAAGATGCCGGATGATGCGGACCGCGGACCGCATCGAGGAGATCTCGATCTCCTCGCTCGTCGAGTGTTCGTTTCGCATCCCAACACCGAGAACGACCGTTTCGATGCCGTGCGCGTTGAGGATCGACGCGTCGGTTCCGCCGACGACCGTCCGCACATTCGCCGTCAGCCCGACCGATTCGACCGCGGCGACCGCCGCGGCGATCGCCGGCGATGCCTCGGAGACTCGCGACGCGCGGTACGACAGCTCGGTCGAGATGGACACCGCCGCTCCGAACGCCGCGGCCACACGCTCGAACGTGTCCCGAATCCGTCGCTCGACGGCGAGACAAGTCTCGTGGGACAGACTGCGGCACTCCATCTGAATCACGGCCCGCTCGGGAACGCCGTTTCGGATCTCTCCTCCGTGGACCACCCCGACGTTCACCGTGGTTCCCTCGTCGATCCGGCCTTCGTCGAGTTCGGTGATCGCCTGCGCCGCCACCCGCACCGCCGAGATTCCCTTCTCCGGCTCCATTGCGGCGTGCGCGGCGCGGCCGACGATCTCGATGTCGATCGCCATCTTCGACGGCCCGCCGACGACGACCGCGTCGAGCGCGTCCATGTCGAGGACGAAGCCGATCCGGCTTTCGAGCGAAGCGATGTCGAGGTGCTTCGCCCCGCGGACGCCGAGCTCCTCCTCCCGCGTGATCACCAGCTCGAGCGGAGGATGGCGCTGCGCAGTCAGGATGGCTTCGATCACCTCGGCGATTCCCGCCTTGTCGTCGGCCCCGAGGACCGTCTCGCCAGCCGAGCGGATCACGCCGTGCTCGATGACCGGCTCGATCCCGATCCCCGGCTTGACGGTATCGGCGTGCATTCCGAACAGGATCGGCTGCGAAACGGACGACTCGCGCGCCGCCACGCGGGCGATCAGGTTTCCGTAGTCGTCGAGTGCACACGACGCGCCAAGCTCGTCGGTCAGACGCTCCGCGAGAACCGCGAGAAACCGCGACTCGTTTCCCGACTCGCTGTCGATCCGGACCATCTCGCAGAACGACGAGACCAGGCGTTCCATCGGGCGACCTCCTCGAGGTTCTCTAGGCCTTGCCGAGTGCGCGGGCCAAACCGACCAGTTCCGGATGAACGACCCGCCCCGTCTCAAGCATCGGGGTTCCGTCGAGCCACACCGAGCAGTCGAGCGACTGACCGTCCGAGTGCGACGGAGCCAGGATCCCGTCCGGCGGGATCAGCGTCGCACCGACGTGGCCGATGCCCCACTCGGTGCAGCCCCACACCCGCTCGTCCTCCACGATGTCGCCAGTGAGCCGGGCGTTGGGGTGGAAGCCAAACGACGCGTGGGCGATCCGTCGCATCCGCGGATGGTCGAACGAATCGAGATAGGCCGTCAGCTCCCGCGCCTGCGCGCCGCCGGCGATATCAACGAGTACTCCGGCCTCGATCGTCGTGCGAATCGGCTCCTCGAGCCGCCCGCACGGCGGGGTGAGCGATCCATCGAACACCAGTGTTCCGTCGATCGATTCGAGATCGGGCGCCCACGCGATGAATCCGCCCATCATGTAGGTTCCCGGCCGATCGGCGTAGCCGTCGCGGATCAGCGCTCCGCGGCCGGGGATGTTGCGGAACTCGAGGTCGGTGCCGCCCGGCGATGTCACGCGGATTCGGTCGGCGGCGCGCACGACCTCGACCACCTTCTCGAGGAATGCTTTCAGGACGCCGTGGTCGATCCGCCCGATGCAGCGGACCATCATGTCGGGGTTCATCCCGACCAAACAGAGATAGCGGAGCCGCTCGTTCTTCCGCATCGCCACGTCGTGCGGGGTCGAGTAGAGGAGCCACTGGTTGTTGAACTCGACCCATGCATCGGCCCCGCACAGCGCTCCGACCAGTGCATCGACCGGAAGCATCGGGTCGGCGGCACGGCCGACGCCGAGCGGCGAGGCGAGCCAGATGACCATCGGCTTGGCTCCGAGTGCGAACGCCGCCCGCGCCGTCGCATCGACCACCCGCGGATTCGACTTCGTGTCGGCGGTGATGACGAACGTCTCGCCCGACTGGAGTCTCAGCAAGTCCCGCGTCAACACGTCCGCCGCCCGGCCCAATTCGACCTCGTACATCTCCATCCTGCGACACCTCCTCGACGACCGGTCGCCCAGCACGGCCGATCGAACGCTCAGTCTACCACATCGCGTCGGAAGTGCGCGGAGTGCTGATGACGTCGATCGATCCGTCGTGCGAGATCCTCACACGGGCCCCTTCGGCCAGCCCGTCCGCTCCGCCCTCGGGCAGCACGAGGATCGGCACGCTCCGGCCGTACAGCTCGTCCGCCACGATCGCGCCGAGCGCGACGATCGGCGCCAACCGTTCGGTGACGATCGCCGCCGGTGCGTGATCGCTTCGGATCAACTCGAGCAAGACCGCGCTGCCGGTGCTCGATCCCTTCTCCGATGGAAAGACGAACACCGTCGCCGCAATCGACGCGCCGCATCGATCATGCCGGCGATCGATGATGACGCCGGTCGCCGGATCGACGCCGCCCCACAGCGAGATCGGAAGATGCGATCGCACGATGCCTCCCTCGGCCGCCCCCGGAACGACCGGGGTCGCGTTCACGATCACGCCCACGGCGATGCCTCCCGAACCACGTGCCCTTCGACGGCCGAGCGAACACAGTCGGCCGTCGTGCCGAACGCGACCCGAACGTCGAGTTCGCCCGGGGCGTAGTAGGCACACTTGCCGGAGTTCGTCATCAGGACCTCCGCGTCGCGACGCACGATCGGGGAGTGGAACGGGCACGTGTCGAACACGATCGTCGCCCCGAACCGCTCGACGGGTTCGATCAAGCCTCCGCGCCTCGCCAGCGCGTGCGATTGCACGTCGGTGATGACGAGGAATCGGGTGTCCGGATGGACCCGCCCGCCGCGCGCCGCGATCGCCGCGGCCAGTGTCTCGAACTCGGCGTACGACAGGTGGGGACAGCCGAGGACGACGGCGTCGAGCCGGCGGCCGGAGGTTCCCTCGCCGCTCGACAGGTCCTCCCAGGCGCGGTCGAGCATCCCGGGGGTGACGTCGATCCGATCGACGGGCGGGCGGCCGTGCAGCGCCGCGGCCAGGGTCGGTGCTTCGGGCGTCAGTCCGACAACGTGGAACAGCGCCACCGAGCCCGCGGACGCCGCCGCGGCGCCGAGCGCCTTCAGCTGCTCGATCGTCGCGATGGGAGGAAGCCCCTCGATCACCGGAACCCGATCGCCGCTCGCCTCCCCGAGCAGATGCCCGAGCGCCGCCCAGGCCTCCGGCGCGCGCCACGCGTCGGTCGTCTCCTCGACGAGCCGGAACACGATCTCGCCCCGCCGATTCTCCGTTCGATGCAGGCCAACGTTCGGGACCCGCCCGGTGATCGCGGCACAGATGTCGAGGTAGTCGCCGTAGCGGTTGGTCCGTGCCCCGAGGGCCGAGTTGGCGTAGGCGACCGCGTTCGACTCCCCCCAGGCGATCTGCTGACCGAACCTCGGGGTCAGATACCCTTGGTACGGGGCGCAGGTCCAGGCCGGGATGCAGCCGAGCGCACGGTACGCGTTCGCGATGCGAAGGGCGGTGTCGGCGAACGCGGCCGGAACCCCGAGACGTCGCCAATTCTCGAGATCGAGCGACACCATGCTCAGTGTCGTCGGAACCCGAACCCGCCCGCCGCCGTCGACGAGGCGCTCGACGAGTTCGAGGCTAGACGGCGACATCAGCGCGCAGGCATCGATGTGGGCTTGCTCGATCGACAGGAGCTC
>Ga0272444_10002814_pt1 | contig 15931 bp, 11 predicted proteins | sample SSMForm13_FD_201033 | JGI IMG/M metagenome (GOLD analysis project Ga0272444, IMG submission 201033) | Marine sediment archaeal communities from Little Sippewissett salt marsh, Falmouth, MA, United States - SSM-Form-13 | ecosystem: Environmental > Aquatic > Marine > Wetlands > Sediment ...
CACCCGGGACATCGGCGGGTCCTCCACCACATCGCACGGCACAAGCGAGATCGCCCGGTGGATCACGGGCGAGTGAGGAGCGAGCAATGAGCAAGGTCAAGGTCGGGGTCGCCGGCTACGGCGTGATCGGGAACCGCCTGGCGGCAGGCGTAGCGGCCCAGGAGGACATGGAGCTGGTGGGCGTCGCCGACGTCGCTCCCACCATGGCGGTGCGGGCCCTCAAGGAGCGGGGCATGCCGTTCCCCCTGTTCGCCGCCGTTCCCGGGTCCGAACAGGCACTGGAGGACGCCGGTATCCCGGTGACGGGGTCCTTCGACGACCTCCTCGGCGAGGTCGACATCATGCTCGACTCGGCCCCGGGCGGGGTCGGCGCCAAGAACAAGGTCAAGTACGTCGAGCACGGCGTCAAGGCCGTGTTCCAGGGCGGCGAGAAGGCCGAGGTCGCCGACGTCTTCTTCCACGGCACCGTCAACTACGAGCAGGGCCTCGGTGTCGACTACTTGAAGCTGACCTCGTGCAACACGACCGGGCTCATCCGCGCCGTGCACGCCGTGCACGCCGCGGTCGGGGTCACCAAGACGTTCATCACCATCGTGCGCCGGGTCGCCGACCCCGGCGACACCCACCGGGGGCTCACCAACGTGCTCCAGGTGGACCCGGTCCCCAACCACCAGGCCGTCGACCTCATGAGCATCATCCCCGAGATCGACGCCACCGGGATGCTCATCCACACCCCGGTCACCCACGGCCACATCATCACGCTGTCGGTCACCCCGAAGCAGAAGATGTCGGTCGACGAGGCGATCGAAGCCTTCAAGGCGTACCCGCGCATCAAGGTGGTACGGATCGACGAGGGCTTCAACTCGAACTCGTCGCTGTTCCAGTGGGCTCGCTACATGGAGTACCCGCGCGCCGACATGTTCGAGATCGGCCTGTGGGAGGAGATGGTCGGCCTGTCCGGCGACGACGTGATCTTCGCCATCAACATCCCGCAGGAAGCGGTGACGATCCCCGAGACGATCGACGCCGTCCGGGCCTCGATGGAGATGCACGCCACCGGCGCCGAGGCGGTCGCCACCACCGACCGGTACCTCGGGATCTGACGACGATGGCCTCGCTGCCGAACATCCCGTCGAGCGCCGATCTCGACGTCGCCGGCAAGCGCGTCCTGCTCCGGGTCGACATCAACTCGCCGGTGGACCCGGAGACGAAGCGCATCGTGAACGAGGCCAGGATCGACAAGAGCCTCCCCACGATCCGCGACCTGGCGGATCGTGGGGCCAGGCTCGTCGTCATCGCCCATCAGGGCGACACGCTCGATTACCACAACCTGGTCTGCACGGAGGAGCACGCCGCCAAGCTCTCCGAGAAGCTCGGCAGGCCGGTGCAGTGGGTCGACGACGTCGCCGGCCCCGAAGCGCGCCGTCGCATCGCAGCGCTCGGCGACGGCGAGATCCTGCTGCTCGACAACATCCGGATCTACGGCGAGGAACTGTCCACCTTCGAGCGGGACGTCAAGCTGACCCCCGAGCAGATGGCGGGCACCTACCTGGTGCGTCACCTCGCTCCCCTGTTCGACCTGTACGTCAACGACGCCTTCGCCGCCGCCCACCGGGCGGCGCCTTCGATGATCGCCTTCCAGCACTTGCTCCCTTCTGCGGCCGGCCTGCTGCTGGCCGCCGAGGTGGAGGGACTGAACGCGATCCTCGACGACCCGGCCCGTCCCGCGGTGTTCCTGCTCGGCGGGCTCAAGGTGTCGGACGGGTTCTCGATGATGGGACGGGTGCTCGACGACGGCCTGGCCGACCGGGTGCTCACCACCGGGGTGCTCGGAGAGATCTTCCTCATGGCCGACGGCGTCGACCTGGGCTCGGAGACCGAGAGGTTCATCGCAGAACGCGACCTCACCCGGTACGCCGCCGAAGCGAAGGGCCTGCTGGCCGAGTACCGGGATCGCATCGCGCTCCCCGCCGACGTCGCCGTGGTGTCGCAGGGCGTCCGGATGGAGATCCCGGTGAGTTCGCTCCCCGCCGACACCCTCATCGTCGACATCGGCGAGCAGACCATCGCCGCCTACGAGGCCGAGATCGCCGCGGCCGGCACCGTGTTCGTCAACGGCCCCGCCGGGGCCTACGAACAAGCGGGCGCCGACGTCGGGACGAGGCGGCTGTGGTCTGCGGTCGCGGCTGCGCCGGGGATGACCGCCATCGGAGGCGGGGACACCGTCGCCAGCGCCAAGCGGTTCATCGACCTCGACGACATCGGCTTCGTCAGCACGGCGGGCGGTGCGCTCATCCGGTTCGTGAGCGGGCAACCCCTGCCCCTGCTGGAAGCGTTTCGCGGCTGAGACGGCCCGCTACGCCAGCGAGATCAGCACGATCCCGGACCCGGCCAGCACCAGGCCGGCGTACTGGCGGCGTGCCACCTCCTCGTGGAGCACGCCGCGCGCCAGCGCCACGGTGACGGCCGGGTACAGCGAGGTGATCACCACCACCAGCGACAGCAGGCCGCGCTGGATCGCCAGCAGGAACAGGACGTTGGCCGCCATGTCGGCGATCCCGGTGGCGATCGCCCACAGCCGGGCCCCGCCGGCCGCCACCAGAGGCCGGTTCCTCGCCAGCGCCAACGCGCCGACCAGTGGGATCGACGCCAGCCGCGACCCCACCAGCGGCCACAGCCCGGCCTGATCGCCGGCCTGCGACAGGAACACGCCGTACAGACCGAACGCCGCCCCGGCCAGCGTGCCGAGCACCAGGGCGCGGGAGGCATGCTCCAAGCGAACGCCCCCGGCGCCGCGTCCCGACGGGATCAACAGCAGCGCCGGGACGGCAAGGGCAACCCCGGCCCAGGCCAGCGCCTCGGGGCGCTCCCCCACCGCAACGCCGAACGCGACCGGGACCACCGCGCCCGACAGCGCCGCCGCCGGGCCGGCGACCGCGAACCTCGTGGTGGCCAGGGCGTGGTACAGCACGACGAGACCCACCGCACCTGCGCCCCCGGCAGCCGCGCCCCACCACAGGTCGGCCGCGGCGAAACCGTCGCCGCCCACGAGGGGAGCCGCGGCGAGGATGAGCACGGCCCCGGCCAGATGCGACGTGACCACCACGGTGGCCGCCGGGGCTCGCCGCGTCGTGAGTCCCCCGAGGAAGTCGGCGCCCACGTACAGAACGGTGGCGAGCAGGGCGAACACGGCGGACACGCACGGCAGGCTAGGCCCGCCGCCATTGGTCCCGTCTTGATGGCCCTCAGGTCCCTACTCGCCGGGACCTTCGATTCCTACCCTCCGCCACAGCCAACGAGGGAGACGTGGCGTGGATCCGCTGATCGTGGCACGGTGGCAGTTCGGGATCACCACCGTGTACCACTTCCTGTTCGTGCCGCTCACGATCGGCCTGGCACTGATCGTGGCGATCATGGAGACCGCATGGGTGCGGACCAAGGATCCCAAGTACCTGCGCTCCACCAAGTTCTGGGGCAAGCTGTTCCTGATCAACTTCGCCATCGGCGTCGTCACCGGCATCGTGCAGGAGTTCCAGTTCGGCATGAACTGGTCGTCCTACAGCCGCTACGTGGGCGACATCTTCGGAGCGCCGCTCGCCATCGAGGCACTGCTCGCCTTCTTCCTGGAATCGACGTTCATCGGCCTGTGGATCTTCGGTTGGAACCGCCTGTCCCCCCGAATGCACCTCGCCTCGGCGTGGCTGGTGGTGGCGGGCACCTCCATCTCGTCGTTCTGGATCCTGACCGCCAACGGGTGGATGCAGAACCCGGTCGGGTACGAGATCAACCAGGCCACCGGCCGGGCCGAGATGACCTCGTTCCTGGAGGTGATCACCAACCGGGTCACGTGGATCCACTTCCCGCACACCCTGTTCTCGGCCGTGCTCACCGCGGCGATCCTGGTGCTGGCGGTCAGCGCCTGGCACATCCTGAGGAACAACGACATCGAGGTGTTCCGGCCCTCGGCGGCCCTCGGCACCGTCCTGGTGCTGGTCGCCGGCCTGGGGGTGGCGTTCACCGGGCACACCCAGGGCCAAATCATGACCGAGGTGCAACCGATGAAGATGGCCGCCGCAGAGGCGCTCTGGGAGACCGAAGCGCCGGCGTCGTTCTCGCTGTTCGCCGTCGGCGACGTGGAGAACGGGCGGAACCGGATCAACATCGCGGTGCCGCGGGCCCTGAGCGTGCTGGCCACCAACTCGCTGGACGGCGAGGTGCGAGGCATCAACCCGATCCAGGCGGAGTACGAGGAGACCTACGGGGAGGGCAACTACATCCCGCCGGTCGGCACGGTGTACTGGTCGTTCCGGCTCATGGTCGGTCTCGGGTTCGCGATGATCGCCCTCGGGGCGGTCGGAACGTACCTGTTCTGGAAGAAGCGACTGGTGGAGGCCCGGTGGTTCCATCGCCTCGCAATATGGACGATCGCCCTGCCGATCCTGGCCAACACCTTCGGATGGATCGTCACCGAGATCGGGCGCCAACCCTGGGCCGTGTTCGGCCTCCTGAGGGTGGAAGACGCCATCTCACCCAACGTGAGCGCCGGTGAGGTGATCACCACGCTCACCGGGTTCACGGTGATCTACGGCGTCCTGGCGGCCGTGAACGTGTATCTCATGACGAAGTACGCCAGGGCCGGAACCACCGGCGAGACCAGCGCCGAGGACGTCGGCGCGGCGATGGCCTACTAGGAGGGACGGACGATGATCGAATACGACCTCAACTCCCTCTGGTTCGCGCTGATCGGCGTGCTGTGGATCGGGTTCTTCTTCCTGGAGGGCTTCGACTACGGCGCCGGGATCCTGCTGCCCTTCGTGGGCAAGGACGACCTCGATCGCCGGGTCGTGGTCAACACGCTCGGCCCGGTGTGGGACGCCAACGAGGTGTGGCTGCTCACCGCGGGCGGCGCCACGTTCGCCGCGTTCCCCGAGTGGTACGCCACGATGTTCAGCGGCTTCTACCTGCCGCTGTTCCTCATCCTCGTGGCTCTCATCGTGCGCGGCGTGGCCTTCGAGTACCGCGGCAAGGACAAGCGCCCGGAGTGGGCGGCGTGGTGGGACCGGGCGATCATCTTCGGGAGCGCCCTGCCCGCCCTGCTGTTCGGCGTGGCGTTCGCCAACATCGTGCGCGGGGTGAAGATCGACGCCGCCGGCGAGTACGTCGGCAACCTGTTCGACCTGCTGAACCCGTACGCACTGCTGGGCGGGCTGACCACGCTGGCGCTGTTCACCGTGCACGGCGCGCTGTTCCTGTCGATCAAGACCGACGGTGACGTGGCACGACGGGCCCACGACGCGGCGATGCGCCTCATCGCTCCGGCCGCCGTGCTGCTGTTCGGCTTCTTGTTCTGGACGTGGCGCAACGCGGTGAACATCGACAACGACGGCGTCGTCCCGAGTTTCATCCCGATCGCAACGGCGATCCTCCCGTTCGCCGCCATCTGGGTGATCCGAGAGCGCCACCACGGATGGGCCTTCGTGCTCACCGGGGCGACGATCGCCTTCACGACGCTCACGATCTTCCTCAACCTGTACCCGCGGGTCATGCCCTCGAGCATCGACCCGGCGTTCGATCTCACCATCTACAACGCGTCGTCCTCGTCGACGACGCTGACGGTGATGAGTTGGGTCGCCCTCGTGTTCGTGCCGGTGGTGCTCGCCTACCAGGTGTACTCGTACTGGGTGTTCCGCAAGCGGATCAGCAGGGAGACGCTGACCACCACCGGATCGTGACCGGCCCCGGGCCGCTCGACCGGCGCATCCTGCGCCTCGGGCGGTCCGGACGCAGGTTCGCCGCGGCGGTGGTGGTGCTCGGCACCGTCGCCGCGCTCCTGGTGGCCGCCCGAGCCGCGATCCTGGCCGGGATCATCGCCGACGCCTTCGACGGGGCCTCCCCCGGCGCGGTCTCCGGAGCACTCACGCTGCTGCTCGCAGTGACGGCCGGCGCGGCGGTGACGGCCTGGCTCACCGAGGTGGCCGCCCACCGTGCGGCGGCCGGCGCCAAGAGCGAACTGCGCCTCGCAGTCCTGCGCCTCGCAGTCCTGCGCCTCGAAGTCCTGCGCCGCAGTGCGGCCCCCCCGGAGCGCTCCGGCGTGGCCACCGGGGAACTGGTCGCCGCAGTCGGTCCCGGCATCGACGGCCTCGACGCCTACTTCGCCCGCTACGTTCCGGCTCTCGCCCTGGCCGTGGCCGTCCCGGCCGTCGTGCTGGTGGCCATGCTCGGCGCCGACCCCTGGGCCGCCCTGATCGTGGCGGTCACGCTCCCGCTGATCCCGGTCTTCGGCGCGCTCATCGGCGCCGCAGCCCGTCCCAGGGCCGCCCGTCAGTGGCGGGCCTTCGCCGACCTGAGCGCCGGACTGCTCGAGTCGCTGCGCGCCCTCCCCACCCTGAAGGTGTTCGGCCGGGAACCGGGGCGACGGGTCGCCGATCTCGCCGAGCGCCATCGCACCGAGACGATGGGGGCGCTGCGAGTGGCGTTCCTCTCGGCGCTGGTCCTGGAACTGGCCGCCATGATCAGCATCGCAGTGGTCGCCGTCGCAGTGGCGCTGCGAGTGCTCGACGGAGGCCTCGGGTTGGAGGAGGCACTGCTGGTGCTGATCCTGGCGCCGGAGGCATATCTGCCCCTGCGGCGGGTCTCCGCCGAGTTCCACGCCGCGGCCGACGGCGCCGCAGCCACCGACCGCCTGCTCGCCGAACTCGACGATCCCGGCTTCGCCCGCCCCGCCGGCGTCCCGGTCCCCCGGCCCGTCCCGATCCAGATACGGAGCCTCACGGTGCGCCGGCCCGGGCGGGGAACCGTGCTCGACGGCGTCGATCTCGACGTCGCAGCCGGTGAGCACCTCGCGATCGTCGGGCCCTCGGGCGGAGGCAAGAGCACCCTGCTGGCCGCGCTGTTGGGCTTCGTCGAACCGCAGCAGGGGTCGATCGTGGTGGCGGGAGTGCCCCTCGCCGGCACCGATCGACGGGCATTCCTCGAGCACGTGGCCTGGGTCGGGCAGGATCCCCATCTGTTCCACGGCACGATCGCCGACAACGTCAGGTTCGCCTCCCCCGGGGCGAGCGACGCCGAGGTGGCGGCCGCGCTGCGAGCGGCGGGAGCGGGCTTCGTGGAGGCCCTCGCCGACGGGGCGGACTCCCCCGTGGGCGAGCGCGGAGTCCTGCTGAGCGCCGGAGAGCGCGCCCGGGTGGCGCTCGCCAGGGCCCTGGTGCGCCGCGCCCCCCTGCTGGTGCTCGACGAACCGACCGCCCACCTCGACCCGGTGGCCGAGGCCCGGGTTGCGGCCACGCTGGACGGCCTGCGAGACGGCACCACGGTGATCACGGTCGCCCACCGCGAAGCCTTGGCCCGCCGCGCCGATCGAGTGGTGCGGATCGAACGGGGAAGGGTGGTGCGGTGAGGCGGCCCCCTTCCGTGCGGATGCGCCTGGTGCTGGCCTGGATGGCGGGCACCGGCACCGCACTGGCCGGGATCGGCCTGCTCGCCACCGCCGCCTATCTGATCCTGCGCGCCGGCGAGCAGCCCCCGATCCTGGACCTCACCACCGCCATCGTCGGCGTGCGCTTCTTCGGGATCAGCCGCGCCGCGCTGCGCTACGCCGAACGACTGTCGGCTCACGACGCCGCGCTGCGCATCGCCGGGGGCTATCGGGCGGGGGCGGTGGCCGCGCTGCATCGCATCACCCCGGGCGGGATCGACCGGGACCGGGCCGGCGACCTGCTGGAGCGGGTGACGGCCGACGTCACGGAGATCCAGGAAGCCACCGTGCGCACGCTGCTTCCCCCCGCCGCGGCGGGGGCGTCGCTGCTGGTGGCGGTGGCGGTGGCCGCCCTCATCCACCCGCCCTCGGCATGGGCGTTCGCCGCGGGAGCCTCGCTCACCGCCGCCGCTTCCTTCGCCGTGGTGCTGGCCGCCGAACACAGGCGGGGCAGGCACCTCTCCGACGGGCGTGCCGCGCTGGCCGCCGCCACCGTCGACCTGGTCGAGGGGGCTCCCGAGGCCGTGGTGTTCGGGCGGAGCGACGACCTCGTCGCCGCCGCCGCCGAAGCCGGCCGCCGGGTGGGTTCACTGGAGCGGTCCGCGGCCTGGTCGACCGGGCTCGGGGCGGCCGCGGTGGCGGCGGGGACGGGGATCACGGTATGGCTCGTGCTGCGCACCGCGCTGGAGGCGGCGGACGCCGGCGGCCTCGACCCCCTGCTCGTGGGCGTCCTGGCGGTCTTGGCGCTGGCCGCCTTCGAGACCGTGGCGCTCCTGCCGCGCGCCGCAGCCGGGGTCGCCCCGGCCCGCAGCGCCGCCCGGCGGATCACCTCGCTGCAACGGCGACCCGACCCGGTCCCGGTGCCGGAGCATCCCGAACCGCTCCCGGCCGAGCACACCCTGGAACTGCGCGACGCCTGGGTGCGGCCCGCTCCCGGCGCTCCCTGGGCGCTGCGGGGAGTCGACTTGCGCCTCGCTCCCGGACGCCGGGTGGCGCTGGTCGGCCCGAGCGGGGCGGGCAAGACCACCATCGCCGAGACGCTGCTGCGGTTCCGCTCGCCGGAGAGAGGCTCCTATCTGGTCGGCGGGGTCGACGCCGGCCTGCTCGACCCCGCCGCGATCCGCACCATCGTCGGCATCGCCGCCGAGGACGCCCACCTGGTCTCGGGCTCGGTGCTCGACAACCTGCGGCTGGCCCGGCCCGATGCCACCGAGCAGGAAGCGACGCGGTTCCTGGAACGGGTCGGGCTCGGGACGTGGCTGGCGGCCCTTCCCGACGGACTCGCCACCCCGGTCGGTGAGCGCGGGCGCCAGGTGTCGGGTGGGGAGCGGCGCCGGCTCGCTCTGGCGCGAGCCCTTCTGGCGGGATTTCCCATCCTGATCGTCGACGAGCCGACGGCCAACCTCGACCCGGACACGGCCGCCTCGGTGGTCCGCGAAGTGTTCGCGGCCGCCGGAGACCGCGGGGTGCTGCTCATCACCCACGGAAGCGAGGGGCTGTCCGACGCCGACGAGGTGGTGACGCTCGCCGACGGATGCGTGGCGAAGCGGCGCTGATCAGTCGCCGGCGTGGGCGACGCTGCCCGCCGGCGAGGGATGCACCTGCAGATCGCTCACCGGCTGGGACGATACCGGCCGAACACACCGACGAGCACGCCGGAGACCTCGCCCAGGGTGGCCCCGGCCGCCAGGGCCCGCTTCATGGGGAACAGCAGGTTGCCGGAACCGCCCGCCACCCGCTCGACCTCGGCCAGGGCGGACTCGACCGCGGCCGAGTCGCGCCGCGACCGCAGGGCGGCGAGCCGGGCCGCCTGGTCGCGCTCGATGGCGGGATCGACCGTCGTGATCGGCACGTCGGGCTCGCGATCGTCGATGAACCGGTTGACGCCGACGACGACCGCCTCACCCGTCTCGATGCGACGAGCCGTGCGGTACGCCGAGTCCTCGATCATGCGCTGCACGACCCCGGCCTCCAGGGCCTCCACCGCCCCCCCGGCGGCGTCGATCTCGGCCAGCACGACGCGTGCCGCTTCGAGCACGTCTTCGGTGAGGCGCTCCACGTAGTAGGAGCCGGCCAGAGGATCGACGGTGTCGGTCATCCCCGCTTCGTGAGCGAGGATCTGCTGGGTGCGCAGCGCGATCATCGCCGAGCGCTCGGTGGGCAGCCCGAGAGCCTCGTCGAAGGCGTTGGTGTGCAGCGACTGGGTGCCCCCGAGCACGGCGGCGAGTGCCTGGAGCGCGGTGCGCACGATGTTGATCTCGGGCTGCTGGGCGGTGAGCGTGCTGCCGGCGGTCTGAGTGTGGAAGCGCATCCGCCACGAGTCGGGGCGCTTCGCCCCCATCCGGTCGCGCATGAGCCCGGCCCACAGGCGGCGGGCCGCCCGGAACTTGGCCACCTCTTCGAACAGATGGCTGTGCCCGTTCCAGAAGAACGAGAGCCGAGGAGCGAAGTCGTCGACGTCGAGGCCCGCCTCCACGGCGGCTCGAACGTAGGCGAGGCCGTTGGCGATGGTCAGCGCCACCTCCTGGGCCGCCGTGGACCCGGCCTCCCTGATGTGGTAGCCGCTGATCGAGATCGTGTTCCACGAGGGGAGTTCGGTGCGGCAGTAGGCGAACAGGTCGGTGACCAGACGCATCGAGGGCCGGGGCGGGTAGATGTAGGTGCCGCGCGCCGCGTACTCCTTGAGCACGTCGTTCTGCACGGTCCCTCTGATCCGGGCCGGCTCGACGCCCTGTTCCTCGGCGACGAGGTGGTACAGCAGCAGCAGGATCGCCGCCGTCGAGTTGATCGTCATCGAGGTGCTCACCCGCTCCAGGGGGATGCCGCCGAGCAGGCGCCTCATGTCGTCGACGGAATCGATGGCGACGCCCACCTTGCCCACTTCGCCGGCGGCCATCGGGTCGTCGCTGTCGTATCCCATCTGAGTGGGCAGGTCGAAGGCCACCGAGAGGCCCGTCTGGCCGGCGTCGAGGAGCCGGCGGAAGCGCTCGTTGGTCTGCTCGGCGGTGCCGAAACCGGCGTACTGGCGCATCGTCCACGGGCGCCCCCGGTACATCGTGGGATAGGGCCCGCGGGCGAAGGGGTATTCGCCCGGGGAGCCGAGCGCCTCGTCGACCGACCATCCGTCGAGGTGCCGCGGGCCGTACACGGGGTCGATCGGGATGCCGCTCGAGGTGGTGGGTCCGTCACTACCGGGGGGCATCGGTACACTGCTCCGGGTCGGTCGCCACATGCTACAGAGCGAACCTCAGGCTGCCGAGGGGAACCAGAGAACCGCAGCGGCACGTCTTATCAACCGTACGGCATGAACGACATCTCCATTCACGACGCCGAGCGCCTCGAGCGCAAGGGCCGCCGCTTCGCCGCCGGGGCCGTGCTCGGCGCGATCACGATCATCGCCTCGGCCTGGGTGGGGCTGCTGGGGTTCCTCACCGCCACCTCGGCCTGGGGCACGGTGGAGGACGTACGCGACGAGTGGATCCCCGACGTGGCGTCGCTGAGCCTCGACCTGCCGGAGGTGTCCCGTCTCTCCGAGGTCTACACGGCCGACGGCGTGCTGCTCGGCAAGCTCACCGAGCGCAACAGCCAGCCGCTGCCGCTCGACGAGATCCCCAACCTGGTGATCGGCGCCATCCTGTCGGCCGAGGACGCCGACTTCATGGAGCACGGCGGCATCGACTACCAGGCGGTGGCGGCCGCCCTCGTGCACGATCTCGGCGGCGGCCCCACGATCGGCGGCTCGACCCTCACCCAGCAGATCGTCAAGCAGAACTTCATCGGCACGGAGCCGACCCTGGAGCGCAAGGTGGCGGAAGCGGCCATCGCCATCGAATTGGAGCGCCGTTTCACCAAGGAGCAGATCCTCGAGTTCTACCTGAACTCGGTGTACTTCGGCTCCAACGCCTACGGCATCAACGCCGCGGCGCAGGAGTACTTCGGCAAGGAACTCGACGACTTGTCGATCGCCGAAGCAGCCGCGCTGCCGGTCCCGATCCGCAACCCCTCCCTCTACGACCTGCGCCGCACCAGCCAGATCCCGCTGCGGGCCCGCAACGCGGTGATCGACCAGATGATCGAAGAGGGGTACATCACCGAGGAGGAGGGCGAGGCCGCCAAGGCCGAGCCGATCATCACCGTCCCCCACCAGGAGTTCCAGGAGCTCGCCCCGCAGGTGCTGATCGCCGCCAAGGAGGCGGTGCTCAACGATCCCCAGTACGGGCTCGGCTCCACGTACCTGCAGCGCAAGCGGGCCCTGTTCGGGTGCCCCGCGGACGACACCGAGTGTGAGGGCGGCGGCGGCCTGCGGGTGTACACCACCGTGGACTACGGCATGCAGTTGGAGGCCCAGGCGGTCCTCCAGGAGTGGTTCCCGCCCGGCGAGGACGGGCCCACCGGGGCGATCGCCATGGTGGACAACCGCACCGGGGCCACCCTGGTGATGGCCTCCGGCCTCGAGTTCGGCGACGACATCGAAGCCGGGGAGCGGCTCTACGACCTGGCCACCAAGGGACGCCGCAACCCGGGGTCGGCGTTCAAGCCCTTCGGCCTGGTCGCCGCGCTCGAGAACGGCTACACCCTCGGGTCCTACTGGGACTATTCGACGCCCCAGATCATCGACTTCGGCGGCATCAGCCCGTGGGTGTGCCACAACGCAGGGACCAACGAGCCGGGCATCCGCACCCTGGAGGACGCCCTGGTCTACTCGACGAACACGGTGTTCTGCCAGGTGTCGGTCGCCGTGGGCCCCGAGAACATCGTCGACGTCGCCCACCGCATGGGAATCCGCTCGCCGCTCGGCGCCGTTCCCGCCATCGTCTTGGGGGCCCAGGCGGTCAGTCCCCTCGAGATGGCCGCGGCGTACTCGACCCTGGCGAACAACGGGTGGCGCGTCGACAACTACCTCATCGAGCGCATCGAGGACGCCGACGGCAACGTCCTCTACCAGCACGAGGTGGAGCGCGAACCGGTGCTCGAGGAGGCGCTGGCGGCCGCCGTCGTCAACACGATGGAGCAGGTCGTGACCCGCGGCACCGGCGGGGCCGCCTGGCTGGACCGGGAGCGCCCCCAGGCCGGCAAGACCGGGACGCACGAGAACCACACCGACGTCTGGTACGTCGGGTTCGTGCCGCAGTTGACCACCGCCGTGTGGGTCGGCTTCCCCGACAGCCAGGTGGAGATGCGCAACATCACGATCAACGGCGTCTACCACGCCCGGGCCTACGGCGGCGCGGTCGCCGCCCCCATCTGGCGCCAGTTCATGAACATCGCGGTGGCGGACCTCCCGGTGCAGGACTTCCCTCCCGATCCGGAGGGCACCAGCCTCTACTACCAGACGCCGCGCGAAGAGATCCCCGACGTGATCGGCGACAAGTGGGAGGACGCCGAAGAGGACCTGCTCAAGGCCGGGTTCCTGCCCGAGGTCGAGTACGTGAACTCCGAAGAGGACGAGGACACCGTGATCGCCCTCGACCCGCCCCCGGGAACCCGGCACCGCCAGGGCGGAACCGTGACCGTCGAGGTGTCCAACGGCCGATCGCCGGCCACGACAATGCCGGAGTTGTACGGGATGAGCCGCGCTCAGGTCAACCAGACACTGACCGCATTGCGCGACGGAAGCGGGATCGGCTTCTCCTGGGTCTTCATCGAACGAGAGATGCCTCGCCAGGAACTCGACGGCCTGGTGGAGGAGCAGTTCCCCCAGCCCGGGGACGACGTGACGGCCAACACGGTGATCAGGGTCCGCATCCTGGTGTGGGACGGAACCGGCGCCGGAGACGGCGGGTAGCACCGGCCTTTCTTTCGCGACCCGGGCGCGACCCCCTTGCACGTAACTGCGGTTACTTGGTATCTCCTCACCATGACCGCTGCAGCGCCCGGGACACTCCGTCGAAATGCCCGTCCTCCCATTCCGACGGACGCCGCGCCATTCCCGGGCGCTGTGCGGTCATCCCGCCCCAGGCTCACCGTGATCGCCCGTCCCTGGGTCACCCCACTGCTCCTCGACGAGGCCGGGGGAATGGCTCCCGACGACCCGGCGGTGCGCCGCTTCTGGACCGCCCTCATCGGGCCCGGCGCCGTGGCCGACCTGCTGCGGCTCACCGCGGCGGCCCGGGCGGGCCGTTCGCTGCGCCGGCCCGTTCACCTCGCCGAGCTCCTCTGCGAGGGCCTGGTGCTGCGTGATGGGAACGCCATCTGGGTGCATCGCAACGTGCCGCTCCTCTCCCCCGGCCACGTGCGGCGGCTGCGGCCCTCCCTGCGTGCCGAGTACCGCGCCGCGATGGCGCTCTGAGCCGGGGCCGTCCATCTCCCGATAGCATCGGGAACGTGAGCACCATTCGCCGCGCCGCCCAACTGCTCGCAGGCCGCACCCAGATCCTCGTGTTCACGGGCGCCGGCATCTCGACCGAATCGGGGATCCCCGACTTCCGGGGCCCGAACGGGGTGTGGACCAGGGTCGATCCCAACGAGTTCACGATCAACCGGTACCTGGCGAATCCCGAGACCCGGCGCCGCTCCTGGCGCACCCGCGCCGAGTCGGGGGTCCTGGAGGCACGGCCCAACGACGCGCACCGTGCCGTCGTGGACCTGTGGCGTGCCGGGAGGATGATCGGGTGCGTCACCCAGAACATCGACGGACTCCACCAGCGCGCCGGCCTGCCCGGGGGCGACGTCGTCGAGTTGCACGGCAACGCCCACCGCACGGTCTGTGTGGCGTGCGGCGCCCGGATGGCGACGTCGGCCGCCCTGGAGCGGGTGGTGGCCGGCGACGACGACCCGGCATGCCGGGATTGCGGCGGGATCCTGAAGACCGACGTCGTGTTCTTCGGCGAGATGCTGCCCGACGGAGCCACCGAGCGAGCATTCGATCTCGCCACTCGCTGCGACGCGGTGCTGGCCGTCGGCTCGACGCTGTCGGTCTACCCGGCCGCCTACGTCCCGATGGAGGCGCTCAAGACCGGTTCCCACCTCGTCATCGTGAACCAGGGGCCCACCGAGATGGACGACTTGGCCACCGTGCGCATCGAGGGACCGGCCGGCACCGTGCTCCCCGACCTGGTGGCCGCCGTCACCGCCTGAAACCACTCTCCGTGTTCGATTGACCACAAAGAGTCCTCAACCCGCCGTGGCGACCGCCCGATGCTCAGAGTATGCAGCACGGCTACTCTGTGCAGTCACAGCGCTCCCCGCTCCGCCGCCTGGCGGGCGCCGCCCTGGCGCTGGCCGTCGCCTTCTCCCTCCTCCCCCTGGCGCCGGGAACGGCGGACGCCGACCCGGTGTTCACCTTCCACGGCGGCGGCTACGGCCACGGGGTCGGCATGAGCCAGTTCGGGGCCTACGGGATGGCGCTGGACGGCTACACGTGGGATGAGATCGTCACCCACTACTACACCGATACCGCGATCGCCGACATGGATCCGGCCGTCGGCGGCGATCCGATCTGGGTCAACATCACTCAGGAACGCTCCACGATCGTGCTCGAGACCATTGCGATCGGACCCGACGCCGGCGAAGTCGTCTACACCCAGGACGGGCTCGAGTTGCGGGCCTTCCCGGGCCAGTCGGCCACCATCGAGCGCCTCGGCGACGGCACATGCCGCATCACCACGCCGCGCGGCGTGCGCACCGGATCGTGCTCCATCGACGGGGAATGGGACGGCTGGGGCGGCGCGCCCGACACGGCCGTGGTCCTCGACGGCTGCACGCTCCCCAACTGGAACGCCCCGGGCGGGACCGTGTACCAGCCGTGCACCTATGCCACCGGCGGCGTGCGGATTCGCCCCGACGACGACACGAACACCGTCAACTTCTCGATGGCGATGCTCATCGACGACTACGTCCTGGGGATCTCCGAGAGCCCCTACTTCTGGGGCTCCAACGGCGGCATGGCGGCGCTCGAGGCCCAGGCCGTGGCCGCCCGCTCCTACGCGCTGCGCAAGGCCTGGGACCGGGGACGGCCCGAGGACCGCCCCTGGTGCGCCTGCGACCTGTACGACACGACGGTCGACCAGTTCTACGTCGGGTGGGGACACGACACCGGGGAATGGAGCCAGGCGGTGGCCGCCACCGCGGGGAAGGTCGCCGTGCATCCCTCCGATGTCGTCGGCGGCGTGCAGTTGCCGATCCAGGCCTTCTACTCGTCGAGCACCTTCGGCTGGACCGAGCACTCCGAGCACGGGTTCAGCGCCTACGTGCCGTACCTGAGAGGCGTCGACGATCACTGGAGCCTGCTCCCCGAGGTCGGCAACCACTCGGGCCGCTGGACGGTCGAGTTCACCGGCGCCCAGCTCGCCGAGCGGCTCCCCGGGCTGTCCACCGTCACCGGCGTCGCGGTGGCCACCTGCTCGCCGAGCGGAGCGGCCCTCGAGCTCACCTTCCAGGGCTCCGGAGGCCCGGCCACCTTCCGCACCTCCCAGCTGCGCACCCTGCTCGGGGTGAAGTCGATGCAGATCTTCAACG
>Ga0272444_10002815_pt1 | contig 15925 bp, 15 predicted proteins | sample SSMForm13_FD_201033 | JGI IMG/M metagenome (GOLD analysis project Ga0272444, IMG submission 201033) | Marine sediment archaeal communities from Little Sippewissett salt marsh, Falmouth, MA, United States - SSM-Form-13 | ecosystem: Environmental > Aquatic > Marine > Wetlands > Sediment ...
GTATTTACATTATTTCTTCGGTCCCATAAGGAAGAAATTGGAATTAAAATGGCCGGCCCCCGCAAGGGGTGCCGGCCGACCGCGAAGGGAGCTGCCATCGGGCCAATCGATCGATCTCATGGCAGATTAACATATCCGCGTAGCTTCTTACTGCGACTGGGATGCCGCAGTTTTCGCAGGGCTTTGGCCTCGATCTGTCGGATACGTTCGCGGGTGACATTGAAAATAGCGCCCACCTCCTCGAGCGTCCGGGGGCAGCCGTCACCGATGCCGAAACGCAGGCGAATGACCCGCTCTTCCCGTTGGCTCAAGGTTCCCAATATCTTTTCCAGATGGCCCTGAAGCATGCCGAATGCGGCCGACTGAGCCGGCGAGGTGAACTTGGTATCCTCGATGAAATCGCTGACCTGGGTGTCCTCATCCTCGGTCAGGGGCTTATCCAGAGAAATGGGACTCTGGGCCAGCTTGAGAACGCTTTTGACCTTGTCCAGGGGGAGATCGATCATCTGGGCGATCTCCTCCGGGAAAGGATCCCGCCCATACTGCTGGATCAATTTGCTGCGGATGCTGATAACCTTATTGATGGCCTCGATAATGTGCACCGGAACCCGGATGGTTCTGGCCTGCTCGGCGATCGCCCGGGTCATCGCCTGACGAATCCACCAGGTCGCATAGGTGCTGAATTTATAGCCCTTGCGGTAATCGAACTTTTCCACGGCCCGGATCAGCCCGGCGTTGCCCTCCTGAACCAAATCTAAAAATTCAAGGCCCCGGTTGGTATACTTCTTGGCGATGCTGATAACCAGCCGGACGTTGGCCTCGATGATCTCCTGACGGGCATCGGCACTGGCGGCCTGCCATTTCTGCAGATCGGTCAGCTTTTCCATCATCTCGCCGGCGGAGGTCTGTGTTTCCCGCTCGATGCGTCTGATCTTCCGCTGGGCGTTCTGGATCTGGCGGGACATATCCAACAGCAGGTCCGGTTTTTGACCCGTCGCTCGGGCCACCTTTTTTCTGTCGCCGGGGGACTTCTCCAGATGGCGAGCGTATTTATGTATCTCGGACACGGACAGACGAGCCTTCTTGGCGCAGCATCTGATCTCCTGATCGGTGGATTGAACGCGAAGCGCCAGGTTCTTAAAACCGTTGGCCAGGCGGCTGATGTATCCGGGATGCAGGTGCAGACGCTCTATATCCAGATAGATTCTCCGCTGCAGCTCCTCCATCTTTTGCGGCGAACCGTCCGGCTTTCGGGAACGGCGGCCTCTTTTTTTGGTCAGCAAGCGGTCAAGCTCCTTATTTCGTTTCTCGATCCTGCTCAGAATCTTGAGGATCTTTCTCTTGACCCACTCTATCTGAGCAGGCGGCATCCATTCCCCCACCTCCACGGGCAGAAACTCCTCCAGGCCGATCTTTCCTTCGGCCAGCTTCCGGCCCGTACAGAGAATCTCCTGAATGGAAAAGAGCGAGGTAAACAGCACTTTTCTCATCTGGTGATCCGCTTCCTTGATCCGCCGGGCGATCTTCACCTCCTGATCTCTATCGAGAAGGGGAACCCTGCCCAGTTCCTTCATGTAAACCCAGATGGGATCATCGAAACGTGTTTGTCTGATGCGCGGGCCTCGTTTTCTCCTTTTGCCCTCCCGGGAGGCCGAGCCGGTCCCATCGTCCTCCATCCCGAGGAGCTTGACATTCAGATCTCGCAGCCGGCAGATGATCTCATCGACCTTATCTCCGAAATCCTTCTGTTCGGATAGGTCCCGGATTTGAGCGTAGGTCAGATGGCCCTGTTGCCTGGCCAACCCTTTCAGGCACTCGATATGTTTGCGCCATTCGTCTTGTTTCATGGGCCTTTCACGGAAGCGGCAGGAACCGTTCAGGAGGTGGCGGCAGACGCGGAACGAAACCGTTTTTGGGCAATTTCCCTGATCTGTTGCGTTAAGTGATCGACCCGGGCCTGATCCCCGGCCTGTTCTGCCTGACGTAATTGTTCGCGAAGCTCGCGCTCTTCACGTAACAACCTGTTATTTTTCAGCTTACGAGCATAATCGTCCAGTAGGCGCGTGGTCTCCCCCTCCCTGTCCATAAAACAGAGCTGCGAGACGAGAGGGTCTAAGTCTAAATCGGATAATACATTTAAGAGATCCGCCGAGGTCTTCGGGATGTGCTCATCGAGGGACAGAAGACGCTCCACGATCCGTCGATGGTCCGGATGAGCGAAGTCCTCAGGGAACATTTTTTTCTTCCAATCCTGAATCGTAAGAGGGTTCTGCAAAAGTAATGCCAAAATCTCACGTTCCAGCAACTCTGCGTCCCCCTTGACCATTTCTCCGACGGTCACCTCAGCCTTCCTTTTTCCCCGCGGCCGGGGTGCTGCCCGGTCAACCGACAGGGCCACCAGTTCCTCAGCCACTCTCAACCGCTCGGCGATCTCTCCGATATAGAGGCCCCGCTTGATGGGATCGGACACCATGGCGATGGACCGTCCCAACGCCTCGATCACCTCCGCCCGGGCGGATATCGAGGTGTTATCGTGGCGCTGCAGAAGATGCCGGAATTTGAAATCGAGAAAGGTCTCGGCCCGGTCCAGTTCCGCGATGATATACTCCGGTCCTTTCTGCCGAACGGCCTGATCCGGATCCATCCCCGATGGAAGCGAGAGAACGCGCACCGACAGGCCGGCCCCCAGCAGCGTGTCCGCTCCGCGCTCGGCCGCGGCCATTCCGGCGGTATCGGCATCATAGAGCACAATGGCCTCTTTGGCGTATCGGGACAGCAGCCGAGCCTGCTGGTGGGTCAGAGCCGTTCCCAGAGAGGCCACCACGTTTTCCACGCCGGCCTGTACCAGGCTGAGCAGATCGGTGTATCCCTCCACGATGACGGCCCGGCCGGTCTGACGGATGGACGCCGAGGCCTGCTGCAACCCATAGAGGACTTTGCCCTTCTGATAGATGGGCGTCTCCGGGCTATTGATATACTTGACCTCATCGGTGTCCTCAAGCACTCTGCCGCCGAATCCGATGAACTTACCGCTGAGGTTGGTAATGGGAAAGATAAGCCGGTCGCGGAAGCGGTCGTAATATCCCTCGCCGTATTCCCTTTTAAGAACCAATCCGGCCCGGCTCAGGATCTCGGGAGAAATTCCCCGGCGCCGCGCCCGGTTGATGAGCCCGTCCCATCCCGGGGGAGCATATCCCAATCGGAACAGCTCCACGATGTGGTCCGAAAAGCCCCTTTCCTCAAGATAGCGCCGGGCCTTCTCTGCATCCACGTTCTCCTGAAGCTGCTGGTAATAATGGGCGGCGGCCAGATGATTGGCCCCGTAAAGGGGCTCATACTCGGACCGGTCGCCGCCGCTTCGCTCCCTGGCCGGAAGGGTGATGTTGGCCCGTTCGGCCAAAAACCGGACCGCATCCAGAAAGCTCATCTTCTGATATTCCATCAGAAACTTGAAGATATTGCCCCCCGCCCCACACCCGAAGCAGTGAAAGATCTGCCGCTGGGGGCTGACCGAGAAGGAGGGTTTCTTCTCCTCGTGGAAGGGACACAGACCGGCATAGTTCTTGCCCTGTTTCTTCAGGGGAACATATTCCGAGATCAATTCCACGATATCGCTGTGCTCTCTGATCTCCTCGATGATCTCGTCGGACAGCCGTGCCACGTTCACCATCTCCTATTCCAGCTCCACCACCGTGACTCCGTCCCCACCCTCGTTCCAGGCGCCCAGGCGATATCCTTTGACGCCCGGAAAATCCTTCAGGAACTCGCCCACCCGCTTGCGCAGGGCCCCGGTTCCCTTGCCGTGAATGACCCACAGAGTGGTTAGGCCGGCCAGGAAGGCCCGATCTAAAAATCTTTCCAGGCTCTCCACGGCCTCATCGGCCGTCAATCCCCGCAGATCGACCTCCCCGCTGGCATCCTCAGTCAGGGTCCGGCCGACATCGATGCCCCGGCCCGGGGTTTTCCGTTCCGGGTCCGGCCCGGAGGGCGAACCGAGATCGGTACCATCCAATTCCATGATCAGATTGCCCACCTGGACCTTATACCGAGCCCCCCGCCCCATGCTGGCGATCACCTCTCCCTCCGCCTGGAGGCTCTTCACCCATACCGGGTCGCCCCTGTTCAGTTTGACGGGCGGCTCATCCGGCTCGGGAACCAGCTCCTGGTGGCGTTTTTTTACTTGGGAGACTTTCTCGTTCAGAGCCCGGTGCGCCTCCTTGATGACCTCCCTGCTGGCCTGCTTCTCCCGGATCTGGGCAACCACCTTTTCCACCAGGGCATTGGCCTCGGCCAGGACCAGCTCCGAATCCCGATAGGCCCGCTCCCGGATGCGGTCCTCCTCCTGGCGAACGCCCTGGAGCCTGTGCTCGTATTCCTCCATGGTGCGCTTCAGCCGGCTCTCTTCGTCCCGGAGCTGGGCATTTTTCTTGTCAAACCAGATCACCCGGTCCTGCAGATCTGCGATGATCTCGCCGGTCTTCCTTCCTTTCGGCCCGATCAGGTCGGACGCCCGTTTCACCACCGGCTCCGGCATGCCCAGACGCTCGGCGATTTCCAGGGCGTAGCTGCTGCCCGGAAGGCCCATGTGAAAACGGTAGGTGGGACGCAAGGTCCGCCGATCGAATTCCAGAGAGGCGTTTTCCATGTCGGACTGGTCGTGGGCATAGGCCTTCAAGGAGCCGAAGTGCGTGGTGGCCATGGTATGGGCCTGCCGGCGAGTCAGGGCATCCAGAATGGATATGGCCAGGGCAGCCCCCTCCTCGGGATCGGTGCCCACGCCGATCTCATCCAGCAAGACCAGGGTATTCCGGTCGGCCCGTGACAGGATCTTGACGATCTGCCGCAGATGAGAAGAAAAGGTGCTCAGCGATTGCTCCAGGGATTGTTCATCCCCGATGTCGGCATAGATGTCCCCGTAAACGGGGAGCTCGCTGTCGGGATGAGCCGGAATCGGCAGGCCGGCTTGAAACATCAGGCTCAAGAGGCCCAATGTTTTCAACACCACCGTTTTGCCGCCGGTATTGGGTCCCGTGATGAGCACCGTACGGATCCGTCCCCCCAGCTCCAGGTCCAGGGGCACAACCTCCCCCTCCTCCCCGGCCAACAATATCAACAGGGGATGACGCGCTGCCCTGAGCCGCAGGACACCGTCCGGGCTGATCCTGGGGACACCGGCGGGGAGCTGACGGGCGAACCGGGCCTTGGCCTGAATACAATCCAGCCGGCCCAGAATGCTCAGATTCGCATCGATCGGCCCTGAGACCTGGGCCACCGCGGCAGTCAGCTCTCTCAAGATCCTGACCACCTCCCGCCTCTCCTCCAGCTCCACCTCCCGCAGCCTGTTTCCGAGTTCCAGAACAGCGGCGGGTTCTATGAACAGGGTGGTGCCGCTGGCGGAACGGTCATGAACCACTCCCGGAACGCGGCTTCGCTGGCGGCTGGGCACCGGAATGACATACCGGCCTTCCCGCAGAGTGATGACCTCCTCGGAGCGGCTCTGCGCCGATGACCGGGAAGATAAAAGGGACCGCAATGTGGAGAGGATGCGATCCCTGATGGTCACCTGTTCCTGCCGCAGATGGCGCAACTTCCTGCTGGCATCGTCCCGGATCTGTCCCTTGGGATCGATCTTGCGGTCGATCTTCCGGCGCAGCTCCTCCAGAACCTTGAGCTTCCGGATGGACTCCTCCAGGCGCGGATAGACCCCGGCCTGATCCTCGGCAAAGGCGGCCAGATCCCGGCAAAGCCGCAGAATATGGCTCAACTGCAGCAGCTCCTCCGGCTCCAGGATCGAGCCTTCCCCGAGACACCGGGCCAGTCCCGGACGGATATCCTCAAATCGTTCCAGAGGAAAATCCCCCCCTCCCCGGAAAAGGTCAACCGCCTCGGTCACCTCCTGCAGGGCGAGCGCGATCTGCTCCCCATCGGTCATCGGAGTGATGGTCAGGGCATTCTCCTGCCCCAGAGGAGAGAGCGTCTTCTGGCTCACCAATTGACGGATTTTGTGGAACTCTAAAACCTGGAGGGTGTGTTGATCCATACGTTCTGAGGTGAAACTCCAACATCCGGGGGGGAATCTGAACTCTGCTCTCCGAAAAGATTATTGGGTGTTCGGATCCGGCGCGGTCTCCGGTGACGACGAGGTCTTCTCTTTGGATTTCGCGTCCTGAAGCTGATCGATGACCTGAGAGCTCCGTTTCAGAACCTCTTCGCGACCCTGGGAGAGACCTTTCTCGACCGAGTCGCCCATGACATCGCCCAGCGATCTCATCTGCGGAACGGCCTCTTTAACAAAACGATACAGAGAGGGCGCCACGGTTCTCAGGGGAGTGGCCGACCAGGAATCGTTCAGCTCCTGATACACCGTTCCGGGAAGCGTGAACAGGCCCAGGAAAATCAAAATAAGGCTGATGATCAGGGCACCCTTCAATACGCCGATAAAACTTCCTCCCAGCCGATCGAGAACGTCCAGAGGGGTGGCCCTGACCATTTTGAAAAGGAGATTCCCCAGCGCTCTGATGAGGATAAAAACGAGGATAAAGATGAGGATAAAGGCGACCAGCGTGGCCAATGAAGGAGGAAATTTCAACCTGTCGATCAAAATGTCGGACCAGATGGGCGCGCCGGTGATGCCCACCAGAAAAGCGGCCATGATGCCCATCAGTCCGGTGATCTCACGAATGAAACCCTTTCGCGCGCCGGCGATAACGAAAAAGAGCAAGACCAGAGCGACCACGATATCGACCCAATTCATGGTTCCCTTCCGATCCTATCGGTTCGATATCCTCTCTCTGGGTCCGATGTTCTCCAGAGGATGTCCTGTGGAGCCATCAAAGCTGCTGTAACTTCTCTCTCACCAGAACGTTGACCTGTCCACCCGGGACCCGGCCGCGGACCTGAGGCATGACGGTTTTCATCACCATCCCCAGATCGCCCGGCCCTTTCGCTCCCAGCTCGCGCAACGTTCGGTCGATAAGGATAGAAAGATCCGCTTCGGAGATCGGCTCAGGAAGATATTCCCTGATGACGTTCAGCTCCGCCTGCTCCTTTGACACCAGATCCGGCCGCTGGCCCTGGGTGAACTTCTCAATAGCCTCCTGCCGCATCTTGGCGGCCGTTATCAGCGCCGCCAGCTCCTCTTCCCCGTTCAGTTCTCTGCCCTGCTCGATCATCGCATCCTTCAACTGTGCGATCAGCAGGCGAATAACGCTCAAGCGCTCCTTCTTCCCAGCGCGCAGGGCATCCTTCATGTCCCGGGTCAGTGTCTCCAACAGCGATGAATCAGGCATATTTTAAAGCGTTCTTTCTGGCCTTTCTTCTGGCAGCCGCAATCTTTTTCTTTCTGCGCTCGCTGGGCTTCTCAAAATGCTGATGCTTCTTGATTTCGGATAAAATACCCGCTTTCTCGCAAGCCTTGTGAAACCTCCTCAGCGCTTTGTCAAACGGTTCCTTTTCCCGTACCCTGATGCCCGCCATGCAAGTCTTAACCCCCTTTCACACAATGGAATTAACATCATAAGACCATTCACCTCTATCATAGCCGTAAACATTTAATAATAACCATTTGTCTCGTGGATGTCAAGGTTTTTCCGGCAGGTCCTCGAGACGGAGGACCCCCTTCTGGTCCAACTCACCCAGCTGGAACATGACCAATCCCAGAAAAACGGTGGCCGCCGTTTCGGCTCGCAGTCTCCTGGGCCCCAGAGTCACCGTCCGGACGCCGGACGATCTGGCCTGCCGAATCTCCTCGCCGGAGAACCCTCCTTCCGGCCCCACCAGGATCAATATTCGCCGTCGCGAGGCCACCTCAGCCAGTACCCGGCCCAGCGGCAGGGCATCTTCCGACAGGGCCGCCATCAGCGAGACATCGAATCGCGGGATCTGTTTGAGGATCTCGGCGAAGGTCACCGGAGCTTTTACCTCCGGCAGGTGCGTCCGCAGGGATTGTTTCATGGCGCCGATGGCAATCCGCTGCCAGCGGCCCAGTTTTCCGGACGCAGATCCCCGGGCCAGGGGAATCAGGGTCCGTTCGGTGATCATCGGCCAGATGCCGTAGGCGCCCAGCTCGGTCCCCTCTTGAATGATCTGCCCCAGTTTCCCGCCCTTCGGCAGGGCCTGTGCCAGAGTGACCTCGGCGATGGGCTCCCGCTGACGGCGCCGGTGATGGATGATTCGTCCCTCGGCGCTGGTGGCGCCGATCCGTTCCAATACCACCGCGAACTCATTATCCCTGCCGTCCACGGCGGTGATGACATCGCCGGAGACCAGACGCAGGACCGAGCGGATATGTTTGGTCTCATCAGCCCGAAAATGGACACGATCGTCCCGGACATCTTCGGGACGGATGTAAAAATGTGTGGTCATATCAGCTTTCCAAATCTGGAATTCGAACCACGGCCGAGGCCCACTCGTGGCGATGCTCGAGACGCTCGGGGCTCAGCCCCAATGCGGTCAGACGGCGGCGCAGAGATGCTTCTTCCTCCGAGAGGAAACCGGCCAGAATGAGATGACCGCCCCTCTTGACGATCCGCACCAACCGGGGAAGAAGCGCCATCAGCGTGCGGCCGTCGATATTGGCCACAGCCAGATGATAGGACCGCTCCGGAATGCTGCCAATGTCACGGCCGGAGACGCGCACCCGCCCTTTCACATCGTTGATGCGGACGTTCTCCCGAGCCGTGGCGACGGCCTGGGCATCGATATCCAGGCCCTCTGCCCGGCCGGCTCCCAGCTTGGCCGCGGCAATGCTCAGGATCCCTGAACCGGTCCCCACGTCCAGCACCCGATCGCCTGTTCGCAGGAAATCCTCCAGGGCGCGCAGACAAAATTGCGTGGTGGCGTGATGTCCGGTGCCAAAGGCCATTTGTGGATCGATCACGATGGTCACCCGATCATCCTCTCCGGGCACCGTCAGCCAGCTGGGACGGATCAGCAATCGCCGTCCCACCCTCACGGGCCGCAAGCGATCCCGCCAGAGGGCCAGCCAGTCCGTGGGCCTCAGATAGTCGACGGCAATCGTCCCGGAGCCGACCGGAATGCTCATCTGCCGGAGATGTCGAAGATATCCATCGATCTTCGCCGGGACGTTCTCGACCCGGCCGGGCAGATAACCCGTCAGCGCGGTCTCGTTCCGCCCCTCTTCGATCTGCAGCCCGGGGCTGCCCAGTTCAAGGAGAAAATTGGCCACGGCCTCGGCCGATGCATCGGCAACGGTCACTTCCAACCTGGTCCAGGCTACCGGTCCCATGATCACATCCCGAGCGCATCCTTGACCTTACCCCAGAAATTTCGGCCCGGCCTGGGGGGACGAATGGCCTCCAGCTCGGCCAGCTTCTGGAACAAGTGGCGCGCCTCCTTGTTCAACTTGTCGGGCGTCCACACGATGACGACCATCAGCTGGTCTCCGCTGCCGTAGCTTCGCAGATGGGGTATGCCCTTTCCTTTCAGCCGGAATATTTTCCCGGACTGCGTGCCGGCGGGGATGCGCAGCTTGGTCGAGCCATCCAGGGTGGGTATCTCGATCTCATCTCCCAGGGCCGCCTGGCTGAAGCTGATGGGAATCTCACAGAGGATGTCGTCCTCGCGACGCTGAAAGTACTCATCCTCCTTTTCCACCAGGGAAACGATGACGTCGCCGGCCGGACCATTCTGAGGCCCCACATTGCCCTTGCCCCTGATGGGAATGTAATTGCCATCGCGAACTCCCGGGGGGATTTTCACCGAGATGGTGGTGGACCCCTTGGCCCGGCCCTCACCGCCGCACTTGGAGCAGGGCTTGGTGATGATCCGTCCCCGGCCGCCGCAGACGCTGCAGGTTGTCAGGTTGACGAACTGTCCGAAGAGGGACCGTCTTACCTGACGAACCTGACCCGCCCCGCCGCAGCTGGCGCACGTCTTAACCGCATCGGCATCATGTGCCCCGGAGCCGTCGCAGGCATCGCAGGTCTCCATCCGGTTCACCCGGATTGTTTTCTCCACCCCCGTGGCCATCTCGGCCAGCGAGAGCTTCAGAGTCACCTTGAGATCGGATCCGCGATGAAACACCTCCCGGCCACCGCCACGTCGAGAGGCCCCGAACAGATCCCCGAACATGCCGCCCCCGAAGAAACTCCCCAGGATATCCTCGAAATCCTGGAAATGACTAAAATCGGACCACTGGAATCCGCCTCCGCTGAATGACCCACGCAGCCCCTCTTTTCCGAAGCGATCATAGGCAGACTTTTTCTCCGGATCGCTGAGCACCTCATACGCCTCGGCGGCCTGCTTGAATTTCTCCTCGGCTGACGCGTCTTCCGGATTTCTGTCGGGATGAAACTTGAGGGCCAACTTCCGGTAAGCCCGTTTGATCTGGTCCGCAGAGGCGTTCCGATCCACGCCAAGCGTTTGGTAATAATCTGTTGTATCCATTTGATCCGTCAGGATTTCCGGTTGAAAAACGACGGGCCGAGAGAATGCTTCGAAATCCCTATCTCTCAGCCCAGGTGAATGTTCTCGTTGAATCCGCCGCTCTCACTCCGCGGCCCGATGCTCTTGTTTCCTGTCCCTGTTCCCCTTCCCACTGCTTTTCGCCTGTGCCTTTTTTCCGTTCCGCTCTGTGCGCTTCTCCCGGTCCCCCGGGGGCCTCGAGACGATCACGCGGGGCGCGCGCAATAGCTTATCCTTCAATAGATAACCAGGCTGCATCTGGTCCACAACGGTATCCGGGGGGTGTTCATCATTGTCGACCTGCATGACCGCCTCATGGTGGTGGGGATCGAAGGGCTGGCCCACCGCCTGAATGGGCTGCAGTCCTTCCCGGGTCAGGATCTCGCTCAAGTGGGTGAAGATCAGCTCAATCCCCCTGTGAAAGGCGTCGAAATCCTTGGCGCTTTGGGCCGAATCGAGAGCCCGCTGGAAATTGTCCAGGACGTCGATGAGCTGGAGAATGAGGTTCCTGTTGGCGGTCTCCACCACCTGTTGGAACTCTCTGGCGGTTCGTTTTTTATAATTATCAAACTCGGCCGCCAGCCTGAGCAGCTGGTCTTCCAGCTGTTCCTTCCGGTCCAGAAGCTCCTGATGGCGATGATCCAGTTCTCCGATGCGGTTTTCAAGCTCGCCGAGCTGTTTTTCGACCCCGGATGTTTTTCCCTGGAGTTTCTTTTTTTTCTTCTCGTCTTTGCTTTTCTCGGCCGACGTCGTCTTCGACTTCCTCATGGACGCACCTCACTCCTCCCAAATACATTCTAGCAGCTGGGCCATGTAATCCACAACGGCGCAGAGTCTGGCATATCTCATCCGGGTGGGCCCGATGATGCCGAGCGTGCCCTCGACCTTGCCGACACGATATCCGGCCGTCAACAGGCTGTAGTTCTGCATTTCTCCGTGGACGTTCTCGCTGCCGATGGTCACGGAAACCCCTTCTCCGGGCCGCTGGGAGAGTAGCGTGCCCAGCGTTTTTTCCTCCTCCAGCAAACCCATCAGCTTTCTCAGCCTGATCCGATCCTGGAACTCGGGCTGACTGACGATATTGACCGTGCCGGCGAAATGGAGCTGCCCCTCCTGGGGGAAATCAAAAAACAGATGGGCGGAATCGACCATATACTGGATCAACTTGGGGTCGCCGTAGGAGACATCCCTGACCCGGTTCGGCAGCGTCTCGCGGATCTCCTGGATGGTCAGATCGCCCAGGCGCTCATTCAACAGGCGGCAGGTATCCTGAAGCTTATGTTCCGGAATGGAGGTGCCCACTTCCATGACCACCGTTCTCACCAGACCGGATTTGATGGTCAGCACCAGAAGCAGCCGCGTTTCCGAGAGCGGCACCATCTCCATGCGCTGGAAGACGCCCTTCTGAAATCGAGGGCTCAGGGTGACGCCCAGCTGTCGCGAGACCAAACCCAGAACATGGCTGGCCTGGCTGAGGATATCATCGATGTCATGGCTGTCCGATCGCATCTGGCTTCTGATGCGGTCCTTGATGGACTCCGACAGAGCGTAGAGCGGCATCAGCGAATCGACGTAATATCGATAGCCTCTGTCGGTCGGGACTCGGCCGGCCGATGTATGCGGCTGGGAAAGATATCCCAGTCGCTCCAGGGTACCGAGGGTATTGCGAATGCTGGCCGGGCTGAGATTCAGGCGACGGCGCCGGGCCAGATGGGGCGATCCCACCGGTTCGGCCGTGCGGATGTACTGATGGATCACAGATTCCAGAATACGCTGCGCACGGGCGTTCAGTGATTCTTCTACTTCTTCTTTTTTAAACAAGTTAGAGGACACCTCCTGTTTAGCACCCACAGACGGAGAGTGCTAAAATGGGGTGTTAAAATACAAACAAATAGAGGGGCTGTCAATAGAAAACCGGTCGCCCCTTCCCCCGGCCGGTGCGGCGGCAGGCGGGTCGGAACACCCGGCGTTTATTGACCGGCCGCCTTTAAGGCCTCCATCAGCTGATCAACCTCCTCGGCCTCCAGCTTCTTGTCGGCCATAATGGCCTGCATGATCTCGCCGATCTCCTGGAATTCCTCCTTGTCCACCCGGTTGTCCTTCACGGCCACGATGAAATCGTCGAACGTCTGTTTCGCCTGGTCTCGGTCATAACCCTCGGGGAGGCCGGTCATGACGCCCTCGACCATCTTATCCATGGCCAGGTTGACCAGTTTTCCCCGGTTCATATAGAGCATCAAGGCGGCAGCGGCCAGAATGACCACCACGATGATGACAGCGATGAGACAACCCTTTCCCTTCATGGGAAACCTCCTTGGAAAAGAATTGAACCTTGAAACGTTAACCCCACGAGTAAAAATTTCCCGACCGCCCCACAAAATAGGAGCTTCGTCGCCGCTACAGTCTTCCCGATCTGAGGATGGCGATCGCCAGCCACAGGCCCAGTATGCCGGCGATGAGAAACCCGGCGATGCCGATGACGGAGTATCCGAACAGGAAAGGGCCGACCTCCAGGCGCATGATCATGGACGAGCCGATGATCAGCGCAGCGATGATCAGACTGAAGGCCAGACGGTTGCTGGAACGATCGAGTTCGTTGATCAGGCGTTCCAGGCCGCGGTGCCGGAACTCAAGGGCCAGTTCACCCCGACGGACCTTCTTCAGGATCAAGCTCATCTCCTGGGGAAAGATGCTCACCAGGCGGTGAAGATCTCTGCCGGTCTTGATCAGTTCGCGGAGAAGCTGCTGGGGCTGAAAGCGTTTTTTCAACAAATCCTGCACGAAGGGCTCGGCCTCCGCCAGGAAATTGTACTCCGGATCCAGCAGCCGGCCGACCTCCTCGTAGGTAACCAGCGCCCGGGCCAACAGCATATATTCCGAGCGGATGCGGAATTGATAGCGCTGCGAGATGTGAAACAGATCCTCCATGACGCCCCGCATATCGATGCGGCTCAAAGGCAGCCCGGTATACTTATCGATCAGATCGGTGAGGTCAAGCTTAAAGGCCATCAGATCGATATTCTCCTCCACCAGGCCCATCTCCAGATAGAGCCGCGCCAGCTCATCCACGTCCTGGTGGAATGCGGCCACCAGCAATCCTGAAAGCTGAGACATCATCTCCGGGCTGAGACGGCCCATCATGCCGAAGTCGACGGGCGCGATGACATTGCCCGGAAGGACAAAAAGATTTCCGGGATGCGGATCGGCGTGGAAAAAACCGTCCTCGAAGATCTGCTTTAACAGGATCTGTCCGCCCCGACGGGCGATGATCCGCCGGTCCAGATCGTGGTCCTCGAATCGCTCCAGATGCGAGATCTTGACGCCCTCGACCATTTCGACGGTCAGCACCCGAGCGGAACTCAACGGCCAGTACACCCTGGGGACGCGGACCATCTCCGCTCCCTCGAAGTTGCGAGCGAAGATCTCCATATTCCGGGCCTCGTTGGTGAAGTCCACCTCCCGCCGGGTGGTCCGCTCCAGCTCATCCACGATGCCCTCTGGATCGTACCGCCGGCTCTCCGGCAGGTGCTTGACCAGCAATCCGGCCAGGTCCCTCAGAATGCTCATGTCCTGCATGATCATCTGATCAACACCGGGGCGCTGCACCTTGACGATGACCTTATGTCCCTCTGAGGTGGTCGCCCGGTGTACCTGGGCCAGCGAGGCCGAGGCCAGCGGCTTTTTCCGGAAACTCGCGAAGACTTCTTCCGGCTCCCGGCCCATCTCCTGGCGAATCACCGCTCTGATCTGTTCATATCCGACGGGCGAAACCTCATCCTGGAGTTTGGACAGCTCGCTGATGTACTCCGGCGGCACCAGGAAGGGCCTCATGCTGAGCATCTGGCCCAGCTTGATGAAGGCCGGGCCCAGCTCTTCCAACGCCAGCCTGAGACGCTCCGGCGTGGACAGCTCGACCACTTCCTTCAATCCCCTGACGGTCAGCGATTGACTGCGCAGCAGATATTGCGAGACCTTGATGCGGCTGAGAATATGGCCGAACCCATACTTCAACAGAATGGTCACGATCTGCCGAAAGCGCTTCAGGTGACGATATCCTTTGCCGATTTGCGCGATGGGCATGAGTTCGTCAATCATTCATCGGGGATCGGGGAAAACCGAGAGGTGAGATTCGGTTTTGACTGCTGACGGGCAACCTTTTTTCGCCTCAATAAATACCACAAAACCTCTCCGGTGTCAACACATTTCCTGTCTCCAGGAGAGATTATCGGCACGCGGCCTACGGTCCCGGACCGGGAGAACGATCACCGGGAGGTCTTCCGCTTGGTGGCATTCAGTTTCTTCTCCATGTGGGCGATGGTCTTCTGCAAAATTTTCACCTGCCGCCGGAGATCGTTGACTTCCTCCTCCCGGGCGGGCTTGAGCTTCTTCACGGTGGTCTTAACCTGTTCCTCGACCCAGAGTTTTGCTTCTTTGGAGCGCTCCTCGACCTTCTCCCTCAGCTCCTGGACGGTCTGAGCACGTTCCTTCTTATCGAGATGCCCCTTCTGGATCAGATCATCCACCAATTCCTCAATCTTCTCCCGGGTCACATCCACGGCGCCGATGCTGGTGACCAGGGCTTTTTTAACCGCCTCCACGACCACACCGCCTCCCTTGAGAAAGAACTGGCTGGCCACCTTTGCCGAGGGCATGTTGTCCTTCCAGTCTTTCGCCTCGATCGATAAGATCTGGAACAGGGTGGGCAGGGTGATGTCCTCCTTGGTCTTATTGTCGATCACCATGACATCCTCGCCCTGCTTGACCAATTCAGCCACATCCTGGAGCGTGACCGTACGCTTCTCCTGGACGTCGTAGAGCCTTCGGTTGACATATCGCTTGATGATCCGTGACATGATCGCTACCCCCTTTCGATGGTTATGGTGCATTGCACAATGCCCACCTCTATAATAGTGCGACGCACCATAAAAGTCAAGAGGTTTTTGCAGTAAAAAAAGGGCGCGGTGACCGCGCCCCGTGCCCATCCTCGGAGAATGTGCTGTTGCTCAAGCCTCCGGCGCGATGAGGTCCCCGTATAAATCGGTTCTTCGATCCGCCAGCAGATCATTGCGCTCGGTGATCCTCTTATCCCTGGATCTCATGGGATCGACCTGCGCGACGCCGACCGTCTCCTCATCGGGCCCCGCCGAACAGATCACCTCTCCCCGCGGACCGGTGATCTGGCTCATGCCGGAATAGGTCAGGCTTCTGTCCCCCCGGGTCTCCGTTCCGGTGCGATTGGCGGTGATGACGAACAGGCCGTTCTCCAGACAGCGCGTCACCATGGCGCGCTGGCAGTAGGGCAGCACCAGATTGGCGGGATGGCAGATGATGTCGGCTCCCTTGAGCGCCAGGATCCTGGCCGATTCGGGATAGATCCAGTCGAAGCAGACCATCAGGCCGAGCTTCGCCTCGCCGATATCGAAGGTCAGAAATCCGCTGTCTCCGGGGTGGAAAAAGGTCTTCTCGTCGATGAACAGATGGCTTTTACGATAGGTCCTGA
>Ga0272444_10002816_pt1 | contig 15925 bp, 10 predicted proteins | sample SSMForm13_FD_201033 | JGI IMG/M metagenome (GOLD analysis project Ga0272444, IMG submission 201033) | Marine sediment archaeal communities from Little Sippewissett salt marsh, Falmouth, MA, United States - SSM-Form-13 | ecosystem: Environmental > Aquatic > Marine > Wetlands > Sediment ...
CCGTAGAAACCTTTTCCAGTGACGGGCCGCGCAGGATCTTCTATTACCCGGACGGCGCACCCATCACCCCGGGAAACATCTCTACCACCGGAGGCGAGGTGCGGCCAAAGCCGGACCTGGCCGCGGCCGATGGCGTGGCCACGGCAACGTCCTGGTTCAACCCCTTTTACGGCACCTCGGCATCGGCACCCCATGCAGCAGCTGTTGCAGCACTATTGCTTTCTAAAAAGCCTTCTCTTACCCCGGCCAAGGCCCGTGCCGCCCTTACGGGCCCGGCTCTGGATATTGAAGCCACCGGTTGGGATCGCGATTCAGGGGCAGGGATTGTCATGGCCGATGGGGTCCTTTTCTATGACGATCTTCTCGTAAGCCCTATTGAAGGATTCAGGTCTTCAGGTCGCAAAGGCGGCCCCTTTATGCCATTGAGCAAGGGATATGTCCTCCAGAACACCACAGACACCTCCATTGGCTGGGAAGTCACCGAGGCAGAGGACTGGCTGACCCTGTCTTCACCGTCCAGCGGCACCTTGAATCCAGGTGAAAGCATCACCGTCACCGTCTCCATTGGCGAGCCTGCCAATACCCTTGAAAAGGCCACCTATGGCGCTGCCGTCCATTTTACCAATACCTCCAGTGGAGCCGGAGATACCACCAGAGAGGTAACCCTGCATGTGGTAGAATCTAAGGTCCAGCCCGGCGTGCTGATGCTGCTCACGAAAGCCCCTGCCCTTTATCAATGGCCATGGACGGCTCTGTCGTATGCCTCTCTTCGCCCCTAACCTTGATGGATTCGTAAAAAGTCGACTTTTTCACTGTGGACCTATCCTCCACAGGACAGGGGCCGCTGGCCACAGGCTTTGTCTGAATCCATATGCGGCTCATCGAGCGTTGCCCAAGGCTTTTGTTGAGCACCGAAAGGTGGTATCCTTGGTTGGAAAGAAACGGAACCGGAGGAGAGGAAGCAATGAGAAGACAATTGGTGCTGGTCCTTTCTGTTTGGGTCCTGCTGACAGTGGCCATGCCGTCCTCGTCACAGCCCTTTGAACTGATCTCCCAGGAATTGAAGGTGGAGGTCGTCGTAAAGAAGAAGGACCTTCTCAAGAAACTCAAGGACATAGAAGAGGGCCTCTTTGCCCAAGAGGCCCGGGTTGGCGAGGCATCCAAGGGCTGCGGCAAAGATCTCGATAGTCAGACAAGGCAAGCTCAGCCCGAGTTTGACAGGCTCGATGACCTCCGGGCCAGAAAGAGGGCCCTTAAGGCGGAACTTAATGACCTTGAGTTGTTCGTAAAGGCCAACAATGCCGGAAGAACACCTAAATGGTGGTTTGCAAGGAGCAGGCTTTTTGTGAACACGAAACCTGAAAACGCGGAGGTTAAGATCCTTAATATAGACCCCAAGTTCATCCAGGGTGTGGAGCTTGAACCTGGAGAATACCTTCTGGAGGTCTCGGCTCCAGGATACAGGGCAAAGAGGATCAAACTCGATATGCCGCGGGACTACAAAGAAATAGCCGTTGAACTGGTTAGACCGTAATTAAGGGAACACCAAGGCCCTGTTTCTTGTGGTGAGAAGCGAGGTCTCAAGGTAATAGATCCCGGAAAGAGAGCCCCGTAGAGCTGATGGAGAGCCACACGTTGTGCGAAACACCCACGCGTCTGGAACCTCTCCTTGTCTTGCGGGGATGATCAGATACTCCGGGCCGGAGAGTCACATGATGAAGAGAGGGTTAAGGCACGTGAGAGAAAAGGCTGCGGCTCCTAGGAAGGCGATTTGAGGTCACTAGAGTCAAAGATTGCACTCCTTTTAGCGGCCGCCATTCTCCTGTACGGAGCTGTCGATTATGTCATCCAACGTTCCGTCATTTTTCCCAGCTTCCTGGAGCTTGAACGTGATCTGGCCCAAAAGGACCTGGCCCGCTGTGTGGCGGCCATCAGAAGGGAGATCGAACATGTAGACACTGTTTGCTGGGATTGGGCGTCTTGGGACGACACCTATGATTTTGTCCAGTCTCGCTCCCAGGAATACATTGCGTCCAACATGGTTTTAGGCACATTTGTAGATGGCGATATCAGTCTCATCTACATCCTCGACACAGAAGGCAGCGTCATCTGGGGTCAAATGTATGATCTGGAAACAGAAGAGCCCTTCACCGTTACGGAATTCCCTGAAGATGCCTTTCCAAAGACCCACCCTCTCATCGACCACCAGATCCGCGAAAGCCCCCTACCCCACCCATGCGTTAGTGGCATTTTTTCGACGGACCACGGGCCCATCCTGGTCTCCTGCCGGCCCATTCTGAACAGCAATGACGAGGGACCGATTCGGGGTCATTTTATCATGGGCCGGTTTCTAAACGAGAACACCGTTGCATCACTTGCGAATCAAACGCAGGTCTCCTTCGAGGTCTTTCCTGTTCAGGATGATGCATTGGCAGAACCCATAAGGGAAATCTCAGGCCGCCTGACCGAAGCATCACCCCTTGTGATCGAAAAAGAAGGCCACGACTACCTGCTTGTCTACACAAGCTATCCTGACATCGGGGGCAAACCAGGTGTCCTGATAAGGGCAAGGATTGCCAGGGAGATCACTGCCAGGGGATACGACACCCTTCGCTACGTGATAACTTCCATGGCCGTGCCGGCGCTGATCTTGCTCCTGCTCATGTTGTTTCTTTTTCGGCGCACCGTCTTGCTGCCCATAAGGGCCTTGACAGACCATGCTTTTTCCGTTGGGAAGACTGCTGACCTTTCCCGTCGCCTGGCCATGAAGCGCCAGGATGAAATCGGGACCCTTGCAAGAGAGTTCGATGGCATGCTGGGACAACTCATGGCGACTCACAATGATCTTCATCGCGAGGTCAGAGAACGCAAGCGGGCGGAGGAGGGGCTGCAGAGGGCTCAGGTTCATCTTGAAAAAAGGGTAGCAGAGCGCACGGCTGATCTGGAGCGGATGACAGTAGACCTGGAACAGGAACTCGCCGAGCGCAAGCGGACTGAGGAAGCGTTGAGGGAAAGCGAACAGAGATATTCCGAACTGGTTCAAAACTCGCCAGATCCTATTGTCTCCTTGGATAAGACCGGCAGTTTTCTCTCCTTCAATCCTGCAGCTGAGCATATAAGCGGATTCTCGAAAGAAGAGGTGTTGGGCAGGCATTTTGCCAAGACGGGCATCGTGGCCCCAGAATCCCTTTCAAAGACCCTTGAGGAGTTTCAATCGGTTCTAAAAGGCGGAGATCGCCCGCCGTTTGAGTTGACCGTCATGCGCAAAGATAAAGGTCTGCTAATCCTGGAAGCCAATCCACGCCTGACAAGAGACAAAAAGGGATCGGTTCAGGTCACTCTTCGTGACGTCAGCGAGCGGAAGCGGGCAGAGGAAGCGCTGAGAAGGGCCCACGACGAATTGGACATGCGGGTCAAGGAGCGGACTGCAGAACTTGCAAGGGCCAACGAAGAGTTGTTCGAAGAGATTGCTGAACGTGAAGCGGTGGAGCAAGCCCTGGAATCTGAACGCGACAAACTCCAGGGGGTACTCAACGCCATCGGCGAAGGATTGTATATCGTGAATGGAGATTTCTACGTAGAGTATCACAACGAAGTGCTTTCTGAGAGCTTCGGTCCCAGCAAGGGAAAAAGGTGTTACAGCGCCTTTTTCCAGTCAAATGAGCCCTGTGAATTCTGCCTCATGCGTGACGTCATGGCGTCCGGCAGAATTCGAAGTGCCGAAGCCACTTCCACAGAGGGGAGAAGCTATGACATTGTCTTTTCACCTTTTAAGGACACGGATGGTAGTGTGAAAACCATCGTGTCGTTGTGGGATACCACGGAAAAGGTGACGTTGCAGGCCGAAGCCATGCGCGCCGGCCATCTTGCCTCGTTGGGAGAACTCTCGGCAGGCGTGGCCCACGAGATCAACAATCCCGTAAACAGCATGATAGGGCTTGCCGAAATACTGAGAGAGAAATGCCTCGAAGAGGGGAAAAACCCTGATTTGCCGAACAGGATCATCAATGAGGGAGGGCGTATTGCCCACATTGTCAGGAATCTGCTTTCTTTTGCCCGGGACCAAAAGGAGGAGTTCGGCCCTGTCCCAGTGAAAGACATCATAATGGATTCTCTTAGCCTTATGGAAAGCCGGATGATGAAGGACGGCATAAGGCTCAGTGTGGATCTTCCTTCTGACCTTCCGGAAATCAAGGCTCACAGCCAGGAGATTCAACAGGTCTGTCTGAACATTCTAAGCAACGCGCAGTATGCCTTGAACAAGAGGTTCCCCGGGCCCCATGAAGACAAGACCCTGGAAATCAGAGGCGAAGCCGCAGCCGTTGATGGGCGAAGACACGTGAGGATAACCTTTCATGACGGCGGTGCGGGAATACCTAAGAGCAGATTAGGCAGGATCATCGATCCCTTCTTTTCCACAAAGCCCAGGGGCGAGGGCACAGGATTGGGACTGAGCATCACCCATGGCATCGTGGAGAACCATGGCGGAAAGCTCTCCTTTGAGAGTGCGGAAGGACAATACACGAAGGTTTTCGTTGATCTGCCGGCATATGATGCATGGTCTGCCCTGAAGGAATGATATGAAAGCAAGGATCTTGGTCATTGACGATGAGGAAAACATTCGGCTTGTTTTCAAAACCCACCTGTCCAACGAAGGGTATGAAACGTTCACGGCGAAGGACTTCACGTCGGCCGTAGAGGTCATCTCCAAGACCGACCTCGACTTAATCATTGCCGATATCATCCTCGGAGGCGACACAGGGATTGATATCCTTCGGGAAGTGACGGACAGGGCCATGAATTGCCCGGTTATCATGATCACCGGTGAGCCCAACATAGATAGCGCGGCGGAGTCGGTCCGTCTGGGCGCCTTTGACTACCTGCCAAAACCTGTGCGGAGAGAGACGTTGTTGCGCGTTGTCAACCATGCTCTCGGCCAGAAGGCCCTGATGGACGAAAAGAACCGAATCGAGGCGGAGAATGAAAGATTCCGCCGAAACCTGGAGGCCATATTCAGAAGTGTAAAGGATGCCATTGTCACCGTAGATGAGGAAATGCGCGTCATAGAGGCCAATAATGCCACAGGGCATATCTGCAGTATATCTCCTGAGGAAATCATTGGGAAAAAGTTCACTGATCACGCAACGCAATGTGGCAGATCGTGCCATCATGCCCTGCAAGAGACCTTGGAAACCCAAAAGAGCGTTACGGACTATCGTGTGGAATGTGGACATCGACATCGGCCGGGTCAGGTCGTGGTGTTGTCCAGCGTACCCCTTATAGATCAGGACGAGAGGCCCGTGGGAGCCGTTCTCGTGGCCAGAGATGTAACCAGACTGACCGACCTGGAGCGGGAGTTGCGAGAACAACGTCAATTTCACCATATCGTTGGCAAAAGCCAGAAGATGCAAAAGATCTACAAATTGCTTGAATGCTTGGCCGATACAGAAACCACCGTGTTGATTACAGGTGAAAGCGGCACCGGCAAGGAGCTGGTGGCAAAAGCGCTCCACCACGAAGGCATCCGCGCTGAAAAGCCCTTGGTAACGGTCAACTGCTCTGCCTTGGCCGAGAACCTGCTGGAAAGTGAGCTCTTCGGACATGTAAAGGGTTCTTTTACGGGCGCTGTGAAAGACAAGGTGGGTCGCTTTCAAATGGCCGATGGAGGCACCATCTTTCTGGATGAAATAGGCGATATCTCTGCCACAATACAACTCAAGCTTCTCAGGTTTCTGCAGGAGAAGGAATTTGAGCGGGTAGGAGATTCCGAACCCATCAAGGTGGATGTCCGGGTAGCGGCAGCCACCAACCTGGATTTGACCAAAAAAGTGGTGTCCGGGGGCTTTCGACAAGATCTTTACTACCGGCTGAAGGTTGTGCAAATAGCCCTGCCTCCCCTTAGGGAAAGGCGGGAAGATGTCCCACTCTTGGCCGATCACTTCTTACAACTGTTTCGCAGGAAGCTAAACAAACATATCGATGGCCTGTCCGATCAGGTGCTGGCCATGTTCATGCGCTATGCCTGGCCTGGAAACGTAAGGGAATTGGAGCACGCTGTAGAACATGCCTTTGTCCTCTGTCAGGGCCCAGTCATTACAGCGGATCATCTCCCGATAGAAATCGCTGAATGGTTTAAGGGCAAATTTTCCGGCTCCGAAAGGAGGGCCGTAAACGGGCCCCAAGAGGTCCTTGAGGCCTTGACCAAGACCGACTGGAATAAGGCCAAGGCAGCCAGGTTGCTCGGGATAAGCCGCCCTACCCTTTACCAGAAAATCAGCGAATACAATCTCACCAAACCTTCTTGGTGAATGTAAAATTTACACAGCTGTAAATTGCATCCAGTGTAAACTTTACACTTTTTCGCCTCCTTTTTCGACGCCCCCCCCTTCTCCCTGCGCAGACAACTTGATGATTATATTGATCATCATCTGACACCAACGTTCTGGCATGTTTCTTGATATACCTGGGGACTGGAGGTGTAGTTGTACCTGAGGAAGAGGCAGTGTCTCAGCCTACGGAAAAAGGAAGAAGCCTATGTTCACGTTGGTTAGAACAGACAATTTTGACACAGAAGTCCTTGAGGGAGGCACCCCTGTTCTGTTGGCCTATGTTCGCCAGGACCACATGTTCAAAGAGCAGACGGAGGTCCTTGAGCGCGTCGCAAGAACATACCACGGGGGCGTAAAGGTGTGCCTGCTGGACGAGGATTCTGTTGGGTCCTTCAGGGAAAAGTGCCACATCAAAGGGGCTCCCACCTATCTCATTTTCGATGCAGGGAAAAAAATGGGAAGGATGCTTGGCCTAGCCGACGGAGAATCATTAACAGGGTTTTTGGTCCGAACGCTGCCACATTTTGAGAAAGTGGCGGTCTCCCTGAACAAGAGGCAAGAAAGGAATGGCAATTTCACGGTCTCGCCGGTGCCTTGGGCACGGGAAGGGATGGGCTCGGAATGAATCAATGGGTTTTCCACAAGGCAACAGAGCCGGCGACCATGAAAACGTGGCGGCAGGCCAAGGGATTGGCTGAAAGGACTCATAGGGCTTTTGGCACGATGGGCAAGGATTCGGGATTGACACTCATAGAATTGATGGTGGCCATCGCCTTGCTGGGCGTTTTGGTCAATCTTGCCAGCCCCGGTTTCATGGAGTGGCAAGACCACTTAAGGCTGAAGAGGGCCGCCAGGGATCTGTATTCCAACGTGCAACACACAAAGTTGGGGGCCATAAAGGCTAATGCCAACTGGGCCATTGTTTTTGACAACAGCGTTACCCCTGGGAGGTATTTTGTCTGCTCAGATGATGGCGGAGATGGCTGGGATGGGCCGCCCCAGATGGGCGGTAACGACACCCAGGTAAAAGAGGCGCGATTAGTCGCGTATAGCAGCGAGATCGACTATGGCCACGGGCATGCCACCAAAAATGCCAGCGCCGCCGGGGGGGCGTTTCCGGCAAATGACATAAGTTACACCGCCAATGTCCTGGTATTCGATTCCAGGGGTATGTGCAACACCGGCTATGTATATCTGGAGAACCACAGAACCAAGGCCATGGCCGAGCGGCACACCTATGCAGTGGGCACAAGGACCAATGGGGTTGTCTTTTCTAGAAAATGGTTCCCCGCCAGCAATAGTTGGGGTGATGCCTCAGGGGGGTAACACAAGGCGATGAAACAAAACCGACTGAGAGGGCCGAAGACCAATGGTTTTACATTGGTCGAGCTTCTGGTGGCCATGGCTGTATCGAGCATTGTGGCAAGTTCGATCTTCATGGCGTACAAGGCCCAGCAAATATCATACGTGAACCAAGAACAGGTGGCGGTCATGCAGCAGAACCTTCGGGCCGCCATGTATTTTATGGAAAGAGAACTCCGGATGGCCGGTTTCGATGAGACCGGTTCTGCAGGGGCAGGGATTCAGACTGCGGGCCCCAATTCCATCAGGTTTGCGATGGACACCACGGGCGGTGAAAGTGACGGTATTGACAATGATGAAGACGGCATTGTGGATGAGGACTCCGACGGCATTGATAACGACGGTGACGGCTTCACGGACGAAACAGATGAAAGGGACGAATTCCGATTCGGTGACGGCGTCTTGGATGACATCAATGAAGACATCACCTACTCCCTGTTCGATATAGATGGCGATGGCGACAATGATCTCAGAAGGCAAGATGCGGCCATTCCACCGGCAGATCCGGCCTTGCCGGAGGAAGAGTTTGTCGCCGAAAACGTACAAGCCATTGGCTTCGCCTATGCCTTTGATGCAAACGGAGACGGTGACCTGGACACCTATAATGCGGGAGGAAATGAAGTGGTCATCTGGGCCATCGATTCAGATGGCGACAATGACCTGGACACGAACCTGGATACCGATGGCGATGGCGATATTGATCCCCAGGACGGTCCTGGCACAGGCAACAACGGTCCTATCGCCGGTCAAGCACTCGCTGACTTTGGTGGGACTGCCATCGCGGACGTGCCCCTAGAAGATATCCGCCAAGTTCGCATTTGGATGCTCGTCAGACCGGCCAGGAAGGATCGCAAGTTTGTAAACAACCATACGTACGTCGTTGGCAATCAGGTCATCACGCCATCCACTGACGGTGATAGTGAAACGACCAATCGTCGTATGCGCCTTTCAGAGACAGAGATCAAATGCAGGAACATGGGAATATGATGGAGATGAAAAAGAGTCAGAAGGGCTTTACGCTGATGGAGGTGATGGTGGCCATTGTCGTCTTGAGTATAGGTATCTTTGCCGTGGGCACGATGCAGATCAGGGCTATGAGAGCCAATCAGTACGCCAGAGAACTGACCGAAGCCGTAACATTGGCTCAAAAACAGATTGAAGAGATGATGTTCTGGGATTATGACGACGCACGCTTGACCGACGGTGACGGTGTAGATGCTGGAACGGCCGGCCTGGGAAACAACCCTGATGATCGCGATCCGGCTAAACAAAAAGAGCCAGACGAACGTCATCCAAACAATCCCATCCGCCAGGAGGGCGTTGCGCAGACATACAATCTCTATTGGAATGTTGTCGAGGATTCCCCAATCACCAACACCAAGACCATTGCGGTGATTGTGACATGGGACAGCAAAGGAGTCCAATGGAGCGTGTCTGTTGAGTACAACAAGGCCAGAATCATTTAAGGGGGCAAAATGGCAACACTATCTGCAACAGTTCAAAACGAAAAAGGGGCTGTGGCTGTTATTAGCTTATTGGTGTTGGTGCTCATTACTATCATGGGGATTGCCGCCACGACGACAAGTACCATAGAGACCCATGTGGCCGGCAATAACAAGTGGCAGAAAATAGCCTTCTTTGCTGCTGAGGGAGGCACCGAGACCGGCATCGAACTCATTGAACAAAACATTGAAGAGACCGGTTTCGATGCAAACACAGAGGGAATTTTTCAGATAGGAGCTGTAGGCGGACCTTCACCGACGCTATATCTCAATACCATTCCCGACCCGGACAACTTGGGGAATCCTGATGCATGTTTCCTTTTCCCGAAAGGCGACGTGAACGTCGCCCTGGCGGACGAGGGGATGGATGGTGGCGATAACGATGGTGATGGCTTCATTGATGAAACAGATGAAAGGTTACTCAATAACACGTGGTTATATGTCGGCGCGAACTCTCACTTGTCAACAGGCGGCGCCATCCAAATGGCGGCAGGCTATGAGGGCAAGGGCAAATCATCGGCAGGGGGTGGCGGGCAAATGGTCTATGACATCTTTTCCGATCATCTTGGACAGGGAGACGCCGTGGGCAGGGTAAGGATGCGCTGGAGACATGTCATGTAGTTCCATCGATCGTTGAGGACGTTGCAGCTCATGCCCATCAGCGAATGCCCCAGACAGAACGGGGATGCCGTTCGTTTCCAACGACTTAAAGAGAGAGAACCTCAACAAATGCATTTTGACAATATATAAAACAGGATGAACGATAAAGGAGGCCTACGATGAAGACCCTGGCGCACGCCATGTCCATGGCAAAAGGCACATACAGAAAAGCTGTTGTCTGCTTGCTCATTGTTTCGTCATGGGCCCTCCTTTGTCCCCTCTTTGCCAAGGCCGATTGCAGCTACAGCATGGGAGATTACCTGGCCCTTCCACCCTTTTTGGGGGGTAGCGTCAAGGCAAATCTCCTTTTGATGCTCGACAATTCCGGCAGCATGTACGATCTCGCCTATGTGGACGACCAGAGCTATTGCTACGACGACACGTACGATACGGCCAACTTCTATGCCGGGTATTTTGACCGCGACTACTGGTATTACTACAATCAGACAAATGGACAATTCGAGGAAAGAACACAGGACTGGGCCACCACTGCCACGCCGGCCGAATGGACCAATCCTGCGGGCACCGTTTATAACCATGATGACGTCCATATCAAGGTGGATGGAAACACGGTAACGACATTTTTCGCAAAGGGCAATTTCCTCAACTGGGCCACGGCCTCCAAACTGGACATCCAGAAAAAGATCCTCACCGGAGGCAAGTACGAAGCAGCCGGCACCTATGGTGCCCCAAACGGCCGCATTCTCATGGAATCAAGGGGCTGCCTGGAAAGGCTCCTTGTTAAACAGGTGCCCGTGGCCACCAATGCTGGCACGCCATACTTCCTGACCCTAGGCGTAAGACCGCCTGAAGAAGAAAGCTTCCCGGTGTGGAAGAACAATACCGCCTATCCTGGGGGCAGTGTGGTTTCAGATCATTTAGAGCACTTTATCACGGCCGCGGGCGGCACCTCAAACGGCACCGGCGTGGCCGATGACACGGGGGTGACGTGGCTCCCCTACACCCTTACCCGGTGGACCGATGGGGCGTGGTACCCGACCAACAGCATCGTCAGTGATGGGGGCAAGATGTACATCACGGCCACAGGCGGCACGGCCAACGGCACCGGTGTGGCCGATGATATCGGGATAACCGACTGGGTGAGCTACAATGTTACCCATATCGAGGTTTTCCCTGTCACCCAAGACGGCTTTGACCACAGCGACTGTGCACTGGCCATCGAAGAACTGCAAAAGGACTCTCCCAACCAGGGCGCGTTAAAGCAATACATTGATGGCTGTATGGGGTATGAATCAGGAGGAGGCCAAACCCAAGAGGCAGACTCCCACGCCGCCTTCAACCACGGCATTCACAACTGCTGGTATATGGCAAAGCACGGCGCATGGCCGCCGGGTGAAGGACCGGTCAATAGCGTTGCCAGTTCCTGTGAACACATATACGTCAACTGGGGCACAGACCCCTGGGACATCACCACAGAGGATCGGGGCTACGTATGCTTTGGAATCTATGATGATGACATGGATACGGCGCCGAACCCCAACCCCTTTGGCTATGTAGGCCGCTGTTGGAATCCCGGGGAGGGTGCTGAGTGTGTTTGCACACAATGGTGGAATGCCAATAAATGCCTGCCTCATGTGCAACCCGATCCCGAATGCTGCAAGAAGTGGGAGTGCTCCGGTGGGACCGGTGCGGGATGGGATGCTGCCGGACACGCCAGTGTAGATGCCTGCATCGAGGCGGCCCTTCAGGAATATTGTGGTTTGCTCGAGATCCCGGAGGTCATTGATCCAAGCGACCAGGCAGGTGAAACCGGAGAGTTTTGGAACATCCCTGCCGTGCTCATAGACTCTGGCATGGCCGCCCAGCAGGGAGAGCCCCTGGCCGTGTTCAAGGGCTATATCGAACATGAGAATCCCCCCACAGGGCTGATTCACGAGTTCTCCGAGGACCTGCGTATCGGTGCTATGATTTTCAACGACTACGGTTCCAAGAGCGAGTGTGATCAACCTGATCCCCAGATCCTTTACAACTGCTCGGACCCGGAGAACCGCGACGGGGGAAGGATTGTCGCCTACATAGACGAGGGCGAGGCCCACACAGAAGATCTGGTCTCTGCCATAAACGGCATCAAAGCCACCTGCTGGACCCCCTTGGCTGAGGCCATGTACACCGCTCTGGGTTACTACACACAGAACAGCACGCTCAAGCTGGACGCTGATGACTTCATCATGGATGTGGACCATCCAGACCCCGTGCAGTATTGGTGCCAAGGCAACAATCTCCTCATCATCACCGAAGGCGCTTCAACGGCCGACGGCAACTCGGCGGTGGCCAACTTTGTCGGGCTGGCTGACCAAAATGACGGGGACGCCGGGGACAATAACGATTGCGGCTCTCTGGATGGAAGCACTTCTTTGGACGATCTTACCTATTTTGCCCACAATGGGGACATCTATCCCATAGGCAACAAACAGATGGATGGCGAGGACAAGCAAAAAATCACCACCCACATCGTGGCTGCCGGCAGCCTGCGTTCCACAGGAAGCGGTGATGAGTGCAGTCCTGATATCCTTTTGGATAGTGCCGCCCAAAACGGAGGAACCTCCCTTTACAACCCGGCAGATCCCGGGGATTTGGAAGACACGCTGAGGAAGGTATTCAGTGCGATCAGGGCCGGTGCTGCCGCCGGTTCTGCCGCCTCTGTCATTTCAGCGTCTCGTGCAGGAGAGGGGGCCATCTATCAGGCCATATTCTTTCCCGTTGTTTACGACCTGTCTGGAGACGCCGTGAATTGGTTTGGCGAAGTCCATGCCCTCTTTGTTGACGAGCAGGGCAACATGCGCGAAGACACCAATGGCAATGCCATGCTTGATCGCGGTACGGACCGCATCATTGAGTTTGACGGAGACACGGCACTGGCAAAGCTTTATTCCTATGATCCGGACACCGGAGAGACGACCCTTTCTGAACAAGACATAGGTATCATGGGCCTAAAATACATCTGGGAGTCCACCTCTTGGCTTTCCGACCCGAACATGGATGTCCTTACCCAGAGGACCTATGGGGCATTGGATCAGAAGCGGTATATTTTCACCAACAAGATCGATACCACCTCTCCGGTATCCATGGCCAACGTGTATGGCGGCGATGTCATGGCCTTTACCGCTGGTTTTGTAAATGACACGGCTAACGATAATTATTTTTTCCTCAACCCATACCTGACCTATGACTCTGACGGCGACCCCGGAACCCCTCATGTGGCCCTGACGGAAGAGGAGATGATCACGGAGGCTCAAAACATTATTCAATTCGTTCGAGGCCAGGAAGGCCTGGCGGAAACGGGCTCCCACATGCCCTATAGGAATCGCACCCTTGATATGGATGACAACGGCACTGGTGACACGGTTCTTCGGATGGGAGACATTGTCCACTCCACCCCCACGGTCGTTTCCCAGCCTGTGGAGGCCTATGACATGCTTTACAGGGACCGTTCTTATCAGGTCTTCAGGAAACAGTACCTGGGACGCAGGATCGTGGTCTATGCAGGGGCCAATGACGGGATCCTCCATGCCTTTAACGGAGGCTTCTATGACAAGGCAAACCATGCCTTTGTAAAACAGATGGACGGGGAAACGCCATTTGAATTGGGGGCCGAACTCTGGGCCTACGTCCCTAATGGGCTCCTTCCCCATTTGAAATGGCTGAAGGAACTGACAGGCTCAAACACCCACATCTATTTTGTCGACTTAAAACCCCGGATTTTTGATGCAAAGATTTTTTCGTCAGACAGTGACCATCCAGAGGGCTGGGGTACCGTCCTGATTGGCGGCATGCGCCTGGGCGGCGCCCCCATTGGTGTAGATGTAGACCATGACGGCCTGTGCGACCTTGAATTTACGTCCACCTATTTTGCCCTGGATATCACAAACCCGGAACATCCTCCCGACTTGTTGTGGTCCTTCACCGACCATAACCTGGGTTTTACCACCACGAACCCCACACCCATCCGCGTGGGCAACGAGTGGTTCGTGGTCATCGGCTCCGGCCCGGTCGATTTCGAGGCCACCCGGAAAGACGATGGTGTCCATATGACCGAATGGGGCGGCAGCAACCGCACGTCGAGTCTGTACATCCTGGATGCCAATACGGGAAGCCTGGAAAGGGAATTCTCCCTGGATGGCCACAGCTTTACGTCTGATCCCATTGGAGTCGATTTCGACTTAGCCACAGATCCGCCTGACCCAGGACCTGGGGACACGGTATCATGGAGCGGTGAAGCCATTTATGTGGGGACAGACGGCTGCGGAGCCTGAGCGGAGGGCAGGGTCTTTAGGATAAAGACCACAGACAGCGCCGGGAACCCTGAGGCAGATCCTGACAACTGGACAAAAAGCATTTTTTTCAATCCCAACACCACCGCTTCTGACCACCAGCACATCAACACCGCCTTGGCGGTGGCAAAAGACGATGAAGGCAGAACCTGGCTCTATTTCGGAACGGGCCGCCTCTGGAGCAGGCTGGACCGAGAAGAGCCCTATTTCAGTCATCAAAATGCCTATTACGGCATTAAAGAGCCGGTGGATCTCGACAATGAGATGACCTATGGAGCGGTTGGAGGAAAAACAGCCACTTTGAGAAACGTGACCGGTATCCGGATTTACGATTACGACACGATCCTCGGTGGTAGCCCCCCGGTCTTGGACCAAAATGGCGACGGTAAAGTGGATTTTTCTGACCTGGTAGCAGAGGTAAGGGCAAAAGACGGCTGGTATCTGAATTACAGCGAGACCGGAGAACGGAACTTGGGGCAGGCGGCGGTTTTGGGACATCTCGTCTCCTTTACCACTTACCTTCCGAGCAACGATCTGTGTACTTCCGAAGGGAGCAGTTACCTCTACGGCCTTTACTACAAAACGGGCACTGCCTATGTGGAGGGGGCCTTGTTGACGGCGGAGAATAATTGGACCGGTAGGGACGGGAGCGGCTTGGTTCTGCCCAAGGTCTATGCCGGGAAAGGTTACACCACAACGCCAAATCTCCACACCGGCAGTGAAGCGGGCTCCGTGGCCTATGTTCAGACCAGCACCGGCGCCATTATCGATATAGAACAGGTGAATCCAGGGGTGACAAAGAGCGGAAAACTTTCGTGGCGGGAGGGATTTGACTCCTTGCGTGAACAAGACGATCCCTACGAATACTACTGATAACCGTTCTCACGGTCTGGCCCTGGAACTCGGCTGTCTGCGCTTTTCAACAGGCTGCCCGTGGCATCAGCTTAACCGATGTGACCTCCCTGCCCCCTCGCCGGGACAGGGAGGTTTTCCTCCTGAAACACCCCATGTGGGAGACCCTTTGGACGGGGAGTTGCACCCTCCACCGTCAGGGCCTGTCATGTCTGTGTGAGATTGGCACCTCTTTTGATGCGCACAGTGATATTCTTTGTAAAATACTAGGCCACTTATCCCAACTACGCCATCCTTGCCCCCTGCTCCCCTTGACCAATCATCTGATTTCATGCTAGGCGTTATCCGAACGCTCGCACCCCATAAAGTGGAGATGATTCATGTCCAATTTTGCTCAGAAACACACGAAGATTACGACCTTTTATCTCCTTTCAAAATCCAATCCTGCCTTAAAAGCAGAACTCCGCCATCACTCAAAATGGAAAAAGGCGGTACTCATTGTTCCTCTGTTGGCATCGGAGTATACGAACAGTGAGAATCGTCCTGTCTTTGAAAGCATCCTCAAGCAGCTCCGCTCTGCCTCTTACCTGTCACGCATCATTCTTGGTTTAGATGAGGCCAAGGCCGAAGATGTCAGGGAGCTGGCACGCCTTCTTGATCGCTATGAGCTGAAAAACTGCCTCATTCAACACAATGACGGTCCTGGTTTCTCGGCCATTTATGACAAGCTCTCCGAGGCAGGCTTTGCCCTTGACATGCGCGGAAAGGGCAGAAACATCTTCCTCTCTTTTGGGATCGCCATCGCCCTCGGTGCCCAGAGCGTGGGGCTCATCGATGCGGACATCCGCACCTTTCGACGGGAGCAACTGGACCGACTTTTTTATCCTGTTCAGGCCCTAAACTACCAATTTTCCAAGGCCTTTTACGC
>Ga0272444_10002817_pt1 | contig 15923 bp, 15 predicted proteins | sample SSMForm13_FD_201033 | JGI IMG/M metagenome (GOLD analysis project Ga0272444, IMG submission 201033) | Marine sediment archaeal communities from Little Sippewissett salt marsh, Falmouth, MA, United States - SSM-Form-13 | ecosystem: Environmental > Aquatic > Marine > Wetlands > Sediment ...
AACGTTCTTCGATTCAACATGAGGAATCTCCTTTTTTATGGGAGAGGCTTCCGGCGCTTGCGAGCGCTGAAATCTCTTTTTGGTGACAATAATTGCCAATTAATAAAATAATCAATGAAAACCAAAGAGATAAAAATAAATTTTTGATTTTAAAATATATCTATCGTCACTTAGTGGTGACAAAATAGGGAAGAAGGTTCCTTTTGTCAAGGACAAAACAAGGCGAAGTGAAAAAAAGATTGAGTTGGAAAAAGACGAGACCTGGATATTTGCCCCTAGCGATTCCAGTGACTTAAGTGTACCCAACAGGCGGGCGAGCGGGTTTTTGCGAGACCGTCAAAAAAATCGGGTTGTGCTCGAGAGCGCGTGGAATTTTCCGGTGTGGATGGGCCGGGCCGTAGGGAAAACGATATACGGCCGGAAGGACAAGACATGGAGATGCGCCTTGCGCCTCCCGGCCGGGGATATCAGGTGGAACGGAACTTCTTCAGATCATAGGTTTCGGCCAGGCGGTTTCGCTCTTCCACCGGCAGGGATCCCATGTAGGCCTTCCACCCGGGGCACCACCCGGCGTGCCATCGCCACAGCCTGCCCAGGAGGGAGCGAGGGTCCTGGTCATACCTTGCCCGCAAACCGCAGCTTGCGCAGTTGGAACCCGACATGGAAGATTCCCTCCGGCGTCGGTTACGCCTTGTGCTCGTACAGGTGTATGTCGCGCTGCGGGAACGGGATGGAGATGCCCTCCTCGTCAAAGCGCTTTTTGACCTTCTCGGTGACATCCCACAGGACCGTAAAGTAATCCGCCGCATTGACCCAGGGTCGTGCCACGAAGTTCACGCTGCTGTCGCCGAGCTCGTTCACGGCCACGACGGGCGCGGGGTCCTTGAGAATGCGCTCGTCCGATGCGATGACCTCCTCGATCACGACCCGGGCCCGATCGATGTCGTCGCTGTAGCCGATGCCGAACACCATGTCCACCCGGCGCGTACCCTTGCTGGAGTAGTTTACGATGTTGCCTCCGGTCATGCCGGAGTTGGGCACGATGACCGTCTTGTTGTCCGGGGTCTTGAGCTGAGTGGTGAAGAGCTGGATCTTTTCCACCGTTCCGACGGATCCGCCGCCCTCAATGAAGTCTCCCACACGAAAGGGGCGGAAGATGAGCAGGAGGAAGCCCGCTGCAAAGTTGGCCAGGGAGCCTTGAAGGGCCAGACCGATGGCCAGACCGGCCGCACCGATCACGGCAATGAAGGAGGTGGTCTGAATGCCCAGCTGCCCGAGCGCAGCCAGGATGAAAAAAACCAGGAGCCCGATGTAGGTGAGCTTTCCCACAAAGGAGGCCACGGTTGGGTCCACGTCGCGCTTGCCCATGATCTTGTCGACGAATCGCTGGCACAGCCGTGCAACCCACCGCCCGATCACGTAGATGACAATGGCCGCGATCACCTTGATGCCGTAAAACACGAGCAGGTCCATGATTCTTTCAATCGAGAATTCCATGGCGCAATCTCCCTTTCTAGGATATGTGCTGACGACCTTGTTGAAACGATTTCATATGTTACCTTGCCAGACCACCATTGCAAAGGGTTTTGACCGTTTCCAATTCCGGCGCGTGGGGGCTTTCTCCTGTCTTGTCCTTTCCATCCTCATCCGCTATCCTGCTTGATACGGCGTACCGGTGTGCGAACGGTCCAAGTGAATGCATAGAGGCCCCATGGATCCCCTGAAAGCGCTGCAGTCCCTCCCCGGGGTGGGACCCAAGCTGGCCCGCGCCCTCTTCGACCTCGGGTATCGGGATGTGGAAGGGCTTTGCGGCGAGGACCCGGAGTCCATGTACATGAGGCTCTGCGACCTGCGCGGGAAGCGCGTGGATCGTTGCGTGCTCTACGTGTTCCGATGTGCGGTCTACGCTGCCGGCACGGCTGATCACGATCCGGAACTCCTCAAGTGGTGGACCTGGAAGGACTCGCGACCGGCCGGCTCCCCAGAGGCTCCCACCGGCCCTCTTCCCTGAACCAGGCCTCCAGCACCGGGTAAGGCTTCGTGCCTTCCAGGAGGCGGCCGTCCATCACAAAGGTCGGAGCCATGCGAATCCCCAGCTTCCGGGCGCGGGCCCAGTCTGCATCCACGGCTTTCCGGTAGAGCCGCCCCTCTAGCACCTGAAGGGCCCGGTCCCGGTCCAGGCCCACGGCCACGGCCAGGTCCGCGAGCACCGATTTGTCGCCGATGTCTTTCCCTTCCACGAAGAAGGCATGAAACAACGCCTCGTGGAAGGGCCTCGCTTTTCCTGAGGAATCGGCCCACGCGGCCAGCTCTTGGGCCAGGCGGCTGTTCGAGACCCGCTTCAGCTCCCCAAAGGGGAGCCCGAACTCGGCGGCCGTGTCTTGAAGGGAGCGGGCCATGGCCCATGCCTCGTCCGCGTCCGAGTCCAGCACGTCCTCCAGGCTCAGCCCTTCGGGCGGCATGTTCGGGCGCAGGGGGAAGGCCCGCCAGCGGATGTGGACAGGGTGCTCCTGCTCGAGCTTTTCAATACCGACGGTACTGAAGTAGCACCACGGTCAGATCGTATCGGAGAAGACCTCCACCTGTCGCAGGTCGGTCATCTTGCCCCTCCTCAGGGCACTCCTTATAGGGGAACCGTGCCTGATTCGATCCCATCACGAGTGAATAGAGGCGCAAGGATCAGGAAGAGACCCTCGAGTTGTCAAGAAAAAAATCGTCTGTGTCCCGGCCGTGTTCCCTGTCATCGCGGGATCGCGATTACAACTGCCCGACGAGCTGGAGCACGATGCTGCTGGTCAGCTTGTCCCGTTCCACGATGCTCACAAACCGCTTGGAGGCATCGACTACGGGCAGCTGCGACAGGGTCTCCTTCTCCATTAATTTGAGCGCGTCCTTTTTGCCGCTTTTCTCCTGGATGGAGACCGTGACGATATCCGGAAGGCGGTCGATCGCCCCCTCCTCAATGATTTTGACCAGATCGATGTTTTCACGCTGCATGAAGGACAGGAGCCCTCGGGCAGGGACCAGGCCCTGAAACGCGCCTTTCGAGTCCGTGAACACGACATACTGGAAGAAAGCGTGGCGGGTCAGTTTTTCAGGTACTCCGTAATGACCCAGTTTACGTAATAGCCCTTTCGGTAGAGCGTAAAAGAGAGGGCCGCAATTTGCTCACGGACCAGCTCGGGAATCTGGGACATGGATCCTTTGCCGCCCGTCTTCACGGACACCGGCTGAATCCGGTCGCCCTCGAGATTCAGGGAAAAGGGCGTGGCCGATGCCTGCTTGAGCTTGAACCCGAGCCCGAATCCGCTGAACTCGGTCAACTGCCCCGTGGCCAGGAGCCAGATCACGGCCGGTGCCAGGGCAATGGCCAGCCAGGAGGTCTCGATCTTGAATCCACCGTTGGTCTTGTAGTGGACCAGGACGAGAGCGGCAAGGATGAGGAAAAACAGTCCGGTAAAGATCCAGATCCACATGTCGCACCTCCTTGGAAAAGGGATATGTGCTTATCGATCCACGCGGAACTCCACCCACAGGGGAAAGTGGTCGGACAGGCGAAATCCCAGGGACCGGAGGCTCACACCGGCCATGACCCGGCCGAGAAAGTTCACGTACCCTCCCCGGACGTACTCCAGAGTCAGCTGAGGCACGTCAGCCGTGTCCTTGAACCAGGCGAGCTGATCGTAGAACTTCTCGGTCTCGGGTTTTCCTTCCCGGGCGAAGATGGTCCTGGGAAGGTTGTGCAGGTCCTCAGGCACGGTGAGCCCGGTACTCGTAAAGGCATCGTAGAGGGGGTCGCCTCTCCGGTCGATGTTGAAATCACCGGTAAGGATGAAATTGTGCCCCCACGCCTTTTCCCTTCGAGCCCAGCCGGCCATCATGCGGGCGATGGCTCGAAGCTCCCCGGCCCGGTCTTGGGCGCTTTTGCCGTAATAGATGTGGCACGAGGCCAGGATAAAGGTCTTGTGCCGGCTGATGAAGCTGGCCGCGTAAGGCGTGCGCACGAACTGGTGCTGAAACGCATTGGCCGGCGGGTTCCCCTCCTCCTCCGGGATCACCAGCTCGCAGGCCAGGCCCGAGGGCCGCACGCGCCGGGTGTCGTACACATAGGCGATGCGTTCGTCATTGCCCTTGTCTCCCACGTTCACGTCCGTCAGCAGGAAACCCCATTCCCGGCCGAGGACCTTCATCAGCGTGCGGAGGGCTCGAAGGTCGCTCATGACCTCCTGGACCGCGATCACGTCGAACCGGGATACGATCTCCTCGATCAGCAACAGCGCATGATAGTCCCGCTTGGGGCTGTCCCCGGGACCGGCGGACCACTTCTTGGTCAAGCTCCCGAATTTCTGGATATTCCAGGTGGCAATGAGGAGGTTCCGGTCCAGGTGCTTGGGCGGGACGCACTCGTCCAGGTAAGCCCTGAGGCGCATCCGATCCTCCAGGACGTGCTCGGGGGGATGGGCGAGTTCGGTGGGAATGTTCATGATGTCCCCTCCTCGAGGCCTCTCAGCCCCTTCCTCTCAGAGGAACTTTTCCATCGTGTTCTTGATCGTGCATGGCTGGGACACGTCATCGAAAAAGGATGGAACCGTCATGCACGAGGATGTTCATGGATTCGCTCGTCCTCCGCCGGGCCCGGAACCGATCCGTTGTTGTGCCGCTTTTTACGGATCAGCGTCTGAACCCATCCTGTCACAAACAAGGTGAGGGTGATGCCAAAGGCAAAGCCGGTGAGTACAGCCATGGTGAGCCGCCTTGATTGAACCTGATACCAGTTGTTGATACGAGCCGTCACATCCTTCGAAACCACCGGATAGCGGGATCCGGCAGGATCTTCCGCAAAGAGCGTGTTTTCGGACAAATGGGTCTGCAAGCGCTTTCCGGAAATAAAGACCTGAAAAGAATTCACTGTGTTTTCAATCGGCAATTTGTGGGATTGATGGGTCCAATAGATGTCTTTTTTATCATAAAATGCGCTATATATATTCACAAAAAATTGGCTTCCTATTGTAAATATGCCGATAAAACCAATAAATAGCAATGGGTTTATGGATTTCACTTTCATACGTCCCTCCTTGTCTCCGGTGATCCTGGCGATCGGTTTCGAATGGGATTCGCCCTTCCCCAAGGCCCCTCGGACCGGCGGCTTGATCCCATCCATCAGCGCGCCACCCGGCCGCGCCCTCCTACTCCATTGTCGAAGGGCGGGGATTCAGTCCGGCGAACGGATGGGACCGACATCCAGCACGTTCGATGAGCCTTGCTCATCATGGCTCTTGAAAAAGAGGATCGATGCAGAGCGGCTTCAGGTCCTTCCTCATCGAGGCTCTAGAATCGTGATCGGAGTATCCACAACACCGGCATAAAAAACCACGATCTCCGCGGGAACCTTTCCTTCATTGACGCCATAATGCCACGTGTTCACCACCTCGACAATCGGATCTCCCGCCTTGAGATGCAAGGTCTCACCGTTTTTCGTGACGACCGTGAGTTGTCCGCTGATCATCATCCCGGCATTGATGACCGGGTGACGATGCGTGTCGAGTTGGAATCCAGCAGGGATACGGATTCGCAGAATCGTGATCTCGGGCTGGCCTTCGGGATACGCAGGCAAACGGTTTCCGTCCCAGCTTTGTGTGGTTTTTACGAGTTTTTTGACCTCTGGAGACGCTTCGTTTCCATCCGGGGTGCCACGGACCGCGGCACAGCCGGGGTGCAGAATGAAGAGAACGGAAAGTGTAATGAAGATTCGAAGAAGTTGTTTGATCATGAAATTCTTTTCTCCTTTTCAAAGTGGATTCCTGAGCAGAAGAACGGCTCAGGACGAGGTTCTAAGCGAAAGAGGGGCGTTCGCCTTTCCTCTGCTGGATCCTAGGGCGAACCATCACGAAACGCGGCATGGTGCGTGATGGTGCCTGTGGATCCTTCGAGGTCCTTCGTACTGCAATTCTTCGGCCATAAACACATCCCCCGGCACTTCGTATTCGTTGGCGATAGATACCAGACCGCAAAGGCGGCATGAACCCGCACACCGGATTTCTTTTTCCCATCACGCGCAAGGGACCGGCGGGTTTGAGTCTCAGCGAAACACGTACCGGCGACCGGGCCGGGGGATGTCGGGACGCCCCGGCAGTGAGATACACGGGCGATCCATCCGTCAAAGGATCGATTTAGAATCCCATCGGAGCTAGGGCATCTCAGGGTAATGATTTTTCATGGATAATCACCATCGGTACGGGACAGAGATTGAGCAATGCTTTGATGATTTCCATCTCTTCCTCTTGCGTACTTGGTGCCGAACGTTTGCCCTCGGCCGCGGGGTTTCGCCATGGACGAGACAACATAGGAAGCCCTGGGGACTTCGGGTATCCATCGTAAAATGAACTACGATCGTACGAGACGAACTTCTCCGGCGTCTCGAAAAGTTAGATGGAATCGCAAAAAGCCCATGACCTACAGATTTGCCTCTGGCGATTCCAATGAGTTACAGCGCCTCCAACAGCGCCCGAGCCGGTTTTTGCACGACTGTCAATTTTTTGTAAATTAAATAGGGGTTCTGGACAAGGTGCCTTTTTCATCTCAAGGTGTTGAGGCACGGGTCATCCTGAGGCTTTGGTTCGGTCCTGGGACCTTGAGATCGGAAAAAGTCCTCATGAATGCGTGGTTGGAAGAATAAGGATGGCATTCCCTGAAAAACCTGGTATGGCAGAAAGCTCATTCTGGGGCGCATGAAGGAAGAGCCATGAGCGACACGCATCCATCCGGTTTACCCAAAACGTTTCAGACGGACAGGGTCCTGGCCATTGCCGCGGTCCATTTCATTCATGACATGTACACGAGCTTCCTTGCACCGGTCCTGCCGCTGATTATCAAAAACTTGGGGCTGTCCCTGACCCAGGCAGGATCGCTCACCGTGTTCATGCAGCTTCCCTCCCTGTTCAATCCATTGATCGGGGCCATCTCCGACAAGAAACACCTGAGCAAGCCCTTTCTCATTCTGTCGCCCGCCTTTACGGCCACCTTCATGTGCATCATCGGGTTCGTGCCGTCCTTCGGGTTGCTCTGCGCCACCTTCTTCGCCGTCGGAATCAGCGTGGCCGCGCTTCACGTGTCTGCACCGGTGATGACGGCCGCGATGTCCGGGGCATCCATCGGCAGGGGTATGGGCCTTTTCATGGTGGGCGGTGAGCTCGCTCGGACTGCCGGCCCGCTGATCGCCGTGTGGGCGGCCTCGAACCTGGGCTTGACCGGGATGTGGCAGCTGATGTTCCTGGGGTGGGGCGCATCGGCTGTCCTGTGGTGGCGGCTACGAAAAAGCCGGGAAGCGGCCCCGAGCAGGAGCGCGGCGTCATTCACGGCGATGCTCCGGGAAATGAGGCTCATCATCGCCGGAGTGTTCGGCATCCTGGTGGCGCGCTCCTTCATGGCTTCGGCCATGACCACGTACCTGCCGACCTTTCTCTTTGGGCAGGGGCACAGCCTGTGGTTCTCGGGCATCTCCCTGACCGTGTACGAGGCCGCCGGCGTGGCAGGGGTGTACGTGTCCGGGACGGTCAGCGACCGGGTGGGCCGAAGAAAGGTCCTGCTGGCGGCCACCGTGCTTTCGCCGGTGCTGCTGTTCCTGCTGCTGTTCTCCGAGGGGGTTTTGCTCTTTGTCGTGTTGCTGCTGCTGGGGTTCACCACCATTGCCACCGGGCCCGTGCTCATGGCCGTGATGATGGAAAACGCCGGGCCGAACCGGGCCGCCGCCAATGGGACCTACATGGCCATCAGTTTTGCCGTTCGGGCGAGTGTGATCCTGGTGATCGGGATGGTGAGCGATGTCTACGGCATGCGATGGGCCTTCGGGATGTGCGCAGGCGCGGCCTTCCTGGGGGTTCCGTTTATCTCCCTGTTGCCCCGTTCCCCTGCAAGTCCCAAGGGGTAGCAAGCCTTTTCAAGGACCTGCGAGGAACAGGACGAACGATCGGCTGAAAGCGACACCCTGTGCCCTCATCGGCGTGTGAATTTTTCGATTCGGCCCGGCTTGAAGATGTCGGAGAGCGGGAGGGTAAAGCCGACTTCGGGCTGGTAGCGAAGATAGGACGGAACCGGGTATCGAATGCCTCTCTTGTGGGTTTTTTCAAGGCCTTCAAGGAGTTCCGGCAATCTGAGAGCATGAACGGCCATCATCATCTCGTGATCCTGGCACGCGGCCCACACACGGTCGCCGTTTCCCGGCACCACTACCTTGGCATCCTTGTCCAGATAGGCCCCGATGACCCCTTCCGTGCAGGATGCGGCCCTGCCGGAAAACATGCCCCCCAGGGGGGTCCCGGTGTGATACGTGGCGCCGTGAACGAGCCTCATCATCTGCGCGGGGTTCACGTAGAGGAGGACCACATCGGGTGGGACGGCTGTTCTCTCGAGGGGAGAGTAGACAACCGTGAGATCGTCCCCAAGCTCCAGCAATCGAAAGCCGTCCAGAATCTCCGTTGCGGCCTCCTCGTTCAGGGCATAGTCCATCTGTGAAAAGAAGTGAATCGCCCCCTGCTTGTCGATGACCCGCTCCCACCCATAGGTGTGACTCGCAATGGCGCACCCTGCATCCTCCCGCGTAAAGGCCACGCTCCATCCGTAGCGACGGGCCATCGCAGCCCCCTGGCAGGGCGCCATCTTGACCCCCAGGTCGCGAAAGGGTCGCTTTGCTTTTGCGGGAATCGAATCTTTCGCCTCCGTGATCTTGACCGCAACCGGCATCGTAGAAGGATTGATCCGCTCTCGCAGTTTGCGGCCCATGCTCATCCATTTTTCCATAGGATCTCCCTCCTGCCGATGAGACGGACGGAACGTCCCGTGAAAAGCCATGTGTGCACTCGGTTCACCTTTTCTTCTTCGTCAAGGATAACACGTGGGATCACTGAATAAAAACCTGGGAGTCCTGCGATTTAGAAAAAACGCGAAAATGGGACGAAAGAGGGAATCCCGTTTCGATTGATTCGACGGGTTCCGCCTTGCACGAACGGCTACATCCCAAACGCACGATCCAACCAGTCCGCGATGACGGTGAGGGCCAGTTGCTGATTCCCGACGGCACAGTGGTGACTGGCTTGCTCCTCCGGAAGGAAGGTGCGGGTCTCGATGGAGGCGGCATGGGTCATGCCGAGTCTCATCTCTTCCATGAATTCGGGCAAAACGAAGTGATCATTCACACACGTGGTTAGCAGGACATCCGCTTTGATTTTGTCCATCTCCAGGTTCTCCGGCACATAGTCCAGGTAGTGCCGGTTGGCGTCATAGGGGTTGTCCTCGAAAAAGGTAAACATCGTGTTGTTGTGAAGCCATCTCGTGAAGGAATCATGAGAAGAGGCTTTTTCCGCGACCGCATTGAACGTGGCTTTGTCCTGGCCTTCCAATGTGGTGGTGTAGAAGTTCCTGGCTTCCTCCGGCATGGCTTCGGTCATCCCTTTATACAGGTTCGAGAGGGCGTTGAATGAGATGAGCTTGGTGATGCGCGGTTCCTGAGAGGCCGCTCGCACGCACATCCACCCCCCCATGGAAATCCCCATGAAAGCACACTCCTCGATATTGAAATCGTCCAACACGGCCTTGGTCGCGTGTTCCCACTGCCATTCGAAACCGATGTGATGCCGGTGCAATACGGATCCCTGCCCCGGGCCCTCAAAGTTGATGACTTCGTAGCCGCGGTTGTGAAAGTACTGCATGTACGGGTAGAACTCCTCTGCAAAGGAGTCCCCGCCGCCATGGAACACAAACGTTCCTTTCGGGTGGTCCGGCTTGAGGTGCATGGTGTGCAGGGCACCGGTTTTGTATGGGACTTCCCGCACCTGAATCACGTCCTCCCGATGATGCGCGTAGAACCGCTCGACAAACATTTCATAAAGCTCTGATTTTCTGGAATCCTCGGGTTCTACGAAGAACTCGGCAGCGCGATAGCAAAAACCCGCTTCCCGGGTTTTCCCCTCATCGTCCTTTTGCTTGCCCAGCTTGATCCACACCTCAGGCCAGTCCTCAAACGTCTTGATCTGCTCTCCGGCCGTGATGGCCGTCTCATGGGTGAACCCGCCCGACGACACCCACCGGTTGATCTGAAAGTTCATGTGCCCCACGGGCAGGTACTCATGATAGCCCACAGGCAGCGTCATCGGTTTGAGTGTTTTTCGCATGGACGACCTCCTGGAAAGGGTGAGCAGGGTTTCTGTACCGGCGTCCGATTTTTTGCTGTCCAGTGAAAATGATTCATCGGTCAGGTCGGGAAATCCTCAGGGGCGCATCTGCCTTGTGTTCAAAGAAAAGGCCTTGCCATAGGATGGATCTACCTCCCTTGCGAGGACGTTTTGTGGGGTATGGCCGCGTGTTCGAGAAGCAAGGACCGGATGCGGGTAAATGGGTATAGAGTTCTTAGGCGTTTTCTGTGACCAAACAGGTCGTAGAGTGAGAGTTATGTATCGGAAGAAGCGCCTACGGTCAAGTTGTCTTTTTCGCCTCAACGACAGGACCCGCGAGAACGGAATCCCCTTCTATCCCATGTTTTCCCGGCGACCTGCCGGCCATCATCGGTTTCGCACCCTTCTTCGGGTTTCATGATGGCACCTTCTTCATCGCCGGGATTCGCGTCCCTGCACCGCATGCCTATTCGCCGGCGATGATGCCAAAAGAAGGCCGCACAAGTAGATGTTTCCCATCCTTATACCCCTTCGGTCGAGTGTGATCTTGAAGGGCGAGGGAGGGAGGAAAGAGAAGGTTTCCCGTGCGAGGGTATGGAAGGGGTCTAGGTTCTGTTCAGCTCCATCTTGACAGCCCGCCCGATGGATTCCAGGGTGTAGGGTTTTCTGATATAGCCGCCGGCGCCTAGCCTCAGGACTTCCCGGACCTGGTGGGTCTCGGAGAACCCGCTGATCGGGATGGCCTTCTGCCGGGGGTGAAGGTCTAAAATCCGCTGGTAGGTGGTAAGGCCGTCCATGCCAGGATCCATGATCATGTCGAGGAGGATGAGATCTACAGGGCTGTTTTGAAGGAGGTCAATGGCCTCTTCGCCGCTGGCCGCCGTCCTCACGCAGTAGCCAAGCTTTTCAAGAATTCTGGATGCGATCTCTCTCTGCTCCGGTATATCGTCCACCACCAGGATGGTCTCCCCGTCTCCCCGGAGTTCATCGAGGGTGATGTCGGGCTTGTCGGCCGGGGGCGTGCCGTCCACGGCGGGCAAGTGAATGGTGAATGTGGTGCCTGCGCCGGGATGGCTGTCCACGTCGATGGTTCCATCGTGGTCCTGGACTGTTCCCCAGACTACGGCCATGCCCAGGCCTGTCCCACTTCTGCCCATTTTTTTGGTGGTGTAAAAGGGCTCGAAGATTCGCTCCAGGTCCTCGGGGGCAATGCCGAGCCCGGTGTCGGAGACTTCCAGGATTACATTCCGCCCGTCCGACATCGCGTCTGTTGCCGGGGTGTCCGGCACGGCCCCCCCGTTCTTCGTGCGAACTCGGATGTGACCTCCGTGTGGCATGGCTTCCGCCGCATTGGAAACGATGTTCATCACGACTTTCTGCAAATGGACTCGGGAGCCGCGGATATGAAAGAGGAGGGGGTCCAGGTCGCACGTGATGTCGATGTCCAGATGGTAGGATTTCAGCATCTCGAACTCAGGGCTGTTCAGGTACTCCGTCACGATGTCGTTGAGGTTCACCACCTCCTTGACCGTATCAATGCGCCGAGAGAGGGTCAGTAGGTCCTGGACGATAGCGGCTGCTTTCTCTCCGGATCTCTTGATCGTCTGGATCGGTTGTTTCAGAGGGCTGTCCTCGGGCAGCTCCATGAGGAGGAGCTCCGGGTAGCTTGTCACGCCGGAGAGAATGTTGTTCAGATCGTGGGCGACCCCACCGGCCAGGGTGCCAATAGCCTCCATCTTCCGGGCGGTTCGGAGCTGGGTTTCCAGCTTCTTTCGCTCGCGAATGTCGCGGGTCACGCCCAGAATCCCAGTGATTCGACCTGAGGAATCCCTGAGAAAAGAGGTCGTCACTTCGGCCGGGAACGTGGGACCGTTCCTCGGAACGTGGTCCAGCTCGACCGTGCGGGATCGGTCCGGGTCTTCGGTCGGCTCGTTTTTCAGCTCTTCAGCAAGCACGTGCATACTTTTTTTCAGGGATTCCGGGGTCAGGATGTCCCCGAGGGGGATGGTCAGCATTTCCTCTGCGGAATAGCCTATGAGCCTCTGGACGGACGGGCTGATGTACTCGAACATCCCGGTTTCTATATTTACGACCCAGATGACGTCGGAAACCTTCTCAGTGACGATCCTGTATTTCTCGTCACTCTTCCGCCTCTCCTCCTCGGCCTGTTTTCTTTCCGCCATCTCCCGGGTCAGAGCTGCGGTCCGCTCTTCCAGGGCATCCTTGAGGTCCGATACACTCTGATAGAGCATGGCATTGGAAAGCGCCGTGGATAGAACGGGCAGGGTGTTTTCCAGGAATCGGGCCTCGTCCGGACGGATCTCCCGCCCATCCGCCCTCGGGCCAAGGATGAAGAATCCCAGCAGGTCGTCATTGGCGACCAGGGGAAGCAGGTACCTTCCTCCGGTGCCGCGAAAGCCTTCGAGAAGGGAATTCTGGGTCGAGGGATGATGCGGATTTGTCTCCAAAAGACTTCGCTGGATTGGGGTGTGCCTGGCCAGGAGCCACGCTTTCGAAAGGGACGTGAGCTCCCATCGCCGACCGCTCGGGCCGATGTATCGGTTGTCTTCCCCGGATTTTTCATAGAAGGACAATTCCTCAATAAGCAGTGCGTCCTTAAGAACCTTGGCGAACTCACGGATTAGATCATTTCGGCTACGGAGCAGGAGGATGTTTTCCAGAAATCGAGCCTCCGTTTTACGAAGGCTCGCCTGGATTCGGTGAAAGACGGGCTCCAGAGCGGCCTGCATGCGCCTCACGTAAAAAAGGTTGGCCAGGAACCAGAGCATGAGAAGGGAGAACAACACCATCGGATCGGAATCCGTAACCAAGGGAAACGCAAAGTGGAACAGCAGGAGATTGGGCAGGAAGATAGCGGCACACAAGGTGATCCAGAAGAGAAGATTGAAGAAAAAACCGGGAATATCCATCAACCGGTATTTCAGGACACCGTATGCCATGACGGCAAGTGGAAGGAACATGAAGTTGCCAGTGGGATAGAAATCCAGCCCGTTGATGGAGGGCATGTTGCCCAGGGTCAGAGCTCCGGTGACAATGAAACCGATCAGGATGTATTGCTTCTTGCGCAGGGAGATGGGGTTCTTCTCCTGCTTCTGGTCGTAAGCCAGGCACGCTATCGTGTAAATGAGCACGAGGGAGCAGTAGATCCCGAAGAATGTGAACACCGGGCCGCCTTTTGCGATAGATCCCCATCCGTAACGGTTCAGCCCGGCAATGTATGCGTTCGACTGCGTCGAGAGCGAGATGACAAAGCTAACAAAGAAGGCCCCTGCTGTCAGCCGGGGCCTCTTGAGACCGACCGTGCGATGAAAGAAGGCGATAAAGATGGGCGGCAGATACACGTAGAAAAAGTGGATGGACCGGTCGATGCGAAGGAGGGCTTGCTCCTCCGTGATGAAGTGCTGGAGAATGAACACCGGCGCAAGCATCGAGACCCAGATACACACGAGGGAAAACAGGATGTTTTCTGATTTCTTTCGGCTGCGAATGAGAGAGAGTGTGGCCAGGAAAAGGCCCGTTAGAAGCGAGCATACCGGTGGAATCAGAGTGATAAGTGGTTTTTCAGGCATCTCGATGTCGTCGTATTTCGGTTGAGAGCTACTGACGGTACAGGGGGTCTGACAATCCACGGCAGTATAGCAAATTCTCATCAAGCCCACGGATAAAATCGGCGAATACGCTGCTTTTCATTAGGAATAAACGGGAAAGAAATGTTCAGGAGAAGCGGTTGGCATGCTCAAGGGGAAACCCTTGCATTCCATGGGGAGAATGGCTCCACGCCGGAACTGTTCACGATACGAATGGATGGATGGGGCGGCGTTCTCGCGTGGGGAAAGAAGAGGAAAGGCTCATCACTGCGCATTCAGGAACAATGCGGTCGGATGCTCAGAATCCCTGCACCGCGGCCGGGAGGTCCTGGGGCATGCCGGTTCGCACAAGCTCACCATCCTGGATCACGCCGATACGGTCGCCCAGCTCGGCGGCCTCTTCGAGGTTGTGGGTGACCAGGAGTGTGGTGATGTCGAGCTCCCGCTGAAAGCAATGGATTTCCCGACGAAGGGTCTTCGCGGTCTTCACGTCCAGGCTGGACAGGGGTTCGTCCAGCAGGAGGAGGCGCGGGGCCGAGGCCACGGCCCGGGCCAGGGCCACGCGTTGCTTTTCCCCGCCGCTCAGGGCATTGGGGCGACGATCGGCGAGTCGGTCCAGGCCGAAGCGGGTGAGGAGGTCCAGGGTTCGATCGGCCAGGGTCTTCTTGGCCAGGCCGAGATGCTTCATGGCGAGCCCCACATTGGAGCGGACCGTGAGGTGAGGAAACAGAAAAAGATCCTGGAACACCATGCCCACCTGACGCTCGTGGGGTTGAAGGCGGTCTACGGGACGTCCGTCGAATCGAACGGTGCCGCAGTAAGGTACGAGTCCGGCAATGGCATGGAGAAGAGTGGACTTGCCTGCGCCCGAGGGGCCCACCAGGGCGAGAAGCTCCCCGTGCTCGACCTCCAGGTCGATTCCCAGGAGGGCGTGATTCGCGAGATGTTCAAGGGCAATGGCGGTCATGACGAAGGCCTCTCTGTTGCAGGGGCGGGACGGGTAGCCATGGCCTTGAGAAGGAGTACCAGGGCGAACCCTGTGCCCAGGAGAATCAGGGCGGCGGAGAGCGCCACCTCCACCTCCCCGCTCATGATGTTGAGGTATACGGCCATGGGCAGGGTCTCGGTTCGAAAACGGGTGGCCCCGGCCACCATGAGCGTGGCTCCGAACTCCCCCACGGCCCGGGCCCAGGCGAGCACCGTGCCGGAGAGGATGCCCTGGCGGGCCATGGGCAGGGTCACCTGCAGGAAGACCTGGGACGGGCGGAGCCCGAGGGTCTGGCCGGCCCACTCATAGCGGGGACTGAGGGATTCAAATGCAGCCCTCGAGCTCCGCGTGACAATGGGGGCGGCGATGAACGCCTGAGCCAGCACCGCACCCAAAGGGGTGAAGAGCACGTGGATGCCCCAGCCGGAGAGGAGATCTCCCAGGCCGTCCCGGCCGAAAAGGAAGAGGAGGCCCACACCGGCGATGAGAGGCGTCATGACCAGGGGCAGGTCCAGGAACGTGTCCAGGATGGTTTTCCCTGGAAAAGAACGGCGGGCCAGGACATACCCCGAGGGCACGCCCAGGACCACGGCTACGGCCGTGGCCGCCAGGGAGGTGACCAGGCTCAATCGGAGCGCAAACAAGGTCTCGGCGGAGGTCATGGCACGAAGCGCACCCGCCGGGGTAAGGGGAAGGAACAGGGCCACGACCACACCCAGGACCAGGAGCGCAAGAAGGATGAGAGGAAGGGCAAAGAGCCGGTGCACGGTCACTCCTCCAGGGGCAGGAAGCCGAACTCACGGAACACGGCGAGGGCCTCGTCCGAGGCCATGTACGCGCAGAACCGGGGTGCAATGTCCGGGTGGCGCGTGGACTCGAGCACGGCCAGGGCAATGGTTTCCGGCTCGAAGTAGGCCTTGGGAACGGGGATCCTATGGATTCGGTCGGGATACTGGAACGCGTCCGCCCGCCCGATGATGGAGGCGTCCACGTCGCCCCGGGCTACGTAGAGCGCAAGCTGCTTGACCGTCCCCCCGTATACGACCACGTTCTCGAGGATCTCGGTCTCCAGGCCGGCGCGTTGAATCATGGCCCGGGCGGTACGGCCGAAGGCCATGGCCTTGGGATCCCCCAGAGCCAGGCGGATGCCGGGCTTGGCCA
>Ga0272444_10002821_pt1 | contig 15909 bp, 18 predicted proteins | sample SSMForm13_FD_201033 | JGI IMG/M metagenome (GOLD analysis project Ga0272444, IMG submission 201033) | Marine sediment archaeal communities from Little Sippewissett salt marsh, Falmouth, MA, United States - SSM-Form-13 | ecosystem: Environmental > Aquatic > Marine > Wetlands > Sediment ...
AGCGGTACCAGGCCTGCTTCTGCCCGCTGGTGCGCGACGCGATCCGTGCGGGGAAGGAGGTCTCCCGTACCTTCTGCCACTGCTCGAGCGGTTGGTACGTGCAGGAGTGGGAGATCGTTTTCGGCGTAAAGCCGGAGATCGAGTTGGTCGAGACGATGCTCGAAGGCGCCGACGCCTGCGTCTTCGCGGTGAAGGTTCCGCCGGGGTTTCTGGACTAAGAGCCAGGGGGTAGGGAGTAGGGAATAGGAATAGGGGGGCGTACTGCAGCCGTTTCTCACGTCCTTCCCGCCTTGGATGGCGCAACGAGGAAACGCCGCCTCTCCCGGTCTCGGATTGCTGCCGGCGGATGGTTGCGAGCGCGTGGTTTATGGGTCGTCGAGTTCGCTTCGATGCACCGGGCCGAACTCGCCGTTCCACTTCGAGACGGCTTGGGCTTCGCTGCCACCGACGGGTCCTCGACACAGACACCCGGCGCACAGGATCTGCCACGTCCGCGTGCGGATCAGACGTGCCTGCGGCCCTTCGACGATCGCAAGCGTCGTGCTGCCACAGAACGGGCACGGATTGGCCCGCTCCAGGTGCGGGTTGGAGTACGCGCGCCCCAGCCCCTCGACATCACGGGACGGTGTCATCAAGCGGTCCCCTTCACGACGACACCGACGTCACTCGATCGTGACGTGGAAGAAGACCTGCCTCGGGGCCCAAATCTCCTCCATGCCAAGGGAGTACGTGCCCGGGGCCGCATAGGTGTGCGTCGCCGTCCCGTGCGCCTTCTGGGTGGTCACGGCGACGTGATCGGCGAACTGATCGCCCCACGAGATCGAGTACTCGATCCCGAAGCGTGCCCAGTACTGTACCGTCACCGTCCGTCCATCGATGCCGACCAGCTGCAAGTGGCAGACCGAGGCAGCCACGTGGACGGTCGCTTCGTCGAGAACGTGGTTCTCCGGATCGACGAGCGTGATCCGGTAATCGGTCGGGATCTGTCCGCCGGAGCGTTCTCCTTCGACCGCCTGATAGAAGTGATCGTAGGTCTCCTCCCACGGAGCCACGTCTGAAACGCCGTAGGACGTATCGGTGTCACCCCACAGGATCCGGTACCCGAGCGACGGGATGCCGGTCACCTGAACCCGCACCCATCCCTGATTCTCACCGACGATCTCGAACGCCACCTCCTCGGCCGGTGGGTTGACAACCGGCCCGTTGCACCCGGCAAGTAGCAACAGCACAACGATCCATCCCCATCGTCTCATGCTCTCTCCTCCACGTGCTCGTTCGATCCGAGTATCCCAGTCTACGCGGAGCCGGCTGTGTCGACCAACCGACGCGGACTTGCATTCCGAGACGCCCCACCGTATGATCAAGTCATCATATCACCTGGTGACCTAAGGAGAAACCATGAGAACCCTCCGATCCGTCGAGCGGCGATACGCGCTGATCGTCTTCCTGTTCTGGTTTTCGACCGCGCTGCCGATGGCGCTGTTCATCCTCCTGGCACAGGCCCGCGGGATGAGCCTCGCCCAGCTCGGGCTGCTGACAGCGGCGTACATGGCCACGGTATTTCTGCTTGAGGTGCCCACCGGCGGGCTCGCCGACGCGTGGGGCCGGCGCAGGATCGCGCTGCTCGCCGAGGCGGTGACGCTCGCCGGTTGGAGCCTGTTCCTCTACTCCTTCTCGTTCCCGACGTTCCTCGTCGCGTTCCTGCTGAACGGCGCCGGGCGCGCGCTCGCTTCCGGCGCGCTCGATGCCTGGTTCGTAGACAGCCTGCTGGCCGTCGATCGGAAGGTCGATCTCCATCCTCATCTGTCGCGGATCGGCGCGGTCACGCTGCTCGCCCTCGGCCTCGGAACGGTGTGCGGCGGCGCGATCGCCCGCGTCTGCTCCTTCCTCCCCCCGGACGGGACCGACATCCTGACGCCTCTGGCGAGCCCGGGTTTGGTCGCGATTCCGATCCGTCTGATCCTGATGATCGCGATCCTCTCGCTGGTCCGTGAGCCCGGACGAGAACTCCGACCTGTGGCCTCGTGGCGACGCGGATTCGCTGAGGTCCCGTCGCTGCTGAAGGACGCCGTCCGACTCACGACGAACAACAGGGTGCTCGTGCGCCTCCTCGCGATCGCCGGGGCCAGCGGGCTCGTTCTGTCGTCTCTGGAGCTATTGTGGCAGCCACATTTTGGCGATTTGCTCGGCGACAGCGAACTCCAGCCGATCCTCCTCGGAGCCATCCTCGCCGGATCGTTCCTGATGGGGATGATCGGGAATCTCATCGCGCCGTGGCTCAGCAAGCGGATCGGCGGCCGCCCCGGCCGGGTCTGCGCGATCTTCCACGGGCTACGCGGGGCGCTTCTGGTCGGCCTCGCCGTGCAGGGCGACGCCGCGCCGGCTGCCCTTCTGTTTTGGCTCGTCTACCTCGGCCAGGGGGCGGTCAACTCGACCCACGCGACGCTGCTCAACGAGGAGATCCCGTCCCATCGTCGTTCGTCGATGCTGTCGATCGAGTCGCTGGTGCACTACGTCGGCGGGTTCATCGGAAGCGCCGGCCTCGGTTTCGTCGCACAGCGCACGTCGATCGGGACCGCGTGGTGCCTCGCCGGCGGCGTTCTGCTGGTATCATGGATCCTGTACCTGCGTATCGATGCCGTACGGGAGGAGAGACGACATGAGCAGCGAACCGTTGGCCGCGCGGCCCATTCGCCGTCAAACGCTGGCTGATCGGCTTGCCGAGGACATCGCCGATCGCATCCTCTCCGGCGCGCTGAAGCCGGGGGACTCACTGCCGGCCGGCCCGGAACTCGCACGCCAGTACGGCGTCAGCCGCGCTGTCGTCCGAGACGCAACAAACCTGCTTGCGGCACGGGGACTGGTCGACGTGCGACACGGAAGCGGCGTCTACGTGACGGCATCGCAGCAGGACGCGTTCGGCGACGCGCTGCTGCTGAGCCTCCGACGGGCCGGCGCCACCGCCTGGGATCTCGAAGAGTTCGAGCAGCTGCTCTTTCCCGCCGCCGCCGCCCTCGTCTGCGAGCATGCCACCGACGACGAGATCGTCGCCATCCGTGAACTCGCCGGGCAACACCTTTCCCGTTTCGAAGCCCGGATCGCCAACGAGCCGGGCGATCGCGAAGCCTCGCCGCCCAACAGCTCCGACCTGCCGTTCGCCCGAACCCTCCACGCGATTTACGCCGCGACCCACAACGAGGTGGTTCGCCAGATCGGCGAGCAGCTTGCGTCGCTGCGCCGGCACCGAGACTGGGTCGGGATCAGCGCCCAAGACGGCCTCGAGATGGATCGCGCCTTCCTCGACGAGTTGATCTCGATCCTCGAAACGAGGGATCCGACGCGCGCCAAGGAGCGCGTCGAACGTCTGATGGGGCTTCCACCCCAAGCCGTCGATGCGATGAAACGCACGCCGATCGGCGACATCCCGCGGATCGACCTCGATCTCCCCACTTCCGGTGAAATGCAGACGTCGTAGACACTTCCGCGTCCCGTAACCCTCGCGACGTCCCAAGGTTGACAATCGCTCTAGTATTTGTATGATCAAATCGTTGGGCAATACAACTATTAGATCCATGGAGGCACAGATGACGCTCTCGAAAGACCAATGCGTCCAGCTGAACCAGTCGATCTTCAGCCTGGCCAACGCGTATCGCTCGCGGATGATCCGCGATGGCGTCGTCGAGACGTCGGGGTTGACATTGCCCGACCGGTCGACGCTGATGGTGCTCGGCCAGTCGGCCCCGACGACGGCGCGGGATCTCTCCGCTCGGATGGACATCAACCCGGGAACGATCTCGGTGTACGTCCAGCGCTTGGTCAAGAGAGGATTGGTCGAACGCCGTCAGGACGAGGCGGATCGCCGGATCTGGCACCTGTCGCTGACTGACGCCGGCCGTCGAGCGTATCGCGACACGATCGCCGGGACCGAGGTCTACACGCGGGATTTCCTCCGGTCGCTGTCCGCCGACGAGCAGCAGGACCTACACAACCTGCTTCTGCGGATCGCCACCGATCTGGGGTACGAATGGTGACCCGCATCCGGCCGCTTCGGGTCGGCGTTCCCCGGTCGATTCTCCACTACGAATACGACGGCGCGATCGCGCGGTTCCTGGAGGCGCTCGGCATCGAGGTCGTGCTCTCCCCTCCGACGAACGCCGAGATCTTCCTCGCCGGGAAGCGCCGCGTCATCGACGAGCTCTGCTTCCCGATCAAGATCTTCGTCGGACACGTCGCCGTCCTCGCGGATCAGGATATCGATCGGATCGTGATCCCGACCGTCGTCGAACACGTCAACGGCCGCGTTTTCCCCTGTCACCCGCGCTCGAGGCTGTTCGACATCGTCCGCGCTCTCGGGGTCTGCGGGGCCGACCGGCTGCTCGCCCCGGCGTTCCGGTTCGATCGGGACGGTCTTACGGCCGAAGGGTTCGTCGAGCTGGCCAGGCAGCTCGGAATCTCGGATGCCGACGCCGAGCGCGCGCTCCCCAAAACCGCGACACCCGCCGGAAGGTCCGATCGGCCCGACGACCTCGACCGGCCGACGCTGGCGGTCGTCGGCCATCCGTACGTCGTCGAGGACCCATGGGCCAACCATCAGACCCTCCGACGACTCGAGGTCCTCGGCTGCCGGGTCGTCACGAGTCCCACGTCCGGCCCCGTCGGCCCCTCGCCCGACGGAACGGGCCTGCACTTCGCCCTCGCGGCCCGGACCGTCGCACTGACCCGGATCTTCGATCGCGACCCCGCGGTGGACGGCATCGTCTTCCTGCTGCCGTTCAACTGCGGGCCGGACGGTGACATCGCCCGACACCTGACCCAGACCACCGAAACGCCATTGCTGACGCTCGTCCTCGACGAACTTCAGTCGAGTGCCGGATTGGAAACCCGGCTCGAGGCGTTCGTGGACCTGCTGGAACCGGCCCGGGTCGGCGCAGGAGGCGAACGACGATGAACCACTTCACGTTCTCCTGGGGAACCAACTACATCGCGGTGCGCGGGCTGCTGCGATCGCTGGGGCACGACTTGACGACGCCACCGCGCATCACGACGTCGATCGCCGAGCGAGGGATCGCGTGTGCTCACCCGTTCCTCTGCTTCTCCGGCAAGCTCGTGCTCGGCCAGATCGCGACCCAGCTGGCGCAGGGCGAGCGCCGATTGGCGTTCATGTCCTCGCTCGGACCGGAGGCGTGCCGTTGCGCGGATACGAGCGACTACCTCCGGTCCCTGTTCGCCGACTACGACGGGTTCTCGCCGCATCGCTTCGGAGGCGGGAATCTCGGTGGCGCGCTTACGAACCTGCGGTCTCATTTCGGGCCGCACATCCGCAAATCCCAGTGCTTCCGCGCGTACGCCACGTTCATCGGGAAGGTCGATCTGCTGCACAAGGTCGACAAGCGTTGCACTCGCCTGCGCTGCCAGTCGTCCGCCCCACAGCAAGTCCGAGCGCTCGAACGCGAGGCGCTCGAGCGCATCGACCGCGCGCCCGGCCCCTTCGCCCTCTGGCGCGTCTCGCGCTGGTTCGATCGGGCCGCGAATCGCTTGCCGCTCCGTGACGAGCCTCCGGCGCTACGGATCGGCATCGTCGGCGGCGAACACATCTTAAGCGAACTGGATTCGATCATGGCCGTCATCAAGGGGATCGCCGAGGGTGGGATCCTGCTCGACTGGCGCTCCGGCTTCCGGATGCTCGTCCACTCCGACGAGAAGCGCCTGGCTCCGTTGAAGACAAAGTGCCGCGACTACCTACACGAGGCCCCGTCGACGTCGGAGATCTTCTCCTGCGCGCACGCGCTCGACTTCATCGCCGAGGAGTACGACGGGCTGCTGCACATCTACGCGTTCGGCTGCATGCCGCAGACGGCGCTGAAGCCGATCCTGCAACGGATCGCGACGGACGCGGAGATCCCGCTGCTGTCGCTGGCCATCGGCGATCGGTTCGCCGAGGAGGGATTGGAAGGACGATTGGAAGCGTTCATCGACCTGCTCAGCGCACGAAAGAGCCAAGGAGTAACCCCGTGAACAAGCCTATCTGGATAGGAATCGACGTCGGATCGATTACGTGCAAGGTCGTCGCGCTGGACGAAGACGAGCAGATTCTCGCGTCGACGTATCGGCGCACGCGAGGCCGCGTCGTCGACGCCGTCAAGGAGGGTCTCGCCGCCGTCGGCGACGTTGTCTCCAACCGGCGTATCGCCGGCTGCGCAACGACCGGAAGCGCTCGGCGATTCGTCGGCGCACTGGTCGGCGCCGATGTCGTAACGAACGAGATCACCGCGCACGCGCGGGCGGCGCTGGCACTGCACCCGAACGCTCGGACGCTACTCGAGATCGGCGGCGAGGATTCGAAGATCGTGCTGCTTCGAGACGGGATCCCGACCGACTTCGCGATGAACGCCGTCTGTGCCGCCGGCACCGGCGCCTTCCTCGATCAGCTCGCCGGTCGGCTCGGCGTGCCGGTCGAGACGCTCGGCGACCTCGCCGGGATGTCCACGCGGGATGTCGCCATCGCCGGTCGGTGCACCGTCTTCGCCGAGAGCGATATCATCTTCAAACAGCAGGCCGGCCATCGGATCGAGGACATCGTCGCCGGGGCCTGCCGCGCACTCGTGCGCAACTATCTCAACGACGTGGGCAAGGGGAAGAACATCGAGCCGCCGGTGCTGTTCCTCGGCGGCGTCGCGGCCAACGAGGGCATCCGTACCGCATTCGCCGAGACGCTCGGCCTGCCGGTGACCGTCCCGACGCACCACCATGTGATGGGCGCGTTCGGCGCGGCGCTGATCGCCAAGCGACGCGGCATCGTCGAGTCGACCATGCGCACACTGGACGCAATCCAGACGTCCGACTTTCGCCCGGAAACGTTCGTCTGTCCTCATTGCGCCAACGCATGCGAGATTGTCCGATTCGTCGAGAACGGCGAGACCGTTGGGCATCTCGGCGGACGGTGCGAGCGGTGGTCCGCGAAACGGCCGGAGGCCGTGCCGGCGGTGCGCTAGAAGTAGAAGTGGATCCCGGTGCCGAACAGCATCGACAGCTCGCCATCCAGGCCGTAGGCCATGCCGAACTCGATGTTCCACGCCAGGGCCGAGGCAAACCGGAGCCCGAACTCGATCCCGCCGGCGAGCGAGAAGATCAGCGGCTCCCCATCGGACGGTTCGATCGGCTGCGTCACGCCGAAGGCGGTGTAGAAGTCGACGACGGGCCGATCCGCCACGCGATAGAGGATGCGTCCGGTGACCATCCCTTCGAGGTCGCCTGAGGATCCCCAGAGGAACAGGACCGCCTCGCCTCCCCAAACGTCGGAGATCCAGTACCGCCCCGCGAGCAGGCCGCCGATCGGGAAGTCGAGCTGCATTCCGAGTCCGAGGGTCCTCCCGGCGGACAGGTTGAGCTCCGCTTCGATCGCCGGATCCTCCTGCGTCGCCCCGAAGAGGAATGTCGCCGTGACCAGGAGCAGGCAGATCGTGCCAACGCGCATCATGTCATCCCCCCCGTGAACTGGCCTCATCGTACGCGCGTCGAGCCGTCGGCCCTACGACGCTCGTCTCCTGTTTAGGCGCCTCGTGCCCCTCGAAGACGCGACGCGATCGCCCCCCCCAGCAGGGCACCGATCAGCAGGACGACGCGCCCGGCAGCGACAAGACGACGACAGGATCTTCGCACCCCGCCGACGCGGGCCACCGGGATCTCGCAGCAGACGTACTGCTCCCGTCCGACCCCATGCGTTCGGAGGCGGCCGAGCCGGTCGGTGATCGTGAGGAGCCCATGCCAGGTCAACGGCGGCTCCTCACCGTAGCGGTTCGCGACCACCGTCCAGGCATCGAAGAACGTCCCCAGCAGCTCGTTCATTCGGAGACTGGTGCCGTAGTCGGCGAGGCTGGCGAGGACGACGTCGATGCGTGCCCGACGGATGGCGCGAAGCAACCAGAGGCTTCGCGCGTCGGCGCAGATCAGGACCGCCGCCTTCGTCCCGTCGATGTCGACCGTCGTCAACCGACGCTTTCCCGCGGTGAACACGCGGTTTCGAATCCAGAACTTGCGATGGACGGCGAGGATCTCGCCGCCCGGATCGACGACGACCTGCGCGTTGTGCAGGGTCTCGCCGCGTCGCTCGCTGATGCCGAACGACACATACACGTCATGCTCGCGCGCCAGCCGCGCCACGCGTTCGGTCGACGGGCCGGGGATCGGCTCGGCGATCCGCCGATGGTACGCCTCGGTCTCGCCTTGGCGGTAGAACCAGCCGAGGATCGTCTCGCCGAAGTGGATCAGCCGGACCTCGGGATGCTCCCGCACGATCCGCCGGACGAGCGCCGCCATTCGCTCGCGGCTGATCGTCGGATCGGAATCCGGCGTCATCGCGACCGTCGCGACGGTCAGGGTCTTGCCGCTTCCCGGAATACTCATGCGATCACGCGGCGCGAACGAGTTCGTCCAGCGGCTTACGCGGCCGCGCGTCGGGCTGCTCGTCCGACACGCCGAACGATACCGCGGCGACGAGCTGGCCGGTCTCGCCCAGCCACTCCTTCAGCTCGGTGATCGCATACAGCACGTCGGCGATCCACAGCGACCCCACGCCCAGATCGGTCGCCGCGAGCAGCATGTTCTGGACCGCCGCGCCGATCGACTGGATGTCGACGAGCTCCTGGAACGTCTGGTCGACCGAGTGCTCGAGCCATGGGTCGATCCCGTGGGCGTTGAAGACGAACACCGTCAGCGGTGCCCGCTCCATGATCTTCGCGGTCCACTCAGCGCTCCCTGTATCCTCGCCGCGCGCTTTGAACGCCTCGATCGCCTTGCGCAGGACGTCGATCATCTCGGTTCGCTTCGGACCCTGCACGGTGATCAACCGCCACGGCTGCCGGTTCTTTCCCGACGGGGCGTGCACCGCCGCCATCAGGATCCTTCGTATCGCCTCGTCGCTCAGCGGGTCGTCCCGGAACGCACGGATGCTTCGCCTCGCCGAGATCGCCTCGAATGTGTTCATCGCCACCTCCTCTTCGGCAGGGACAGTCTACCCGGCGAGCTTCTCCTCAATCGCCTTTCGAATCGCCTCGGCGTTCTTCGCACGGTAGTAGTAGCTGCGGGCACCGGTGACAAGTCGACCGTCGATGACCGGCGGATGGTCCTGTCCGACGAAGAGGCCGCCCGCCGCCTCGATCGCGTCCTTGTCGTCCGCATGTCCCACGACCTGCTTGCCATCGAGAACGTCCGCCGCCGCGAGCACGCGGACACCGCGGCACCAGGCACTGACGACAAGACCCGCGGCCGCCGCCCGCCGGATCCACTCGAGCGCCGCCGACGATTCGACCAGTCCCCGATGCGCCGGGCCGGGCATGATCGACAGCCCGTCGAACGCCGCGACGTCGCCGAGCTCGTCGACGAGGCAATCCATCTCGATTGCCTCGGCACCGCGCTCGCGGGCGAAGCCGCAAGGCGCCACCGTCTTCGTCACGGCCGCCGAGGTCAGCTCCCAGCCGTAGCGGCGAAACTTGTCGACGATCGACAGCTTCTTCGTGCTCATCGTGCAGTTCGACCCGTAGTGGTCTCCCCACAACAGCAGCATGCGGACCCTCTCGTTCGCCGTCATATCGACCTCCTCGACGAGTCCTCGCGGTGCACCGTTCCGTCAGGATCGCCGGTTCTCGTCTCGGCACCGTCTCCCTTGACTTCGGCTATGACGTCTTCTACCCTTCCCCGGTCGGCATCGAAGCCACCGCGCGTGGCACGAAGACAAGTGAAACGGAGGTTCGAAGTGACTGCCCGAAGAAACGTCTCGTCCGCCTCCGTCGACACGAACTAGCCGATTCCAAAGCATTCCGACGGACCTGCTCGATCCCTTCGCCGTGAGGCGGCGCATGACGTCACCTGAGTATCCGAACGTCTCACGACGAAGGAGGCATCCTTGCAACAAGACCAACGGTCGAATCCGGTCGTGGCGCTGGACACGTCCATCGACACGCTCGGCCTCGACGAACTCGATGCGTTCGCGCAGCAAGGCCTGATCACGAGTGTGTACGCTCAGCTACCCAGCGGGAAAGAAGCGACGGTCTACTGCTGCCGTGCTCACCCGGCGACGAAGCGGAAGTTCCTCGCGGCGAAGGTGTACCGGGAGCACGCCGCCCGCGGCTACCGACGTCGAACCGCGTACTTCGAGGGACGCGAGCGTGCGATGAAGACGAGAACGCTCCGCGCCATCCAGCGGGGAAGCGCGTTCGGACACGATGCGCTGGCTGGGGTGTGGATCGGTGCGGAGTACGACGCGTTGCGTCGGTTGTCCTCCGTCGGCGCCGATGTGCCCCATCCGCTCGCCCAATGCGGCCGCGCCGTGCTGATGGAGTACCTCGGCAACGGGGCCGGGCCGGCGCCTCATCTCCACGCAGTCGACGATCGTCATCGGGCCACGGCGCTCTACCGCCGTGTGCTCTGGAATGTCGAGATGCTGCTCTCCGAGCATCTCGTTCACGGCGATCTGTCCCCGTACAACATCCTCGTGTGGGATCAGCGGCCGTGGATCATCGATCTACCGCAGGCGGTCGACGTCCGGTTCAACCATTCGGCGTTCGAGCTGCTTCGCCGTGACGTCGAGAGCGTCTGCACATTCTTCGCGACCCGCGGCGTCCCGACCGATCCGGGCCGCGTCACGAACGAGCTCTGGACACGGTACGAGCGTGCGGAGCTGTGACGGCGGATGGGCGGCCGTGTCCACGGCCGCCCGCCGCTCCGTCGATTGCATCCTGACACGTTTTCGTCGAAGATACGCGTGTCCCGCGGGCGGGCCGGAGGGGACCATGACAAACCGGGTGCTGTTTCCATCGGCTCACAACGCATTGCACCGGATGCACACGGCGTATGCGGCCGGCGACATCGGGGAGCTTGCGGAAGCCTACCGAGCCGCGCCGGAGGCGTCGACGGCCTTGCGGCTCGCGACCCGCCTGATCGAAGCGTTCTATCCGTTGGGCCCGTTCCTAGATTTCGCCGTCCTGCTCGACCGCTGCCTTGGTGATGGCGGACTGCGCGACGGCTCACGCCGTTTCCTCGACGAGGCCGGCGTGTCTTGGCGGTCGGTTCTCCCGCACGCCTGCCGGAAGACAGCCGAGGAACACCCGGTCCTCCTGTTCGGCAACCACTCATCCCTGTTGACCCCGTTCTTCGCCGCCGCCAGTCTCGAGCGCGACGACCTCCGTTGCTTCACGACGAACTACATCTGCCGTCTCGTCCCGAACTTCGGCAGGCTCTCCTTCCCACTCGAGGTTCCACTGCATCGCACCGGCGTCGCGTGGCGGCAGGGCGGCCCGAGACGGGCGATCGCTCATCGCCTCGCCTCGATCGTTCACCAGACGCCGGACCCCGCCACGGCACGAACAAGTAACCGGAACAGCCTCGACCTCGGCGCCGCGCACATCCGTCGGGGCGGCAGTGCAATCATCCATCCCGGTGGGGGCGGTACGAAAGAGCGCCGTTGGTATCCGGGGCTCGGCTCGCTGGTGAAGCGGCTGCACGAGGTCCCGGGCGAACGTCCCGCCTACCTGATCCCGATCCATGAGACGAACTGCACCAATCACCGCATCCACGCCCAGCTGATGCGCGGGCCGATCGCACGGCTGAAAAGGGCCGTCGTCTATCGTGGCCCGGCTCGGATTCGCTTCGGTGAACCGATCGCCGTACGCGATGTCGCCTCGTCGACGTCGACCGCCGAGCAGATCGTCGCGTGGCTGCGTATCCGGTACGAGACGATGTTCGCCGAGCCGGAGCCGGCCGCGGCATAACGTACGAGCCGACGGCGTTTACGCTGGGGCCATCCGCTGGCGCAGCCGGCGGCCATCGCGGATCATCACGCCGGAGGAGGGCGCAGCATGCCGAGCACGCTTCGAAGAGAACTCGACTTCGCGATCGAGACGGCCCATCTCGCCGGCCGGCTGACGCTCGGCTTCTTCCAAACCGGATTGGTCCCGGATCGGAAGGCGGACGACAGCCCGGTCACGATCGCCGATCGCAAGGCGGAGGAACTGATCCGGGCGCGAATCGAACGAGCCTACCCGTCGCATGCGATCCTCGGCGAGGAGTTCGGTGAGACCGACTCGAAGGACGCGACCCACCGCTGGATCATCGATCCGATCGACGGGACGAAGGCGTTCGTCCACGGCGTTCCGCTGTACGCGGTGCTGCTCGGGCTCGAGATGGACGGAACGGTCGAGGTCGGCGTGGCCCACTTCCCGGCACTCGGGGGGATGCTCGCCGCCGCGACCGGCTTGGGCTGCCGGTGGAACGGCCGTCCGGTCCACGTCTCCGACATCGCCGAGATGCGCCACGCGACCGTCTGCTTTTCCGATGCCGCCACGTTCGCCAAGTTCGGCCGCGCGGAGGCGTGGGAGCGCATCCAGCGCACGGCCTCCATCTGTGCCGGATGGGGAGACGCCTACGGCCACGCGCTCGTCGCCACCGGGCGGGCCGAGATCATGCTCGATCCGATTATGAACGCATGGGACTGCGGGCCGTTTCCGCCGATCCTGAAGGAGGCCGGCGGCACGTTCACCGACTGGTCCGGCGAAGAGACGATCCACGCCGAAGAGGCAATCTCGACCAACGGGCGCCTTCTCCCCAAGCTCCTCGAGGTCATCCGCAACGAACCGACCGTCTGAGACGGGTATCCCATCGATGGGCGTCAGATGCCTTTCGTTGCATTGGCTGATGTCTGCAACGGATTCCACGAAAGTGCGCTTATCCGATGAGTCAGTACGCTATACTGATTCCATGGAATCCCGCCCAACTTCCCTTGACAGTGTTCCAGCCGGTCTTCGCCGTGTCCTACAACTGATGCATCGATTCGACGGCGATCGAATCACGAAGACCTCTCACATCGATCTGTTGAACCGCTTCTGCACCGCGGCGGTCGAATCCGGCTATCGTCTGGCCGTCTTCGCCCTGCCCCCTGCGAGCGAGGGGCGGCCGTCGGAGCTGCTCGCGCAGGCGTCGTCCGACGGGACGTCGCTCTCGTCCCTCGATCTCGGGTGGACCGCCGTCGCGGAGACGCACCTTCTGGCGACCTCTCGTACCGGGCGGTACACGTGCCAGGTCGCGTCCCGCATGATGGATGACGCGCGCTACGTCCGCTGGACGGACGACGCGACGCGTTGGGGCTACGCCTCGGCGTTCACGATGTGGAACTTCTACGACGACGACCCCCGCGGAACCCTGGCACTGTTCGCGAAGGAGTCGGATGCGTTCGGCGAGCGGGAACGGCTGGCGCTCGAGCTGGTCCTCGTCAGCCTGCTCGCCGCCGCGACGATCGCCCGGCGAAACGACGACATCGAGGTACAGCAGGCTCGATACGAAGCCTTGCTCGACAGTATGGATGAAATCGTCTTCGCCGTCGAAAAGAGCGGAACGATCACGTACGCCAACCCGGCGCTGCAACGGGTGCTTGGCTATTCGCCCGAGGAGTTCGTCGGCCGGGATGTTCGACACGTGGCCGACCCCGAGGATGTCCTCTCTCTCACCACGCTCTTCCACGACGAATCACCACAGCTACGATCTGGCATCGAGTGCACCGTGCACGGCAAGGACGGAGCCCCACATCAGCTCCACCTGCGGGCCATCCCGTTCCGCTCCCAGCCTGGCGAGTTCATCGGCATTGCGCGCGACATTACCGAGCAACGACGGATCGAGAACGAGCTGCTCGACGCGTTCGAGGGGACGATCAAGGCGCTCGGCGAGGTCATGGTCGCGCGGGACGCCTACACGGCCAGTCATCAGAACCGCGTGGCGCACCTTGCCGCGGCGATCGCCCGGGAGTTCGCCCTCGAAGAGGAGAGGGTCCGAGCCATCCGCTATGCGGGATTGGTCCATGACATCGGAAAGATGTCGATCCCATCGCAGATCCTCGCCAAGCCGGCGCGCCTCTCCTCGGCGGAGCAGTCCCTGTTAGAGGAACACCCGAAGATCGCCCATGACGCATTGAGCCAGATTGCGTTCCCATGGCCGATCGCCCGGATCGTACTCGAACACCACGAGCGGATCGACGGATCCGGTTACCCCGAAGGCCTCACCGCCGAGGAGACGCTCCTCGAGTCGCGAATCCTCGCGGTAGCCGACGTCGTCGAGGCGATGTCGTCGCACCGCCCGTACCGACCCTCGCTCGGCATCGTCGCCGCCCTTCAGGAAATCTCCGACCACCAGGACACGCTGTACGACGCCGACGTCGTCTCAGCCTGTCTCCGCTTGTTCGCACGACGCGGATACCGCCTGGAGACGACGCCGATCCCGACCTAGGAGAGGTGCATCAAGCCCCTGCCCCTTCTCCATCGACTGGGAGCGCATGGAGCCGAAAGCGAATCCGAACGCGATCATCGGATCGCATCTCGGCGCTTGCGATCTCGAATCGCCCGATCCGTCCCGTCCGATCGACGTGATCGCCGACGCACGGGATGATGTCGAGATCGCCGATCTGAACGATGCGGATCGTCTCGGCGGAGGGCGGGACCTTGCCCATGTCGTACCGGCCCTCGGCCTCTTTGCGAGAAACGGTGAAGGTCGTCACCGGCAGGTCGCGGTCGATCTCCGCGTTGACCGCGGCTTCGATCGCCTCGAAGTCGTCCGCCTCCAGCACGCGACCCACGCGGTAGTCCACCTTCGACTTCTTCACCCCGAGATGGGCCTCGATGCTCCGCCCGGCTCCGACATCACGCTGCATCACGGCGTTAAGGATGTGTTCGGTCGTATGGGCCGCGTGCCGCGGATTCCGCACTTCGGACGGTACCGGCTCGCCCGGTCGCTGAGCCTCGACCTGTTCGAATCGTTTATCGGAAGGTGTTGTGCTCGACATGATCTCAAGCCTAGCCACAGCCGCGCCGCCGCGCCAGGCCGACGTTCCGTCCCGAAACTGTTGACAACACCCGCCGCCGCAGTAGGCTTGGGACGTCATGCACGCACTCGTCTGCAGCGACCTGCACGGGAACATCCTCCTCTACGAACTCCTGCTGCGCGTCGCCGCCGTCTGGCGTGTCTCGTCGATCTTCCTCGCCGGCGACCTCGCGCCTCCGAGAGGGCTCTCATCGGGGCAAGCGGAGCCGGCCTCGGAGCTTACCGAGCTGCAGCGTCGGTTCTTCCGCCGCGAGTTCATCCCGCTGTTCGAGAGCTTCTTCCACGACCATCGGCTGACCCACGTCTACGCCATCCAGGGAAACGATGACGCCCGCGCGGTGGAGGGAACGCTGCGCGAGTTCGATCAGGCCACGCCGAATTTCCACCTGGTCAATGACCGCATCGTCGAGCTGAAGGACTCGCGGCAGATGCACGCCTTCTTCCCCAACGAGGCGCCGCTGCTCTACGTCGCGGGCTACCCGTTCGTCCCCCCCGGGGCCGGCCTGTTGATGGACTGGGTCCAGTACGAGAACCGCGTCGCCCTCCGGCCGGCCGGCGTCGACCCCTGCAGCGACCTCTTCACGATGGGCATCCGAACGGTCGACGAGGTCGGTCTAAACACCATCGCCGACGATCTACTCGACTACGGGACTTATCTGACGAACGCCGGCGAGCCGCACGACTATCTGCCCGAGCGGACCATCCATCTGTTCCATTCCCCGCCGTACGACACGGCGCTCGATTGGGTTCCACCGGGCGGCACCTATCAGCACCTCTCGCTGCCGGAACACATCGGAAGCTCGGAGATCCGCCGGTTCATCGAGCGGGCGCAGCCGTATCTCGTCCTGTGCGGCCACTGTCATGAGTCGGTGACCCTCGGCGACTATCACGACACCCTGGGATCGACGACGTGCATCAACCCTGGCAGTCAGACGCACATCGACGTCTTGAGCCTCGTTCAGTTCGACGTCTTCGATCCGACCCGCAAGAAGCACTTCTTCATCAACGCGCGGTAGGTCGGATAGGTCACCGGGGGCCCTACGAGTCGAG